>WNFG01046589.1_pt1 | contig 13263 bp, 12 predicted proteins | sample 5400431 | NCBI WGS metagenome assembly WNFG01 (sample SAMN13153346, study PRJNA577476) | soil metagenome | isolation source: 120 cm saprolite under Douglas fir tree site 2 hole 3 replicate 2 | place: USA:California | collected 2015-04-18
GGATTCTGGATTATGTTGCAGTCGATGATTGCGGCACCGTCATCAATCCGCCCATCGTGGAAGGCCAAGTCTATGGTGCGACCGCCCACGGCATCGGCGCGGCGCTGATGGAGAACTGTGTGTATGACGATGTCGGAAATATGCTCACCAGCACCTTCAGCGACTATATTCCGATCACTGCCATGAACATGCCAAAAGTGAAATACGGTCACATTGAAACCCCGTCGCCGCACAGCTACAGCGGCGCCAAGGGGATGGGGGAAGGCGGAGCTGCGCCGATCCACACCATCTCGGCGGCGTTGCAGGATGCGCTGTTTGCGAATGACATCATCATCGACGATTCGTTCAACAATGCGGACAGCCTGTTCCGCGCGATGGTAGGGAAAGAGTTCAGGCAGACAGTGAAAGTGGAGAAGCGAGCATGACTGTGTGGCGCGGGCACCCTCGCCCACGGAGTTTGGCGGCGGGCGGGACGTCCGCCGGACAGGAGGCGGGACGCCGGCGCTAGCTATGAAGCGGGTTTGTGTCATCGGGTGTGGGGCCATCGGAAGCCTGTACGCGGCGCACCTGGCGCGGGTTGCGGAAGTATGGGCCTTTGTCCGCCGCGAAGAACATGCTGGGGCTCTCAACCGGGACGGATTGCGGGTCTCGGGCGCGCACAATTTTCATGTCTCGCTCAAGGCAACCAGCCGGCCCGATGAGTTGCCGGACTGCGAGCTTGGCATCATAGCGACCAAGGCCACCCAAGTGGACGATTCCATCGCTCCCGTGGGGCAGCGCTTCAATAAGGGTGCGATCATTTCCGCGCAGAACGGGCTGGGCAGTGAGGAGATCGTTGCCGCGCAGACTCGCGGCTATGTAATTCGGGGCACAACCTTCATGAGTGGCACCCGGCACAGCGATACGCACGTGCAATACGAGTTGGACACGGCCACCTGGATCGGGCCTTTCGAACCTTGTAATACGCCCTATGCGTTGGTCAAAGAGGCGGCAGCGTTGATCGTCGCGGGCGGTTTGAAAGCGGAGGCTCTGCAAGATGCGCGTCCGGCGCAGTGGTCAAAGCTGATTTTCAATGCCTCGGTGAACGGAGTGTCTGCCTTGACGGGCTTGCCGCATTCGCCGCACTTCGCCGACGAATCGCAATTCTCCAGCCTCGGCCACTTGCTGCATGAGTTGATCAACGAAGGCAAGCGTGTAGCGGAAGCCGTAGGAGTGCAATTGCACGAAGATCCGTGGGAGATGAACAAGATCGGCGCTACGACCAACCACCCGCCTTCGATGCTTCACGATATCCGTCATCAATTGCCGACGGAAGCAGATTTTCTCAGCGGAGCGATCGCTCGCGAAGCCGACCGGGTTGGAGTGCCGGCGCCGATGCATACGGCGGTTTACCGCTTGATCAAAGGACGGGAAGCGTCGTGGGCTTTTGTCGACGAAAATCGGGCGGTGGTCGCTCAGGGAAAGGTCCACTAGACATGTCCTGGCCGGTTGACCATATGAAACTGGATCGCGTGCGTGCCCTGATGAAGGACCAGGATGTGGGCGCCCTGGTGGTGCGCGCCCCCGACAACATGCTCTATCTGACGAACTACTGGTGCATGAAGGGTTACGACGCCGCCATCTTCCCGCGCGAGGGTGAGCCCATCCTGATTGCACTCGAGCCGCAGCTAGCCGACGCGCAGCGCAACTCGTGGACGAAAGACATCCGCCTATTCAAGAGTTATGACGAACGCGATCCCCGGCCGCCTCAATTCCGCGCGCTGGACCTGGCGCTTGAGATCCTTAAGCAACGCGGCCTTACAGACAACGTTGCCGTTGAACTCAATATGGGGACACAATCGGCCGATCGCATGGTGGGCGAGCCTACGACCCCGACGCAGTTTTATTTTGATGCGTTCCGCAAAGTCGCAGGCAAGGTCAGCGATAGCACTCCGCTACTCAATGAAGCTCGCGCCATAAAAACCTCGCAGGAGATTGAGCGCATGCGCCTGGCCAACGAACTGGCCGCTCTGGCCATGGACTACACCCGCGAACATATGCGTCCGGGGATGAAGGAAAGTGAAGTGGGCGGCATGTACGAAGGTTTTGTGCACGGCCTGGGCGTGGGCTATAAGGGCAAGGTCGAGATGGCGCGCGCCTTCACCCTGGTCTGGTCGGGCAAGGGCATCGCGACATTTACCGCTACTGGGGACCGCCCGATTCAGAACAACGAGCCCACCCTATTTGAGATATGGGTCTGCGTGGACGGGTACTGGACGGACCTGACCAAGAACGCCTGTCCCGGTAAACTTACGCCGGAATATCACAAGCTGCTGGACTTGTTGCTGAAGGTCTTCAATGAAGCGGTGAGGTACGCGCGCGACGGCGCCAGCTTTCCAGATCTGGATCGCTTGATCCGCGCCCGTATCACTGAAGGCGGATATCCGGGCCAGCCTTCCCACGCCATATGTCACGGCGTGGGAGCCCGGGCGCATGAATTTCCCTACGCGCATCAGGCCGGGAGTGGCACCATCAGAAAGAACATGGTACTGGCGATCGAGCCCGGTATTTACTGGCCCGGCGGAGGTGGATTGCGGTTGGAAGATAATTTTCTGATCACCGAGACCGGCAACGAGAAGCTGTGCTCATATCCCGATGATTTTCGACTGGCTTAGCGCGGAGAACTCAGCACTGTGGCTAAATCAACCAATGATCCGAAGCCGGGAGTGAATTCCAATCTGGCGGAGAAGATCCTCGCCGAGATCAAGGAAGAAGAAATCGTGGCCATGTGCTGCGACGTCATCAATATTTCCAGCCCCACCGGCGACGAACTCCAGATGGCGCATTACATGCAGAGTGTGCTGCAACAGCTTGGCCTGACGGTCAGCTGGCAGGAAGTGGAAGAAGGCCGCGCCAACGTTGTCGGCCGTTGGATCGGAAGCGGGGGCGGTAAGAACCTGATGTTCAACGGCCACATGGATACCTCAAACACTGGCCGCGAGGAGTTCCTGAGTGGTGTTGGATACAAGCCGCAGGCTGTAGTCAAGAATGGATTCGTTTATGGTCTCGGTATTTACAACATGAAAGGCGCTCTGGTGTGCTACACCCATGCGGTCAAGGCCCTGCAGCGCGCCGGGGTCAAGTTGCGAGGAGATGTGATCGTTGCTGCCGTCGCAGGCGAGATTGAGAAAACGCAGTGGGGCGAGTTCAAGGGCAAGGAATACAGAGGCTATGGTGTGGGCACGCACTACCTGGTAAGTCACGGCGTGCTGCCCGACATGTGCATCCTGGGCGAGCCCACGGACATGCACGTGGTTCTCGAGCACTTCGGGTCGCTATGGGTACGTATTTCCTGTACTGGCATCTACGTTCACACCGCGTTCTGCGAAGGGCGCGAAGAGATGAACTCCATTCGCCGCATGCACGAGTTGATGGATGAGATCCTGAAATGGATAAGCGTGTGGGAGAAGAAGGCCTCCTTTGGTGGCAGGAAAGCCATAGTGAACCTCGGCGGCATTCGCGGCGGACATGCCTGGCGTGCCAGTCGCACTCCCGAAAAGACTGACTTGTTTCTCGACGAAAAGACCGACCTGTTTCTCGACATACGTGTTCCGCCGAGCATCCCGATGAGCAACGCTCGCCGCGACATTCAACAGGTGTTTTTTGATCTGGAGAAACGGTATCCCGACTGGGGGCTGGAGTTTGAGACGTATGTGTCCGTGCCTGGCGCGCGCATCCGTGAAGACCACGAGATGATCAAGGCTATCGACGCCAATCATGAGCGCATCATGGGCAAGCTGCCGGAGCGGGAAGTCGTTGCCTGGTGCTCGGACGCCAGCGTGCTCAGCCGCTACGGTATCGAAACAGTGAATTATGGGCCGTCCAGTGGACCGCGGGACGCCGAAGGCGAAAAGGTGAAAATCAGGACCCTGGTGGACATAACGAAGATTTACGCACTCACGGCCGCTGAGTTGTGCGGTGTGCATTCGCAGAGCCGGCATGCCAGCGGCCTGAGACGTCAAACAAAGTGAAAGGTGAGGGAGAACCGTTGCCAACTCAAAACGAAATCGACCGCCGTTATAAGAACATCCGCTCCCGAATGGAGCGCGAGGATCTGGATGCGCTGATCGTGTGCGGCAATCAATATGCCGGCTTTGAGGGCGCTACATTTTACGTCTCCGGTTTCGAGATCGTGCACCGCTATGTCTACGTTGTGCTGCCGCTCGCGGGCGAGCCGACGTTGGTATTTCCGCGAGAGGCGCGCTGGATCGGCGATAAAGCCAAGCCCTGGATCAAAGACCATGTCTGGCCGGATGTTCCAGGAAGCTGGATTCGTGAGCGGGGGCAGGAACGCGGATGGAAACGCGTCGGCGTGTACGGCATGGATTTCATCATGGCCGTGCGCGATTATGTTGAGCTGGCAAAGAGTTCGTTTGCGCTCGTTCCCTTTGATCGCCAGTTTGATATGGCGCGCGCGGTCAAGAGCGATGAAGAGCTCGCCGAAGTGCGCGACGCCGTGGACATCATCGTTGACGGTTTCTGGGCTCTGGTCGCGGCCTACGAGCCGGGCAAGACCGAAGCGGAAATCATGGCGCCCGCAGTGCAACGTTTTTTCGCGCGCGGGGCCGGGCCGCGCATGATGAATATCATGCTTTCCGGTACACATGGTGAGGCCGAAGCATCCTTCAAAGTGCCCGGCCATCGCGTGGTTGCGGCCGATGACCTTCTGCTCTACTCGCTCGAAGTTACCGGCGCGGGCGGGTACTGGGTGGAGTTTTCCCGGCCGTTGATTTGCGGCCGGGTCAGTCCGCGTACCCAAGCCATGGCCGACGTCTATCCGCACGCTTTGGAGGAAGCCCGAAAGCTGATGCGCGCGGGTGAGCTGGCCAGTAACGTGCACCGCGCAGTTGCGCAGTCGTTTGCGAAACACGGGTTTGCCTTGGGGCACCTATCCGGCCATAGCATTGGAGCGACCATGCTCGAGTACCCCGCGATCGGGGCGAAGAGCGACGCGCAACTCGAGGAGAACATGATCTTCTCGCTCCATCCCCAGGTGGTCGATACCGACGGCAAGATCTGCCTCTATACCCAGAACACTTATCGCATCGGCAAAACTGAAGGCGAGTGCCTGGCCGACGTTCCCTGGAAGTTTTATACGGGACAAGAGTCCCAGAGCGCGACCCAGGAATTAAGGACGATCACCAGATGAAGGTTTGTGTAGTCGGCTGCGGGGCGGTGGGCAGCCTGTTTGCCGCTCACTTGGCGAAGGCGGGCGAGGTCGAAGTGTGGGCCTACGACCTCTGGAAGGAGCACACCGACGCAATCCAGAAGAACGGCCTACGGCTGTCCGGCGCGGCTGACTTCACGGCACGGCTGCGTGCGACCAGCGATGTCAGAGAACTGCCACGCTGCGACTACGGCATCGTCGCCACCAAGGCGATCCACACCCGCGGCGCAGTCGCGCAGGTGGCACACGTCTTCGACGACGAAAGTGCGGTGTGCTCGGTGCAGAACGGAGTGGGCAACGAAGAAATCATCGCAGAGCACGTGAAGTATGTGATCCGGGGTACGACTTTTCCTGCCGGACACCCGATTGCGCCCGGACATATTGGCTACGACATCAAAGGCGATACCTGGGTTGGCCCGTTCGAACCCACTCATACTTCCATGAGGAAGGTGGAAGAGCTGGCCGGGCTGATGACGCGTTCCGGCATGAACACGATCGCATTGAAAGATGCGCGCGGAGCGCAGTGGACGAAACTGATCTTCAACGCGTCCACCAATCCAGTCGGCGCGCTGACGTTGCTGCATCACGGCGCGGCGACGCGTTTTGAGCCCACCGGACAACTGTTCAACGACCTGATTGCCGAAGGTGAAGCGGTAGCACAAAGCCTGGGCATCGCGCTCCATGGCGACCCGCGCCAACTCGTGCAGAAAGGCGCCGCCGCTCCCGGCAAGCACCGCGCCAGCATGTTGCAGGACGTCCTCGCCAAACGGCAGACCGAAGTGGATTTCATGAATGGCGCCATTGTGAGGTGGGGCGAGAAGTTCGGAGTTCCTACCCCTCTGAACAAAGTGCTGTGGGAACTGATCAAAGGCCTCGAGCATTCGTGGAAAGACCCAGATTGACCCTCTGAGAACTAAAAACCAAGTCCCGAGAACTGGTTCTTAAAACTAATCGACGAAAGCCAGGAGGCAGGAGCCAGGAGCCAGAAGCTAATCTCGATGACCATTCCATTCAATATCGGTGTTCTGCAACTCAGCATGGAACCGGTACAAGAGACCGTCGCGATGGCGAAGTCCTGCGAGCAAGCCGGGTTCGATGCATTCTGGATTGCGGAAGCGTATCCCTGGTGGCGCAAGCATTCCTTCGAGGCGCGTTCATCCACGGCCGTGTTGGCGGTGATCGCCGCCCAGACAACCCGGATTCAGCTGGGCTGGGGCATTATCTCACCCTACACGCGGCATCCGGTGCAGATTGCAATGGAAGCGCGCGTCATGCAGGACCTTGTGGGCGACCGATTCTTATTAGGTCTGGGCGCATCCAAGATTTTCATGAAGGAGATTGGCGAAGGTGAAAGCCAGAAAATCGGTCCGGCGACCGTCATGCGCGAGAGCATTGAAGTCATCAAAGGCGTCCTGAACGGCGGAGCTTTTCAGTATGAAGGCAAAGTATTCCAGGCCAGCGTGCCGCCCCTGAAGCCGGACGCGCACACTCCGCGCGGCATTCCTCCGATTTACGTTGCCGGGACGGGGCCGATATTGCAGAAAATGTCAGGTGTGGTTGGCGACGGGTTGCTGACCGCCAGTATCACCACCCCGGCATTTGTGCGCTACTCGCGTAAGAACATGGAAGAGGGGGCGCGCAAGTCTGGGAAAGACCCCGCAGGGCTGGTCCTCGGTTCGGTGGTCGTCGGCAGCATCGGGCGCGAAGGAGGGCGCGCGCGAACAGGCTGCGATGTATCTCGCGAACAAAGTTCAGAACATCAAGGGCTCGGCCGACGTCCTGCTGGAATGCGCCGGCTTGACCTTCGAGGAGTTGCGTCCGGTGGCCGACGCCATGGAAAGGGGTGGACGAAAGGCGGCCGCGGAAGCGGTGACGGACGAAATCCTCAGCAAAGTCTGCGCCATTGCCGGAACGCCGGATGAGTGCATCCGGCGCATCCAGGAATACCGTGACGCGGGCTGCACCCACATCATGCTCGAGATCTGGGGAGATGATCGCACCGGGCAGGCCAAGTTGTTCGGAGAGGCAGTATTGCCGCACTTCAGGAAATAGGCAGGTAAGCAGGACTCCCATGCCACGGATGCAAGGGTGGTTTCTTCTATTCGCTTTGCTGTTCGGCAGCATGGGCGCTGGCGCGGATGGTGGCTCGCTCCAGGATCAGGTGAGAACCGCTTATCGAGGGAAGGTCCTCACGCTCCGGCAGTTTTACGATGCGGAAAAGTTACACTTTGGCACGAACGGACACCTGGTCGGCGAGGCGACCACCGGTCCTTGGACCGTTGATGGACAACTACAGGTCACCGATATTCACCTCCAGAGCCGAATGCTACAGATAAAGGGTAAACGTCTTACTCTGGTTTTCGATCCCACCACTAAGAAACTCCGGGATCTCATGGAAATCAGCCCCAAGCAATTGATCATGGAGGGTCACATATTTCGTGGGAGAAAAAGGCGGGAACGTGCCAGGGAGGCCCGGGTTCTGGAAGTCGATTTGGAACTGCCTGCCGCGGCTAAGCTGATGACAGATGTTGAGTCCGCGATGAGCGTGGCTTTCCTGTCACCGAACGATGACCTTGTCGACTTTGTGCCGGAGTTCTGGAGAGATTTTGTGCTGCAGCAGGAAGGCAAGCCTCCGCACGTTGCTCCGCCAGGTAGCAAACCGGTGTACAAGTATGGGGAGACCGTATCAAAACCCCGCGTTCTCTACCAACCCGACCCGGAGTATTCGGAAGCGGCGCGGCAAGCCGGTTATTTTGGAGACGCGGTATTTTCCCTGGTTGCCATTCCCCAGGGCAACGTTCGAGACGTGAAGATTGTGACGCCGGCCGGCTTGGGTCTGGACGAAGAAGGTATCAAAGTGGTGAATCAATGGCGGCTTGAACCAGGACGGAAAGACGGGGTCCCAGTGGCGGTCCGCCTCGATGTCAGCATGAGTTGGCGTATGTACTGACCTACTTTACAGTCTCCTGGGTAGCCAGGGCTGCGGGTTTGCGCCCGTAGGCTTCCTGCCACGAAATTACGCGATTGCGCAGGATTCCAATATTCTCGATTTCACATTCCATTACGTCCCCAACCTTGAGATACCAGGCTTTGGGGTCACCACTGAACGCGGCGACACCGGAGACGGTGCCGGTAGAAACCACGTCGCCTGCGCTGTAGCCCATGGGTGAGTAGTGCGAAAGAATTTCAGGAATCTTCACTGACATCTTGCTGGAATGCGAATTTTGCCGGGGCTCGCCGTTCACCCGCAGTTCCATGGCCAGGTTGTGCGGGTCAGGAATCTCGTCGGCGGTCACGATCCACGGCCCCAGCGGACAGAACGTATCGATGCCCTTGCAGAAGCTGAATACCCCTGACTTCATCTCGCGGCGCTGGATGTCGCGGGCCGTAATGTCGTTGAAAATGACATAGCCTCCGATGTAGTCGGCGGCTTCTTCCGGCGCGAAGTGCTTACCACCCTTTTTCAAAACAACCGCGAGTTCAAGTTCGTAGTCCAGTTCTTGCGTGAGGTGCTCGGGATAAATCACCGGCTGCTCATGGCCAATGATGGCGTCGACGTTCTGGAAGAACACGATCCAAGGCATGACCGGATGCGAGAACCCGGCCTTGGTGGCTTCCTCGTGGTGCTCGCGGAAATTGCCCGCAGTATGAAAAAACTTCTTGGGAATAATTGGCGCCTTCAAGCTCACTTCATCGGCAGTATAAAAGATGGCCTCCCCGCGAGGCCCAGGAAGCTTGTCGTCATGCAGCGCGTAATCTAAAGCCTTGCGGGCGGTTCTCAGGCTGGTGTCACCTCCTCGGAACAACGCTCGCATATTGTGCGGTACCAGCGCATCGGCCAGCCGGTAGAAAGCATTTTCGGCCTCCACATCCCGCAAATACAGGGCGCAGGCCGTGTGCAGATCAACAATCCGTCCATCGGGCGTGACGGCGCCGACGCGGGACTGGCGCGCGGGATCCTCGAAAGTAACAAGTCGCATAGATAACGGGGTGGGATGCGGCACTAGAAGTGTATTAAGCAGCACGACCGTTGTCTACCAGCGGGCGGGGGGCGCGGATTGCCATCAGCTTCGCTGCGCGCTTCTACGACACCATGGATGCGGTGAAGAAACAGCATTCAACCTTTTTCGAGTTAGTCGGTTTTCTAAAGCGGAAGCCTTAACCGAAGGCCGACACCTGGAGGAAATGCTCGAAGAGTGGCGGCTGTTCTACGACCTGCCGCGGGAGGACCGCATCGCCTATCTCAACTTCCCCGCCCACCTGCGCCTGCCACCAGCCGGATGGCTATCAGCCGGCAAGCCTCAAAGCCCGGGTCCGGCCGAAGAGGCGTTGTCAACGGCAGGTGGTCTGCAGAACGAGCGCATTTTAAGCTTCCTCAGGCTTCTTTCTTGCGCATTGTGGAGTGCAGAGCGCACAATCGCATTTCTTCTCCTCTAAGCGAACATCCGGTGAGAAGCGTCTATGAAGGCAAAGTTGGGACTGGAGATGCGCCCAGTCGACACTCAAGAAGTGCAGCCAATCTGCAACTGCTGTGGGCAGCCCTATTATCCAAACAAGTCGTGGGAAGACCGAATCAAGGCAATAATCCTTGGGCTGAGAAATATGCCATCTGTCCGCTATGTGCTCAAGCGATTTCCTCCGTTCTTATTCGCGGACCAAGCCCTGGAGGGTCTTCGGCGAGTTGGTTCTCTTTGTCTTTTTCCGAGCGGCCTTCCGCGATCTCGGCACGGACGCGAACGCAAAAGTCGCAGGGGCAGTCGGGTTTAGTTGTACATTTTGATTCGGTATGACTTCTCCAGTTCGGCGGTGGACGAACTCCATGGAGCCATCGTCCTCCTTTCGCAGATGCCACATCCCCGGCTCTGCAACTGGTGTAGGGTTGAAATCCACGTCATTAGATCGTCTCCTCCGGCTTCGTTGCCATCTCTTCAATCGTTCGCATGGCGGCGTTCTTCGACTCTTCCGACGCCTCCTGATAGTGCTTGAGATTCACCATCAAGGAATTCCGCAACACTCCCGAACTATTCAGAGGACTGGAAACACTCGCCAGGAGTGAAGAGATACCGCGGCGAGCGGGGTAAAAGCCCTTCCACGCAATCCCCGCGGTCTTGAGTGCCGGCGCAATGATGCGCGTGTTGATCGAATCCAGATCCAAAGGTTTGCCGGCTGCGTTCTGCAGAATGAACCCTTCAGGCGATTGTGCGCGGTGACGTTCGAGAAGGGAGCGCAAAGGCTCGATGAGCGGCACACTTCCCGCCGATCTCTCGGTCTTCAACTTGCGGATGTCTTTCCGCCACACTTTCCGCCGGACTTGCAGAGAGTCCGGTCCCACATCCGTCCACTGCAAACCGCGAACCTCGGACGGTCGCAATCCTCCGAAGTAAGCAAGCCCCAGCGCGACGGCTGCGCGGAGATCAAGAGGCCCAAGGATTCGCAGCATCGCCAATACCTGCTCCAAAGAATAGTGCAGCATCTCCGCAGGCGAATCCACACTCTTCAACCACTTCGCTTTGCGCACTGGATTCACCGGCACTACACCAGTCGCAATTGCATGTTCGTAGACGCCGGAGAGCAGCCACTTCGTATGCGACAAGCTGCGAACCCCGAAGTCATCCTTCGCTAATTTCGTCAAGAGGCCTGTGACTTGAGTGGTTGTGAGATCCGCCAGTGCGATGTGTCCCAGGTAGGGCCGAATATTTTTCTGCCACACTTTCCGGTAACCATCGTGAGTCGCCGCGGCCTTATTCTCGTGGACCCAGGGCAGGTAGTGGTTCTCCACAAACTCCGTCAGCGTAGCGCGGCCGCTCACCTGGACAGCCTCAGAGTTTACGTCGGCCATGAGCCTGTCCATCAACGGCTGCACGTCCGCGAAGCTGCGATAGAGATCACTCTTGCGAGCGAGCATCACGGCTTTCTGTTTCCGGCTTCCGTCTTCTGCGGTGTAGTAATATCTCCCGAAGAAAGCAGTGTCGGTGTCGTAGAGTTCACCTTTTTGCTTGCGGGGTTTCCGATTGTTTTGGAGTAGCTTGCCGATGTCCATGGCGAGATAATAGTGTAGAGTGGTTTAGTGTGCAATGGCCAGAAAGTAACACACAGTAACATTTTTCCAAGTCATTGGTTTTAAAACACGGAGGGATGCGTGAGCGGTTGAAACGGGTGGTCTTGAAAACCACTGTACCGGAAACGGCACCGGGGGTTCGAATCCCTCTCCCTCCGCCACTTTGATTTTTCGTTTGACTGGCGCGGAAGCAAACCTTTCGCTGAGAAAGATCAACGAGAACCTGCTTGGGTCCGTCGAAAGCCATCAAGCGGCCAGGTGTGAGATCACGAGAAGGAAGCTGACCGACACCCATGTGGGATCTCGGTCAGCAGAAATCACCCGCCTCAGCAGGGTTCCGAACCGGTGCCTACTTCTTGTCTTCGTTCGCTTCCGCTATCTTGGCCTGTTGTCCTGCATTTGACACAGCCTTCATAAATGCTTCCGCACTTGTCGGGGTTGAGACCTTGCCCGAAAGGATATTGCGGAACATCATGTGCTTGCCGTAAATCGCGCGCGTGGAGTCGTCATCCTGCTCGATTACCGCGCCTTCCAACGTCAAGCCGGCGAACACGCCCTTGGAGCGCGAGTAGGTCAGCATTTCTGTGTTCATCTTCCAGTCGGTTCCGGCGGACGCATGACGGCCGACCGGGCCCGCCGCAACCGATCCTTCACCGGTAAGTGCGAACTTGCTGGAAAGCAAATGCTGGAAACCCTGGTCATTCATGACCAGCATAACTAGGTCAACGCCTTCGACGCCGATCTGCAATCCCCAACTCCCGCCGCCAACTGAGACGAACGCGGGTGCACTCCAACCTTCGGCCGTTCGGCAAGAGGCCACGCCACGTCCGTGCTTGCCACCAAAAATGAAGCCGCCCTTAATCAAATCTGGCACCACCAGGATGCACTTTGCATTGCTCAGTACTTCTTCCGGAATGCCCTTGTCCGGAGTCGCCATAACAGCGTGCAGAACTTCGACGGACGATTGCAGGCGCTTCACCGTGTCCTGGCGTGCCGTGCCCGCCGAGGCATACGTTCCCATCAGACACATAACGCCTATCGCGAGCAATGAAATTGTCTTTTTCATGAGTTGTTCCTTTCGGAGCTGCGGAACTAAGAAGAGAGAACTTCAGATGGGCTGACTTAGCTCAGAGGACCTGAAAGAGAGAGAGGAAGTGCTCGTCTCCAGCACTATGATCGCCCAGGCACCCAACAATAGCTGGTCTGAATTGCTCACTTGGTTGGGGGCAAACACGCGCCGGCTCGATTGTCCCCCTTCGGGATTCATGGTTTCTTTTGTAATTTGAGCAATCTTGCTCAACAATCGCTGCTCCTGATGTGTCATTGTGAGCCTGCGAAGATTGGGCGGCAAGTATCAGGAACCCAGATTTTCAGCCGTGTACCCCATGCAATCTTTTCTCATCCGTGTTCGCACGTTGCTCGCATTCATCACTGATCCACTGAAGGAGTTCTTCGCGAAGAAAACATACCGCAGGGATTTCGGGTCACAAAGGATGTGTCCGTTCTGCGGGCTAATTACTTCACGATCCAAACCATTCTGTTTGGAGTGTGGGAAGTCGTTGAGGAGCGCTCAACTGGGCAAAGCTGAAGGATGAGCAATAAGGCAAAGAATCTTGTTGGATGTTCGTTGATTTCCTGCTCTAGAGCGGGGTGAGTGTGACGTGGAAGTCCTAGTCGTGCAGCACTACATTAAGCAGTGAGCTGTGGACCTGTAGTCCACCCTCGACTCCTCCGGCATAGTGAATGAAGCCCAATTTCCTGAACCGGTTCATGAAAAAGCTTACCCGTGAACGAGTGGTTCCAACCATCTCGGCCAGGGTCTCCTGACTGATCTTAGGGACCACGGTTTCCGGAATGCCCTCCTTGCCGAAATGAGCGAGCAATAGAAGGACGCGGGCCAGTCTCTTCTCACTGGAATTAAACAGTTGGTCGACCAGGTCTTCTTCGTAACGGATGTTTCGCGCCAGCAAATACGCCACAAACAAATCGGAAAAGGCAT
>WNFG01007267.1_pt1 | contig 13255 bp, 14 predicted proteins | sample 5400431 | NCBI WGS metagenome assembly WNFG01 (sample SAMN13153346, study PRJNA577476) | soil metagenome | isolation source: 120 cm saprolite under Douglas fir tree site 2 hole 3 replicate 2 | place: USA:California | collected 2015-04-18
TTCGCGGAACGCCTGCAGTCACTGTCGGGCCGCCAGGTCGTTGTCGTGGCCATGCGCGTCGGGCAGGAGGATTTCTCTGACATCGTCGACGTCGTTCGCTCCGCTCGGGCCGAAGTCGTAGACATCGGCGCCACCGAAATCGAGAGCAGCAAGCTCATACGTGCTCTGGACGCGGCCGGCCTCAAGCTGCAGGTCATCAGCTCGGAAGGCGGTCCGGACAATCCGCTCGCGCGGCTGGCCGGGCCCGCGGGCGAGGGCAGCATCCACACCTACGCGGGCGCCGACCCGATGGCCACGCCCGTATCCCGCGCCCTGGTGCAACGCTGCCGAGACGAGTTTGGCGAGACCCCCTCTTACGTCGTCGAGTGCTACGACGCGGTCAGCGTGATCGCGGCCGCCCTGAACAAAGGGGCGACCACCCGCGCCGAGGTTCGCGACGCCATCGCCGCCACCGACCTCGAAGGCCTGGCCGGGAGTGTGCGCTTCGACGAGCATGGGGACCGGATCGATGCTCCGGTCAGCCTCTGGCAGGTGGTGCGCGGCCGCATGGTCCCGCTCGCCGAAAGGGCGGTGCCGGGCGCCTAGGCCACTAAACTCCGGACGGGACCTTCAGCTGTTCGCGGACCTGACCCAGGAGCCGGATCGCTTTGGACACTCGATCGTGCGGAATGCCCGGGTATTTGACTCGGAACATCACGTGGAGGCGATCGCCCGCGATCGACCGCAGGCGCCGCAGGTTCTCGGCCAGCTCCTCCGGCGTCCCCAGCATGATCTCGCTGCGGCGGGCGCCCAGCTCTTCGGCCGACATCCGGCTCGGATACCAATCCGCATAGTCGGCGGGCGGCAGCCCGTACCAGGAACCGTACGTGCGTCGCGTGAGCATGTAGGCCTCTTTCACCTGGTCCCACGCATCGTCCGGTCCGCGCTCGGAGACGAAACCCCCGAGCGTCATCGCAAACTCCTGGTCTTCGTAACTCCTGCCGTGGCGGGCCAACGCAGCTTTCTTCGAATCGGTGCCGCCGTCCATGATGAATCCGTCGCCGAGACGCGCCGCCCTGTCGACGGAAGCGTCCACGTACCCGGCGATCCAGACCGGCGGCCCGCCCTTCTGGAGGGGTTTTGGATTGACGTCCACATCGGTGAAGCTCCAGTGCTTGCCCGCGAACGTGACCGGTTCGTCCCTCCACGCGAGCTTCATGACCTGGACGAGCTCTTCGGTCATGGGGGCGCGAACGGCGCGACGCACATTGAATCCCGCGTATTCGACGTCGCGGTAGCCCAGGCCGACGCCGATCGTGAGGCGCCCATTGGAGAGCAGGTCGACCATGGCGCATTCCTCGGCCAGCTTGATCGGGTTGTGCAGCGGCCCCAGGACAACGGATGGGCCGAGCTGAATGCGAGAGGTCACCGCCGCCACCGCGGCGCACATCCCCATGACGTTGGGATTCCAGTTGAGGAAGTGGTGCTCGGTGTACCAGATCGAATCGAGGCCGACCTGCTCCGCGAGGCGAGCCTGTTCGAGGTCGTTCGCGTACACCTGATGGTGCGAGACGCCTTCCGAGGGGATCCATTCCGCGCTGTAGACCCCGAGGCCGAGCTTCACTGCGCCGGCGTCTCGACCATGGTGAGCTTCATCTGGACCTGCTCTCGCGGGACCAGGGTCGGCCACAACGACACCGACGGTCGAGGCTGGGCGGGCGAAAGGTACCCGGTGCCGATGCCGCCCAGGGTCCACAGGTGGGTCGACTCGCGTTTGACGGTGTCCGCGTCTTCCTTGGAGCTGGTCCGAGCGGCGACGCGGAGGCCGACCTCGTTCATGTCCACCGGCGGCGGGGCGGCCGGCCCGTGTAGCGCGTTAACCCCGATGTAGTCGAAATGCAGCTCCATGGGCTCGACACCGAGAAGCTTCAGGCGCTCGCGGATAATCTTCTCGCCCCGCTTGGCCTTTTCGAACGCGTCGGGCCAGCTGAAGAGAAGCGTGCCCTCCCCCTCCCAGCCGTCTCGATAGCCGATGCATACCTTCAGCTTGTCCGGCAGACCCTTGCCGGTCATGTTCGAAAGCCTGACGCGCTCTGGGGCGATCTCTTCGACCCTGACGGTGGTGAAGTCGGCGATTCCGTCGGGCATGTAGTAGTTGTTCGGGTCTCCGATCTCGTAGACCAGCTGCTCTTTGACGGTCCACTCGTTGAGAATCCCGCCCGAGCCCTCGACCTTGCTGATGACTGCTGTCGCGTCTTCGCCGACCTCGGCGATCGGATATCCGGGCCGCCAGGGGTCCTTCGCCTGGCGCCAGAGATTTGACACGGCACCTGTCGCCAGCGCCGCGCATTCGACCGTGTGACCGATCGTGATCGCCGCGCCCATCTTGTCTTTGTCTTCCGGCGAGTAGCTCCAGCCGAACTCATGCATCATCGGGCCGATGAAAAGTGCCGTGTCCGAGACGCGGCCGCACACGACCACGTTGGCACCCTGCGCAAGGCCGCGCGCGATGTAGTCCCCGCCCACGTACGCGTTGGCGGCGACGATGTCCTTGCGAATCCGGTCGATGTCTGCCTCGCCAGTGTCGAGGTTGGGAAACGTGATGCCGATCGACCGCATCTCGTCGAGGTCGGGAAAGATGTCGTCGCCGGTGACGACCGCGATCTTCAACTTGCCGAGGCCGAGACGCTGGGCGACCTCGGCCACCTTCTGCGCAGCCGCGGCCGGGTTGGCCCCACCCGCGTTGGTGACGATCTTGAAGCCCTGCTTGCGGGCCTGAGGCAGGGTCGCCTCGAGCCACGGCTCGATGTCCTTTATGTACCCCTCGTTGGGATCCTTCGCCTTCTGACGCTGGAGAACCGCGAGCGTGAGCTCGGAAAGGTGATCGAAGCAGAGGTAATCGAGCTCGCCCTTGTCGGCCAGCTCGACCGCGGGCTCCAGCAGGTCGCCCCAGTAAGCGCTGCCGGCCCCGAGTCGGATCTTCTTCATACGGGCATCACTCCATTCCGGCGATTCGGCGGCGGCATTTCCTTCCGGCAATAGATGTCGTAGCGGCGAATCAGCTCGTCGCGGAGCTCGTCGCTGGGAATCACGGCCTCGACCGAAAAGTCAGAGGCGACCTCGTAGACGTCGATGTCCTCCTCGTACTCCCTGCGCTTTGCCTCGATGAACGCCGCGCGATCTTCCTCCGGAAGCTCGTTGATCTTGTTCAGGTAGATGGCGTTGATCGCGCTTTCGGGACCCATCAACGCGGGTTTGGCCGTGGGCAGGGCGAGGACAGCATCCGGTCCCATCGGCGAGCCGCTCATCGCCAGGTATCCACCGCCGTAGGCCTTGCGAACCAGGACCGCGATCCTCGGCACGCGCGCCTCGGCGACCGCGAAAAGCATCTTGGCGCCATGGCGGATGATGCCCGCTCGCTCGACCTGGCTGCCGACCATGAACCCGGGGATGTCCTGCAGGAAGAGAAGCGGGATGTTGAACGCGTTGCAGGTCCAGATGAAGCGGGCCGCCTTGTCGGACGAATCCGGGAAGAGGACTCCTCCCTTGTGGCGCGACTGGTTGGCCACGATGCCGACGGTGCGCCCGCCCAACCGCGCGTAGCCGGTCACGAGCTCGCGCGCCCAGAGCTTCTTGACCTCGAGCCAGCTGTCCTGGTCGACCAGCGCCTTGATGAGGTCGATCATGTTGAAGGCCACGCGCTGGCTCGTCGGCACGATGTCCGCGATGCTCTTGCCTGCCGCCGGCGGCCGCGCCGGTGACATAGGTGGCTTCTCCAACCAGTGGGCCGGAATGCATGTCCGCGCCGCCCATCTCCTCCATCGTCACCTTCTCGCCCGTCGCCATCTCAGACATGCGCGGCGAGCCTATGTAGGCGGTGGCGTTGCCTTCGACCATGATGCAGACGTCGCACAGGGCAGGTTGATAGGCAGTCCCGGCCGGCGAGGGGCCCAGCAGCACGCACACCTGCGGCACGACGCCCGACAGCTGGATCTGGTTGTAGAAGATGTTGCCCCAGGCCTTGCGGCCGGCATAGCTCTGGCGCTGCTCGTCGATGCGCGCCCCGGCGGAATCCACGAGGTACAGGAGCGGAATCTTGGTCCGGCCGGCGAGCTCCTGCATGGCGGTGATCTTCTGGAATGTGCGGTATCACCGACCAACGTGACGACCGCGTCGGCGGGCAGATTGCCGTCAACGTGGCGCGCCAGCAAGCCGTCCTCGAACCACCAGCCCGGATCGAGAATCCTGTCCAGCCGCTCCCGCACGAAGAGCTTGTTCTGCTCCTTCAGCTTGGCGTGGTACCGGGGATCGCCGCCGGCCCTGGCCGTGTCCAGCCTTCGGCGAAGGTCGTCATCGGGTGTGACGCCGGGCTTGGGATCGGCGTTCATTCCGGCACCTCCATGCGCAAGAGGGCGGTGCTGAACGATTTGCCGGTGACGTCATAACGCAGCGTCTTGGTGGCGCCGCCTCCCAACGCGTTGTGCAGCAGCAAGTTGAAACCGTTGATGTTTGGCATCGGAAACACATCGACCTCGCCGCGCACCCAGTCGCCGAAATGCGCCTTGATCCGCTCAGGGGTCAGCACCTCGAGGAGAATCGAATAGGCAGCGTCGTCGAGGGCGAGGACGCCGACGTTGACAACGTCGCCTTTGTCGCCGGATCGCGCGTACGCGATGTCTTTCAGCTGCACGAGGTTGGGTGCTCCTTGATGCGGTTGGGGTGCGCGCTCATTAAACGAACGAACGAACGAACGAACGTTCACTTTAGTTTTACAGGAGTCTATCGTATGCTGCCGCGTCAGAAAACCTCTCGCCTGAAAGGTGTTGATGAGGAGGAAAACCACGGCCACAATTCCCCTTCCCGCGATCGCGTCTGGTCCGGCTGAAGCCGCACACTCTGGGATCCGCGAGGTCGTCAACCTTGCCCTCGTCACTCCTGGCTGCATCCGGCTGGAGGTCGGCGAGCCGAACTTCCCAACCCCGAAACACATTGTGGACGCGGCCGTCGAGTTTGCAAACAAGGGCCAGCTGAAGTACACGGCGACCGCGGGCCTGCTCAGCCTGCGTGAGCGCCTCGTCGCCAAGCTGGAGAAGGTGAACGGCATCAAGGCCAGTGTCGGCAACATCAACTGCTCGGTCGGCGGGGTCGGCGGCATCGCGGGCGCGGTCGCTGCACTGATCGAGCCGGGTGACGAAGTGCTGATCCCCGACCCGGCGTGGCCCAACTACCGACTCATGCTCGCCTGGGCGCACGGCGTCCTGGTGCCCTACGCCTGCCCGCCTGAGGACGAGTTCCTGCCCGATCCCAAAGACATCGAGCGGCGCATCACCTCGCGCACGAAGATGATCATCGTCAACAGCCCCTGCAATCCAACGGGCGCCGTCTTTTCCCTCGAGCTCCTCGAGAGCCTCGTGGACGTCGCGGTTCGGCACAACCTCTACTTCCTATCCGACGAGTGCTACGACGAGGTCATCCTGGAAGGCGAGCACCACAGCCCGGCGTCCTTCTGCACGGACGGCAGGGTGATCTCGGCCTTCACCTTCTCGAAGACTTACGCGATGACCGGCTGGCGGGTGGGCTACGTCGTCGCGAACGACGAGATCTCGGAAAGCATCACGAAGGTCCTGGAGTCGAACTCATCGTGCTTGCCGGCGATCTGCCAGAAGGCAGCCGAAGCCGCGCTCGATGGGCCCCGGGAGCCGCTCTACGAAATGGTCAACGCTTACCGAGATCGACGCGACCTGTGCGTGGGCCTTCTGGAGGAGGCCGGGATGCTGATCAGCCGGCCGAGGGGGGCTTTTTACATCATGGCCGACGTCGGCCGATCAGGGATGGATTCACGAGCGTTCGCCTTCGATCTGGTGTCGAGCAAGAAGGTGGCGGTGGCTCCGGGCACGGCTTTCGGTGACTCGGCCCGCAACGCGGTGCGGATCAGCCTGGCCAGCTCGCCAGAAGACCTGTCGCGCGGAATCGCCGGGATGATCGAGCGGATCGAGGAGCTCTCCTAGGAACTCTCCTGGCTACTTCAGCAGCAGGCCCCCGTCGACCACGAGCGCCGCGCCGGTGATGTACGACGCGTCCGGCCCGGCCAGGAACAGCACCGCCCGCGCTACCTCCTCATATTTGCCCTGGCGGCCGAGCGGAACCATGGCGGCGGCGCCGGCCGCCCGCGCCGCCTGCTGCGCTTCGGTCAGGTCGCGGCGCCGATCGGTCATGACCATTTCCATGAATCCCGGACAGACGCAGTTCGCGCGGATCCCATCCGATGCATAGTCGAGCGCCAGCGCCCCAGTGAGAGAAACCATGGCTGCTTTGGAGACGCTGTAGGCGGTCTCGTCGCCGGCGGGCTTGAGGCCGGCCGTCGAGGCGGTATTGACGATCGATCCGCCGCCCCCCTCGCGCATGAGCGGGATCGCCTCGCGCGCCATCAGGTACGCGGATTTCACGTTGACGTCGAGGATGCGGTCCCAATCCGACACCTCGGTCTGGAGCACCGACCGAGCGTTTAGCGGATCGATGCCGGCATTGTTGAAGAGGACGTCGAGGCGGCCGAATTCCGACCGCGCGAGCTCGACCGCCGCCATGGCCATCCGCGGCTCCGAAACGTCGCCCTTCAGGCTTCGGACCTCGACCCCGGATTTCGCGATGTCGCCGGCCGCGCGCTCCAGGCCGGCTTGATCCCAGTCGACCAGCACGAGCCGAGCCCCTTCATCCGCCATCTGGCGAGCGACCGCGAGGCCGAGGCCGGACGCGCCGCCCGTGATGAGCGCGACCTTGCCTTCGAAGCGGTTCAAAGGATCGCGCGCAGGAAGGCTTGTGTCCTTGGATTGGACGGATTCTTGATCATCTCTCGCGCGATCCCTTCTTCGACGATCGCGCCCTCGTCCATGAACATCATGCGATCGCCGACCTCGCGAGCGAACCCCATCTCGTGCGTGACGACGATCATGGTCATGCCCGCAATGGCGAGCTTCTTCATCTCTTCGAGGATCCCTCCGATCAGTTCCGGGTCGAGGGCCGAGGTGACCTCGTCGAACAGCATCAGCTGTGGCTTCATCGCCAGGGCGCGCGCGATGGCCACCCTCTGCTTCTGACCACCCGACAGCTGGCTGGGATAGCTCTTCGCCTTGCCTCCGAGTCCGACCCGTTCGAGCTCGCTCATCGCCCGCTCACGCGCCTGTTTTCCGGGCACGTTGAGGACGCGCGTAAGGCCGAGCGTCACGTTCTGCAAAGCGGTCATGTGGGGAAACAGGTTGAAATGCTGGAAGACCATGCCGATCCGCGTGCGGAGCAGGTTGAGCTCGCGCTCGTACTTGATGCGCTCGACAGGGTGAATTTTCGGAACGTCGTCCTTGCTCCACTTGCGGCCAAGGAAAACCACGGTTCCGGTTTCGGGCGGCGACACGAAGTTGATGCATCGCAGCAGCGTGCTCTTGCCGGAGCCGGACGGACCGATGACCACCAGCACCTCGCCGCGCTTGACCTCGAGGTTGATGTCCTTGAGAACATGAGCGTTGCGAAGAGTGCCGCGGTGGTACCACTTGTTCACGCCCTCGAGCCGAAGGATGGTAGATCCCTGGCCGTCAGGGACCAGGAGATCGGAGTTGTCGACCTTGCTCGCTTCCATCCCCAGGTGGCTCCCAATTCTAGACGTCACCGATGCCCCCTTGAACGAGCGCTAGTTCGGAACATCGGACAGCTAAGCTGGCGATCGTGAACGCCATCGGCATGCTGGCTCAACAGCTCGAGACTGTCAACCTCCGCATCCATCACTCCGCACGGGACCTGACGCCGGCCGAGCTCGCGGCGAGGCCGCTGCCAGGAGTGAACCCTATCGCCTTCCTGCTGTGGCACATGGCGCGCAGCCAGGACTGGGCGGTCAACACCGCGATCCTCGACCGCGTAGAGGTGATCATGCGCGAGCCATGGATCGCCGGCGCGCTCGCGGTGCCGGGCATCGGCACCGGGTTCGAGCTGGACGAAGCGGCCCGCGTCGCAGCGCGTTTCGAGCTCCACGACCTGCTGGAATATGTCGACGCGGTGCACCGCGACACCGTGGCCTGGCTGCACACGGTTGATGAAGACTTTCTCGACAGCATTCCTGACGTGGCCGCTCACGACGCGCGCCATGCGGCGTACCAGACTCCGGGCTTCCGGGCCGAGATGGACAGCGGACCGGAGCACGACGACGCCATGGGCCGCAGCGGCGGCTTGCCGGTGTGGATCTTCTTGACCTCGGTTTCGGTCACCCACCTTCACCGGCACCTTGGTGAGCTCGACCTCGTCAAAGACTTCTTGCGACGCCCTGTCAGCTCGTCGCCATCCCGGCGATGACACGGTCACCGTCGGCGAGATAGATCTCCGGGACGTGTAGACCGCCGTACAGCCAGCCGAGGTAGACGGCGCTCGAAGCCCCCGCGCCCGCACGTCGGTCCGACTCCTGGACGAGATGCCTACCCAGCCAGTAGGTGTACTGATAAGTGCCCCATAAAGGGTGCTCGATGCGGCTCAGCTCCTGCAGGGCCCTGGTCGGGTCCATGTGACCCGTCCGTTCCAGGTGCACGAGCACGTCGGCTCGTGGTTCGCCGCGCTCGCGACGGCGTATCGCGCCCGTGAGGCAGGCGCCGCGGCGGAGCCATTCGAGCTTCCACGACAGCTCCTCGTCGGGACTGTGCTGTGGTCGAAGGCGAAAGGGCGCGGTCTCTTCGATGCCTTCGGCGATCACGTTCTCGGGGGCGTTCTTGAGCTTGATGCACGCGGCTAATCGGCCCTCCTCGCCGTAGGTTCTCTGGCTTAGCACCGCCATGTGCAGATAGTCCCCGGGATAGATGTTGTGTGCGACCTCGTAGTTGATGGTGGCGCGAGTGCGCGGCACGCCGACATTGACCTCGAACACCATGCGGTCTGGCTCGCGCCAGGTCAGATGCAAAGACGTGATCGGGTCGCCCGTGCGCGCGATGGCGAGCTCTTCGCGGAACGAAACCGGGAACTCCTCCAGAGCCCACCGGCGGCCGGAGCGATATGCGTCGAGCGCAGCCTCCCATTTCTCGTCGCCTTGGATAAGAGCTGCGCTCTCCAGACCGCGCACCGGGTCTGGCCCACGACCGCCCAGCTGGACGGCAAGGCCCGTCACCTCGCGCTCGAGCTCGTCCAGCTCAGACGGATCCGGAGGCTCGAACTTGCACGCCAGCAAGCGTTCGACCAGCTCCACGTATCCGTACGCCGTCGGGTCGATGTCGAGCTCGATCTGGGTTGCGATCGCCCGCGACTGGACCGCGACGTAGGCATCGCCGGCTGTCTCAGCCCGGCCGGCGAGCGCCTCCGCCTCGGTCAGGAGCTCCTTGCGCCTCGTCGAGCGCTTTTTCGAGTCGTACAGCCATTCGCGCGGTCCGAGGTAATCGGAGACCAGGTTGGGCAGGTGCTGCCATGCCGAGAGCGAGAGCTTGACGAACTCCGCTCCCAAGGGATCCTTTTCGCCGTGTGCCACGTCGACAGCGGTCAACGCAAACGTGCCGTGGTCACACGAGGTGTCTCTGCAGTCGCCTCTCCAGGCGGCGTGCGAGCTGAGCGACGATCACGACCATCACCAGGTAGATTCCGGCCACCGTCGTGTAGAACTCGAATGGGCGCTGGTAGAAGCTCACCCTTTCGATCGTCTGGTACATGAGGTCGGGCGCCCCGATCAGGGCAACGACCGATGAGTCTTTGATGATGTCCGTGAACTGGTTGACCAGGGACGGGATCGCGATCCTCCAGGCCTGTGGAAAGACGACCGTGGCGAAAGTCTGGACGCCGCCCAATCCAAGGCTCCGTGCCGCTTCGCGCTGCCCGGGATCGATCGCCTGGATCGCCGCGCGATAGATCTCGGCCATGTATGCGCTGTTGAGCAGGGTCAGCGAGACCACGCCGGCGGGGATCGGATCGAGGTTCAGGCCAATCGCCGCCGCGACCCCGAAGTAGATGAAGAGGATGTACACGTATAGCGAGAGCGCGCGAAAGACCTGGATGTAAACGAAGCCGATCACGCCGAGCGGCCCGGGTGCCATCCGAACCAGCGCAACCACGAGACCGAGCGCGAGCGAGAACACGACGGAGAACAGCGCGATGCGGACCGTCACGGACAGGCCGCGCTCGAAGAACGCGATCGACCGCGGGATGACGCTCCAGTCGTAGGAGTACGTGAGCACTGGGGCCGTCATGCGATGCGCAGCCTTCGTTCGAGCAGGTAGACGATTGCCGAGAAGAACAGCACCAGCACGACGAGGATCAAAGCGACGGCGGCGAACACTTCGAACGGCGTGAACAGTGTCACGTTGAGCTCGTTGGCGAGGAACACCATGTCGGGCACCGCGATGACCGACATGATCGTGGCGCCTTTCAAGAGACCCACGAACGTATTGCCAAGCGGCGGCACGACGATTCGGAATGCCTGCGGCAGGACGACATGTCCGTACGTGCGAGTGCGGCTGAGACCGATCGAACGCGCCGCCTCCATCTGGCCGCTGTCGATGGCGCTGAGCCCGGCCCGGAAGATCTCGGTCGTGTAACCGGAGCCGGTCAGGGCGAGGGTGATGATGATCGCCTGGAACGACGTGAACGTGATCCCGGTGATGTTGGCGACCCCGAAATAGATCCAGAGCAGCATCACGTACAGGGGCACGCCGCGCATCACCTGGACGTAGAGAAACGACGGCACCGTGAAGAATCTCACGCCCGAGGTCCGAAGCAGCGCATTGAGCAGGCCGAGCGCGCACGCGAGGGCGAAACCGATCACAGCGACCCAGACGTCCACCCATGCGCCCGCCGCGAACAGCCGCCAACGGTCGGTGACCACGCTCCAGTCGAACTGGTAGACGAGGACGATCATGGCCACCAGATGAACAGCAGGGTGGCCGGCGCACTCATGCCGACCACCCGTGCCGAATCGTGATCAGACGGCTACGACTTCCGGCTCGCTCCCGGGTCCGACTCCGTACGTCAGGAGCTTGTACTTCTGCAGTCCCGGCCCGAGCCACTTCTTCCACAGGCTCGTCAGGCGCTGGTGCGTGGCGTTGTACCGGAGCCAGTTGTTCACCCATGCCTGGAGCTTGTAGTCGCCGAGGGGCATGAGGTACGTGTTGGCGTCGACCCAGAGCGGCGGCCCAGCCAGCAGCTTGAGGTTTGGATGTGCCTGCAGCGAGCTGTCGACATCGAACTCCGACAGAACGGTGGCGTCGGCGCGACCCGTCGCAACTTCGTTCACCGCATCGGCGAGCTGCGCGAACGGCGAGAACGTGGCATTGGGGAACAGCAGCTTGCTGCTGAACTCCTGCGAGCTTCCTTGCAAGACGGCGATCTTCTTGCCGTCCAGCTGGGTCGAGCTGGTGACGCTCGAGCTCGGGCTGAGCAGCACCACGATCGACTCATAGAAGACCGGGAAGTTGGAGAACAGGCCTTTGAGAGCCCGGCTGGGAAGGATCGTCGCCGAAATTCCCATCATGTCGAACTTGCCGGCGACCAGGCCCGCGAACAGCTGGCCGAAGGGGATCTCGACATACGTCGGCGTCACGCCGAGGTCGGCCATCATCGCTTGCGTGAGCTCCATCTGGTAGCCGGTCGGCTTACCGGCCGAATCCTTGAACTGAATCGGTGGGAACGTCAGGTCGACGCCGAGCTTCGCGGTCTTGGTCGAGAGCCACTTGTCCAGCACCGACGTCTCACCGGCGGCGCCGGCGGTCGTGCCTGGAGATGAGTTCGAGGTTTCGCATGCGGCCAGCGCATATGCGCCGAGCCCGAGCGCGGCAGAGCCGCCGAGCTTGAGCAGCGATCGTCTGCTCGGGAGGGCTTCGCGATTGACCGGCTTCGCTTCCGTGGCTTGCTCGTCGATCGACATTTTGCCCTCCATCAATGGCCCATCAGTCGCGCGGGCTTTCGGCGTAAGGATAGCCAGATCGATCTCGGTGTCAAGGCCCCAGACGAACGCGCACTAGTTCGTACGAGAGCGATTTGACCGGCTTGCGGAACGCTCCTCAGCAGCCCGGCTCAGAGCGTGCCCGCTCGGCCGCGAGACCCCAGAGTCGAACCTGTTCAGCCACTGCCTGAGCGCTCATTCCGGGGTAGTTGCAGCGGAGCACCAGGTGCACTCGATCGCCATAACGCCTGCGATACTCGCGGGCCTGCTCCGCCACCGCGTCGGGCGTGCCGAGCAGCAGCCGGTAGTGTTTTGGAGGGAGCTCGCTGGTGGGCTCGCGGCCCATCCACGCGTCGTACGTGTGGCGCATGTAGCGAAACCCGCCCGCCACCTCGGCCCACGCTGCATCTGGACCTTGCTCGGAAAGACCGCCGTATACGAACAGCGCCAGCTCGCCGTTCGCATCGCCACGCTCGTGGTCGAAATTGTCGACGGCGCGGTCGACCACGCTCCACGGCTCCGTCGGATCGACCATCAAAATGTCGGCGAGGCGCGCGGCGCGAACGGCGCCGTCATCGCCGTCGGCGGCGATCATGATTCGCGGCCCTCGCGCCGTGAATGGCAGAGGAGTGATCGCGCTGCCGGCAAACGCTGAACGCAGGACCGGGACCAGCTCTTCGAGGTGGCGGACGTCACTCGACTCATCCGCCCCGAGACCGCGGAACTCTTCAGGCCGATAGCAGAGCGACAGCCCGAGGATGAATCGGCCTCCGCTGAGCAGGTCGAGGGCGATCGCATCTTCGGCCAGCCTTATCGGGTTGTGCAGCGAGGCCGCCAGCCGGTCCGTCGCGACCGTGATGCGGCTGGTTCGCGCAAGCAGCGCGGCCACGATCGGCAGGACCGCGGGCATGTAACCGTCATCCGCGAAGTGATGCTCTGACACCCACATCGAATCGAGGCCCGCAGCCTCGATGAGCTGTGCCTGGTCGAGAAGCTCGGTATAGAGCTGACGATGGGTCGCCGCGGTTCCAGGCGGCAGCTGACCGCTGAAGTCCCCGACCCCGAACCGCATTCAGACCACCTTGTTGGGGCGGGCGATGAGGCGCTCGGCGCCGAAAGCGAGCCCGGCGAGGTGCCACGCGGCGCGGTAGGCGGCTTCCGATGCGTTCCATGCGAGGGCGTCTTCCGGGCTCGCAAACCAGAGCATGTGGACTGCCTGCACCGAGAACGGCCGGCGTCCCTCCCGGTCGGCCAGCGTGACGAGCAACTCGTGGCGCAATGGACCAGCCTCGGCGGTAGCCATGGCGTATGGCCCTGTGAGCGCTTGCCCCAGTGCCTCTTCAGGAGCGTTGGGCGCCCGCCTCAACATCGAGATGAGCTTCACGG
>WNFG01019647.1_pt1 | contig 13253 bp, 13 predicted proteins | sample 5400431 | NCBI WGS metagenome assembly WNFG01 (sample SAMN13153346, study PRJNA577476) | soil metagenome | isolation source: 120 cm saprolite under Douglas fir tree site 2 hole 3 replicate 2 | place: USA:California | collected 2015-04-18
TGCGCCGAGGAGCTCACCGCCGATCCGCCGCGCGTGGTCGTCCTCGCCAGCGCGGCGCCGATGTTCATGGCCGGCGCCGACCTGACCATGGTCAACGCGGGCTGGGACGCTCTCCGCGAGACGATCGGACGGTTCCAGCGCGCGGTGAACACCTGGGAGCGGGTGCCCTGCCCGACCATCGCGTCGATCAACGGGCACGCGCTGGGCGCGGGCTGCGAGATCTCTCTGGCCTGCGACTTCCGCATCATGGCGCGCGGCAAGGCCCGGATCGGGCTGCCGGAGGTGCGGCGCGGGCTGATCGCCGCCGGCGGCGGGACCCAGCGCACGGTGCGGCTGCTCGGCCGGACCCATGCGCTGAACCTCGCGTTGCGCGGGCTGATGATTGATGCCGACCGTGCCGAGCAGATCGGGCTCATCACCCAGGCGGTCGACGCCGGCGAGCTCGAGCCGGCGACGCAGGCGCTCGCCGACGAGTTGCTGAGCCTGCCGACGCTCACCATGGCGGCGATCAAGCGGTGCATCAACGAGGGCGGCGACCTCGACCTGGCCGGCGGCCTCGCCGTCGAGCAGCGCGAGATGTCCGCGCTCGGCGCGACCGAGGACACCCGCGAAGGAGTGCGCGCTTTCGTCGAGAAGCGCGAGCCGCACTTCGTGGGGCGGTGACCGGGTGAACGCCGACCTGCCGAGTTCCTGCCGGGCCGCCCTGCTCGTCGAGCCGGGACGGCCGATGGAGATCGCGGACGTGCCGGTTCCGGACGTGCTCGAGCGCGGCGCGCTGCTGGTCCGGACGACGGCAGCCACCGTCTGCGCGACCGACGTGCACCTGTGGGCGGGGACGGTCGGAAGTACCGACGCGGGCGCCGATCTGCCGCTGATCCTGGGTCACGAGATGACCGGCCGCATCGTCCTGATGGCGGAGGACGCCGACCGCGACAGCCTCGGCCGCCCGCTGACGCCGGGTGACCGGATCATCTGGACGCACGGGTTTTGCGGGCAGTGTGAGCAGTGCGTGGTGGAGCACCAGCCCACCCTGTGCACCAGCCGCCGCGGCTATATGCAAACCAGCGCGATGCAGTACCCGTACCTCACCGGCGGCTTCGCCGAGTACTGTTACGTGTTCCCGACCTCAGGCCGGGTGAAGGTGCCCGACACGGTGTCCGATCCCGTGGCCTCCGCAGCGTCGTGCGCGCTGCGGACAGTCGTACACGCGTTCGACCGTACCGGGCCGATCGAGGAGCGTCAGGTCGTGGTGGTGCAGGGCGCAGGCCCGCTAGGCCTGTTCAGCACCGCGAGGGCGGCGGCGATGTCGCCGGCGCAGGTCATCGTGGTGGGCGGGCCGGAGCGGCGGCTGGCCCTCGCGCGGGAGTGGGGCGCGACCGCGACGATCGACGTCGACCTCGTCCGCGACCCTGCGGACCGGCTCGCCTGCGTCCTTGACCTCACCGACGGCCGCGGGGCCGACGTCGTGCTGGAGATGTCGGGGGTGCCGGCCGCCTTCGGCGAGGGCATGGCCATGCTCCGGCGAGGCGGGCGGTACACGGTGGTCGGGCAGGTGCACACGACGGCCCTGCCGTTCAACCCGAGCCTGCTCGTCCTGAAGCACGCGCGCCTGGCCGGCTGCCTGTCCGCGAGCCTCGACCACTACTACCGGGGGCTGCGCTTTCTGGAGCGGCACAGCGACCGGATCCACTGGGACCACATGATCACGAGTACCTCGCCGCTCGAGGCGATCAACGACGCCTTCGAGCGCATGCGGGACTGGTCCGAGATCAAGCCGGCGCTGACCTTCGCCAGCACGTGAGCACGATCGGCAGCGTGCTTGACGTAACCCTAATCCATGCGCATGATAGGTCTAGTATTTCGTCCCGTCCCCCGACCGGAGCTAAGGCATGACCAACTCGACCGGCCCGCTCGCCGATACCGCCGTGGCCGGCCAGGCGGCGCCGAGCGCAGCTGACGGGCGCGGCGGCACCCATGCCGGGCCTCCGGCGCCGCGGCGGCCGATACTGCGGCTGCTCCGTCGCGACCTCGCCGTTGACCGGCTGTCTGGCCTGTACGTCATCGTGGCCATGATCATCGTGTTTTCCGTTTGGGAGCCGACGACGTTCGGCACGCTGTCCAACGCGAAGGTCATCCTGTCCAGTGAGGCGATCACCGGGATCATAGCGTTCGCGGCGGTGATTTCCCTGGTAGCGGGGGTGTTCGACCTGTCCATCGCGGCGAACATGTCGCTGGCGATCAGCGTGCTCGGCCAGCTCATGGCGACCGCGCACCTGAACGCAGCCCTGGCGGTCGTCGTGACGCTGCTCATCGGCGGCGCGGTGGGGTGCGTGAACGCGGTCATCGTCACGCGATTCCGTATTGAGCCAGTCATCGGGACGCTCGCGATGTCTTCCGTGCTCGCCGCCGTGAGTTACTGGGTGGCGAACGGACAGACGATCCTCTACGGCATCAGCACTCGTTTCACGAACATCGGAACGCTGAAGCCGCTGGGCATCCCGATTACAGTCTTCTTCCTAGCCGCAGTGGCGCTCGTGCTCTGGTACATGCTGGAGCACACTCCGGTCGGCCGGTACCTGTACGCCGCCGGAGCGAACCCGAAGGCGGCGCGGCTGAGCGGCGTGAACGTCGTGCGGCTGCAGTGGGGCGCGCTGATTACGTCGGGAGTCCTCGCCGCGCTGGCGGGCGTGGTGCTGACGATGCAGCTTGCCTCGGCCGCATTCGCCGCCGGCAATCCCTACCTGCTGCCCGCATACGCCGCGGCCTTCCTCGGCTCGACGCAGATCAAGCCCGGCCGGTTCAACGTGCTCGGCACGGTGATCGCGATGTACATGCTCGCCATCGGCGTTAAGGGCCTGCAGTTGCGATTCCCTCAGTACCCTTGGATCGCCGATCTCGTCGAGGGTGTCATCCTGCTCTTGGCTGTGGGCATCGCCGTCCAGTCGGCGCGCCGCCGCGCGCGGCAGCGCTGAGATGCGCCCGCGGCATCGTCGTTGCCCACTATCGATTGTTTCCGGGATATATTTATTCGCCTAGATTGGCGGCAGTGATGCGGAAAGCGAGGAGAGCAACGTGGGTGCCGAAGGCAAGATCGCATTCGTGACCGGTGGCGGCTCGGGAATCGGGCGCGCCGTCGCGGTCCGGCTCGCCGCGGAAGGCGCGCGGGTCGCGGTCGCGGACATCAACGAGGCGACGGGTAAGGAGTCGGCCGCCGCGCTGGGTGGGGCCGGCGGGATCTTCGTGCACACCGACGTGACGAGCCCGGAATCCGTCGTTGAGGGGGCGGCCCGGGCAGTCGCCGAACTCGGCCCGGTGGACATCCTGGTCAACGTCGCTGGCGCGGACGTGGTCAAGCCGTTCTTGGACACAGACGAGGAATTGTGGCGCTGGCTCATCGAGCTCAACCTCATGGGGGTGTTCCGGTGCACGAAGGCGTTCCTTCCCGGGATGGTCGAGCGGGGGTTCGGCCGGATCGTGAACGTGGCGTCCGATGCCGGCCGGGTGGGCAGCTCCGGTGAAGCGGTGTACTCAGGGGCAAAGGGTGGCGTCATCGCGTTCACCAAGACGATCGCGCGCGAGGTTGCGCGCAAGGGCGTGACCGCGAACACCGTCTGCCCCGGCCCGACCGACACCCCGCCGCTGCGGAAGACCATGGCCCAAGGCGGCGACAAGTTCATCTCCGCGCTGACCAAGGCGATTCCCGTGGGCCGGCTCGGCCAGCCCGAGGACGTCGCGGTGGCGGTGGCGATGTTCGCCTCCAGCGACGCGGGGTTCATCACCGGCCAGACCCTGTCCGTCAGCGGCGGCATGTCGATGGCCTGAGGCCGGCGCAAGCCGGCGTATGGAGGTCGGGTATGACCGAGGGACGGGCCGAGTCGCGCGGCGCGGCGCTGCGGCGCCGCGCGCAAGGTGCCAAAGCGGATCAGTTGCAGGCTCTGCTCACCTCGCTCGACCCGGGCGTCGGCCGGTGGGCCGACGAGTTCGTCTTCGGCGAGGTGTGGGGCCGGCCCGGGCTCGACTTCGAAAGCCGGATGCTCGTCGCGATCACCTCACTCGCCACCCAGGGCAAGAGCGCGCTATTGCGCAATTACGCCCATGGCGCGCTCCAGGCCGGCGTCTCCGCTCGCAAGATCCACGAAGCGCTCGTCGAACTCGTCGTATACGTCGGGTTCCCGACCGCCACCAGCATGCTCTTCGAGTGGCAGCAGGTACTCGTCGCCGCCCGCCGTCAGGGAGTCGCGATCCGGGAGGATGTCGGCGAGTTTGCGGAAATCTATGATAATAGTTAATCTGTAAATACCGTGTTGTTTACAGCTGAGTAGGGGCGCCATGACCGCAGCGATCGACATCATGAACTATGCGCCGCTCGTGGCACCTGGCCTGTCTGGGCCCGAGTACCAGTACGAGGAGTTCCAGATCATGCTCCGTACCACGTTCAAGCGCATGGCCGAAGGCGGCACGATCAAGACCCTCTGGGGACGAGAGGTGCCGCTGGACGGCAAGGTGGACATAGACCCGACGATCGACGTCCAGGGCGCGCTCGCCCAGCTGGATGCCGCAGGTTACGGCGTTGCCGTCCTCGCCTGCCTGAAGATGTGGTCGTACCGGTACCACCACAAGCTCATCATCGACCAGCCCGAGGAGGTGGTGGCGAAGGCGATCGCCCAGGCCCCCGACCGTCTCATCGGAGGCGCCGGGTACAACCCGTTCCGCATCGACGAGAGCCTTCGCCGGATCGAGACCGCGGTCCGGGAGTGGGGATTCAGGTACGTCTATTTCCATCCCATCACCTTCGGCGTCGCGCCCAACGACCGGCGCTGCTACCCGCTGTACGCAAAGTGCGTAGAGCTCGGCATTCCGGTGGGCTTCCAGGTAGGACACTCGGCCGAGGTGCTGCCGAGTGACGGCGGCCGCCCGATGCTCGTCGACGACGTGGCGATCGACTTCCCCGACCTCAAGATCAACATGTCGCACACCGGCTGGCCCTGGACCGGCGAGTTCTGCTCCATGATCTGGCGTCACCCGAATGTGTACGGCGACATCTCCGCCTACTTCCCGTCGACGCTCGATAAGGATCTCATCGCCTTCATGGATAGCTCGCGGGGCCGCAACAAGATCCTGTACGGCACGAACGGCTTCGACCTCGCCCGGTTCAAGGCAGACTTCGAGAGCCTGGAGATCAGCGACAAGACCCGGGAGCGCGTTTTGCTGCGCAACGCCCTCGAGTTCCTCGGGCTGTGACGTCGATGTCCGTGGCGGGGACACTCAGTGAGGCGGAGCGCAGCGACCTGATCGCCGCGACCCGCCGCCTCGCCCGTGAGCGCCTTGCGCCGATGGCGCTGGAGCTGGCGAACGCCCACGAATGGCCCGAGCACCTGTTTGAGCTGCTCCGCGAGCATGGTTACTTCGGGCTGTACTACCCCAGCCAGTACGGCGGGCTGGGCCTCAGCCTGCGTGCCTTCAGCGAGATCATCGAGGAGCTGGCGGTGGTGTCCAACACGGCAGCGTCGGTGGTCGTCGGGCAGCACCAGGCCGGGCTTGCCATCATGGCCGCCGGCTCGGCGGAGCAGCGTGCCCGCTGGCTCCCGGCGCTTGCCGCGGGGGAGATCAAGGGCGCGATGGCATTGACGGAACCCAACGCGGGCTCCGATGTCGCCGGCATCCGGACGGTGGCCCGGCAGGTCGAGGGTGGGTACGTGCTGAACGGGCGCAAGTGCTTTATCACGCTCGCCAACGTCGCGGACGTGATCACCGTCTATGCGAAGCGCGAGCCGGGGCGATCGACCTCGACAATCCAGGGGTTCATCGTGCCCCGCGGCACCCCTGGACTCGTCGTGCTCGAGGACTGCTTCATCTCCGAGGAGTCCGTCCTGGGCAGCCCCGGCAGCGGTTTTCGCGTGGCGATGAGTGTCTTCGAACGGGCCCGGCCGATCATCGGCGCTCGTGCCGTCGGACTGGCTCGCGGCGCCATGGAGGCGGCTGTCGACTACGTTAAGAATCGTGAGGCTTTCGGTCGGCCGCTCTCCGACCAGCAAGGTATACAGTTCATGGTCGCGGACATGGCGACCCAGATCGAGGCGGCCCGGGCGCTGGTGCACCGGGCCTGCCACGCGGTGGACGACGACGACCCGCTCGCGCCTCGTTACTGCGCGATGGCCAAGTACTTCGCCACGGACGTGTCGGTCGCGGTCACCGCCGATGCGGTGCAGTTGTTCGGCGGGTACGGGTACATGCGGGACTACCCGGTCGAGCACCGGTTCCGCGAGGCCAAGCTGGGGCAGATCGTGGAGGGCACGAATCAGATCCAGCGCCTGGTCGTCGGGCGCAGCGTGTTCGGCCAGGTGGTGAACCGGTTGTCCGAGTCCTCCTCAGAGATAGTCCAGTGACCCGGCGTGGCGCCGGGCCGCGCGGCGTGGTGCTCGTCTCCGGTGGCAGCGGTGCGATAGGGGAGGCGATCTGCCGCCGCCTGCACGACGACGGCTGGGCCGTGGCGATCGGGTACGTGTCGCGCGAGCGAGCCGAGGCGCTGGCCGCCAGCCTGCACACCGAGGAGGCCCCGAGCTGGCCGGTACCGCTCGACATGAGCGATCCCGGGTCGGTGCGGTCGGGGGTCGGCGAGTTCCTCGCCGATGCGGGCCGGGTTGACGCGGTCGTCTACAACGGCGGGCGCTCGCGGACCGCGCCGTTCCTGGAGACGACCGAGGAGGACTGGGCCGCCGAGGCTGCCGTCAACTACCTCGGCCCGGTGCTCGCCACCCGCCTGCTGCTGCCGGTGATGCTCGAGCACAACCGGGGCTCGTTCGTGGGCATCACCTCCGAGGCCGCGAAGCTCGGCGACGCCGGGCACGCTCCGTACGCCGCGGTAAAAGGCGCCCTGCATGCCTTCTTCCGGACGATCGTGCGCGAGTACGGCCGCCGGGGCATCCTCGCCAACAGCGTCGCGCCCGGACCGATCGACACCTCGATGTTGCGATACACCTTCGCTTCGGAGGAGCAGGCGCAGCACGTCATCGGCAAGCTACGCCGCCTGGTGCCGGCGGGCCGCCTCGGCGAGCCCGGGGAGGTCGCCGCGGTGGTGCGCTTCCTCATCTCAGAATCCACCTTCGTCGCCGGCCAGCACATCAGTGTCGGCGGCGGCGTCAGCATGCACTGATCCCGCCTCGTCCGGCCCAGCCAGGGAGACACAACATGACCAGCCAGGCTCCAGTTACAAAGAAGTACCTCGAGGTTGCCGCGAAGCTGGGGCCCGAGCTCGAGGATCTCGCCGACGAGGTCGAACGGACCGAGCAGTTCCCGGCGCGCGCCTACCAGCTCCTCGCCGAGAACGACCTGCTACGGCTGACCCTGCCAGGCCAATGGCGCGGCCAGGGCATGAGCTTGATCGACTACTTCCCCGTCCTGCAGGAGATCGCGAAGATCCACGGTACGTTCCGGATGTTCGTGCACGGCCAGAACGGCATGTGGCGGCTGATCGACCAGTGGGGCACCGACGCGCAGAAGAAGAGGTGGCTGCCCGTTCACCAGCAGGGCGGCATCTTCACCTTCGCCCTCACCGAACCCGGCAACGGCACGGGCCGCGACATCTCCACGATAGCCGAACGGGCTGGCGACGAGTGGATCATCAACGGCCGCAAGCACCTTATCTCCTGGGCCGGCGAAGCCGAACTCGTCCACCTCATAGCGCGGACGAGCACCGAGCGCGGCCGCGAGGCGACCTGCTTCCTGCTACCCAAGGGCACCCCTGGCGTCACGGTCGAGAAGCTGCCGCACACGATGGGCTGCAAGGGGGGCAGCCACGACATCATGATCTTCGAGGACGCCCGGCTGCCCTCCGATGCCGTCCTGGGCCAGGTTGGCGACGGCCTGACGCTGGGGCTGCGCGGCTTCCTCGACGTCAGCCGGCTGTCGATCGCGGTCTCGTGCCTCGGCCTGGCCCGCCGCGCGATGGACCTCGCGACCGAGTTCTCGCGGCAGCGGGTGACGTTCGGCAAGCCGATCGCCGCACGGCAGGCTGTACGGCTCTCCATCGCCGAGATGGCGGCCGACATCTACGCCGTGCAGTCAGCGGTGAACGACGCCGCTGCCCGGTTCGACGCCGGCCAGCCGATCACCGCGGAGGCGGCCATGTGCAAGTACCTCGGCCTCGAGATGGTGGGCCGGGTGACCGACCGGGCACTGCGCATGCACGGGGGCATCGGCTACACCCGGGCGCACAAGATCGAGCGGCACTACCGGGATGCCCGTGCCCTCTGGTTCGAGGAGGGCACGTCTGAGATCCAGCGGCTCGTCATCGCCGACGAGGTAATGCGTAACGGCGTGACGTTCTAGGTCCGTGGCCATGACTGACCGGCGCGTCTGCGTCGTCACCGGAGGTGCAGCGGGGCTGGGCCGCGCTGTCGCCACGCGATTCGTGGTGGCCGGCCACGCGACCGTTCTGGTCGACCGCGACAGCGAGGCCTGCGCGGCGACGCTCGAGAAGCTGCGCGCGGCCGGCGGCGAGGTCNNCGCTGGCTTCCCCGCCGACGTCACCGACGAAGATGCTGTCAGCGCGGTAGCGACGGCATTGCGCGAGCGGTACGGCCGGGTCGACGTGCTGGTCAACAACGCCGGATACGCCGCTCGCGAAGGCAGTGTCGTCGAGATGACCCGCAAGGCATGGGACCTGACCATCGCCGTGAACCTTACCGGCCCGTTCCTGATGGCTCGCCATCTGGTCCCGCTGATGCCACCGGGAAGCGTGATCCTTAACATCGGGACGATCGGCGCGGTCCACGCCGTACCGGGCAGCGATGCGTATGTCGCCGCGAAGGGCGGCCTCATCGCCCTCAGCAAGGCGATGGCGCTCTCGCTGGCCGACCGCGGCATCCGGGTGAACGCCGTGAATCCCGGAGTGGTCATGACCGACGAAGTCGCCAGGCACATGGACCATCCGCGGCTGCAGAAGATGCTCGAGCGGAGTCGCCCGGCTGGTCGCGGCTTCGGCACGCCGGACGAGTTTGCCTCGGTCGTTGAGTTCCTGGCCGGCGCCGGCGCGTCGTTCGTGAACGGCGCGGTCGTCAACGTCGACGGCGGCGCCCTGTGCTGATCGATGGAGCGGGACCGGTACCCCTGTCGCTCGGCACGATCGCCGAGCTGAACGCCGGGTCCGTCCCGGAGGCCGAAGCGGTCGTCGATGGACCTCGCCGCGTGAGCTGGGCGCAGTTGCACGACCGAACTGCCCGCCTGGCCGGCGCGCTACGGATGAAGCTGGCCGCGGAGCGTGGTGACCGCATCGCCTTTCTCGGCCCGAACTGCCTGGAAACCGTGGAGCTGTTCCACGCCGCCGCCCGGGCCGGCCTGCTGTGCGTGCCGCTTAACGAGCGTCTGGCGCCGGCCGAGTTGCGCGCCATCCTGGAGTCGATCGAGCCGGTGGCGCTGTTCCACACAGAAAGCCATGCGGACCTGGCGGCCGAACTCGTCTCCGGGACCGCGACCCTCCTGGTCGGCGTGCGCGGCCCGGCCCGGCTGGGGTACGACGAGCTACTCGCGGCGGGCCGGCCCGCGCCCGCAGCCGAGCCGGAGCCGGTGTCGTCCATCTGCTTCACGAGTGGCACCACAGGGCGCCCGAAGGGCGTCCTCATGACTCAGCGCGCGCAGTGTGCGTTCGCCTGTGCGCAGGCCGAGCTCGAGCCGATCAGAGGCCGGGCGCGTCATCTGTTCGTGCGTCCGATGGCCGTGGCCCCGGGTCACCGGATGATTGCCTGGCACGGGATCACGCAGGGCACCACGGTCGTCGCCCCGCGCTTCGAGCCGGGTGAGTTCTTCCGCGCCGTCGAGGCCGAGCGGATCACGAACGTGCTGCTGGCGCCGACGATGTTGCGGATGCTGCTCGACCACGGGAATCCAGCCGGGCACGACCTTTCTTCGCTGGTCTGCATCGTGTATGGCGGGGCACCCATGACAGCGCAGTTGCTGCGAGAGGTTCTGGACTTCTTCCCGTGCGGTCTGATGCAGGGTTACGGCGGCAGCGAGGCGGGGCAGGTGCTGTACCTGTCCCCTGACGATCATCGCGCCGGGCGGGTGGAGTCGAACGGCCGCCCGGTGCCCGGCGTGCATGTCGAGGTGCGTGACCCGTCTGGCGGCATCGTGCCAACGGGCGAGGTGGGCGAGCTGCACGTGCAGAGCGAGATGCTGATGGCGGGGTACTGGCAAGATCCTGTGACCACGCGGAAGGCTCTTCGGGAGGGCTGGTATGGCACCGGCGACCTCGCGCTCCAGGAGCCGGACGGCTACCTGCGGATCGTCGGCCGGGTCAGCGACATGATCATCTCCGGCGGGTTCAACGTCATGCCGCTCGAGGTCGAGGAGGTGATCGCGGTTCATCCTGCCGTGCACGAGGTGGCGGTCTACGCGGCACCCGATCCGCTCTGGGGCGAGTCCGTTGAGGCGGCCGTGGTGCTGCGCCCCGGCAAGGAGGTCGCGGCCGGTGAGCTCATCGAACTTTGCCGCGAGCGGCTTGCCTCGTTCAAGAAGCCCAGGCGGATCGTGTTCCTCGGCTCGATCCCGCGCACCAGCGTGGGCAAGGTGGACAAACGGGCGCTGCGGGAGCGGGCGGCCGCGGCGGCCAGGTAGGTCTCCAGGCGTGGAAGGGCCGCATGGTTGGCAACAGAGATACCGGAAGCTGCGCACCGCTCGCCGGGCGTACGGCAATAGTCACGGGCGGCAGCCGGGGGATCGGGCGGGCCATCTCGGTGGCGCTGGCCCGCGACGGAGCGGCCGTCGCCGTGAACTACCGGCGCGATGCTGCCGCTGCTGAGCAACTCGCCGCCGAGCTGACTGCAGCGGCCCGTCGCGCCCGCGCCTTCCGCGCCTCGCTGGAATCGAACGAGCAGATCGAGCGTCTGGTGGCCGCGGTGGCGGCCGAATTCGGGCCCGCACCGCGACTCGCGTCATGGGCGCCAATGGCGCGCCCTACAACATGGCCAAGGCGGCGATGGAGGCGCTCGCATATACGCTCGCGGCGGAAGAGGAGCGTTACGGCGTCCGGGTCAACGTCGTGGCACCGGGACTCGTGGACACGGAGATGGGGCGACGGATGACCCGCGCCGTCCATGGCGTCGCGGACATGTCGGCACTCGACGCCGCATCCCCGTTCGGCCGGGTGTGTCGGCCGGAGGATGTCGCCGGCGTGGTCGCCTTCCTCGTCGGGCCGACGGCCGGCTATGTCACCGGCCAGCGCATAGCGGTCGATGGCGGAGCGGAGCGCTCGAACCGGGTGGCCGCCCCCAGCGAGGTAACAGGGCCACGCGAATAGGGCCGGGCTGCGGCACCGGCAGGGGCGGGGACCATCTAGACTAACTAACACAATCATTAGTGAATACGAGGAGCGACCATGGCTGTAGCAGGCTCCGGATCCTCTCGAGCGCGCCCGACGCGGGCCAGCCGGGCTCGCGCCACCGCTGCGGCCGTAGCACCGGCAGCCGAGGAGCAATCCGCCGATGACGCCGACCGCCCTGGGCAGGAGCGGCTGGCGTGGCTCGACATCCCGCGCTCCGGCAAGATCTCGGAGACGATCGCCCGCGACATCCTCGATGACATCGTGGTGCGCAAGCTCCCTCCGGGCACCATGCTGTCATCCGAGGCGGTCATGCTCGACCGCTACGGCGTCGGCCGGGCCTCGCTGCGCGAGGCGCTCCGCATCCTGGAGATCCACGGCCTGATCAAGATCAAGCCCGGGCCCCGGGGGGGTCCCGTCGTCGCCGAGGTGACCAGCAGTGACCTGGGTCGTTCGGCCACCTTCTTCTTCCACGCCGTCGGCGCCACCTTTGCCGACCTGCTCTCCGCCCGGGTCGCCATCGAGCCGATGATGGCACGGCTGGCGGCCACCAACCTCACTGCCGAGGGCGCCGAGCAGCTCAAGCACACGCTCGTCAACCACGAGCGCGACGCCACCCGGCCGGCCAGTTCGTGGGGACGCACGAGCGCGGGCTTTCACGTTGTCGTCAACGGCCTGTCCGGCAACCGGGTGCTTGACCTGCTCTGCCGCGCGCTGCTGGACATCCACGCCGAGCGCACCTACACCGAGTTCCCGATGAGCGGGCGCGGGGACGTGTCCCGGGCCCACGAGCGCATCGCACAGGCCATCCTGGACGGCGACGCCGATGCCGCCGAGCAGCGCATGCGCCGACACGTTCAGGCCCAGATCACCAACGTCCGCCAGACCCGGCCCGAACTACTGGACGAGCTCATCGACTGGCGCTGAGACCTGGGATTTGCCGTGGCTATCTATGGCGATTATGCGCCTAGATATGTCATCATGGCTAGATGACTGACGTTCTCGCGGACACGACGGTGACAGTCAGGCTGACCGTCAACGGAGTGGCCCACCAGGTGGAGATCGAGCCACGCGAACTGCTCGTGTCGGTGCTGCGCGACCGGCTTGACCTCACCGGCACGCATATCGGCTGCGAGACGACGTCGTGCGGTGCCTGCACGGTGCTCCTCGACGGGCGCTCGGTCAAGTCCTGCACTGTGCTGGCCGTGCAGGCGCAAGGGCATGCCGTCACGACGATCGAGGGGCTCGCCGGCCCAGGCGGCCTGCACCCGGTACAGCAGGCGTTCCGCAGCTGCCATGGCCTGCAGTGCGGGTTCTGCACTCCCGGCATGGTGATGGCGGCGGTCTCCCTCATCGACGAGGGGCGCGCCGACGATGAGAACTCGGTGCGCCTAGCGCTGAAGGGCAATCTCTGCCGCTGTACCGGGTACCACAACATCGTGCAAGCGGTCCTGTCGGCCGCGCGCGCTATGCGGGACGCAGGCGCATGATCCCGGCCCCCTTCGCGTACCACCGGGCAGAGTCCGTGGCGCAGGCTATCGAACTGCTCGGCGAACACGGCGACGAGGCGAAGCTGCTGGCCGGCGGCCATTCGCTGCTTCCGATGATGAAGCTGCGCTTCGCCAGGCCCGCGCTGGTGATCGACATTGGCGACCTGCCCGGACTCGACTACATTCGCGCAGCGGGCCCGGAGATCGCGATCGGCGCGCTGACCCGGCACGTCACCCTCGAGACCTCGCCGCTCCTGGCCGAGGCGGTACCGTTGCTGCGGCACACCGCCAGCGCGGTAGGCGACTGCCAGATCCGGCACCGCGGCACGATCGGCGGCTCCGTGGCGCACGGCGACCCAGCGGCCGATCTGCCCGCCGCGCTCGTGGCGCTGCGCGGCACGGTGGTCGCCGAGGGCCCGGCCGGCCGCCGGGCGGTCCCGATTGACGAC
>WNFG01003562.1_pt1 | contig 13252 bp, 13 predicted proteins | sample 5400431 | NCBI WGS metagenome assembly WNFG01 (sample SAMN13153346, study PRJNA577476) | soil metagenome | isolation source: 120 cm saprolite under Douglas fir tree site 2 hole 3 replicate 2 | place: USA:California | collected 2015-04-18
GCCTTACCGAGGAGCGAGACCTCCTCGGCCGACGCGTCGCCGCCGATCCGCGCGCCTTCCAACCGGAGTGACCTGACGGCCTAGTGGGGCGCCCATCCGCCCCGCTCCCGCTTGACCCGACCGCCTCCGAGGAAGCGCTCGCGAGCGGGTCGTTCCGCTTCATCGCGATCGCGGTATTTCTCGGCAGCATCTGCAGCCAGACCCTGTACGTGCACCAGGCCGCGTTCTTCGTCGATCACGGGCTTCCTGCCATGACCGCGGCCTCGGTGATCAGCGTGGTGGGCGCGGCCAGCATCCTGGGCAAGACGGGCGGCGGCTTCGTGTCGGATCTCTTCCCGCGCGAGGCGGTCTACGCGCTCGGGATGGTGGGGATGATCGGGGGCGTCGGCGTGCTGTGGCTGGTCGCGGCCGCGCCGTCGGCGTGGCTCGCCCTGGGCTACGGCGTGCTGTTCGGGCTCCGACCCAGGTGGCGAGCGCGCTCGGCAGCGCGCTGGGGGCGTGGCTGGCCGGGCGGATCTTCGACGCGACGGGCAGCTACGCGATTGCGTTCTCGATCGCGGCCGGCGCGGCGGCGGTCGCCGCGCTGTCGGTGTGGGGCAGCCGCCTGCCGCGGCCGGAGGGCGGCTAGGGGCTCTCGCCGCGCAGCGGGGCCGTCCCGGCCGTCGCACCGGGGGGTGTTTCGAGGAATCGGGAGTGCTGGCGGGCGACCGCGGCCCGGGCCCGCGCCGGCGCGGGCTGGCGGAGCCGCGTGGGCGGGGGGACATCGGCGGCGTCCGCGCGCACCGGGACCGCGATGTATTCTTCTCGTGGTGGGGGTCCCAGCGCCGCCCGCGGCGTCGCCGCGGGCGCGGATTCGGCGGCCGCGGCCGGGGCCGGATCCGGGGCACCGGCGAGATCGAGGAGATGCGACAGGTAGGGTACCGACACGAGCGTGACCAGGCCGACCGAGGCCAGGAGCAGGGAGGCCCGCACCCAGCCGGCGGCGAGCCAGCCCCGGGAGAGGAAGCCGGGCTCCTTGTCCGTCTCGTCGTCCAGGCCGGCGAGCCAGCGCAGGTCGTCCTGCAGCCCAGCCACCTCGACGCGCAGCTCCGCGGCTTCGGCCTCGAGGCTCGCGAGCCGCGCCTGCACGTCGGCGGACTCTGCCGCGTGGGGAGACGGCACCGCGCGGATCCTGCGCTCCGGTGAGCCCATGGCACCCGCGTATCGAGCAAGAGCTACGCCAGTCCCCGATGACTGAAAAGTCCGTCGGTTACGGGCCTCGTCCCTCGGCGCCGTCGTCCCGCGCGCGTCACCCGGGTGTCGCCCCGTGATCGCTCCCGATATCCTGGCGCTCGACTTCGACGGCGTTTGCTGCGACGGCATGCGCGAGTACTTCGAGACGAGCCGGCGCACCCACGCCGAGGTATGGCCGGCGGAGCCGATGCCGGCGGCCGATCACCTCGAGGCCTTCGCGACCCTGCGCCCGGTGATCCTCAGCGGGTGGGAGATGCCGGTGCTGCTCCACGCGATCACGCAGGGCCGGCCGCCCGCGGAGATCCTGGGCGGCTGGGAGGGCGTCCGGGACGAGGTTGTCAAAGGGGGGCCGCTGGCGGGTCCCGCGCTGATCGAGCGGCTGGGCCAGACCCTGGACCGGGTCCGCCGCGCGCGGATCGCGACCGATCTGCCCGGCTGGCTCGGGCTCCACGCGCCATACGGCCCGGTCGAGGAGCTGCGTCGGCTCGTCGCGGAGCCGGCCCAGGCGGTGCTCGTCACCACCAAGGAGGGCGAGTTCGCGCGGCTGATCCTCGACGGCTGGGAGGTGCGGCTCGCGGACGTGCAGGGCAAGGAGACCGGCGTGCACAAGTGCCTGAACCTGCGCGGGCTCATCGCGGCGTGGGTCGCGGCGCACGGTCGGCGGCCGCGCCTGGCCTTCGTCGAGGACCGCCTGGAGACGCTCCAGCACGTCACGACTCATCCGGACCTCGACGACGTCGCGCTCTTCCTGGCCGCGTGGGGCTACAACACGGAGGCCGCGCGGTCCACCGCGGCGGCCGATCCGCGCATCCGGCTGCTCACCCTCGAGCAGTTCCGGCGCGGGACCGCGGCCTGGCCGTGATGGATCTTGTCCGGGCCCGCCGGCTGTGGCATCGTCTCTCGCCATGAAGATCGCACGCGTCGAGGCGCTCCACTGTGACGGCGGCTGGCGGCCCTGGACCTTCGTCCGCGTCGAGACCGACGACGGGCTCGTGGGCTGGGGCGAATGCAGCGACAACCGGAGCCCGCACGGCATCGCGGGCTCGGTGCGCGACCTGACCCCGCTGCTCATCGGCCAGGATCCCCGGCCGGTCGAGCGGCTCTACTGGGACATGCTCCGCGCCACCCGCCAGAACCTGGGCGGGGTGACCCACAAGGCGATGGCGGGCATCGAGCTGGCGCTGTGGGACATCAAGGCCAAGGCGCTCGGGGTGCCGGTCTACGAGCTCTTCGGCGGCCCGCTGCGCGACCGGATGCGGCTCTACTGGTCGCACTGCGGGACGACCCGGGCGCGCATGGGCCACGTGCTGGGTACGCCGCCGCTCCGCACCTACGACGACATCGCCGCGCTCGGCCGCGAGGTGGTGGCGCGCGGGTTCACCGCGCTCAAGACCAACATGGTGATCCCGGGCGACCCCGCCACCGTGTACTTCCCGGGCTTCGGGAGCGGCATCAACACCACCGATGGCGCGCCCAGCGTGGAGATCCTGGACGCGATCGAGCGGCTCATCGGCACCTTCCGCGACGCGGTGGGTCCGAAGGTCGGCCTCTGCCTCGATCTCAACTACAACTTCCGCACCGAGGGGGTCTTGCGGATCGCCAAGCTGCTCGAGCAGTTCGACATGCAGTGGGTGGAGTACGACAACTGGGACCCGCAGGCCTTGCTGCAGATCAAGCAGTCGACGTCCACCCGTCTCGCCTCGCTCGAGAGCCTGGTCACGACGCGGCAGTACCGCCCGTTCCTCGAGCTGCACGCGGTCGACGTGGCCATCATCGACGTGCCGTGGAACGGCTTCTCGCAGGCGGTCCAGATCGGGCGCATGGCCGAGACCTACGAGATCAACATCGCGCCCCACAACTACTACAGCCACCTGGCCGACCTTCACTCGCTCCACCTCTGTGCGGTGCTGCCCAACGTGCGCATCATGGAGATCGACATCGACGACGTGGCCTGGAAGGGGGAGCTGGTGACGAAGCCCCCGGTGGTCAAGAACGGCCACATCTTCCTGCCGGAGGGCCCGGGCTGGGGCGCCGATATCAACGAGGAGGTGCTGCGCGCGCATCCCTGGCCCGGGTCGGGCGCGAACGCGCGGAGCTTCTACGGCATGAGCCCCGAGCAGATGGCGGCGCGGCCGCCGGTCAGGTGACCTTCGGCTCGATCTTCCGGTGCAGCGCCTTCTCGGCCGCGCGCCAGAGGTACCACGCGGCGATCGAGCGATACGGACTCCATCTGACGCCGTAGCGCCGGAGCTGCTTCGGGGTCGGCTGCTTGCGCCGGCGGTAGGCGATCTTGAAGCCCTCGCGGACCCCGAAGTCGTCGACCGGCAGCACGTCGGGCCGCCCGAGCGTGAAGATCAGCAGCATCTCCACCGTCCACTGGCCGACTCCGTGCAGCTCGGTCAGCCGCTCGATCAGGACCTCGTCGGTCAGGGCGTGACAGGCCCGTCGGGTGGGCACGCCGCCGTCCCGGGCCTTGCGGGCGATGTGCTTGATGGCGCGGATCTTCCCCCGCGAGAACCCCGCGCGCCGCATCTTGGCCGCGGGCATCGCGGCCACCGCGGCGGGGGTGGGGAAGCGCCGACCCGGGAAGAGCGCGAGGAAGCGGCCCAGGATCGCCTCCGCGGCGCGCCCGTGGATCTGCTGGTGCGCGATGGCGCGGACCAGCGTCTCGAAGGGCTGCTGATTCCGGATCGCGAGCCCGCACGCGCCCACGCGGCGGATGAGCGCGCGCATCACCGGGTCCACCTTGGAGAGGTGCCGCACCGCGGGCGTGCTCATCGACGCGTGACTGTAGCACAAGCCCATTGACATCACCCGCGGGAGTGGCGACCATCCGGGAGCCATGTCGACCACGCCGGTGCGCTATCCCGATCCCGCGTTCCAGATCCTCGACGAGAGCTTCGCCAAGTACCGCATCTTCAACGCGGCGGTGGAGCGGCTCGCCACCGGGTTCCGCTGGGCCGAGGGCCCGGTATGGTTCGGGGACGGGCGCTACGTGCTCTGGAGCGACATCCCCAACAACCGCATCATGCGCTGGGACGAGGAGACGGGGGCGGTCTCGGTCTTCCGCAAGCCGTCGAGCTACTCCAACGGCAACACCCGCGACCGCCAGGGCCGGCTCGTCTCCTGCGAGCACGACAGCCGGCGGGTGACCCGCACCGAGTACGACGGGACGGTCACGGTGCTGATGGACCGCTTCGAGAACAAGCGGCTCAACTCGCCCAACGACGTGGTGGTGAAGTCCGACGACAGCGTGTGGTTCACCGATCCGCCCTTCGGCGTGCTCGGCAACTACGAGGGCCACGTGGCCCCCCTCGAGCTGCCCACCAATGTCTACCGTTTCGATCCCAAGACCGGCCGGGCCACCGTGGTCACCGGCGACGTCCCGCGGCCCAACGGTCTCTGCTTCTCGCCCGACGAGCGCCGCCTCTACGTGGTGGTGTCGGGGGCGATGCCGCGCGAGATCCGCGTCTTCGACGTGGTCGACAACGGCACCGCGCTCGCCAACGGCCGCGTCTTCATCGACGCGGGAGCCGGTATCCCGGACGGGATGCGCTGCGACACCGACGGCAACCTCTGGTGCGGCTGGGGTGGGGGCGAGGGGCTCGACGGGGTCGCGATCTACAATGCCGACGGCCGGGTCATCGGTCGCATCCTGCTCCCCGAGCGCTGCGCCAACCTCTGCTTCGGGGGCCTGCGGCGCAACCGGCTCTTCCTCGCCGCAAGCCAGTCGCTCTACTCGATCTTCGTGAACACCCAGGGCGTGGTCGGCGGCTGATCGGCCGCCGATGGCGCTGCCCACCGGGCTCCGTGCGTTCCGCCATGCCGATTTCCGCCGGTTCTTCGTGGCGCAGCTCGTGGCCCAGATCGGCTCGTGGATGCAGACGGTGGCCCAGTCCTGGCTCGTGCTCCAGCTCACGTCCTCCCCGCTCAAGCTCGGCCTGATCGGCACACTCCAGTTCGGGCCGATCCTCCTCTTCTCCATCGTGTCCGGCGCCCTCGCCGATCGCCTGCCCAAGCGGCGGCTCCTGATCGTCACCCAGACCGTGCTGGGCTGCCAGGCCCTGGCCCTCGCCGCGCTGGTGGCCTCCGGCCACGTGCAGTACTGGCACGTCGCGGTGCTCGCCACCGGGGTCGGGCTCGCCAACGTGCTCGACAGTCCCGCCCGGCAGTCCTTCGTGGCGGAGATGGTCGGCCGCTCGGACCTGAGCAGCGCGGTGTCGCTGAACTCGGCCTCGTTCAACGGCGCGCGCATCGTGGGCCCGAGCATCGGCGGGCTCCTGATCGGGGCCTTCGGTGTGGCGCCCGCCTTCGTGGCCAACGGCGTCGGCTTCGCCATCGCGATCGCGATGATGGCGACCCTGCGCACCCGGGGGCTGCCGCAGCCGCGCTCGGGCGCGGGGGTGGGCGAGGAGATCCTCACCGGCATCCGCTACGTGTGGCGGAAGCCCGAGATGCGGCTGGCCCTGGGGCTCTGCCTCATGGTGAGCTTCTGCGTGTTCAACTTCACGGTCTACGTGCCGCTGGTGGTCCGCACCGTGCTGGGGCTCGGCGCGGAGGGCTTCGGCTTCCTGATGGCCTCGCTCGGAGTGGGCGCGGTGTCGGGCGCGCTCACGCTCGGGATGCGGGGCTCGCGCCGGCCGGCCTGGGCGCTGATGTTCGCCGCCGCCGCGGTGGCCTGCGGCGGGCTGATCGGGCTCTCGCTCGTGCGCACGTTCTGGCCGGCGGTGGCGATGCTGTTCGTGACCGGCTTCTTCGGCATCGTGCTGGTGGTCTCGTGCAACACCACCATGCAGCTCGCGTCGACCGACGCCCTGCGGGGGCGGGTGATGAGCATCTACACGCTGGTGTGGGGCGGGGTGTTCCCGATCGGCGCGTTCCTGGTGGGCGCGATGTCGGAGCGCTGGGGCGTGCAGCGCGCCCTGGCCACCAACGGGACGATCGGGCTCACCGGGGTGGCCTTGCTGCTGGGCTGGTGGCGGCTGCGGGCGCGCTGACCGGGCCCGTCGACACGGATCCGAGCGGAAAGGGGACGGGATGGCGACACCACCGAGAGTGCGGGTGGGCATCGTGGGCGCGGGCTTCGTCGCCCACATCCACGGGCTCGCGTACCGTCACGTGCGCGGGGTGGACGTCGAGCTGGCGTGCGTCACCGCCACGCGCCCCGAGCGCGCGCAGGCCTACGCGCGCCAGTTCGGGGTGGCGCGCGCGGTGGCGGACTTCCGCGCGATCCTGGCCGATCCCGAGGTCGACCTGATCGATCTCTGCGTGCCGCCGCACCACCACGCGCCGATGGCGATCGAGGCCGCGCGGGCGGGCAAGCACGTGATCGTGGAGAAGCCACTCACCGGGTTCTTCGGGCCGCCGACCACGTCGCGCGACGAGATGCTGCGCCGCGCGCTGGCCGCCGCCGACCAGGTCCTTGCCGCCGCCTCCGCCGCGGGGGTGCGACTCTGCTACGCGGAGAACTGGGTGTACGCGCCGCCCATCCAGAAGGCGCGGCGGCTGCTCGCGGCCTCCGGCGGGCCCATCTTGCGGATGATCGGCGAGGAGAGCCACTCCGGGACGCACGCCCCGGTCAACAAGCACTGGGCAACCGGGGGCGGCGGCTCGCTGATCGGCAAGGCCTGCCACCCGCTCGGGGGCGCGCTCTACCTGAAAGCCGACGAGGGCCGGCGGCTCCGGGGCGCGCCGGTGCGGCCGGCGTCGGTGACGGCCGAGGTCGCCCAGCTCACCGAGACCGCCACCTTCCGGGCCTCGACGCCGCGCTACCTCAACGTCGTCGAGGGGGCGGACGTGGAGGACTGGGGGACGATGCTGATCACCTTCGACGACGGCACGGTGGCCCAGATCTCGGCCGCCGACACGGTGCTGGGCGGCATCCGCAACTCGATGGCGATCTACGGGGCCAAGGCGGTGGTGCTCTGCAACATCAACCCCAACGACGTGGTGCAGGCCTACGCGCCCGATGCGGCCGTGTTCGGCGACGAGTACATCGTGGAGAAGATCGAGACCAAGGCCGGCTGGACCGCGCCCCAGCCCGACGAGGAGTGGACCACCGGCTACCCACAGGAGATACAGGACTTCGTGGAGTGCGTGGCCCTTGGCCGGGAGCCTCTCTCGAACGGTCCGCTCGCCCGCGACGTCACCGCGGTCATCTACGGCGCCTACCTCTCCGCCCACACCGGCCGCCGCGTAGATCTGCGACCGTTTCTCTGATGGGATGGGGTCAGGTCTTACATTCCGACATTTTTCCGCGAGCGACCAAGTCCGCCGAACGCAGAAAAATGTCGGAATGTAAGACCTGACCCCGAGCTAGTCGCGGGCGGTGCGGGCGGCGAACTCCAGCGCGATGCGCTGGACGGCGCGGCCGGGGTTGCCCGCGGTGAGGCCGGCGAAGAGCAGGAAGGAGCGCGCGGTCACGTCGTAGACCTCGCCCACGTTGAAGGCGGGCGAGTCCGAGCGCTCCGGCTGGTTGGTGTCGAGCATGCAGAGCCAGCGCGAGCCCCCCAGGAGCGCGGGCAGGGTGAACTTGACCACGTCGTGGTACGCGTTCATGACCAGCAGCAGGCTCGCGTCTCCCGCCTGCCGCTTGATCCCGCTCTCCTGCCCGCGCCCGTCGAGCAGCATCCCGAAGCAGCGCATGTTCGGGTCGTCCCACTGCGGCCGGCCCATCTCGGAGCCGTCCGCGTTGATCCACGTGACGTCCTTGACCTGCAGCTCCTCGTTCCACTGGGCGGTGAGGAAGCGCCCGCGTCGGAGGATCGGGAAGGCGCGGCGCAGGAAGGTCAGCTTGCGCACGAAGGCGGTGAGGGCCCGCCCCTCGTCGCCGATCTCGGGCCACTCGAGCCAGCTGATGTCGTTGTCCTGGCAGTACGCGTTGTTGTTGCCCCGCTGGGTGTGGCCGAACTCGTCGCCGGCCAGCATCATCGGGGTGCCGCGCGACAGGATCAAGGTGGCCAGCATGTTGCGCTTCTGGCGCTCGCGTAGCGCCCGAATCGCCGGATCGTCGCTCGGCCCCTCCACCCCGTAGTTGAACGAGAGGTTGTTCGAGCTGCCGTCGCGGTTCTCCTCCCCGTTGGCCTCGTTGTGCTTGTCGTTGTAGGAGACGAGGTCGTTGAGGGTGAAGCCGTCGTGGGCGGTGACGAAGTTCACGCTCGCCCACGGCTTCCGGCCGCGCTCGTCGAAGAGGTCGGCCGAGCCCGCGAGCCGCGAGGCGAGATCGCCGACCTTGCCGTCGTCGCCCCGCCAGTAGGCGCGCACCGTGTCGCGGAAGCGGTCGTTCCACTCGGCCCACCCGGGCGGGAACGCGCCGACCTGGTAGCCGCCCGGGCCCAGGTCCCACGGCTCCGCGATCAGCTTCACCTGGTTGAGCACCGGGTCCTGCCGGCACGAGTCGAGGAAGCCGCCGCCCTGGTCGAAGCCGTAGGGCTCCCGGCCCAGGATGGTCGCGAGGTCGAAGCGGAAGCCGTCGACGTGCATCTCGGTGACCCAGTAGCGCAGGCTATCGGTCACCATCTGCAGCACCCGCGGATGGCTCAGGTTGACGGTGTTGCCGGTGCCGGTGTCGTTGATGTAGTGCCGCGGCTCCGGCAGCAGCCGGTAGTAGGAGGCGTTGTCGATGCCCTTGAACGAGAGCGTCGGCCCACGCTCGTTGCCCTCCGCGGTGTGGTTGTAGACCACATCGAGGATGATCTCGAGCCCCGCGTCGTGGAGATGCGCCACCATCTGCTTGAACTCGGACGCGTCCCCGTTGGCGAAGTAGCGGGGCTCGGGGGCGAAGAAGCCGATGGTGTTGTAGCCCCAGTAGTTGGTGAGCTTCTTGTCGAGCAGGTAGCCGTCGTCGACGAAGGCGTGGATCGGCAGCAGCTCGACCGCGGTCACGCCCAGGTCCTTGAGATGCTCGACGACGTCCCACCAGGCGAGCCCCGCGTAGGTGCCGCGCAGCGCCTCCGGCACGAGCGGATGGCGCTTGGTCAGCCCCTTGACGTGGGCCTCGTAGATGACGGTGCGCTCCCAGGGCGTGCCGGGCCGCCGGTCGCGGGTCCAGGTGAAGGCGGGGTCGATCACCCGGCACTTCGGCACGAACCGGGCGCTGTCCCGCTTGTCGAAGGAGAGATCCTCGTCCGGGTGGCCGACGGTGTAGCCGAAGATCTCCGGTCGCCACGCGAGCTTGCCCAGGTGGCCCTTGGCGTAGGGATCGAGGAGGAGCTTGTTCGCGTTGAAGCGGTGGCCGGCGTCCGGCTCGTACGGCCCGTGGACGCGATAGCCGTAGACCGCCCCCGCCGGCAAGTCACGCAGATAGCCGTGCCAGACCTCGTCGGTGTACTCGGGCATCTCGATGCGCTCGACCTCCCGCCGGCCGGTGGCGTCGAAGAGGCAGAGCTCCACCTTGGTCGCGTGCGCGGAAAAGAGCGCGAAGTTGACGCCGAGCCCGTCCCAGGTGGCGCCGAGCGGGTGCGGCAGGCCTTCGCGGATCCGGGTCCTCGATTCGGCCATGCAGCCGGCTCGGGTCTACCGGGCCACCAGCCCGGCCTCCAGCAGGTACCGGCGGACGCCCGGGTGCAGCAGCTCCGGCCGCGCGACCGCGGCCACCGTGTTGGCCGCGGTGGTCTCGCGCGCCTGCGCCAGGCGGGCGCCGAGCGCGCCCTCGCCCCGGTGCACCGCGCGGGCCAGGCGATACGCCACCTCGTCGGCCAGCGTGGGCCGCGCCATGATGAAGCTCCACGAGCCCACCGAGTGCAGCTCGGCGGTCTGGCCCGGGTAGGAGCCGGCCGGCACCAGCATCAGCTTGAGGAACGGGTGCTTGCGCTGGATCCGCTGGATGCCGTCGAGATCCGGCACCAGGAAGCGCGCGCCCGCCGGCCCCCGCGCCACCGCGGTGAAGCCCAGCCAGCCGATGCCTCCGCCCCAGAGCGCGGCGGCCCGCCCGTCCATGACCATGGCGGGCCCGTCGCCCGCCGCGTCGAGAAGCACAGCCTGGAAGTCGCGGTCGCGGTCGAGCCCGAGGCCGTCCAGCACGTAGCGCGCGAGGATGATGAGCCCCGAGCCGCGCGCCCCGAAGGCGACCGGGCGTCCCTTGAGATCGTCGATCGACCGGTAGGACGCGTCCGCCCGCACCACGAACATGCCGGGGGTGGAGTACATCGCGGCGAGGACGCGCAGGTCCGCCGGGGCGCGGCCGACGCCGGTGAGCGCCTCGTGGACCACCTCGCCCTGCACCAGAGCCAGGTCGAGCGAGCCGGCCTCCAGCCGCGGCACGTTCTCGGTCGAGCCCTTGGTATTGCGCGGGCGCACGTCGAGGGTCGCGTCCACCTCGTTGATGGTGTCGGCCACCGCCTGCCCGTAGACCGGGAAGCCGCCGCCGGGAGTGGCGGTGCCGAGCGTCACGGTGGTGCGGCCCGCGGCCGGCGCGCTCTCGCTCACGCGCGTACGGTACCACAGGGCCGAAGCGGCGGGCGCCGCGTCGCGCCCTGCGCGCCGACCCGTTCTGTTCTAGAATGGGCCCCCGATGGAGATCGCCGGCAAGGAAGGTTATCGGCACATTCTCGCGAGCTCGGTGGTTTTCGAGTTCCTGCCGCCCGCCGCGCTCGATCACATCAGCACCCGGGGACTCCTGGTCGAGATGGAGTCCGGCGAGCCGGTGCTCGCGGAGGGCACGCGCGGCCCCGGCCTCTACGTGGTGCTCGAGGGCCTCGTCGAGGTCTTTCTCCCCGACGGCGCGGGCGCGCGGATGCGGCGGCCCACCGAGGTGCATCTCAACACGCTCGGCCCCGGCCGCTGCCTCGGGGAGTACTCCCTGATCGACGAGCACTCCACCTCCGCGGCGGCGCGCTCCATGACCCAGGCCAAGCTCTTCTTCCTCTCGCGCGAGGAATTCCGTGGCATCGCGGAGGGCGACGCCCGGGTCGGCAAGGTGATCTACCTCAATCTCCTCCGCTTCCTCATCTCGCGGCTGCGGGCCAAGGACGAGGAGCTCGATCTGTTCATGATGGGCTCACTCTGATGACGGCGCTCACCGCGCACGAACTCACCATGAAGCTGTTCCTGCAGCTCGCGGTCATCCTGGCCGCCTGCCGGGTGTGCGGGTGGCTCGGCCGGCGCGCGGGACAGACCCAGGTGGTGAGCGAGATGGTGGCGGGCGTGCTGCTCGGACCTTCCCTCTTCGGCCTGCTCGCTCCCGGCGCGCAGGCCTGGCTCTTCCCCAAGACGCTGGCCGGGGGCGGTCCCCATCCCTCCATGCTCATCCTGTACGCCCTGAGCCAGCTCGGTCTCGTACTGTACATGTTCATGATCGGCATGGAGTTCAACCACCGGCTGATCCTGGGGCGAGTGCGCCACGCGATGCTGGTGTCGGGGGCGGGCATCGTGGTGCCGATGGCGCTCGGCGGGGTCGCCGCGCTCGCCCTGCGAGAAGAGGCCGATCTCTTTGCGCCTCACGTCACCCCGGGCGCGGCCGCGCTCTACCTCGGCGCGGCCATGTCCATCACCGCGTTTCCGATGCTCGCGCGCATCCTGCACGAGAAGGGCATCGCGCGCACCCGCATGGGGACCCTCGCGCTCGCCGCGGGCTCGAGCGACGACGCGGCCGCGTGGTGCCTGCTCGCCCTCGTGCTCTCCTATCTCGAGGGCTCGTGGCTGATCGGGGTCCTCGCCATCGGGGGCGGGGTGCTGTACGTGGTCGTGATGCTCGCCCTCGGCCGCCCGATCCTCCGCGCCCTCGACGGTGGGCTCGACGCCGGGGGCGGGCTCCGCCCGGGCGCGCTGGTGACCGCGCTGCTGGTGCTGCTGCTGGGGGCCTTCGCCACCGACGCGATCGGGATCTACGCGGTGTTCGGAGCCTTCGTGGCCGGCCTCGCGATGCCGCGCGGGCGCTTCACCGAGGCGGCCGGCCGCCACCTGGATCTGCTCACGACCACGCTGCTGCTGCCCGTCTTCTTCGTCTACTCCGGGCTCAATACCCAGATCGCACTGCTCGACTCCGCGGCGGTGTGGCGGATCGCGATCATCCTGGTGACCCTGTCCATTCTGGGCAAGGGCGTGGCCTGCCTCTTCGCGGCGCGCGTCGCCGGCGAGGCGTGGCGCGAGTCGGTGGCGATCGGCGTGCTCATGAACGCGCGCGGCCTGATGGAGCTGATCATCCTCAACATCGGGCTGCAGCGCGGCGTGATCACGCCCACCCTGTTCACGATCATGGTGCTGATGGCGGTCGTCACCACCCTGATGGCGTCGCCCCTGTTCGAGCTGGTCTACGGGCGACGGGTGAGCGCGGTGAGTCGGGAGCAGGCCGCGTGAGGGGATCGGAGCGGCTCGGGGCCGCGCTCGCGCTTGGACTCGCGATGTCGGCGTGCGCGCCCATGGCCGGGCCGGACGGCGTCCCGCGCCGGCTCTCCACCGTCACGGTATCGGGGGCGGGCACCGCCACCGCGCCGCCCGACATGGCGGAGATCACCACCGGGGTCGTCAGCCGGGCCGCGACGGCGGCCCAGGCGCTCGCCCAGAACAGCCAGGCCATGGAGCGGCTGCTCCAGGCCCTGGGCGGCCTCGGCATCGCCGCGCGGGACATCCAGACCACGAACGTGAGCGTGTCGCCCCAGCGCCGGCCGGCGAGGGAGGGCCAGCCCACCGATATCCTGGCCTACGAGGTGGTCAACCAGGTGCACGTCAAGGTGCGCGACCTCCCCAGCCTCGGCCGCGTGCTCGATCAGCAGGTCGCGCAGGGGGCCAACTCGGTCTACGGCATCCGGTTCGGCCTGATCGATCCGGCCCCGCTCCTCGACGAGGCGCGCAAGCGGGCGATGGTCGACGCCCGCCGCAAGGCGGAGCTCTACGCGGCCGCGGCCGGCCTCAAGGTCGGGCGCGTGGTGTCGGTGCAGGAGGCGGGTGCCGCGTCGCCGCGCCCCGAGGTGGGCGCGCGCGCGATGATGTCCGCGGTGCCGGTGGCGGCGGGTGAGCAGGAGATCCAGGCGTCCGTCAGCGTGACCTACGCGCTCGAGCCCTAAGGCGGCCCCAAGGTCCG
>WNFG01013640.1_pt1 | contig 13248 bp, 13 predicted proteins | sample 5400431 | NCBI WGS metagenome assembly WNFG01 (sample SAMN13153346, study PRJNA577476) | soil metagenome | isolation source: 120 cm saprolite under Douglas fir tree site 2 hole 3 replicate 2 | place: USA:California | collected 2015-04-18
TCCTGGTTGTACTGAAGTACAGGGAAGAATGGCGCATACGTGTGTCGCTGCGCTGTTCGCTTGCCCGCCCGAAAGTGAACGGTTCCGGGAAACGCAATCATGGTCAGGTTGACTGACGGGATCGGACCGCTAAAACCGGCGTACGGCATGTGGCAAGACGCGCACGCTTGATTCTTGTTCGGCGAGATATTCTTGTCGAAGAGCATAAGCTCGCCCAGGGTTTCTGTTGCCTCAGTTCCAGTATTCTGCAGGACCGGCGGCTGACCTGTCAGAATCGGGGGCTTCAAGTTGTGCCACCGTGTGATCGCTCGGCTCTCGACGAAATCGACCTCCCGTAGAACCCGAGCTATCTCGGAACTCAAATCGGGAGGCAGGATGCCAGGCGGATACGGGTTGTAAACCGAGTCTGAGGGCGCGGGGGCGCCTTGCGCCCATACCTTTCGTCCCACTAGTGACATGCATAGCGCTACTGCACAAAGTACGACAACGGATAAAATCGTCAACATTCGCCGATTCATAGATTCCCCCTTGCGAGTTGGCATTCGGGGCGTTACGTCTTCAAGAGCCCAAAATGCTGGCTTTGTCCATGGCTGAGCCCAGCGACGTATGACCGGTGGGTGGTGGCATGGAATCTAATCCCGAATCTCTTAGAAGTTTCTAGTCGACACAACAGGCTATTCTGCCGACAAAACCATCCGGTTCCCAAACTTGAAAACTGATCGTTTCATGCTAACCTCCAATGCTATTTGCGCGGAAACGCGCTGTTGACTGAGTTGTTAACTGAGACAAAGGTGCGAGCATACAAGCCTTCTACCCACGGTCGTTACGAGATTGGCTAAACCAAGATTTCGCGCCTCACCTCAAAAAGCGGGAACGTTACCGCCCACGTCTGGCTTCGTCCGCATCCTCCGCCAGATAGCGCAACAACTCAAAGAACGCCGGCGATTGGCCGATGAAGAGTCCCATGGCCGCCAGGAAATTCGCCACGCCCATGGCAATGCCCTTCGTCTCAGTGGGACGAATGATGGAACATGGCGGGAGCTTCCGGCTGAGGAATGGGCACGGCTCCGGCATAATCAGATTGGTTTGAAAATCCTCGCCGCCGAACGGTGGGGAATTCAGGTCTGGAAAAGTAACGGATACACCGGTCATAGGATCGACGGCAGACAAAGGGGGGGCATTACCTGCCTTGTCCGACCAAGTTTGAAAGTGCATGGCCTCAATGGTGCCAATGCTGATCAGGATTCGCAGAACTTCCACATGAGTGGCCCTCTGTGCCATCGCGGAATAGAGGCTGTTGCCACCTTGTTCGACGGTCGGGAACTGGAAAACTGCGGTATTCGCGATCGCCTGAAGGAATTTCGGATCCTTTGTGTCGTCATCAGTCCTGGGAATCGCCGTATGCTGCCCAACCGCTAAGGTTGGTACGGCTTGCGGGAACGTGAAATTCGGATCGAGGTCGGGGTTGTGGGAACTGCTGCGGTAGCGGGTCCACCAACTGGTGTCGAGCGTGAGCTGCATCAGGTTTGTGAGCCGTAACTTTCCGCTGGATCCGGTCGCCGTGCTGCCCGGCAAGGTCCGAAAGGGTTCAAGATTTACCGTATCCGCTCCCTTGGAAGCTAGATATGCATTGATGAAGTTCCGGTGACTGCATTCATCGTTGGTATTGTCGTGGACGTACTGGGCCATATCGGAGTCCAGCACCTTGAGAGCGCCGGTGTAGGCTGGATTTCCGGTCCCACCTGGGACTTCGCTGTCTTGAATGCCCCCAAGTTCGTTGTACTGTAACCAAAAATCGGTTTCCAGGCTTTCCGCCGCCGCCCCGAATCGTAGTAGGGCTGCGTCGCCCTTGGTGAGACGCCCGCTGTGTTCTTCAGGTCCCTCTTGCGCTAAAACGGATGAGCGATCGGCTAGGAGTGCGGCCCCCGTGGCCACGACACCTGCTGCGGTCAGTCCGTTCTTCACGAACGAACGCCGATTGATCGCAGTTTTCCTGCTACTCCAGATGTCTTTCATACAACAGCCTCCTCTTCTGTAATATGAACCCCGTCATTTGCAAAACGCGTACAAGTCCTCGTTGATTTGGTCCTTAAGCGTCGTGGTCAGACCGTGCGGGGCGCCGTCGTAGAGCTTCAGGATCGAGCCCTTGATGAGCTCGTGCTGGCGCAGGCTCGCGAGGGTGTAGGGCACGATCTGGTCGTCGGTCCCCTGGATGATGAGCGTCGGTATGTCGAACTTCATCAGGTCTTCGTGTTGATCCGTTTCGGAGAACGCCTTGATGCAGAAGTAGGCGCCGGGGAAGCCCGCCATCTGGCCCTGGATCCAGAATTCCTGAATGACGCCCTTCGAGACCTTCGCGCCCGGGCGGTTGTAGCCGTAGAACGGCAAGCTATATTCGAACCAGAATAGCGAGCGGTCGGCCTGAACCTTGGCCCGTAACCCGTTGAACACCGAGATCGGCACGCCGTCCGGGTTGGCTGGCGTCTTCACCAACAGCGGCGGCACAGCGGCGATCAGCACGGCCTTGGCCACACGCTCCGTGCCGTAGCGGCCAATATAGCGCGCGACTTCGCCGCCGCCGGTTGAGTGGCCGACGTGGATTGCGTCCCTCAGGTCCAGGTGGTGGACAAGCTCGTGAAGGTCGTCGGCGTACGTGTCCATGTCCTGGCCGTTGAAGGGCTGGCTCGATCGGCCGAAGCAGCGGCGGTCAAGCGCGATGCAGCGAAAGCCCCTGGAAGCAAGAAAGGACATCTGGTCTTCAAATGCATCCGCGGAGAGCGGCCAGCCGTGGCTGAAGACCACGGGCTGTCCCGTGCCCCAATCGTTGTAGTAAATCTGGGTGCCGTCTTTGGTCGTGATCGTGGTGTGCTTTCGTTCGCGCTTTTCTTCGTTCGGGTTGGCAGAGGTCGAATCGTTCGCCTGCTTGACTGTTGCAGCCATCGTCACTGACGACAGGCTTGCGGCAGCGGCAATGCCACCGCTGCCGATCAGGAATCTGCGGCGGGACGTCAATGTGTCGGTCGTAATTTTTTTGCCAGTCATGATTTTCAGGTCTCCTTACGCTGTGGTTCACCTCGTTGCAATCCCGGCTCGCGACTGGCGCGACGATGCGCCAGAGTTGAGACGGCCCATCACGTTGCAAGATCGCTAAAAGCCCGAGTCGTTCGGGCTCGAATTACCATTTTGCTTTCGCCGCTGCTGCGGGCGCCGCGTCGGGCGGCAGCACTTCGGACGGATTCACCCAGTTTGCCGTGAAGGGCAACGCGCCGTGAACCTGCACGATCGTCTCGCCCTTGCTCATCGCGAAATGCCGCATCTCCTTGGGCACAGAAACAAAATTGCCGACGTTCATCGCTTGCAACTTCGCTTCATCGAAGGTTTCCCCCATGCCGACCAGCAAGGTGCCCTGCAGCACCGTAATGTTTTCATCCGTCGGATGCCAGTGCGGGGGGATTTTCGCTCCGTCCGCGCATCGCAGACGCAAGACGAAAGGTGACCCTTCTCCGTTCAGGTCGCCATTCAGTGGGACGAGATCGACTCCCTTGATGAGCGGCATCCAATTCAAATCCTCCAAATGTACGATCTTGTAAAGACGATTACCCACAGACGTTTCTCCTTTCTCAATTTCTCACTTTCTCCATATCGTTTATCCGTTCTTCCAATTCAAAAGCAGGTCGCGTGCCACAACTCCCTCCACGCGAGCGATGGTCGATTAGCGTGAATTCAAAAGAGGTTATGGAAATCAGGTCAGTAGAAACATGAATTGCCGACCGCCAAGCGTGGCGGCGTTGACGCGAAATACGGACACGAAGTGCCCCGTTTATATCTGCGGAAGGGTAAATCGAAAAATGGGAAGAGGTCTGAGATCAAGCTCTCGCGATCAGTAAGGCGATTGAAGAACCGGGCTGCCGCTCTCCTAAACCTCTCTATGCGCAAGGGATCAATGGTTCGTCACGAGCACTCGCGAAACGTCCATTCGCAAGGTAGTCGCCATCGTCCGATTCGCTTCCTTGCACTTGGTCATGAAGTTGCTGTTCTTCGAGTGTGAAGACCTAACTAGGCTAAAGACTGGCGGGCGCGTGGTCGTTTAGTCAGGTCCGCGCTCAGAGAGGCTCCACGCAACGCAAGAAGATTTGTCAAATTACAGGAGAAAAGAAGAGATGAAACGAATCAACCCACTGGTTCTCACTTTCGGTCTGGCTGTTCTTGTCTGCATGCCCATGTATGCTCAGGACAATAAGGGATTCACGCGAGCCCGGTCTAGCACCTTTACTAACGAAAACTTCCCGAACTCGGCCCAAACCCAAGTCATCGGCATCAACAACGATGACAAAACTTCGGGCTTCTACATCGACGATAACGGAAAGACCCACGGCTTCACGGATTTCAGGGGTAGTTTCCTGAAAGTCGATTATCCCGGCACGTCCTTCAATCAACTGCTTAGCCAGAACGACCTCGGCCAGGCTGCCGGATACTACAGCACAAAGGCAGACGGCACTGGCCCCGATCATGCTTACATCTATGATGAGTTCGGTGGCGTTTTTGAATTGCTCAACATTCCCGGTTCTGCCACTGCACAAGCGACCGGGATCAACAATTCCGAAAGGGTCTGCGGATTCTTCGTTGATGCCAACGGGGTGAATCACGGATTCCTTCTGATTGGTGGGCAGTTTAGCGTCCTCGATTTTCCTGCCTCCACTGGAACACAAGCCCTGGGTCTGAATAACAAAGGGCTGGTGGTCGGGACTTACACCGACACCGCGGGCAACACGCACGGATTCGTATACAGAGAGAAAACCGGAACCTTCCGGACGGTGGATGATCCGAATGGAGTCGGTACGACGATTGTCAATGGCATCAACGACAAGGGTGTTCTGGTAGGTTTCTTCGGTACTGCACCAATCAACTCCGGGTTCATTGCCACTCCCGGCGAAAGGTAACCTTTTAGCACCTGTGAGCACGCCGGCGTGGGGTTCTGCGAACCTGCAGAATCCCACTTCTGTTTTACGTATTTAAATTTACGGCGACTAAGCAAACCCGTCCGAAACAGCGCATCCGACTGGAGTTTGGCAACCGTCTCGATTATTAGGGCAATGCTGTCCCCCGATTGCCGGTTTCCAGAGCGCGTTCGCTCGGACTGGCGCAGCTCCGTAGCCTTACGAAAAACTTCGATTACCGCTTTAAGAGCATTGTAAGGTTGGGCGACCCGGATAAACTGTCTTTTAGTCATCCAGCTTTTGCTGAAGAGTCATCGAGTACCCAGTCGAAGTTGTCTTATACTTGCGTAAGTTTTATGCCAAGCTTCTTCATGCGGCTTCGAAGAGTTGACGGCGGAACTCCTAAGATTTCCGCGGCACCGCCCCCGCCATCAATCAAGCCGTCAGTCATCTCCGTAGCCTCCAAGATTTGCTCTATTTCCGCTTGGGCCAGCGTGCACTCTCTTCCCACGTCAGAGTGCGCCTTGGAGTTTCCTGAACGTGCAGCCTCCTGAGAAATTCCACTCGGCGGAGGCATCCGAGGAATTGATTCCGAGATTGCGACCGACGCTACTGTGATACCTAGTCGCTTCATTCTGTGGATCAACGTCGTCCGAGGCAGGCCCAAGCGGGCGGCCGCGCCATCCCGACCGCCGATTCTTCCTTTCGTTTGGTAGAGGGTCTTAAGGATGTGCGAACGCTGCGCATTTTCCAGAGTGACAGGCTTGGACGTCTCGGACCACGGCGAGCCATCCGGCCTTGCGCGGGTGAGTTCGGGCAGCGAACCACTGAGCACCTGGTCAGTCGAGAGAATCACCGAGCGTTCAATAAGGTTCTGCAGTTCCCGGACGTTGCCCGGCCATGAGTGCCGCGCAAGAACCGCGATGAATTCCTCCGAAATGGCCGTAATTCGCTTGCGCATGCGAGCGCCGTAAGCCATTGCAAAATGGTGAGCCAACAAACGGATATCTTCAGGGCGCCCACGCAGCGGCGGTAGTTCAATGGGAAACACGCCGAGCCGATAGAAGAGGTCGGCACGGAATTGACGTTCGTTGATCATCTCAACCAGGTTGTGATGTGTGGCGCAGATCACGCGCACATCGGTGTGAATCGTAGCCGCACCGCCGAGACGCTCGAACTCTCTTTCCTGCATAACGCGAAGAAGCTTTGGCTGCAATTCCAGGGGAAGGTCGCCGACCTCGTCCAAAAACAAGGTGCCTCCATCAGCCCGCTCGAACCGTCCAATACTGCGCGCGACCGCCCCGGTGTAGGCGCCACGCTCGTGACCGAACAGCTCGCTTTCGAGCAAACCAGCAGGAATCGCGGCACAATTCACTTTCACAAACGGCCTGTTCCATCGCCGGCTGCACTTGTGAATGGCTTCCGCAATCAGTTCCTTACCGGTTCCTGTTTCCCCGTTGATCAACACCGTGGCGTCGGTCGGGGCTACGACCCGCACCATCCGTAGAGCGGCGCTGGTGCCGATAATCGTTGGCAAGCCACTGCCGCGGAATACGTAATTATCGAGCGCGACTTTCGCCGACATCGTATCCTCGGTTTCCAAGGATGCGCTATGGTTGACTGTGGACGCTTCACTTGCCCAGCTTGTTTGTGCCACCATACTTACTCCTTCAGTTCGTCCGCTATGCGTTCGACACACCCACCAAGGTTTTCCTTAAGGGCTAACTTCCGCACCGTTCTCTCGTGATCCATTCGCGGATGTAACCTGGACAATTCTTGAGCTTGATGCCGTCCTTTTAACTCAGATATGTGATCTGCGTTCATCCGGCCGCTTAGTGTAAAGACCACTTGCCGTTCAATGATCTCAGGATGATCCTTAGCATCTGCCCCCTCTTGGAACAAGAATCAAGCACCCGAGTTCAGGCGACTTCGCTCAGTATCACTTCGTATTCCTGCGTGAGATCCGGAGCGGTGACCGCGTACACTGCGCCAAACTGATCTTTCCTAATTCGCTGTAGCGTTCGTTTAGTCCTTATTAATGGAAGCGGATTTCGCCATACGATTTTCAGGTCCATCATCAACTCCTCAGCATCTTGCCTCTTTTCAAAATTCTTATCTCGGTGTTGTAGCCTGTGGGGCCGTTACACGCCCCTGTAATGGCAATCACGACGCCAATGTTAGGTTGTTGAAACTAAGTGGTTTGATGAGCATCCAGGTTGCGAATTTTCGCAACGTTTGCGAAATCTCGGAACTGTGCTCTGGGATTCGCTCTAGCGTCGCTAGAAAAAGGGTGCCCCGCGTTTCCGCTGGTGCGCGGGTTACCGAAGCTCTTCATTAATGCAGAAGCTTTTCATCTCTTAGCATGAAATCAAAGCAGCGGCTGAACCGGCGAGGCCATCGCTACATCAGGTCTTTCCAGTTATACCAAGACACTGAACCCCCAATCGCACCCAGACTCTCTGACCTGCCATCCGTAAGCTGCAGAAAAATGGCAGCCGAACAAGAAGACTCAAGCTTCCGACTGTTGCTGGGTGGCGGCAGCGTTCAACGATAGCGCTCGTACGATCAAGGGCAGTACGGAGTCGAATTTCGGGCTCCGGGAGGAAAGCGATATGTAGGAAGGAAGTCGATTCGAGAACAACAAAAACTGGGTCCGGACGTTTGTAGCTTACCGGTCTCAGAGATATCGGCACGGAGCGTTTAGGTAGCCAGAAACAGACGGGCACTTGGCAAGGCCGACCTCGCGACGCGCCTTATTCGGGAAGCTTACGCACCTCTGCGGTATTCCTCTTACGCCCTGATCAAACAACTGATTCTGAATCAGTAGTTCACAGTTGTAAGGTCCTGCCCCGTCGAGTTGAGACCGATCCCCTGGTGCGACGCCAGGGGCTCACGAGTCCACGAGTCCATGGCTATTTGAATCCCCGGTGCGACACATCAGGAATCATCACGGCCGGTCCGGGGATGAAAAGGGTCACATGTAAGAGCAGTGCTGAGCTTACGCTTGGCAACATTGTCCCGGGCGTGTTCACGCCCGTGCTCGCAAAACATTCGAAGTCGTTCTCGCTCATCGACTGCATCTCGGTTGGCGTTGATCGAATGCAGCGAAACTTCGAACCCATGCGAAAGCAGGTGGAGGCATGGCAAAGAAGGGAATTGGCGGACGTCACCGCAAAGGTGGTCATCTATGAGGCATTCATCGAGAACGGACTGGAGGCTCCGAAGCATCTCGCCCGCAGCGTGCACGACTTCTACTTCGAGCCGAAATACGAGGAATTCCGACCACGAACGATCTGGAGTCTTTCAAATGCGTTTACGTCTGCATTCAAGCAACTGGATCCCATTCCGCAATTCAAGGCCACTGCCAAGCTGGGCGAGTTTCTCGAAGCCCGGTTCTCACAGTCGTTCCCCCGCGCCGCCCACTATTAGCCCGCCACGTAGGTCTGACGAACAACATCGGCGGGAGAAACGCGTTACAGCCGGAAATTCGGTCCGGAGGGAAACTAAGGGCGCTGCGGTGGTGTAGGGTCAACCAATGACACACAAAAGGCCAGTCCTTTCGAGCTGGCCCGCGAGTTTACGAGAAAGTGTGGGGAGTTCCTGAATGCTTCCGAGCTACGGTTGACACCATTCTTTTCTCCTCGTTTAAAGCGGCGTTGCGACCGCCCTGCTGCTTTTCTCCGTCTTCCGGATTAGGCTCACTTCGCGCCGGCTCGATCACTCCAAAGAGCCCGTCAGAAAAGATTGGCATCCCCGGCGCAGCCGGACCAGCGGTGAAGAAGAGATGGTTAGTTGGACCGTTTGCGGGAGAGCCACCGCCAAATTCCAAGGCCCAGAGTCCTACGACCGTGAAAGGCTTTCCATCCGTCAGGCGCAGAGTCCCTTCGAAATGACCCGTGCGCGTATTAAAGGCAGTGATGCGTCCACTAGCGAGGTTGCCGACCAGCAGCCTGTTACTGAGCACTCCAAAGTTGTCGGGAGCAAGAGCCAAGCCCCAGGGGCCATTGAGGAAAAATGGTTTCTTGAAGCTGGCAGTCAATCTCCGGCATGAAGGGGCAGTGGCTGAGATGTTCAGGTCGCAAATGTCAACTATACCTCCGGGGACCACCGGGTTGGCATAGGTGACATAAAGTTTACTGCCGATGGTCTGAAGACCATAGGGCGTGAACGGACCAGGACTTGAATCTGCGGCAAAGGTGTTGACCAGCGTAAACGTGCTGTCGAAAACATCGATTCCGCCTAGAGCATTAGCTCCGTAGAGATGTGGACCGCTCGCGGAACCCGATATGGCAAGACCTGTATAAAAGGCACCCGCCGATGAACGGTTCGCGGCGACGATTGCCTGGGTCGAATTCACGTTTGGGTTCCAGCCCACGACGAGACCGTCCAATGTGTCAAAGATGAAAAGGGCAGGGCCGCTCGTGCCGCTTTCACTTACGCTGAAAGCCCCGGTCGCAGCAAACGTGTTGGCCACAATCCCGCTTGGACCAAACGGAGGAGCTATCGGAAACAAACCGGGCACGGGGCAAGGTACTGTGGGCGTCCCTGACGAAATGCAAGGAATCTGGACCACAAGCGGGACTATTGTTCCATTACCCGTGTAGAGACTTGAGGTACTCGTGTTCTGGTTACTCACCCAGAACGGGCTGGTCGGAAAGGAAACCAACCCCCAACCGTCGACGAGATTCGGATCCTGTTGAAGGGCACCAGAGGCGTTGGAAACTAGATTGGTGGAGATGTATTGTGCGTTTGTGCTTAGCGGCATGAGCGCAGCCAGGACGGAGAGGGCGGTCGCTAGAGAGCAAACGACGCGCGTTCTCAACCCGGAGCGCGGAGACGAATGAACTCGCATGAGAATTCTCCTGGGATTAAAGCGGTGCCGTCGATGAGAAAAGTTCCCGAAAGGAACCAACGGTTCGAAGGCGGGAACAGGAAAACGAGGCCACAAATGCCACCTCGGGAAGAACTGAGTCCTCCGATAGCGGACTGGAATTTCGACGCCTGTGAGCGAAAGTAGGCGTACCATACCACTGCAAAATAAGAGCATCCATACAGTGCTTAATGTAGGTCGGCACTCCTTCGAGTCGTAGCCGGGAACATTCGGAGTTAGTGGCGACTTTAAGAAGTCAATACACTGTTTACAACCAACAAGCCTGTGATTTTTAACTTCCACGGTTATCCGACACTGATTCACAAACTCGCCTACCGGCGCACCAACCATGAGAACATTCACGTGCGCGGCTACAAGGAAAAGGGGAACATCAATACGCCTCTCGAACTGGCGATTCTCAACCAGGTGGATCGATTCAGTCTGGCCATCGATGTCATCGATCGCGTTCCGAAGCTCGGGACATGTGGTGCGCATGCCAAAGAATGGCTGAGGAATCAGATCATCGAAAACAGCGCTTACGCGCATACGAACGGCATTGACAAAGCCGAGATCAGTGATTGGAAGTATCCGTTTTAAGAACAGCAACGGTTTTGGCAACTCGTTCAATCTCGCTGCGAACTGTAGAGATGTTCATGCTGAGCCCGACTAATAACTGACCAACGCTATCGTGCAATTCACGAGCGATACGGCGCCTTTGCTCATCTTGGTGGAAGACGGAGATGGACTTGTCATTTCATCTTTCCGGGGAAGCTCTTCTTCGAATCGAATAAAGAGACTTACGATCAAAACCAAGAACATTATTTGGCGACTGCGACGGTAAGCTGCCCTCGCAACTCACTCACGATGGCACTGGCGATCGCGCGAGCGGCGCGCGCGTTGGGATGTCGATCCCAAGCGAGACGCCACGAGGACTCAATGTCGACGAAGACATAAGGTATGTCCGCGTTGTCGAGAATCCGGCGACTTAACATCTGTTCAGCCTGCTCTTCACGCCCAAACTGCAGCACGACGAGAAGCGGCGTCGCCCCGTGCGCTCGTGCCAGTTGGCTGGTCGCACGAAGCACCTCCTGGGTCACCCTTACGCCGCGTTCGACGGTCGGGTCGGCGCGGTACGGGACGAGCAACTTCGCGAGCGATGAGAGGCGCGAGCGCTGTTCTGCTGGCAGCCAGATGAGACCCGGACCAAGGTGCGGTCGATCCTGATCGAGGTTCCGCCCGAAGAGTGCCGTCATGAACAGCGACACCACCGCCACCGGCTGGCGAAAATGAGGCAGTTCCGTCTGCAGCCTCAGGTACGCCTGATCGTTACCATAGCCGTGGACTGCCAGATTTGCAGTCTGTACTCCCATCATCGCACCGACTTGTGCAGGTATGCTCTCTGCGTACGTGAGCCCCTCACCGAACATCACAGACTCACCGGTAAACAAGATTGTAGGTCGCTCAGGATCCACCGGGACGTCCATACGGCTAACGCGATATCCTGCGCGATCGATAGCGTAGTCGATGACACGCCCGCCGATGCTCTTGTGTCCGGTGCGCTCCGGTACCCATGTCCAACCAAGTCGCGGGTCGGGCTGGCGACGTGGTTCGTCTTTGGCTGACAACCATTCGGCCGGACGCAGGTGCACACGGCTCAACACGAGTTCACTCGCGCCGAGCGCTAGGAGCAGAGCGATGACGACGTGGAGCACTCCTGCAGGCGTGCGCGCGGCGAGGCATCCAGCACGGCGACGTGCAACGAGCACCAGCCACGTGCCCAGGATTGCCATCGCCAATCGTCCAGACGTTTGGAGTAGCACGTACCAATGGCGCGGCAGGAAAAAAGACGGCACGAAGTGCCTGTCGAGAAACCGTTGATTCGCGATCAGTGCGCACGACAAGAGCACAATTCCAACGGATGCGACGGCTGTCTCGACTATTACTCGCGCCCAGAAAGATTTCCGGCGCCGGTGAAGAACCGGAAATACATTCTCCAAAGCTCACCTCGACTTTTCTGTCAAACGCGTGCGGCTGATAACCCTACAACTGAGCCCTGTTCATCCAATCATCCCCATCATTGCCAGCCACCTGTTTCTCGAAAGAACTGCACTAGCACCAGAACGGTTTCAGCCCACCTTTTCTTCAGCTTATGTGTAGCACCTCGCGGAACGATCCTCGCCCTGAGTAACGAAAAATTTGCGAATTTAACAAAATAGTGACAAATCTGATTCCTTAACTCAAATATATTGGCTCCCGGGATGGATTCCGCTCGGCCGCATGAGCGCCCCACAGCATTTGATCGAATGCTGACCCCTGTACATCGCTGGATCTGGAGCGACACCGATCGGCGTGTACAGAAGCTGCTCCGTTTCAGCGAAACCGAAACTGACGGGGGGCGCGATATTTTGCGCGCAGCCGAGGTTACTTCAGATCCTCTCTTACGACGCCTATATCTAGAGCACGCCATTGACGAGTTTCGTCATGGCGTTCTGTTCCGTCACCGGGCAGCAGCGCTTTTGAAAGTCTCGCCGTCCCGTTCCAATCCCGGGTTCCACGGTGACTGGCTTGCGCCAGGTGGCCACGGTTTCGATGATCTACAGGTGGACGGTGAATCGGACAGCGACATGCTGGCTTTCCTTCATTTATCCGAGAAGGCAGCTGCCAGCCGCTTCACCGTTTATCGCGATGTAATGCAGCACGACGCGCCGACGTGCGCAGTGTTTGAGGAAATTCTGCACGACGAAACGTTTCACATGAACTACACACTCACGCAACTCGTTCGCGTTGAACCCGAGCGGCACAGGCGTCATTTGTGGCGTGCACGCCTCAGCCGGCTCTGGAAAGCTTACTTGCGGCTGGCAACGGGCCTTGCGGGAATACTGGGTTCAATGCTGCTGACAATTCAGTACTTCGTCTTATTGCCGCCATTCGCTTGGCTGGCCAGGCGTGCCGCGCGCCGGGAACGTTCTGGATGGACGATGGTCTCGCCCGGACAGAGTGACTCACTCGACAGGCAATATTGAGATGAATATCCTCGGCATTTCGGCGCATTATCACGATTCCGCTGCGGCCCTCGTTGTCGACGGTGTGCCCGTCTGCGCGGTCCAGGAGGAGCGCCTATCACGGCACAAAGGCGATGCTGCCTTTCCGCTGTTGGCGATCGAATCGTGTCTTCAGCATGCAGGGATCGAGCCGGATGAACTAGACGCCGTGGTCTTCTACGAACGCCCGATGCTGAAGTTCGATCGGATACTCACCTGCGCATTACGCGCGTTCCCACAGTCCTGGCGGGCATTTCCCAAGGCAATGAAGAATTCGCTCGGCGAAAAAGTGTGGATGCGTGGGATTATTTCATCGCACTTAGGCGTGCCCGGACGCAAGGTCCTGTTTACTGAGCACCACCAGTCTCACGCCGCAGCCGCGTTTCTCACCGCGCCAACG
>WNFG01005099.1_pt1 | contig 13247 bp, 9 predicted proteins | sample 5400431 | NCBI WGS metagenome assembly WNFG01 (sample SAMN13153346, study PRJNA577476) | soil metagenome | isolation source: 120 cm saprolite under Douglas fir tree site 2 hole 3 replicate 2 | place: USA:California | collected 2015-04-18
GCGAACTCTGCATTGGAGGAGCAGGTCTGGCCAAAGGCTACCTCAACCAGCCTGAACTGACGGCGGAAAAGTTCATCCCGCACCCGTGGAGTTCCGAACCGGGCGCGCGCCTCTACAAGACAGGGGACCTGGCCCGTTACCTGCCGGATGGGCAGATCGCCTTTATGGGACGCATCGACCAGCAAGTGAAGATTCGCGGCTACCGCATCGAACCGGATGAGATCATGTCCGTACTTAATGAACAACTGGCTGTACGGATGAACCTGGTGATCGCCCGTGAAGATACCCCTGGCGATAAGCGGCTGGTGGCTTACGTTGTGCCTGTTCCAGGAGCGCACATCAGCGCCGGTTCCCTGCGCGAGATGCTTGCGAAGCGCTTACCAGACTACATGGTTCCGGCGACTTTCGTGCTGTTGGAAGCGCTGCCAGTGACCCCCAACGGCAAGGTGGATCGCGCCGCCCTGCCCGCGCCAGGTGCGACTAATACCTTGCAGGATGCAGTCGAGGCTTTCCCCAGCACGCCGATACAAAAGCGGCTGAATGGGATCGTCGCCCCCCTCTTGGGCCTGGAGCAGATCGGCATAGATGACAACATCTTCTTGCTTGGCGGAACATCCTTGATGGGCACACAGGTTATTGTGCGGGTGGCCGAAGCATTCGGGGTCGAACTCCCTCTGCGTACCTTGTTCGAATCTCCCACCCTACGATTATTATCCGTTGAGATTGAACGATGTATTGTCGCCCGGTTGGAAATGATGAGCGATGACGAGGTCTTGCGCCTGCTTCAATGAGAGTTAGGCGCCTGACCTTGCCAGCTTGCCTGGCACCAAGAAGGAACGAGGATCACTATACATATGGAAGCATCGTCTATGGCTGGTCCACCCGAGCCAATGCTGAGTCTTTATCACCTGCTTGATCCTGAAGTACTCGCCAATCCCTATCCCTTGTACCACCGGCTTCGCAGCAGCGACCCGGTTCACTGGGATCCCTTTCTGCATACCTGGGTTGTGACGCGCTACGCAGATGTGGTGACGGTACTTCAGCATTTTTCAGCCCGCCGCACGCCTACCCCCGAACAGCTCACAGCGCTCGGCCTGCCGGGCCTGGTGCCGCTGGCGGAGGTCCTGGTGCGCCAGATGCTATTTCTGGACGCACCCGCGCATGCGCGCATACGCGGACTGGCAGCGGGAGCCTTTACACCCCGCAGGGTGGAGGAGCTGCATTTGCATATCCAGGACATCACGAATAACCTCTTAGATGCGGTGCAGGCCAACGGTCATATGGACGTGATCGCCGACCTGGCTTATCCTTTGCCGGCCATTGTGACGGCAGAAATACTGGGCTTGCCGACCTCTGACTGGGAGCAATTGACCGCGTGGTCAGCGGACTTCGCCGAGGCGCTGGGCAACTTCCAGCATAACCCGGATCGTGCCTCGCGTGTGTTGCAGAGTCTGGAAGAGATGTGCGCCTACTTCCGTGATGCAGTTCGGGAGCACCAGCAGCATCCGCGTGATGACCTGGTGAGCGCTCTGCTGACTGCCGAAGTGGAGGGAGATAGCCTGAGCGAGGAAGAAGTAATTGCCAATAGTATCATGCTCATGACTGGTGGACAGGAGACCACCACCAACCTGATTGGCAACGGCATACTCACCCTGCTGCACCATCCGGACCAGCTCGAGCAATTGCGGGCGGACCATACGCTGATTCCTACTGCCATTGAGGAACTGCTGCGCTACGAAAGCCCCATCCAGTACACCTCACGCCTGGCTCCTGAAGATGTCCAGATGGGTGGGAAAACGATCCGCCAGCGCCAGGCGGTCATCGCAGTGATAGGTGCCGCCAACCGCGACCCAGAGCGTTTCTCCGACCCAGATCGACTCGACATCGGTCGGCAGGAGAACCGGCACCTGGCCTTCGCGTGGGCTGCCCACTTCTGCTTTGGCGCGCCGCTGGCACGGCTCGAGGGCCAGGTGGCGTTCGAGTCGATCTTGAGCCGCATGCCCCAACTGAGCCTGGAGCCTGGCCCGGTGCGTTGGCGAGAAAACCTGGGTTTTCGTGGCCTGAAGACTCTGCCAGTCACGTTTTAGTATCCCTATCCCGGAGTGTTTGACCGTGGGGGTCAGAGAGCGCTGCGGGAATGATGGCGAGTGACCCCCATGATGTCTATGAATGGAAGCGATGTCATGCCAGATACATCCGAACTCTCAGAGGCAAGGCGTACCTTGCTTGAAAAGTATGTGCGTGGAGATGTCCCGCAGATTGCAGTGGCTACAAGAGCTGTCACCCAGTACGCTGAAGCGGACGTGGCTACCCCGCGCGAATGTGTGGTGACGATTCAGATCGGCGGCTCTAAGCGACCTTTTTTCTTTTTACAGCGCACGAACTGGGATCGGACCAACCATTTTATGCGCTCGAGCCTTATAGTTTTGATGGGATGCCGGTTCCGCCCAAATTCGAAGCTATAGCGGCCGCACATCTTAAGTCGCTACGTAGTGTGCAGCCAGAGGGGCCTTACCTCCTAGGGGGCTTTTGTAACGGAGCCTTGCTGGCTTATGAAATGGCCCGACAACTACACACGCAAGGGCACAGGGTTGACCTACTGGTACTCATGGATCCGATGGGTCTTGTCTATCCCCTCCATAATAGATTAGCTAACGGCCTGGTCACGCTCTTTGGGTCCCTGATGCGACTCGACCAGGAGAAGCAGTTGAATCTGTACGTACTTCAGCGATATATATATAACTATCTGCAACACCTCTATCGATATCTACGATATCCACACTACAGGGGGTTGAAAACTGAGCTGAAAGCGAGGCCGGTGAATCCGCATGGAGGTGCAATCGCGCCAGCTCATTCTCCTGGTGCATACAGTACCATTCAGAGGTTGAAAACACTGTATGAATACAAACTAAGTTTGGGCATAGAGCGCACGGGAACCAACGAACGGGTTGAGCCTGGACACGCACATAACAAAGTAGGCTTTAGACTCCCGAGGCTCGATTCGATCTTCCCCGATCCATTTTTCCCTACGACTGAAGTTCTCCGCCAGGATTATCCAGGCGTATACGACTGGATTGCTATGCGTTATGTCCCGGATGACTTTTATCCTGGCAAGGTCACATTCTTTTGGGATAGCGAAGAGCCCTATAAAGCGGGTTGGCGCAAAGTGACTGAAGTTAACGAGGTGGAGGTCCACGTTCTTCCTGGTTCACAATTGGCCAGTAGAACCAGGTATCTTCACGTCTTGGCTGAACGTTTGGGTGCATGTCTGAGCAAGGCGCAGGCAACTACTTTATTTACCAGTTAGGATAGCGCTCATGGAAGAGAAATACCAAGCACCTCGCGTCAGTGTTGTTATCCCGGCGCTGAACGAAGCTCAAAACCTTCGTCATGTGCTGCCGCTCATTCCACCCGTTGTCACTGAGATCGTTCTGGTTGATGGACACTCAACCGATGATACCATCGCAGTAGTACAGCAACTAGGTCCCACTATTCGGCCGCCTATTCATATCATCAAACAGACAGGAAAAGGCAAGGGTGATGCCCTACGAGTTGGTTTTGCCGCTTGTGTGGGTGATATCATCGTGACTCTCGATGCCGATGGGTCAACCGATCCCAGAGAGATCCCACTTTTTGTTGAAGCCCTCCTTAGAGGAAATGATTTCGCCAAAGGCTCACGCTGTGTTTTAGGTGGGGGTAGTCATGATTTTACTCTCCTGCGTCGACTGGGTAACTACGGACTGCGTAAGTTAGTGAACATACTTTTCCGGACGCGGTTCAGTGATCTGTGTTACGGCTACAACGCATTTTGGAAGTATTGCCTTGACTATATAGAAGAAATTGACCGCGATGGCTTCGAAGTTGAAACACTCATCCACCTGCGTATCCACAAAGCCAACCTGAAGATTGTCGAGGTTCCGAGTGTCGAGTACCGGCGCATCTACGGCAAAAGTAACCTGAATGCCTTCCACGATGGCTGGAGTGTGTTAAGAACGATTGTGAGGGAGCGAAGCAGGAACTTCTCGACACTGCCGCGACCGCGTTATCCCGTGAATCCCTATATCATAACCGATCCTCCTGCATCGAAGGAGGAGATTACCCTGTAGGGGCTGACCCCCGCAGCTATAGAGAGGAACAAGGTGTCACAACCAGACTACGATATCTCAGTGATTATATGCGCCTATACCGAGGACCGGTGGGGTGACCTCGTAGCGTCAGTAGAGTCGGTGCGGTGCCAGACACTCCCACCCGGGGAGGTTATTGTCGTCGTCGACCACAACCCGCGTTTACTGAGGCGTGCGCAGGAACACCTGCAAGGCGTAGTTGTCGTGGAGAACACAGATGTGCGCGGGTTGAGGGGCGCGCGTAACAGCGGCATAGCAGCGGCGCGGGGCGAAATTATGGCCTTTCTTGATGACGACGCCGTGGCAGTGCCGGATTGGCTGCTGTTTCTCTGCGCAGGATATACCGATGCGCTGGTACTGGGTACTGGCGGCGAGGTAACGCCATTGTGGATGGGGGGTAAGCCGGCCTGGTTACCAGAAGAATTTTACTGGGTCGTTGGCTGCACCTACCGCGGCATGCCTGAAGCCGTTCAGCCGATCCGCAACCCCATCGGCGCCAATATGTCCTTTCGACGTGAGCTTTTCGATTTGGTAGGCGATTTCCACAGCCAGAATGGGCATGTGGGTCCCAGGCACGCGGGAGGATGTGAGGAGACGGAGCTATGCATTCGCTTGCGCCAGCGGCGGCCTGAGTGCGTATTCCTTTATCAACCGCGGGCGCAGGTATTCCACCGTGTACCACGCAACCGCACCTCCTGGCGCTACTTCTGCCGGCGCTGCTACATCGAAGGTCTGGCCAAAGCGGTTGTGGCCCGGCATCTGGGCGCCAGAGATAGCCTTGTGTCCGAACGTGATTACACCCTGCGGACTCTGCCACAGGGGGTCATACGCGGTTTAACCGATACCCTCTTTCACCGTGACCCGGCCGGGCTGGCCCGTGCCGCCACCATCATAGTCGGGTTGGCGACGACGACGGCGGGCTTTCTGGCAGGTAGCCCCCTTGTGCGAGCAGCAGCAAAGGACGTTGTCACTGGGAAAAAAGACCATCACGGCTCCGGCGTTGGGGAGGGCATCGCCCTGGAAAGGGAACTGCCCGGGTGAGAGTCTTGATCATACGCGTAAACGAAACGGGTCTTGGACAATAGATTTATTACAACTTTATGAAAGACGAGGTAGAAAATGCTCATTGCACGGGCTCCCATGCGTATCAGCTTCGGCGGCGGCGGTACCGACCTGGAGGCGTACTACGCCAAATACGGCGGTGTGGTGATCAGCACAACGATCAATAAACACTTCTATTCCGTCGTGACAACCGATGAGTCGGACGACCTGCAAGTCATCTCCGCCGATTACCGCTCGCTGTTCCGCCACTCTCCCTATAACGACCTTTTCTGGGATGGCGACCTCGCCTTGCCCAAGGCCATTCTGCATCATTTCGGTATTCGCCGCGGCGTGAACCTCTTCGTCGCCAGCGAGGTCCCACCCGGCACCGGCCTGGGTTCATCGAGCGCCGCCGCTGTGACGATGATACTTGCGATCTCCACCCTCATTGGTCAGACCCTGACCAGGCAGCAGGTTGCGGAACTGGCCTGTTACGTCGAGATTGACAAAATGGGTATGCCTATCGGCAAGCAGGATCAGTACGCCTCGGCCTTTGGCGGGCTAAACAAAATCACCTTCAGCGGGGAGGGGGTTACCGTAGAGCCGATTAAAATCGCTCCCGATGTCGAGCGAACCCTGGAGCGGAGGTTGATGCTCTTCTTCACGGGCAGTTCGCGGGAATCCACGACCATTCTCGAGCACCAGCGCAGATCTACCCAGGAACACGATGAGTCGGTCCTGCGGGCGCTGCACACGATTAAACAAATAGCTGCCGGGATGCAAGCGTGCCTGGAGCGCGGGGACCTGGATGAGTTTGCGCGACTCTTGCACTACTCGTGGCAGGAGAAGCGGCGCCTGGCGCCGGGTCTTTCAACGAACTTTATCGACGAGTGCTACACCCTGGCGCTCGAAGGCGGCGCCTCGGCCGGCAAGATCACGGGTGCTGGCGGTGGCGGCTTCTTGCTGATCTATTGCCAGGAGCAGGCGCAGGAGGGGGTCACCAGGGCGCTGGAGGATCGGGGGTTGAAGCGTATGAACTTTCGCTTCGACCGGTCCGGGATGTCGGTGGTACTCAATATGGCGAACTTCAACCAGAACTGGGTTACCCCCTACGCCGAGTACGCCTTCCAGGAATAGCAGGCGCGAGAACTGCAAACGCACGTACGGTAAGGCGCGCGATGCCGCTCTACCATAGGATAGGAAGAAGGACAGGAAACGATGGAAGCAGTGAGCAGGTACTTCAGCGGACTCGAACAGATGCTGCGGGCCATTTCGCTCGCCCACCTGGAGAGGGTCTTGCGACTGCTTGAAGAGGCCTACCTCAACGGGCGCCGCATCTTCATCATGGGGAACGGCGGGAGCGCGGCGACCGCCTCGCATTTCGCCCTCGACCTGGCGAAGAATACGATCGTGCCCGGGGCCCCGCGGCTCAAGGCCATATCGCTCACCGACCACGTACCGTTGATTACAGCGTGGAGCAACGACACCGCCTACGAGCACATTTTTGAGGAGCAGTTGGCGAACCTGATCGAGCCGGGAGACGTGGTGATCGCCATAAGCGCCAGCGGCAACTCGCTCAATCTGATCAACGCCCTCCGCCTGGCCGAAGTGTCGCGGGCTTTTACAATCGGCTTACTGGGAGCAAAGGGGGGCAAGATCAAGGACATGGTGGACGCATATATGCTCGCCCCTGGCCAGAATATCGAGCAGGAAGAGGATGCCCATATGATTGTAGCGCACGTGATTACCCGTCACATGCGCGAAGTCGCCCGCTCCTACGCGCAAACGATCCTGCTCAGCAGTCTCAGTTCATAGAGAGTGAGGAAATAGATGAATACTCACAGCACATTTAGCTGCTTCATTATCGGGGAGGGAACCCTCCCCGTCCGGTGCGCTGAGATCCTACTCGACCAGGGTCATACGATATACGGTATTATCTCCTCCGACGAAGCGGTTAGTCACTGGGCGAGGGCGAGCGCAATACCCCACCTTGATCCAGGGGATCAAGACCTCGACGCACTTTTAAGCCGGCACCCTTTCGATTACCTGTTCAGCATCGTCAACGAACACGTCTTGCCGGCACGGCTCTTAGATCTGCCCCAGCGGTATGCCATCAACTATCACGATGCCCCGCTGCCAGCATACGCGGGGAGCAATGCAACCTCCTGGGCCATTCTGCGAGGCGAGAGGATGCACGGCGTCACCTGGCACGCTATGACCGAACTTGTCGACGCGGGCGATATCTTTAAGCAGCATCTCTTCGAGATCGATGCCTCTGAGACGGCCTTTACCCTCAACGCAAAGTGCTATGATGCTGCCATGAGCTCGTTCACCGAGCTGATCGACGATCTATCTCGCGGTCGCCTCTCGGTAAGGAAGCAAAATCTCGCCGAGCGCACTTTTTTCCCCCGGTCCAGAAGGCCCTCCCCGGCGTGTATTCTCTCCTGGAATCGTTCCGCCCGCGAGGTTAGCGCCTTCGTTCGGGCCCTGGACTTCGGATCCTACCCAAATCGAATGGGCCTTCCCAGGCTTATTATAGAGGGGGACTGCACCATTGTCTCGGAAATCGAAGTGCTCGACTCGACGCCGGCGCTCCCGCCCGGGACTGTTACCCGGGTCGACCCTGCTTTCGTCGGTGTTTCTACGCTGGACGGTGAGGTTGCGCTGCGCAAGCTGCTGACTGCCGATGGCCAGCCACTGCCCGTCGCTGACTTTGTCGCGAAGTTTGGGCTGCGCGAAGGATATCGGTTCGGAGAAATCGATCAGCGGGTAGCGGCTCGCGTAACAGCAGATTATGCTTCGCTTTGTCAGCACGAGGCATTCTGGACCAGGCAGCTAGAGACTCTGGAGAACCTCACACTCCCCTATGCGCGTCCGAAAACACCGCATCTACAAACACCGCAGCACTCGTGTATATCGATGCCTGTGCCGTCGGAGATTCTAACCCCTCTAGAGAAGCGCTTTGCGTCCGCACTCGCGGGAGATGTTCTCCTGGCTGCTTTTGCCGCGTATCTTGCCCGTATTGCGGGAGTTGGGAGCTTTGATATCGGGTACAGGGACGCGGAACTGGACAGCGAGCCGGTGGCCTTAAAGGCGATTTTCGCGGCATTTGTGCCTCTGCACGTGGGGGTAGAGTATGAGCAGAGCTTTGAGAACGTCTTTCAGGCGGTACAGGAGCAGGTGAAGCTGACGAAGCTGAGGAAGACGTACGCGCGAGATATCGTGGCCCGCTATCCGGCCCTTCGCTCGCGGGCAAACTCGCAAGGGGCGCTCGTACCGTCGATTTGCGTAGAGCGGGCAGAGGCACCATACAGCGGCCAGGAGTTGCACGGCAGCGAGCTAACCCTGGTCATCCGGGAAGATAGGGCAGAATGCCTATGGGTCTACGATACGGAAGTGCTCGACAGGGACAGCGTCGTGCAGATGCAGCGTGGTTTTGCCGCTTTTCTGCAGGCTATTGCCTCAGATCCTCGGCAGCGCATCTCCGATCTCCCAGTCTTGACGAGAGCCGAGCGAGACCTTTTGCTAGTCGAGTGGAATGCCACCCAGGCCCCCTACCCCCGGCAGAGCTGTATCCACCATCTCTTCGAGGCCCAGGTCGGGAGAAGGCCCGATGCGGTAGCAGTGGTCTACGAGGGCGCCAGTTTGACCTATCGAGAGCTGGATCAGCGGGCCAACCAGCTGGCGCACTACCTGCAGGAGCTGGGCGTGGGGCCGGAAGTGCTCGTTGGGCTGTGCGTTGAGCGGTCGCTGGAGATGGTGGTAGGCCTGCTGGGGGTTCTCAAGGCCGGAGGGGCCTACGTGCCGCTGGATCCGACCTACCCAGCCGAGCGCCTGGCATTCATGCTGGAGGACTGCCGGGCTCCGGTCCTTGTGACCCAGCAGCACCTGCTTACTCAACTTCCTGCCACGGCGGCGAAGGTTGTCTGCCTGGATGCTGGCGCGGCCCTGCTTGCCCAGCAAAGTGAGGCTGCCCCGGTTTCCGGCGCCACTTCCGATCACCTGGCTTACGTCATTTATACCTCCGGGTCCACGGGCAAACCTAAAGGAGTGCAGATCCCGCATCGGGCCGTAGTCAACTTTCTGTGGTCCATGCATCTACAGCCAGGGCTCACCGAGGAAGATACGTGGCTGGCCGTCACCACTTTGTCCTTTGACATCGCTGCTCTGGAGCTCTTTCTGCCCCTGATCGTAGGCGCGCGGGTGATCGTCGCCGGCCGTGACCTCGCGGCAAGCGGGGCGGCGTTGGCGGAGACCCTGGCCAGTGCCGGGGTGACCGTGATGCAGGCTACCCCCATCACCTGGCGCGTGCTGCTGGCAGCGGGCTGGCAAGGCCGCCCTGGCCTGAAGACCCTGTGCGGGGGCGAAGCGCTCCCGCTGGACCTGGCGCGGCAGCTGCTGCCCAGGGGCGCCTCGCTCTGGAATCTGTATGGCCCCACGGAGACCACCATCTGGTCAACCGTCTGCAAGATCGAGCCCGGGGACGAGGTAGTGACTATAGGCCGCCCGATTGCCAACACGCAGATCTATCTGCTTGATACCCGCCTGCAGCCGGTGCCGGTCGGCGTGCCCGGTGAGCTGTACATCGGGGGAGATGGCCTGGCCCGCGGTTACTTGAACCGCCCCGAGTTGACGGCTGAGCGATTTATCCCCCACCCGTTCAGCAGCGAGCCTGGCGCCCGCCTCTACAGGACGGGGGACCTGGCCCGCTATCGATCGGGAGGGAGCATCGAGCATTTAGGCCGGCTGGACTACCAGGTGAAGCTGCGCGGCTTCCGCATCGAGTTGGGTGAGATCGAGGCGGTGCTGGCCCAGCACCCGGCCGTTCGGCAAGCTGTGGTGGTAGCCCGCGAAGATGTGCCGGGCGACAAGCGCCTGGTGGCCTACGCGGTGCTCCGCGAGAAGCAGGCCGCCGCTGTCGGTGACCTGCAGGAGCACGCGGCGAAACAATTGCCAACCTACATGGTGCCCTCGGCTTTTGTACTGCTGGAAGCAATCCCACTGACGCCTAATGGCAAGGTCGACCGGCGCGCCCTGCCTGCGCCAGGATACACGCGCCCGCAGCTAGATGAAACCTTTGCAGCGCCAGGCACCCAAACCGAAGAGGCGGTGGCGGGAATCTGGTCCCGGGTCCTCGGAATCGAGCAGATCGGCATCCACGATGACTTCTTCGCCTTGGGTGGAGACTCTCTGAGGGCTATGCAAGTGATTTCGCATCTTCGCAGGACCTTACAGATACATTTGCCCCTGGCCCACTTCTTCAAAGCTCGCACTGTAGCCGAACTGGCCAGGATCATCGAGCAGGTGAAAGCTGGAGAAGCTAAGCCGCAACAGCAAGAAGAAAAAGTTCCAGGCTCCTGGTCTCCCGTCGTGGAGATTCAAACGGGTGGTTCCGGGCGGCCGTTTTTCTACCTGCACGGAGACTTTTTAAATGGCGCCTCCTATTGCTTCCCATTAGTGCGTCATCTAGGGCCGGACCAGACATTTTACGCGCTTGAACCCTACAAGTTTGATGCGCTGGGGATCCCTCCGACATTAGAGGCGATGGCGGCGGTCCACCTTGAGTCGGTGCGTTCCAGGCAGCCGAAGGGTCCATACCTGCTCGGCGGCTTTTGCAATGGCGCTCTGGTTGCTTATGAGATAGCCCGGCAATTACATGCAGAAGGGGAAAAGGTTGACCTGCTCATATTGATTGATCCCAACTCTGTCGGTCATCGCAGATTGACACGGCGTACAGTCAATCGCTTTGGCAAATTGATGCGATTTGGCCGGGATAAGCAATTATACTGGTTTCTCTGGCTGCGGCATTTGCAGAGATATCTGAAACACGTATGCCGGTATCTACGATCCCCCCACTACAGAAAATTGATAACCAGGCGTGATAGCGAGCGGGCGGACCGGAATGGCATGACCATTCTGACTTTGGGGAATGAGTATGAACTATGGCTTCACCACAGCGCGTGGCATTTGGGAAGCGACGAACAGAAAGGGCCGGGACGCAGGGGGAAGGGAGTGGGCTTTACACTTCCGCAGCTCAAGGAGCTCTTCCCCGAAGCGCTATTCCCAACAGTTGAAGCCCTTTGGCACGATTGGGAGGGCCTCTATTTCTGGGTCATGTCTGAGTACGAGCCTGGCTTCTATCCTGGCAAGAGCACGTTCTTTTTCACGAAGGACAGGCAGGAGCGCGGTGTAGACGAGGAGTGGCGTAAAGTAGCCGAAGCCCTAGATCAGGAAATAGAGATCCATCGCCTCGCGGGTGGCCATGATACTTGTAAGACTATTCATCTACTTGATTTGACCGAGCATTTACGTCTATGCCTCAATGAGGTACAGATGGCAGCGCCGGTGTAAAGCGAGACGTCTTTTGTTTATTAAAGAAGAAGGGGATATCCATGATTGAGGACACCCGGTACGGTTCTGAGCTTTCCGTTGCACCTCTCGCCAGACCGGAACATATGACGGAAGCCGGGAACAAACGGCCAACCAGGCGGATGGACTTCAGCCTGTTCTACTTTGCAAGCGCGGGCGCAGGTGAGTGTGCCGATAAATACCGTCTACTCGTCGAGGGCGCAAAGTTCGCGGATACGCACGGCTTTTCAGCGGTGTGGACGCCCGAGCGGCATTTCCATGAATTCGGAGGTCTGTACCCCAACCCCGCAGTAACCAGCGCCGCTCTTGCGACGGTGACGGAACGAATTCAGATCAGGGCCGGGAGTGTTGTTTTGCCGCTTCACGACCCGCTTCTCGTTGCCGAGGAATGGGCCGTCGTCGATAATCTGTCGAACGGAAGAGCAGCCATCTCGTTCGCGTCCGGGTGGCACGCGAACGATTTTGTAATCGCACCGGAGAACTATGCACATCGTAAAGAGATCATGCTGCGGGGGATCGAAACCATCCGCAGGCTCTGGGGCGGTGAGAAGGTTCGGCGCCGCGATGGCAACGGGACCGATATCGAGGTGAGAATCCTCCCCCGTCCGATCCAGCGCGAGCTGCCGATTTGGGTGACGGCAGCCGGCAGTCCAGAAACATTCCGCCTGGCCGGTGAAGTCGGCGCAGGCCTGCTCACTCATCTGCTCAATCAAGATATCGACAGGCTGGCCGAAAAAATAGCAGTGTACCGAACTGCATGGAGAGCGGGCGGGCATGGCCCTGGAGGGGGGCACGTGACGCTCATGCTGCACACGTTCGTCGGGAGCAGCGTTGATGAAGTCCGCGAGAAGGTGCGCGGGCCTTTCAGCGATTACTTGAGAAGCTCTGTCGATTTATGGCTTGCGCGTAGCCCGGGCCAGGATATCGGCGATTATACCGAAGAAGAGCTCGAAGACCTGGTTTCTTACGCTTTCGACCGCTACTTTGAGACAAGCGGGCTCTTTGGAACACCAGATACCTGCCTTCAGACGATCGACCGGCTGAGATCGATCGATGTGGATGAAGTTGCCTGCCTGATCGACTTTGGGATAGACTTCGACTCGGTACTATCCAGCCTGCGTCATTTGAACACGGTAAGGGAGTTCAGTAATGCAAGCTGCGAGTGAAAAGGATTTCTTTCGGCAAGTGATGGGGCGCTTCGCAACGGGTGTCGCTGTAGTGCTAGGGCTAGTGGAGTTACAACTAGAGGAACGCGGGGTCAGTGCGGGTGAGTACGCTGCGCACATCTGGCGCACGCTGAGTGAGACGATCAATGAACACCTGCGACAGGATGGCCTGCCCGCGGTGGCAAGGCTTGGCGAGGGGGGTCTGCTCAGTCCCGGTGAACCTCAGTGCGTTGAGACGCTCGAGCGCTTTTTGGCGAACGCTCCAGTTGTGAGCGTCATTGTCGCAACTCGTGATCGTCCATATGCCCTCTTCTTCGTCTTGGGCAGGAAACCGGTACCAAACCGCGCACAATCGATAAACTATCCGAAAGAGCTGGACCGGGCAGAGATACGAGGAATGCTGCGTGGTCCGCTGAGGTATGTACAGAGTCTCTGGGCCTTGCGTGGCATGCGCAGAGCCAAGAGATAAACTGGAGAGTATTGTGAAGAAATGTTTCTAGAGCAATTTCGCGCAGTGAGAACAGTGCTCTTCCGGTGGGTGAAGACG
>WNFG01003421.1_pt1 | contig 13243 bp, 15 predicted proteins | sample 5400431 | NCBI WGS metagenome assembly WNFG01 (sample SAMN13153346, study PRJNA577476) | soil metagenome | isolation source: 120 cm saprolite under Douglas fir tree site 2 hole 3 replicate 2 | place: USA:California | collected 2015-04-18
TCATGGGACATTCTTATAGAGACCTTATCGTTTGGCAAAAGGCAATCGCCATGGTGACGGACATTTATCGCGCAACACAGAACTTCCCCCGGCAGGAAACTTATGGTTTGACCAGCCAGATACGACGGTCGGCGGTATCGGTAGCCAGCAACATTGCAGAAGGCCAAGGTCGGCTTTCCAGACGCGAATTCCGCCAATTCTTAGGCGTGGCGCGAGGATCGCTGATTGAAATGGAAACTCAGGTGGTGATTGCAGAAAATCTGGGGTTTTTATCGAAAGCCGAGGCGCAACAGTCGGCATGTGTTTCGGGTGAGGTAAGCCGTCTTCTTCACGGCTTGATGCAGTCTCTCCAGAGAACGGAACTGCAGCCGGCCGGAAACTAGAAACTGGAAACTCGAAGTTCTCCCAGGTGCTAGACTTTCTTTATGGCTGACGGACGCTCGCGCACTCTGCTTTGGATTTTGATTGGCGGAGGAGCATTTTTCCTCTTCGTGCTGGCCGTGTTTTCGCTGGTCTACCTCACGCTACATGCAGGAGGCGGCGAAGCCGGCATCGGCGGGTTCGGCGACCGGATCGGCGTAGTCGATCTTGATGGCGTGATTCTTTCGCCGCAGCCGGTGGTTGGACAGCTCAAAAAGTTTGGCGACGACTCTTCGATCAAGGCCATCATTTTGCACGTCAACTCGCCGGGCGGCGGTGTGGCCGCGTCGGAAGAGATTTATCGCGAGGTCAAGCGTATCCGCGACGAGAAGAAGAAGCGCATTGTGGTTTCTATTGAGACCGTGGGCGCGAGCGGCGCGTACTACGTGGCCGCAGCTTCCGACAAAATTTATGCCGACCATGGCAGCATTGTCGGTTCAATCGGCGTGATCGCGCAGTGGGTGAACTATGGCGACCTGCTGAAGTGGGCCAAGCTGAAGGATGTTGTACTCAAGACCGGCGAGTTTAAGGACACGGGAAACCCGTCGCGTGACCTGACTCCTGCGGAGCAGGCCTACATGCAGTCGCTGATCGATAACATGTTTGGGCAGTTCGTGCAGGCCGTGGCCGACGGGCGCAGCATGAAGTTCGGAGACGTTAAGGCGATTGCCAATGGCAAGGTCTGGACCGGCGAACAAGCGAAATCCATGAAGCTGATTGACGAGGTCGGCGACTTCGAAGCTGCGGTGGCGGACACCGCGAAGTCCGTGGGCATCAAGGGCGAACCTTCGTTAGTGCGTCCCGACCGCGATCGCAAGACTCTGCTGGACCTGTTGCTCGGCGACGTCTCGCAGTACTTGCCGGGACGGGAGAAGATGCTGGAGCAGCAGGTCAGCTTCTACTATCTTTGGAAATAGGACCTATCGAGAGTTCTGTCGTAGGAAACCGCCTATGGGTGTAGGACACGTTGCTCTTGCGCTGGGTGCAGCCAGAGCCACTCCGCGCCTGAACGTCGGCTGGCTCGTTTTTGCCGCACTGGTGTCGGATTTTTTGCTTGGCATCTTCGGGCTCATGGGGTTGGAGCATGCCAGCGTTCCCCCGGACTACCCGCAGCGGCACTACCTCTTGTTCACGTTTCCCTATTCTCACGGCCTGCTGCCTCTTTTTGTGTGGGCGGCGATTGCTGGACTTCTTATTTCCAGGCTGAGTAATCTTGACCGCGCGCGCGTGTTTTTTGTCATCGCGGCGGTGACACTCTCCCATTTTGTTCTCGATGGAATCGTCCATGTCGCGGGTCTTCCCCTGGCTGGGGAGAACTCTCCGAAATTTGGCCTTGGACTATGGAATCATTTGCCCTTTGAGCTCTCTCTCGAATCACTGATGGCTATCATCGGAGTAATTGTCTATCTCCGGCTCGCGGGTCGGGAATCACCGGGCCTCAGCCGATACGGGATGCCGATCTTTGTAGCAGTGGTGACTCTCTTGACTTGGAGCCAACTCTTCGCGAAGACGGCCCCTCCTCCTCAACAACTAGTCCCTGCCTGGATCTTTGTGCCACTGGTGTTCAGCGTCCTCGCCTATGGCTTGGATCGCGGGCGGGTTCGGGGCTTAGCCACCGTCCCAAAGCCGTGACTTGCACACAACCCTTGAAATTTGAGAAGGTTATGGAGGTTTAAGCAGAAGCAGGATGCGAAAGAGGGGTTATGACCAAAGCCGATCTGATTGATGAAGTCTCGCGTTTGGCGGAGCTCACGCGCAAAGACAGCGAAGTGATTGTGGAGACCATCTTTGACAGCGTGGTGCGCTCGTTGCGCGCGGGCGACAAGATTGAGATCCGCGGCTTTGGCAGCTTCCGCACGCGCCAGCGCAAACCTCGCGTGGGCAGGAACCCTAAGACAGGGGAGCGTGTCGAGGTACCGGCGAAGAAGATCCCATTCTTCAAGCCTAGCAAGGAATTGAAGGACTTGGTCAATGAGGGTGATGCTGCCGGGGCGACACCATCTGCTGCTTCGAACGCCCCGCCCGCTGCGCCCGCTCCGTAGACGACGCGCCAATCTTTTTCTCCCGCTACGGCTACTTTCTTCGCGTGCTTCTGCTACGGACGCTTCCTATCAGCTGAGGAGTCTCGCAGATAAAGATCCGCGATCTTCAGAGCTAGCGCCTCGGGATCGGCGTCGGCGCGATTGGCGAGGACAATGATGGTCAGGTCGTCATCTGGAAAGCGCTGGATCGTGGTGCGGAATCCAACGGTGCTTCCATCGTGGAACATCCGACGGTGGCCGGCGTAGGGATCGAGAAACCATCCGAATCCATAGCTCACATTCTGTCCCTCGGGAGTTTTAGCAGGACCATCGGCCGGACTCACGGCAGTAAGGGCGGGCTGCATTTCCGTTTCGCTGAGCAGTGTGTGGTTGCGGAGGGCGCGGTCCCACTTGGCGAGGTCGTCCAGTGAGGAATAGATGCCGCCGTCTCCGAGCACGGCCGAAGTTGGGCTCTGGTCAGTTTCGCGCCAGGCGCCATCTTCCTTCGAATGGCCGTAGGCGCGATGCTGCACCTCGTTTTTTCCTTTCTCGTAGGCGAGGGTGTGCTTCATCCCCAGCGGAGAGAAGATTCTCTCCTGCAGAAATTGGCCGAAGGGCCTGCCGGAGACTTTCTCCACAATCATGGCCAGCACTGCATAGCCAGAATTGCTGTACTCCCACTTCGAGCCGGCGGGAAATTTGCCGGAGGTCTGCGCCTCCAGGAGCCTTAAAACGCCCGCATCAAGAAGCTGCGGCACTTTTTCCAGCGGCGTGCCCTCATATTGCTTCAGCAGAATGTCTTCGTAATCCGGCAGGCCGGAGGTGTGGTTCAACAGATTGCGCGCCGTGATGGACTTGCCGTACGCGGGAAATTCGGGGAAGAAATCGTTGAGATGGTCGTCGTAATGCAGTTTGCCGTCGCGGGCCAGCAACATGATGGATGCGGCCGTGAATTGTTTGGTGAACGAGGCGAGGCGGAAGTTCGTATGGGCGTCGATCTTATGCATGGTGTGTAGGTCGGTTACGCCGTATCCTCGGCGGAATACTGTTCCGTTCCGCACCACAAGTACCGCCGCGCCGGGAGCGTTGTTGGATTTCAGGCTGGCGAAGATGGCGTCTATCTGGTTCGTGGAGGGATCGGCTGCAGAAGCAGGACCTTGGGCTAGTGCGCAGACTGATAGTAAGAGAGCGGTTGACACGGTGCGGTAGATCATTGGCCTCTAAACAAAATGTGATGGGATGGGACGCATCTTACAGCAACAGCGCGCACCCGTGATGGAGACTTGGAGGACTTGCCGGGTTTGGGCCTTCGCGGGCAAAGCCTGCCCTGAGCTTGTCGAAGGGAGTGCCCGCGCCACATGAACCCGCCTCATCCCACTATCCCTGCTACTCCCATCATGCGGCCCGTTTTTCCATTTTCGCCGCAGTCAAGAGAACAACAGATCATTGTTGCAGCTCGTGCAAAGTGGGAGGTCCAGATGCTTTTCGACGATACACACTGCCTCAAGCAACTGTTGCCGATTGGCTTCCACCAGGTCGAGAAAAATCTTATTCGGCAGCTCGCCGTGACCGGGGGCGCGGGCCGTGGGCCTTTTTCCGGTCTGGGTGCCGTTTGGTACTGAGCCTTGCCGAATGTGATTCCATGGTGACCGGCCCGAAAGTCTATCTCGGTCAATTGTTTCGAAACCTACAAACGTCCTCGGCCTTCGACGGAAAAGCCTGTCCTGTTAGACTTCCTATCGATGTTCGCACCGACCCAGATCATGCCAGCGTCCAGCCCCGCACTCGACACAGAATGGTCTCTGCTGCTGGCCGCATGTTCGGCATTCGCTCACCCCAAGAATCTTGACAGGGTCCCTTCTCGTCTGGCCGAGCCAATGAACTGGGCCTCTTTGCTCGATCTTGCGGAGCAACACGGAGTTGCTCCGCTTCTTTGCCACGTTCTATCGCCGATTGAAAATGAGGTTCCCGACGAGCCACTGGGCTGGCTGAAGCAGAAGTACCAGACGAACATCCGGAAATCACTGATTCTTGCGGGCGAACTGATACGGGTCCTGGATCGCATCAATGCGCTCGGCGTCGAGGTCATGCCCTACAAAGGCCTGGTGCTAGCCGAAACAATGTATGGAAATATTGCGCTGCGGCCAACCGGCGATATCGATCTGCTTATCCGGCCGCAAGATTTTCCGCAAATCAAGAACGCGGTTCGAGAGCTTGGTTACGCGCCACACACGACTCTGTCTGAGACCGAGGAGCGGGCTTACTTGATCTCGGGATACGAATGTGCCTTCGACTGCGCTGCGGGACGTAATCTGCTGGAGTTGCAATGGGCGTTACAGCCGCGCTTCTATGCCGTTGACATCGATATGGATGCATTGTTTCGGCGCGCGATACCCGCAACAGTCGCCGGGTGGAAGGTGAAAACTCTTTCCAACGAAGATTTGCTGCTCGTCCTGGGTATCCACGCCGCGAAGCACTTGTGGGGGCGGTTGATCTGGCTCTGTGACATCGCGCAGATTGTGAATCTACCAAATCTGAATTGGGACTGGATTGTTGATCAGTCAAGGGAACTCGGAATTGCGCGCGTTCTCTCCATCACATTGCAGTTAACCGGCGTACTTCTGGAAGTGGCGCCGCCACCTTCGGTAAGAGGTAAGTTACTGGATGATCGCGTCTCGGTGGCGCTGGCAGATGAGATCCGCACGCGTGTGGTCAGCCGAACTTCGCTGAACCCGGAGTCCCTGGCTTATTTTCGTCTGATGATGCGCTTGCGGGAACGCAAAGCGGACCGGTTAAAATTCCTGCAGCGCTTGGCGTTGACACCGGGGCCTAACGAGTGGAGCGCTGTTCGCCTGCCTGCACCTCTCTTTCCCTTATATCGAGTGGTGCGCCTTTCGCGGCTGGCCGCAAGGTTAGTGCGAGCGTAAAAAAATAGAAGTGAGCCATTCGTTAGCTGAAGACTCTGCCTCTACGATCCAGGTTGTCCCGCGGGGGTCGATTTCCAGTTCGAGAAATAGAGAGCGAATATTGCGATGCCGGCGATGAGTGGGCCCGCCAAGCCTATTCTAAGACTGCCGAAACGGTTGGAAGCGTATCCCACCAGCCACGGCAGGCTAGCACCGCCGAGGTTCGCCATTGTGAACATGACCGATCCCACTCGCGATGCCGCCGGACCAAACTCTCGAGACAAAAGCGAAATCGTAATAGGGTAGACAGCAGACAGGCCCAACCCAGCAACAATGCCACTGCCGACGACTCCCGGCGTTGCTCGCGACAAAAGCAGGCCCGCCATTCCCACACAGGCGACCAGTATTCCGGAACGCGCAAGTTTGACTTCGTCGACCTTTCGCAGGATCAAGGGAGCAATCCATCGTCCTACAAGAAGCGCGGAATAAAAGAATGACGGCATCATGACTGACCGCGTCAATGGCATACTGCCCAGACTCTTTGCATAGGAGGCAATCCACCCACCGAAGGAATTTTCTGTCCCTACATAGAGAAAAAAGAGCGCCGCCAGCACGAACAAAGAAGGGGAACTCCAGTCAATCTTTGCGGGCTTATTGTCGCTGCCGGTTAAGACCGGTTCGACCACGCGCGAGGACATACTTGCAATTCCGAGCATCACAAGGAGCAAGATGCCGGCGACAACCATCATCAGAATCGCCACTCGATTGCTTCTTGCCGCCGCGGCCACAAGGAAGGGACAAGCCACAGCGCCCACGCTCCAGGAAAAATTTAACAGGTTCAGCGCCGCACTTCGCCGACTGGGATTTACCTCTGCGACCAGCAGATTGGCGGCCGGAACCGCCAGTCCGAGACCTGCCCCATACGCTGCGATGCAGCTCATTCCCCACAGGTGTGAACCTACTGACAAACCGGCTACACCCGCGGCCATCACCAAGAGACCGGTATTCAGCGCGAATCGAAATCCCCAACGCGAGACGAGAGCTCCGGACACCGCCACGCCCACGGTCGAGGCCAGAAATTGCGCGGTGAACAGCGAACCGGCCTGGGAGTAGTTCAGTGACCAACGCGACGACAGTGCCGGCAGCATCGGACCCAGAAGCACCGTGACCACTCCGATGGGTACAAACGCCGCGTTGGCAGCGAGGGTCAAGGCCCGGGAAGAGTCTGTCCGTGGTGTGTCGGAAACAGGCATCAACAATGGAGGTGCAAAGCGCAGAAGCGGAAAGAAAAGTGTTTAGGGTTTCGGAGCACTCGCCGTTGATTCGCGCACCACAAGTTCGGGCTCGATGGCGATCTCCGACGGGTAGTCTTGCTTGCCCTCGATGCGTTCCAACAGGGTCTGCGCAGCGACCTGCCCCATGCGGCCTAGAGGCTGTCTCACCGTAGTAAGACTCGGGGTATTAAAGGCCGCACCCGAAATGTCGTCAAAACCCATTACCGAAATATCCTCGGGCACGCGAAACCCTGATTCCTGAAAAGCCCTGATCGCCCCAATCGCGGAGATATCATTGTATGCAAACAGAGCAGTGAACGGCTTGTTTCGCGCCAGCAACTCCTTCGCAAACGGATATCCCAGCTGTGGCGATGGAACGTCTATATCGATTTGCACGGTCAGCATGGGATCAATCTTTAAACCAATTTCCTTCGCCACTTCGCAAATAGCCTCCCACCTGTCTTTCGAGTCTGAACTTAGCGGATTCCCCTTCATGAAGGCGATTCGTTCGTGAGAGAGTCCAACCAGGTGGTTGAGCGCCAACGAGGCTGCACGATAATGATCGAGAACTATGTTGGTGACACCTTTCACTTTCTTGTGCCCGGCAACCGCCACAGTGGGAAGAGACGGCTCCTCATTCACGGTCGTGTCCACCGTGATGAAGCCTTCAACCCCGCGCTCCGAGAGCATCTGCGAGTACCGGTTCAGCAACTCTGTATCATGCCGATGGACCACGGTAAGGAAGAAGTAGTCACGCTTCCTCAAGTATTCTTCAATGCCACTGATGACCAGCGAGCCGTAGGAGTCGCCTATTTCCTCCGCGATTACTCCAATGGTGTAGGTCCGCTTGTTGCGCAGGGTTCGCGCGAAAAAATTAGGCCGGTAGTTCAGTTCTTTCGCGGCTGCATGGATGCGAAGCTTGGTCCGCTGCGGAATCGAGCGGGCAGATGGAGAATTATTGAGAACTGCAGAAACCGTCCCCGCGGTCAGCCCCAAATGCCGGGCAACCGCCTTGAGTGTCATGACAGCGGACTTCTGCCCTGGTCTTTTGTCTTGGCCCATGATCTAGCTGGAATGGTTCAGTCTCAGCGAAGGAAAACTAACGGGATGATCTTATACCAGATTCCAGTGATTCGCCGTTTCCGTCGGTACGCCAGCTCGCTAGAATCGCACTACGTTACCTGCGCCTGTCCGTAGCGTTCGCTATTCGGTTTCGATCCGCTCAACGCGAAAAACAGAATGTACAGGTAACAGATGACCGGAAGGAAAAAGGCGTGATGAATGCCGACACGATCCGCAATTGCGCCTTGCAAGACCGGGATAATCGCGCCACCAACGATAGCCATGATCATGATTCCTGAGCCGTCACCGGTAAGCGGACCAAGCTCGGCCACGCCCAGCGTGAAGATGCTGGGGAACATAATGGAATTGAAAAAGCCCACCAGGATAATGCTCCACATGGCGACGTGACCGGTGGTGAGCATAGATATCGCAACGAGGGCACTCGTGCATACGGCGCAAGTGCCGAGCAATACTCCGGTATTTGCAGTGGCCTTCCCCCCCCGAAGCGTCGCCACGACTGCGATTGCCGCCGCTGTGATCGCCACCAGTTTGAACAGAGGACGTCCTGCAACCACCAGCCATGCCAGCCACGTTAGATTCGGCACTCCCGGCTGATATCCCAGCGGCATGTGGCTTTCGATTGGATAGGAGAGGAGAATCAATCCGATGCTGATTGCTGCCACGAGGCCCATGTAGGTCGCCTTGGCGCCCCCCAGCAAATTCGATCCAATGAATCGCCCTAGCATGGCGCCGCCCCAGTAAAAGGCAACAAAGCTGGCCGCAACCTTTTCCGTGTATCCCCCAATCTCAGGCTGGGTAAAGTAGTTCACCAGGAAACTTCCGATGGAAACCTCAGCGCCCACGTAAACAAAAATGCTGATCGCGCCAAAGATTAAGTTCGGATGCTTCCAGATCGAGTCGTTTACCTTCTCTCCAACCTTGTGTTGAGCGTGTTCGATCTTCGGCAATTTGAAACTGCCGATGGCAATTGCCAGCACTACCAATGCGATGCCTAGACCTACATAGGGCGTCTTGACCGTTGCCGCTTCATGCAGGCGATAAGCCTGCAGTGCATCGGGAGCCAATGCTCGTATGTCTTCAATAGTCTTGGGAGCTGCGCTCAAGATAAGCAGGCTGCCGAAGAATGGCGCGAGGAAGGTTCCCAGAGAGTTGAACGCCTGTGTCAGATTGAGGCGGCTGGACGCGGTCTCGGCTTTGCCCAGTACTGTGACATAAGGATTCGCTGCCACTTGCAGGCAGGTAATACCGGCGGCAAGAATAATGAGTGCAAACAAGAATAGCGGATACGACGGAACACTGGCTGCCGGCACGAACAGGAAGGCTCCGGCGCCCATGGTGAGCAGACCTACCACCATGGACCGTTGATAGCCGATCCAGTCGATGATCCACGCCGAAGGTATGGAGAATAGGAAATACGCTCCAAAAAATGCGAACTGAATCAGCATGACCCGCGTGTAGTTCAGGTCGAAAATCGGTTTCAGGTGGGGGACAAGAATGTCATTGAGGCAGGTTAGAAATCCCCACATGAAAAAGAGCGTAGTCACTACCATCAGCGGTCCGCGATACGAGGTCGAGGAGGTCGAAGCAGCCGTCGTGGAACTGGCAGGCGTTGAGATCGACATGAATTCTATGTCCACCCTTCGAAGAGTGTGATGAACTGTGTCGCTCCGGCATCATAGCATCGCCCGCTTCTCCTTTCGCTAATTTTTCTTCGCCGGAGGTATGCCTTCCCGATCCTAGAAAATCGTTCCTCTAATAAACTTAGACGAGTTTCTGCTCATTCCTTGCGAGCACCGCAACGACTACGCAGCTTTTCCCGACGGCGATTTAGCGTTGACCGTTTTCGGCAAGCCGTGTGCCGGCCGATCGATTTCCTGGCGCTTCGTTGGCCGGCGGGTCTTAGACGTTTCCGGCAGCACAACCATTCTGCCGGTGCGAGCCGATTTATAGATGGCCTCGATAATCCGCACATCTGCCAGTCCTTCGTAGCCGGAGGGCTCGGGCTCTTTGTTCCGGAGAATGCAATCGGAGAAATAAACCAGTTCCGCGGCGAACTGATCTCGCTTGGGAAACTTTCTGATCTTTGTCTTCTCGTTAATAGTCACCCGGTGCGACAGTCCCTCTGAATATTCGTATGCTGGCTCAGCCACCAGCGTTCCTTTCGTCCCGGCAAGCGTGTACTGACCGACCGGCGCGGCTCCGAAACTGCAAGTAAAGGTTGCCAGACGATCTGCGCCAAAGCACATCACCACAGACGTCATTTCCTCCGTTTTTTTGAACCGCCCCTCGCCCTTGTTGGCGCTGAAGGCGAAAACCTCTGTGGGTTCGGCCCTGAACAAGTATCGCGCGGCATTGATGCAGTAGACGCCCATGTCATATACCGGTCCCCCTCCTTGTTCCATCGGCATGGTCACCCTGATATTTTCTGCGTCCACCAGCTGCGCGAATTCGGAACCGAAGAATCTCGGCTCGCCAAGCTTGCCGCTTTCCACCAGGCGAATGGCTTCCAGGTTCGCTTTCTCAAAATGAAGGCGGTAGGCGATCATGAGCTTTACGTGGCTCGCCTCGGCGGCGTCGATCATCGCCTCGCAATCTTCCTCGGTGACCGCCATCGGCTTTTCGCAGAGGACGTGTACTCCAGCGTTCGCGGAGCGGATGGCATAGTCGCGATGAAGATGATTCGGCAGTACCAGGTAAACCGCGTCTACGCCGTGAGCCATACACTCGTCGTATTCTTCATAGGAGTAAACCTTCTCGACCCCATATTTCCGGCCAAGCTTCTCTCGCTTTTGCGGATCATCGGAAATCAGTGCCACGAGCTCGGAATTCCTGGCGCTTCTGAACGCCGGCAAGACAGCGACTTGCGCCAGATGTCCGAGTCCAACGACAGCGTAGCGAACCTTACGGTTGCCCGTGGTCGAGGTTCTCATTACTCCTCCTAAAGTTCCAGCCCGAAGCCGAAAAATATTTTCGGAAAAAATGACTTGGTAATTTGATCGTGACAACTCGAAACCCGAGTGTCTATACAGCATTCGTCGTATTGTTCCTCGCTGAATGAACGAACTACTTTCGGGTTAAAGATGAACGATGAGCGGAAATCCACATCGGACACTAGAACTGAGTTCAAAAGGAGAATTAAAGATGCCGAAGACTTCATTGCGGGAACTGTACATTGATGAACTGAAAGATCTTTACAGCGCCGAAACGCAATTGGTAAAGGCGCTGCCCAAGATGGCCAAAGCAGCCTCGAACGACGAATTGCGCCAGGCCTTTGAAGAACATTTGCGCCAGACATCGGAGCACGTGTCCCGCCTGGAGCAAATATTCGGGGAGCTGGAGGAAAAACCCACCGGCAAGAAGTGTGTGGGGATGGAAGGGTTAGTGAAGGAAGGGTCGGAGGTCATGAAGGAAGCCTATGCCGACGAAGTAAAGGACGCTGCGATCATCGGCGCGGCTCAGCGAGTGGAACATTATGAAATGGCCGGGTATGGGACGGTGAGAGCCTTTGCCGAATTACTCGGCGAGACCGAGCACGTTTCCCTGCTGGAAGAAACATTGAACGAGGAAAAAGAGGCAGATCAGAAGCTTACGCAGCTCGCCGAGGAGATCAATGCTTCGGCAGAGGAGGCTGGGTCTTCGGGGGCGGAGTCGTCCCGCGAGACCTCCGCTGGCAAGAATAGGACGAAACGGGCTGCCTAGCTCTAATTGAATCAAAGGGCGCCTCACAGCGCCCTTCTTTTTGTTCATCTTTTCCCAACGTGTTCATCTTTCCAATGTGTCCCGGTTCGGGCCACTACAGTATTTACCCGATAGAGTCCACATTTAAATGGTATTAAGTTGGGCCTGCCCATCTAATCCTGCCGCAGCTGAGAGTGTGTACGAAAAGGTGAAACCCACATATGAATCAAGGCGCGACCGCTTCCTTCCCCACGTTCACAAGTTGGCGCGAACTTTACAAAGCTGCGCTGTTTGAGACGAACCGCGAGAAACTTCCTGAGCGTATCACGGATGCCGAAAAAGCTATCGTGGCGCGTGCCCGAGAGTTGTTTGCCAGCAGTGCCGACACCATTGAAGAAGATCAGGCCCTAGATGACGCTCTCTATGCCTTGCGCGCTCTCCAAAGCTGCGTGACGCGTCAAACTGCGGCGGCTTAAGTTGCGACAGCTAGATTCGCGTCATTGCATGACAATTTGCGCCTAGCATCTGAAATCTCGGGAACTCCAACCGCTGGGAGGTGAATTTCCCTGACGGGAGTTGTGCCACCCTGACCGGCGAAGATGTTTGCCACTTTTCCTTCCCGCAATTCCGTCGCAAGTTTTTAGGAACAGCTACAACTAAAGCGGAGAAGGGTTTTCTCCCGGGGTTTCTAACGGCAACCAGCGGCGAAGAATAAGGAAACATCCTCGCCACCTCCGGTGCAATGCTGTATTGAGCTAAAAGGGAGGGCGTCTTAAAGTTGCTGAGAGTTAAGACACCCATATAAAAAGCGAGCCTTTCACCGTGACCAACAAATCTGAGCTTCAGAACGCGCCCTCCGAAAAGAATCTGCAGCAGGTATTTGAGTCTGCTGTGTGCGAAATCCACCAGGTTGAGCCGACCAGCCAACGCGTTCGCTATACGACACCGATCGTGCAACGCGTTCCATCCGCGACTACATCACGGGCCGATACGGAAAAGCGGGCCGTATCCGACGCCGCCCGGGCCCTCGCCCGGTTGTGGAAGGTTTCGGCTAACCATGGCCGCTAGAATTGCTTGGCGGGCTTAGGAAGCCAGGCGTTTACATCATTTCCTGGAGGTGCGGTGCTCCTATAACAACTCCAGTCCACAAAAAAGAAACGCAAGGTGAGCTGCGACCTGAAGTCGTCCTTCAACCCTGCGTTTGGGAACAGCCGGCGATAAAAAAGATTCAAGGCATCAGTTAGCTCGCCTCGCGCCGCAAGCGTGCCGCTTCTTCTTCCTTTTCGAGGGCCTCATCGGCCTTTCGATTCTTTTCACGAGCTTTAGCATCGTCGGCGATTTCCTTGCCTGTATCTTTCGTCTTTCCCCAGGCGTTCTGCACCTTGCCCTCGGCTTGTTTCGCTGTTCCGTGCACCTGTTTTTCGGAGTCGCCAGTCCACTCTCCAACCTGGCGTTCAACCCGACCAGCGATGTCTTTGACCTTGCCTTCCGCGCGATCTTTATTCATGAAGTCCTCCTCATTTGAATTGTGCTTTCATGTTCTGTGGTTTGCGATTGGCGGTCACGCGACTCTCTCGTGTTTCGGTTGTGCGTCTCCGTAGCCCCGCTCAGAGTCTGGCAATGGATCGTCCCGCTTCGGATGCGCACTTTCCTGGTGTTCCTGGAGATCACGATCCGATTCAAACGGCTGATTGCACTCGCCGCAGATGTTCGGTTGTGTCATATAGGCATCTCCTGGCGTGTGGTTGCGTCCCAACCGGCGCGGCGGTCCGGTAGCACCTTTCTCACTTGGGGGTCACAAGTTCGAACTACTCCGAATTTTCAAACTACCGGGCTTCTCCCCTGAATCAGCCGGATCAAG
>WNFG01003423.1_pt1 | contig 13240 bp, 17 predicted proteins | sample 5400431 | NCBI WGS metagenome assembly WNFG01 (sample SAMN13153346, study PRJNA577476) | soil metagenome | isolation source: 120 cm saprolite under Douglas fir tree site 2 hole 3 replicate 2 | place: USA:California | collected 2015-04-18
TGACCTTCTCATAGAAGCACTCATTGACCAGGAGTCAATTCGGGCGTGGTTATCCACAGGTTTCCCCCAGCCCGCGCGAGGCTGGCCTAGGCAGGGCTGAGGAAGGACGTGAGTGTAACGGCCTCTCGCCAGCCTGATGCTGCTGCTCAAACACCTCAGCGATGCAAAATGCTAATCTCAACGGGAGTCGCGCGATACGACCACTCTAATCTCCTATCTTGGAGCTGAACAATGGCTTTTCGAGAAGCGACGGTTTGTGTGTTCGCTGTCGTTTTATTTGCAGTTGGTCTTCCGGCAGTCTCGCAGACGGTGTCGCAGCAGGTTCCGGCTATCGATGGCCTGGTTACCTCCTACGTTTCCGGTCACCATGTGCCGGGGTTGTCAGTGGCCGTGGTTGATCGTGGCCGTGTCATCCTTACGCAGGGGTACGGTATAGCCGATGTTGAGAACAGCGTGCCCGCCACCGCGGATACGGTTTACCGCATCGCATCAATATCCAAATCCATCACTGCGACGGCTGCACTGAAGCTGGTCGAAGCAGGAAAACTGGACCTCGATGCACCTATCCAGAAGTATTGCCCAGACTTCCCCAAGAAGCCATGGCCTATTACGGCGAGAGAACTGCTTTCCCACCAGAGCGGCGTTCGCGACTACAAGAACGACGAGGAGACCATCAATACTCGGCACTATGCGAGCATCAAGGAGGCCCTGCCTCAGTTCGCGAACGACCCTCTGGAGTTCGAACCCGGAACGAAGATGCAGTACACCAGCTACGGCTACATCGTTCTCGGCTGTGTCATGGAGGGGGCTTCTGGAACTAGCTACGAACGCTACATGCATCAGGCAATCTTCGAGCCTGCGCAAATGCCGACTACGCGTCTCGATGATGTCTTCGCCATTATGCCGCACCGGGCACGCGGGTACAGAGTTTCGGCTGCAGGCGACTGGCAAAACGCGATCTTCGTTGACGTTAGCAACAAACCTCCCGGGAGCGGGATCAATTCGAGCGCGAGGGACATGGGCGATTTCATAGCGGCGCTCTACTCGGCGAAATTGGTTTCGAAGTCGACCCTAGATCAGATGCTCGCCCCGGCAACAACTCGTGACGGAAAGCCGACAATCTATGGCCTCGGCTTTTTTCGAGGTGGGCCGATTGGCAGGTACCGCGAGTTGCAGGAGGCCGGCCACGGCGGGGATCAACAGGGCGTCAGCAGTTTGCTGTATCTCTTGCCCGAAAGAGAGTTTGGAGTGGTAATCCTGTCAAACTTGGAAAGTCAGCAAAGCTCGTTAGATTTCATCGATCTTTCACGCAAGATTTACGATGTTGTTTCTTCGAAATGAGTCAGCTCTGAGGACCACCATCCGCCGGGAGTATTTATGAGACTGGTTCTAGTCTCGACGAGTGCGCAGGAGCGATAATCCTACAATTCCATACATTCGCCCGGAGGCGTGTTATGCGTCGCTTGCTCCTCGTTACCGCCATACTTGCTGTCTCCACTGTGGCCCTCTCCCAGAGCAACCAGTCAGATTCACAGACTCTGCGATCCCTGCTGGAGGAAGTCCGCCTATTGCGCCAGGATTTGCACACCACTACGGTTGCGGCGCAACGTGTCCAAATCGCGTTGTACCGGTTGCAGCTTCAAGATGCCGCAGTGGCACGTGCCGCTAGACTTGTCGAGGAAGCACATTCCAAGTTGACCGAATTGGCGGCACAGCATAAGGACCGGGTCACGGCTGTAGAGCTAAGTGAGCGTCAACGAGATCAAACCCAAGACCTTCAACAGCGCAGACAGATCGAGGAAGAAGCACTCCCCCACCTTAAAAAGTCCGTGGAGCGGATCGCCTATGATGAGCAGCAGCAGCAGGCCAGAACGAATGAAGCCGAGGGTCAGCTAAGGGCTGAGCAAGTCAAACTCGATGCCTTGCACAGCCTCCTCGACCAACTCGACCAGGCGCTCGAAAATGTTGGCCATAGGACTGCCAGCACTACGCCATCAGGAAGATAGAGGGCTGCGGTGTGTGCTGTGCACTGGAAAAGCGGCGCGGGGAGCCCGGGGGAAGTCCGTAGTAGGCCGCCTCGACTTCGACGCAACCGTCCAGCGATACCTTGGTATGAGTCGGGTCGAGTTGCTGATCCGCACCGCTGGTTGGCAGCTTGAAACACGGCCAGTAACCCTGTCTTTACACTCAGTTCCAGTGAATGAAACGAATGTCATGTTGGATGACGACAAACGCTCCTGGATACACAAATCGTGAGTAGTGCGGTTGGCTTCACTCTACCGGTCCGCTGAGCATTGTCGGGCGACCGATCGGCTGATCCGGCGCAAAGCGATAATTGCGGCAGCCATCGCCACGCATCCGTATTCCAGCAGCATTACCCAACCAGGAAGCGGCCCCCACGGACGCCCACGTGTGCGCAAGTGCCACATAACGTAAGTGGGGATAATGCTCACAGTCCAGACGATGATCAGCAGCGTCGAGGCCGACGTCAGAAATGGCAGCAGCCAAAGAAGATACCATGGGAATACGACGGGTGCACACAAAAGAGATGCTGCCATTGGCCAGGCGAATAGGTCCGGAGACCACTCAGGCGCTGCGCTTCTTAGCCAGGTTGCAGTCACTAATCCGACGAGCACTGCCAGCCCAGCTAGCAACTGCGGACGCGCCACCTGATCGAGTGCCGCAAACACGGGACCATTAAAGCGGAAACTCTGCACATACGTAGCAAGTGAGCCGATCGGAATGCGGCCGTGATTAAGAAATGGCATGTACAGGAGTCCGACGACGGCTGCCGCCAGCGCAGCGTCGCGAATGCGAACCCGCTTCCAGTAGAGGGGCAAGAGTACGATGGGCAGCAATTTCACTGCTATAGCTAGCCCAAGTCCGACGGCCGCAGTCGCCCGCCATCGGCGCCCTAGCGCAGCGGCGGACACCACCAACAATAGCGCGCCAACAATGTCAATGTGACCGCTTCCCGCCACCTCAATGGCCAACAATGGGTTCCAGGCGTACGCCAGAACCAGGTGCGCTCCCTGCCGGTTACAACGCAACACATCGAGCAGCACGAAAACAATTGCGAACTCGCAAACCACAAATGCTATTTTCAGTGCAAAGGTGGACTCCTGAATCGCGGTCACTGCTCGGAAAAACAGCTGCGCCCCTGCTGGATATGGGCTCGGTAGATCCGGGTTGTTCAAGTTGCGGGTTTCCGGCGTATACAGCCCCTTAGCGGCGGGATCGCTGGGAACGACAATATAGGGGTTGTAGCCGAGCCTCTGCAGGCGGCCATCCCAAACATATCGATGAATATCATCATCGGCGCCCGCGGGCACCCGAAGAAATTCAATGTGCCACACAGCAGCCAGGACGAGCCCAATGACGACAACTCGCCGGGCAAGTGTTGGGGTAGCGAAAAACTCACGGATCGCTAAGAGGTACACGATGCCCGCAAGCGTCAAAGAGGCCATGAAGTACGGTCCACCTCTATCGCCGAAGTTTCGTGAGCAGATCGTTAGCGCCACGCACAACGTGGCGCCGAGTACGTATACTCTCCACTCGGGGCTGACCTTCACAATTCTCCCGTGCCTGTCCGTGATTGTGCCGCCCCAAGCTCCCACTCTTTAAGCCACCGCGCCGTGCGTGGCGCCCTTATCGGAGCCAGACGCAACTCCGCTGCCAAGCGCGTCAGGTCGTCAGCTACATCAATATCGTAAAAAGGATCTGCGAAACCTACAGATAGCTCAAGAGCTCGTGCGCGCGATAGGAGTCTCTCCAGCGCACTGCTGGTGCCTATTCCGTCGCGCGCGAAAAGCCTAGGATGAAAAGCCTTTGCCCCGACGAGATAGTAGCCTCCGTCGTGCGTTGGTCCAACGACTACGTCATGTGCGGCCAGCGTTTCGAACGCATCTTCGAGAACAGAACGCGGCAGGTGTGGGCTGTCGCTGTTGAAGGCAATGGTGCGTCGTTGATGACCTTCTGCGAAGTGCGCAAACACCGAAGTGAGGCCTGCAGCAAGACCTTCACCTTTCTGCGCAACTACGCTCACTTCGTTGCCTGCCAACCGCGCCAGCTCGTTTACGTCCCAGTCCGGGCACATGATGGCAACTTCCACATCGCCCAATGACCGCGCCAGCGCCAGCGTGTCGTCGAGAAGACAGCAATAGAAGGCAGTGACAGCCTCGGGAGAAAGGCTGGGAGTCAGGCGAGTCTTGACCGCGCCTAGCCTCGGTGCTTTCGCCATGATTACCAGCACACGGTCACTGCCTGACGAACGCACCACCGTCTCGTTTGAAGATTTCATAAAATTTTGACGCGGACCTACGCTGGCCGTGTCTCGGCTCTTCGGTGCCGGAAATAATAGCGCACTATCAAGCTGAAAATGAACCAAGCGGCGCCGACCGTGCCCTTTAGCGTACCGCTGATCTTCGATTTTCCGATACGCGGGTAGTAGCTCACCGGGACTTCAACCACGCGGAATCCAGCCAGGGCGCCTTTGAGGATCATCTCAACCGCCCAGCCATAGGTGGTCTCTTCCAGGGCGAGCGCGCGTAGTACATCTGCGCGGCCAGCGCGAAACGGGCCGAGATCACTGATTTCTAGTCCATAGAGAAGCCTGATCAGGCCAGCGGCGAGACGATTCCCGAACACCTGATGCCAAGGCAACGCCCCAAAAGAACGCCGCTCCCGCAGGCGGGAACCGAGCGTGATGTCCGCACGCCCCTCAGTGATTGGCGCTAACAGAATCGGCAGTTCAGAGGGCCGATCGCTATAGTCGCCATCAAGGAACACAACCACGTCAGGGGAACTTGCCGTGGCCAGCCCGGTAAGGCACGCTCGCCCATAGCCGCGGCGCGGTTCCTGAATGACGCGGGCTCCCATTCTTGCGGCGATCTCGGGCGTCCCGTCATTCGAGTTGCTGTCGACAACGATGACCTCCGTCGTGAGATCGGAGGGGAGATCCGCTAAAACGCGCTCAATCGCCTGCGCTTCATTATGGGTGGGGATGATGACGGACACTCGCACGTGAACTTGGCCCCGATCACCACCACGGAGAAGATGGCCACCGTTGCGACAGCCATGCGTCAACGCCCCATCTCCGGCCGGCGCGTCCGATAGCGAGCCCAAGCGATGCGAGCACCGGAACCAGCAGTTCCCAGATCCACGAGGTGCCCCACTCCGAAATCCAAAGGCTACCGAGAAACAGAAAAGCCACAAATGCTGCCGGTCGGGTAAGCAGACCGATGACAAGCAGGATACCGAGAGAGAGCTCAGTCATGCCCTGCATGGGAGCAGCCATCGCGGCGTGGTTTGCCGCCAGGCCCATCACCGCCTTCCAGGCAGCCGGGGAGTGGCTCGCCTTGATGTAGTAATTGATCAGACCCGCGTAACCCGCCGGTGTGTAGAGGCCTTTCCCCAGATTCTCAAAAAAGACCCACACGAACATTGCCCCAATTGTCACGCGGACCAGCGCCAGCCCATTTGCGGCGGGCAGTTGCTCGGCGGCACTTGATGTCGGGCTTGCGTTCGGTCCCATAAATGAACCTCGTGACCTGTTAATGCTGTACTTTTTTTGCAACGACCAGCCTGGTTCGGAAGAAACGATCAAACATCCTATGCCGTTCTTCGCAGTATTGCTAGTGGATCTGCAAGTTGATCGGTGTTTCTTGTATCAGTGCTTCGGTTTGACCTTCGCCGTGAAAGCTTGCAATCGAATGCTTCCGTTCTGAATAACAAAGGTATCGCTGGCGAGCTCGTACGAATTGTCTGCTGTTTCCGATGTCCAAACGATGTATGCGTATTCCCCTTCAATTAATCGCTGCTTTCCGGCAATGGACGCCCCTGGTTTAGCGAACTCGGCGAACATTCTCTCAAATACAGGTTTAATTGCATTCGGTCAGCGCACTGCTCCTTCGGGGCCAAAAAAAAACGTCCGCTGAGTAGTCTGCCAATACGCCATCAAGATCCCGATCAGCGAAGCACTTCAGGTGGTGATCGAGGACCTCCGCTGTTGATCTCATGGTGATCTCCTAATCAGCAGATAAGAAACATCTGCGGGAAGTATTCTGCTTCGGGGACTATTTTGGGTTCTGGTATAAGGGCAAGCATTTCGTTCTCGGTGTTAAGGTCGTAATGGGTGAAGACAAAGTCGCCAGCTTTGACACGTTTGTGGCAGGGCAAGCAGGTTTTGTGCGCCGCCTCGTCAGCAGGTTTGCCGTCGTTGAATTGAGCAAGCCCCCAGCCGCCCATCGCGGCTTATTTTCTTGAGTCCTTGACCATAAATTGAACCCCGTTCGTGGGGGGCCCGGCCACGAAAGATTGGGGACGGCCAAAGACTTTGTTGTTTTCCTCCGACGGGACGTAACTCCAGGCTAGCCGGACAATGATTGTGCCGTTCGGGAACGGAAGCTTCCGTTCCCGGTAGGCCTTGATCGCCACGTCGTTGTCCAGAATGGCACGCAAATCGTTGGTCCAGATGCGGGAGCCGTGGAGGCGACAACGCCAGCCATCCCTGCAACTGCAACCAGCAAGATAGCGATTCGTTTCATGGTACCTCCTTCCAAATTCTTGAGCACCTCTTCGCCCTCCACAGTCACGCCTTCGAAGTGCTATGTGTCAGCCGAACGTGAAATGAAAGGGCCTCGACGACTTCATTTGTGATCACGATGGCACTGGCGTAGTTTAGGATATTGACGTCGAGAGCAGCGTGCATTTCCTCATCCGAGTAATCCGCGGTCGCGTCTTTTACCATCGTGACCTCGTAGCCAAGCTCAGCGGCAAAGCGAACAGTTGCCTCCACGCACGTGTGTGCTATGAGCCCGATGACGATGAGCTTGTGGATGCCGTGCTTTTTGAGCTGCAAGTCCAGATCCGTGTTGGCAAAGCCGCTGGAACACCAATGCTCGAGCGCCAGAATGTCACCCGGTTGAGGTTCGAAGTCACTGCGGATCTCGCCACCTCAGGTGCCGTTTTCGAAGGTCTTATACAACCAGCCCGCCTTCTGGACAGGCGCGATGTACTTCCACGTCTCGTAGTCGCCTGGACGGTATCGACGATGCAACGCATAGAAAACTCGAAGCTCCGCCCTCCGCGCAGCATTCAGGACTTGCAACATATGAGGCACACAACCATTTTGCTTCTGAAACAGTCTTCAAGCGATCCCATACTTTGCCTCCCTCGGAAATGAAATCGTTGTACGGATCGATGACGAGAAGTGGAGTGATGTCTTTGTCAAACTTCAGATTTGCCATGTTCTTTCCTCCTATGCGTTCACCTAAATCGAAAGTCAGATTTGTTGAAGGCGAGCGTCAGCGAGCAGAACCACTTGTCCTTTAAGGCGTGACGTTCGATACTCTTTGCGAACAGGGGCGTCTCTTGCCTGTTATGAGCCTCTGAAATCGGTTTACGGGCGGTTTTGAAGACCTCCCATGGAACGCCTTGTTTGCCGAGGAAGTCCAAGAGTTCCGGCGTGGCAGAGCTGCAAACCGTATTTGTGTACTCACACTTTTCGTCGTCGATCTTCTTGACGCTTAAGTCCCAGGTCACGCCTATCTTTGTTCGTCCCGTATGCGTAAATAGGTCTGAGTTAGAAACCAGCCTCAGGTGATCGGGCTCGCCGATCTCCTCCATGTAGTGCTGCACCATCAGGCTCCCGCCGATTATTTCGACATTAATCGACATGCGCCGACCGTCAGGCGTCGTGGTCGCACCGGCGGAGCAGTGAGCTGGAGAGCAAGATTGGTATTCCGACTCGGGTAGCGTGAAGCACCAGGAAGGAATATCCACCTTCTCAATGGGCGCATTGATGGTTGCCGAAAAGCTCGACTTGACTAAGGTGTTGTCTTCCATTCTTCCCCTGCTTTGAATAGGTGCGGCTAGCGTGAGCAGTTGGTGGATCGCTGAGGACAAGGCCAATTCACGCGATGGGCATTCGCACTTGAATGATCCTGCTCAATCGCGATCCCTCGCATTTGTGATTAAGCCAGAAGGATGGAGACGAATCTATTGGACGATGGTATTGGCGATACTTTGGTATCAGTCGCCGGGCGGAGCAGCGTTTGGGTAGAGTGGGGGGCTATTCAAGTTCGTTTGACGATAAACACGGTTTTGTCGTCGATCAAGGCCTCGTCGCCGCTCTCTCGGAGATGGTCATCTTGCTTTACTGCGTGATCCAGCAATGCATTGCAGATGTCCCTAGCCGGCTGTCGGTAGTGTTCGCGCAAAACCGCTTCAAGTAGCTCGCGCGCTTGTTTGTCGCTGCCGTCGTAAACTCCGTCGGTATAGAGAACAAGAATATCTCCCGGACTCATCAGCGTGATCTCCGCGACATCGGAAGAGTCGAACTCTTTTTGCCGGAAGTTCACGGAGTAGTATTTCTTGCGATCCGGATGATCTGCGGGGATCTGCAAGCCGAGCGCAAGGAATTGCACCATGCGGCTTTCATCTATGTTCATGAACTTGCGATACTCCGCCGAGAACACCAGCGGTGGAGGATGCCCGAAATTCGCGAAGCGAAAATGACCGCCAGGGCGGACTTCGCCATATAACATGGTCGCGATTTCGCGTGCATTTTCTTTCTCAATTATTCCCAGTGCGTTGCGGGCGGTCACCGATTGCGCCAGTCGCAGGTTGATGTTTTCGAGGAGCTCCGGTGTTGCTTTTCCGTATCGGTCCAATTCGGTGAGCATCAAAGCATGGAATGTGTCATGAACCGTAGATGCAATCTTTGCCGAGATTAACCCGTGTCCCTGCGCGTCTACAACCAGAACACCCGCCGTCGAACCAAGGTCGCGAAGGTCTTCCGCAACTCGCACCTGCTCGGAGCTCCTCGCGAATCTATACTCGGTTTCCATCTCGGACCTGTAGTCGGGGGTTCCTTTCAGCCATTGCACGTGATCATCGACCGAATTGCGTACCGGGACGCCTGGAGGAAGCGGTTCGAGGAATTCCTTTGATAGGCGTTGAACCCGCTGAATGCGTGCGTCAATGTCGTAACGCTGTTGAAAATTGATGTACTCAAAAAGGTCACCACCGACAGTTCCAGCAGAAATCGAATTCCCAAACATCTCGATGCCGGCAATGTGCGGAATCGCACCTTCCACCGGCATCAACCGCTCACGCAAGTATTCATCGATACTCGGAACTGTGTACGCCTTCGTCATAGGAGAATTTAGCGCCGGCGGGCTCTGAGCTTTCAACATTCCTCCGAGCGTTGCTTCCTACCCTTTGATCTGATCGTCAATCCTAATACTGCTCGCCGAGAGTTTGGAGGTATTTTTTGCCGTAAGGATAGAAGAGTTCCTTGCGGCCTTGCTGCCACGCCACTTTCATCTCCGGCGCTGTGATGTCCCAGTCGGGCCGACATTTCATGAGCACCGTACGCAAGTCCTGGCGGAGCTCTTCCAGAGTGGGCCGGCCGAAAACCCAGTAACCATCGTAGATCTTGTAAACGACCAGACCAGGCTCCAGGACAATCGTCTGGGGGATCATGGGATTGTGACCAGGATCGGTGTATTCGGCAATAAGCGCGCACAGGTCGCACGCGCCGAAGAATAGCAGATCAAACATTGCTGAGTTCGAGCCGCTTCAACCTTGCCGGGGCGCTTAGTGGTCGGCCAGTTTGCGTGCCGCTCGCGCACTCCAGGCGGAACCTTGCCACAACCGGAATGTCGTTTTCTGAGCCGAACACATGAGCAACCGATCGTGAAAGGCGGCTATCAGGAGCAACGATCATTGCCAACGCGCTGACCTGATTGGGATACCCAACGACGTCTTGTGCCGGGGTGGATTCGGAATCTAAACCCAATTCGTTAAATGATAGAAACTGCGAAACCCTCGAGCCCAAAATGAAACTGTGAAGTCTACCCTGGGCCCGGAGGGCAGTGCAGGTACAATGTTTGCCGGTATGGCGGACCCCCACGATGTGACGCAGTTGCTTTCCGCAGGATGACCTGATAGCCAGAGGTCATGACTCAGGGAGTATAACTTTATCGTGCAGCCCCGCTTGCTCTGCCTCATCCCCCATCTGTTCGATGGCTGCGTGACGATCCTGATCCCTCTTCTGCTTGTAGCTGAGCAGATCCTTGAGGTACACGCGGCGGTGCGTGCCCACCAAGTGAAACGGCAGCTTTCCTGTTTCCAGGAGTTTGACGAAAAAAGGCCGCGAAACGCCAAGCTGCTCGGCGGCCTGTTGGGTTGTGAGCTCCTGCATGACTGGGACGATCGAGATGGCCTTTCCTTGCTCCATGACAGTCAGAATGCGAATTAAAAGATCGTAAACAGCGTCGGGTAATTCAACTGTCTGCTTACTGCCCTTGCTAATGAGGAGCGCCTTTCCTTGTTGCTGCATGAGCTGATGCAGCTCGCGAACTTGCTTCTTTTGGGAAGCCGGAAGCGAGACCGGGTCGAGCGTAGTGGCGGCCATAAGGAGACTCCGTTCCTGAGCAGATTGCTTAGGCAGGAACTATTATACGAAACAAACGAAACAACCGCAATAAACAAAATAACCGCGCCTATTGTTGGAGCCCCGTTCTTCTATCATCTCCTTAGTTATCAATAGCTTAATGGTGGCGCCAAAGAACTGGTCAGGGTCGCTCCGTACAGGCGCCCAGCTATCTGCATTGCAATCTGTGAATGCAAACAATCAGCAGTGCCAAGCCAGCGAAGGAATCATCAGTCTGTGGTACTACTTCGGGTTCCTTTACTTCGACCTGATGGAGTTCAAACCAGCCTCTAAATTTCGACGTAGATTTGCGGCTCCCGGAAAGGATCGGGGATTTTGAACACCCTAACTCTAGCATGTTCAAAGCGATGGAGGAAAATACCGGCAAGAATTGGCGGTTGGCGTCCCCGACAGGATTTGCTCAGCATTACAACAATTTTGCCATATCGCTGACCGGGTTGGTATTGAATCCCCGAGGAAGCGGTGGATGCAATTTCCGACCTCTGAACACCTTCGATTTCGGAGTCGAGACTTGTAGTTTGTTAACAAAAGACGCGCCACCGTCTCCCGCCCCAGACGGTCCTGCGACACACCCAAGCACCAGCACACCGCCCCGCCACGAGCCGCCCGATCTTTCAGCAGAAAACTCACAGATTATAGAAAAGGAGAGACTTATGGGACAACGAAACGTGATACAGAAACCAGATGCGAAACAGAGAGATGAGGCTCAGGAAGTTGCCGGTATTGCCAGCTCTACGCCGGCGCTTCAAAATCAGTGCCCCGGTACCGCCGCCGGTGGCGGCCTAATCGGTCTCCCAGCGGTTGCCATTGCCGAGAAAAAGGCGGCGCTAAAACAGGAGGACGAGGGACATCAGCGCCGCTCTGCCAGCGCGCACAAGGCTTGGCGAACGATCCGGGCGAAAAAGGCCGCTGCGCTGCAAGCACCTCTTAAAACGGAAGGACCGTTCGTCGCCGGCAGCCCGGGATCAGCGATGCAGCGTCCTGGCATGGCGAATGAAACTAAACCTCCTTCGGACTGCAGGGAGACGATATGCGAGATATTACAGGGGGCACCGAAGACGTTCAAGGAGCTGTACAACCTGTTTGCCGAGCGGCAGCCAGACTACAGCCCTTTTCGGCAAGAAGTGAATACAGGCAAGATGGCATCGCTTTACGCGTTTCAGCACCACCTTCAGCAGGTTGCTGTCCATCGAAATGGAATGTGGTGCCTGAAAGAAGAGATGCGGCCCGAGCTTTCTGCAGCCTCGATTGATGATACGGCCCAGTCCGATAAAAAGCCCTCGTCGGAACTCGACGGGAAAATGGCGATCACACCTGCCAAAGCAATCCAGTCAGCGGTCGCAGTTGACGAAGCCTGTCGAGCTGCGGTGCAGGCGATGGCCGGGAGTCCGGGAAATAGGCCGTCTATCAAGCAGGATAACGCGACCGAAGCCGCGGCTCAACGCGAGCGTCGGCTGGCCGGGGCCCAAAGGCCCTGGATAAAAACTCGAGCGCAGCGGGTGGCCGCGACCCAAGCAGCGACAGAGGCGGTTCAACTTGAAAATGCGTCCGAACTTCTCAAACACAACCATTCCTCGGACGCGGTTGTCGAGTGCCATCCAGTCCGAATCGAACGTCGCAAAAGGATTCATGCTCATAGCAGGACAGCCTGGAGACATTGTGATGTTTTTCCGGTTATTGCAAACGTCATTGAGCAACTGTTTAGACAACATCGACAATTCATAACTGCCCGGGAGATTTCCGCAAATCTGCTACTGAATAGCGAAGGACGTACATTTGTCGCGGCGGCACTTGAAGCAAGAACGCAGCAGAAGTCGCGGGAATCGGAGGCGAGCAACATGGTGAACTGGTTTAGCGCACAAATCACTCGCAACAAAACCGAATGGGCACGCGCATTCGAGCGCACTAGGATAGACGGCAGATGGGCATACAAGCCTATTCATTGCTAAGCGCATAGGCTGTGCCCGCAGGCGTGCCTCTGACTCATGCCAATCAGTCATGCAAGCGCCAGAATTACCCTCTGACTAATTGCGACCCGATTTTCGGGCGCTGTGCGGCCTCGGTCGATAAAGGAAAGCCATGGTGGGCAAGGAAGTACTTACGAAAATCCTCTTAGACGGAAGGCGGCTAAGCAGCGAGAAATATCATAAGAATTGCCAGCGCAACAACGTGAAGACGTTTTATTTCTTCTGTGTAAGATTGTCCTCTGGAATCGATAACATTGCTGTATCGTCGACGGACCTTAACGACTATATCCTAACTGAATTAAAACGCCGCAATATCGTGGTGAACAATCAATTCAATCCACAAGCACACTTCGGTAAGTCTTGGACAGATTGGAACGATCTTTCGAAGGATGAAAGGCATTTTAGGGACGAATATTGCGATGTATTAGAACGCTCTGGGCACGATCCGTATTCTTATCAATTACGCCCTGAGTACTTTGGATTGGTGAAGGAAACCCTTGCGGAACTAGAGAATCATACCTAGCACGCCATACCGTGACAATTTCTCGGTGCTGAGGCGCAACCTGCAGCGCTCGGACAGGCGAAAGAGTCGAGTGCCCACTGCGGCGGTGCTCGAAGACTTGGGGAATTTATAGCTCCAGCGCTGATGAAGATGTTTGGACACCTGCTCCGGCACTGCGGGAACATTACGCAGAGTTGCCGCCCTTCCGGCCCAAGTCGTCGTTTATGCCTTCCGCCATCAAGGCACCGTTAGGAGATTACTGACGGCCCTGGTCCAGTGTGGGCTGGCGCATCGGGCAATCTGTCCTGCGGA
>WNFG01004070.1_pt1 | contig 13240 bp, 11 predicted proteins | sample 5400431 | NCBI WGS metagenome assembly WNFG01 (sample SAMN13153346, study PRJNA577476) | soil metagenome | isolation source: 120 cm saprolite under Douglas fir tree site 2 hole 3 replicate 2 | place: USA:California | collected 2015-04-18
GCTCAGCCTTTATGTCACGCTAGGGATTTTCTTGCTGCTGGCAGTGCGTAACCCGTCAGCGAATCGCAGCTTGATCGCCTTCACCGCATGGTCGAGTTTCGCTCACGCCGCTGTTATGGGGGTGCAGGCATATCAGAAAATGATCGAACGCGGAGAACTGCTGGGAGTGGCTGCGCTGGTTGTCATCGGTGTGGCCCTGATCGCACTGGCTCCGGCGAAGGAGTTAGTCGCGCGGACATCGGCAGTCGCGGTGTGACCAGAGCGGGCGGAAACTAATACTTGTCGCCCGCACAACTCCCCTCGCCGGGGGCCCCAGGCGTCGTTTTCACGCCTGGGGCCCGCCGCGCAAAGCCTCAAAGCCCGCTTGCGCAAACTCCTGGTCATCCGTCAACGCCGCTTGACCGCCCTCCCCGCTTGCGCGTTGGCTTCACGCTGGCACGAGGCGCGCTTGAGTAACAGGTTCGGTCATTGCCCGCACTGCGGCGAATCCGTCATCTCTTCCTGGCTGCTTGCTGTGAGGAGGACATGTAACGATACCCAGGGCCGACCGACTCCGGCGTTCAAATTCGTGGCGCTTCGTCGATGACAAAATCCGCGAGAGGTGGTTAAGGAGCCGTCAGGCCAGGGTTGACCGGAGCGGTTGCAGCTTTTATCCAACCTGCAAGGATAGCCGCTTGATCGGGCGGCATCTCCTCGAAACGAATACCCATGAATTGGTCCTTCAGGTTGTAAACCACAGTAGCCTTCGTTAATAAGGAAACGCCATTCCTCGTGATTTCCAGCAGAATTTGCGTATCGGCTGAAAAGGGTCCCTTCCGTGTTGCAACGCAACACCCACCGTCACTCAAATTCGTCGTCAGGCCCTGAATCTGCATTCCTGAGTGCAAATCCGTGGCCTTCACTGTTGCTACGAACGGGTATCTCGGGGCTCTCTTCCCAGTGGGAGCGGATTCCACGGCCACCTCGACTCTCAAGAATCATACCGATCATCCACCGCTGTTCGGGAAGTTGTTTGTGCTAATTACTTTTTCTGCGGTGCTGGCGGAGCCTGTTCGCTCGTCGGGGGAACAATGTTCTTGAGCCGCATGTAGGTGACAAGATTGCCGTAGTGTTCCATGTCGTGCGCGTTGTTAATGTTGAGCACGCCGAATTTGGGCATGTCCATGCCGAAATCGGCTTTCGTGGTCTTGCTCTGCTCGATTTTCAGGCCGGGATTGGTCTCTCCGAGCGCCAGCGAACAAAAGTTATATTGCGCGTCGGCGAGGTGTCCCACAATCTGGCCGTAGCTGCGAACGGCCTCCGTGGGCTTGAAGTTGTAATTCTCTTCGGGCATTTTTTCGGCGGAACTGACCAGGATGGTCTTCATCCTTGCAAAGAAGATTTTATCGTAGGTGCTGAACGGACCCTGTGAAGCCTGTTCTCCCTTGCTGTTCGCGGACCCCTGCGGAGTTTTGGGATCCTGTGCGGAAGCCCCCGTGCATACCAGGAACAGCACCACTGCTGACGCCATAGCGTGGAATTTCATTTCATTCTCCTGACGGTGCAGATTTAGCGCCGACACCCCGGGCGCTGCTTTTATATACGCTGTTGGGTCCCATTTCATTTCAAGCGAAGACAAGAATCCCCGAGAGGCGGTTACGCCACACTCCCCCCATTGTCATCCCGAACCCGCTCGCGCCTTCTGCGAGCGGTGTGAGGGATCTGCTTTTCGCCTTCCGTAGCGGCGGGCTTCAGCCTGGCGCTCCTCGTCAGGCCACGGCTTTCAGCCGTAGAATCAATGACTTGGGAGACGGATACTCGGTAAGTGTTCGGTGGCTTCCCAGTCTGCGGTGCCTTTCCTATCTTCTAAGGTAGAATTATCGCGTGGGGCTGTAGCCCAGATGGATAGAGCAGCAGTTTCCTAAACTGCGTGCGGCGAAACATTTCGACAGCCTTCGGCGTCTCTCCGGTAGACCCTTTCCCTAGGCCCCTTACAACAAGGCCCTTACAACAAGGCCCCTTGCAATAACGGAGGCACCATGAGTTCCACCAAGAACCCAGGCAGATTCGCGGGCTTGCTGTATGTACTCTTCTCAATACCCGGCTTCTTCGCCATGGCCTATGTTCCCGGCAAGCTGATCGTCCACGGAAACGCAGCGGCGACGGCCAGCAACATCGCGGCCTCCGAGACGCTCTTTCGCCTCGGCATCGTGGGCGAACTCATCGGCCAGGCCGGTTTTATCTTCGTGGCCCTGGCCTTGTACGACCTGCTCAAGGGGGTCAACCGGCGGCACGCCTCGCTCATGGTGACATTGATTGTGGTCTCGATCCCGATAGCGTTTCTGAATGAGCTGAACTCCATCGCTGCCCTCGTCCTCGTGCGCGGGGCTGACTTCCTATCCATATTCGAAAAGCCTCTGCGGGAAGCTCTGGCTATGCTGTTCCTGAATCTGCATTTTCACGGACTTGTTGTTGACGAAATATTTTGGGGTCTTTGGCTCGTTCCGCTCGCGCTGCTGGTGTACAGGTCGCGATTCCTGCCGCGGTTCCTGGGCGTCTGGCTTGCCCTCGCCGGCTTCGCCTGGGTGATCCTGAGCCTTTCGGGCGTACTGTCCCCGCAATATTACGACAAGGTGTTTACCTACTCTCAGCCCGCCGCCTTCGGGGAGGTGGCCTTCATGCTGTGGCTCGTCATCAAGGGCGCCAAGCCGCCAGCGCTGGACGCCGCAGACCAGAGGGTCTAGCTTTATTCTCCTCACGGTATTATGCATGAAGAACGATCGAGCCCCAATGCGTGCGACAAGCAACCTTCGCAGTCTTAGCGTCCTACGGACAGCGGCCTTGATCGCGCTGCCGGCTGGGGCTGCCGGCTCGGTCGGTTTCATGCTCCGTGCAGGCAATCGGAATCCTTCCCGCGTCCTACTTGTACTGTTCGCGATTTGGGTGCTCTCCCCGTACGTTGCTCTCGCATTCGCCATCATCGTTTCCAAGGATTGGTCGGTCCTTACGCGAGCGACGCTCTATGGCGTGATGGTGGTTCTCACGGTGAGCTCTTTGGCCATCTACGGAGATGTCGCCTTGGGACCTCCCAGGACGAAGACCGCCTTCGCATTCGTTGTTGTTCCCCCGGCGTCATGGCTCCTGATGGCAATCACAATCTCAATCGCGACGCTGATTTCTCGTAGGCGCTCACGGAGAATCAACGATGGCTAACCGGCGGGTGGCCGCGCCTTAATTCCGAAAAACGCCTTTGGGCGGCCCATCCCCGCGGGTTTTGCAAGTGTGGGGTCTTTCTCTTCTCCCTTTTCTAATTTCCATTTCTCTAGTTGGGAACTCGGGAACTCGTGGACAGACGGGACGTCTGATATTCCTTTGACAAGACTCGTTTGGACGGAGGGGGACAGACGGGAAGTTTTCCTTTCTGGGAAGTCTCCAAGAGAGAGCTAGACGGCGCCGACTGCTTTACCTTTGAGGAATTTGGTGTCGGCAGCGAGGCCGAAGGCTTCCAGAAGCTTGGCTTGCACTTGTTTTGAGAGGGTGTTGATCTCGTCGATACCAAGGTTCCGGGGGCTGACGAAATACCTCAACTGCTTCTCTCCCGCAGGAGTCTCGATAATCCGCAGAACCGCCTCCGCGACTTCCTGGGCATTTCCGGCGTTCGAGGAAAGTGCCGCGTTGAGCTTCGCCGGGATCTCCTTGACAGCGCCATACGTATTGGTACGCGCCTCGTCCGCAGCCGTCACTGTATTGCCAAAAACAGGAGTCTCATAAGCGCCGGGTTCGACAATCACGGATTCAATTCCTTGTGCGGCAAGTTCGTAGCTATAGGCCTCGGCCAACGCCTCGAGTGCAAATTTGCTGGCGCAATAGAAACCCGCAGAAGGAAGAACCACGCGGCCGGCGCCGCTGCTGATGTGCATGAGCACGCCGCTGCGTTGGCGCCGCATGTGCGGAAGCACGGCGCGATTTACGCGCACCGGACCGAAAAAATTCGTGTCCATGAGACGCTGCGCTTGTTCGGTGGTGACAGCTTCCTCCAGCCCCGAGAGGTAGTAGCCGGCGTTGTTGATGGCGACGTCGATGCGACCGGCTTTGCCGACGGCGGCATCCACAGCGCGGCCGACCGAGGCGTCGTCGGCCACATCCAGTTCAAGGACGTGAATGGGCAGTGAATCCCTTTCCGCCAGCGCACGGATTTCGGAGGCATTCTTGGCATTGCGGCCTCCGGGGTCACGCATTGTCGCGAAAACGGTGTGTCCTTTACGAGCCAGGGTTTCGGCGAACAGTCTGCCGAAGCCGGTGCTGGAACCGGTGATGAGAACCACTTGCTTGGAATTCACGATTATTCCTCCTTGTGGCGCTACCGTGAACTCAGTTTGATGCCGGAAGTAAAGCGATTGGTTACAAAAAATGAGTTCAACAGATTAGCGGGTGTCAGAGACAATAAATCCTAAGACGAATTTTGGGGCCGCAGCCTGCCGTTTTCAAGGTGCGGGCGCCGTGATGCCGCACCATCAGCGGATCTGAGCGAGGACGGCAACGTCGAACTTTGAATAGTACTTCTTCACGTCGTTGGTCCCGTACTTGGCGCGGAATTTCTCGACCACGGACGACACCGGTGTTGCGTCAGTGACAACAACAACCTTGACTTCAGCCACTGCGCCCCGCGCATCGATCCGAATCATCGGGTTGTTGAGCACGTTCCTGTACCACTGTGTATCCGACCCCTGCACCGGCAGGAGGTAAAGCTTGTCGTCCTCCAATAGGAACCAAACCGGGATTGAGATGGTGCGTCCTGACTTTCTGCCGGTCACACTGATGTTAATTTCCCGATATCGGGAAAGGCGGTCTTTTAGAGCATCGTTCCGAGCTGGCATGTGCACTCCTGCGGGTGCCCCATACGCGGGTTTGGCGTGTGGGGCTTTCGACTTTTCTTTCTTTTGCCCCTTGCGCCTCAAATACGAATCACTCCGGAATCATTCCGATCGTCCCCAGCCACGTCTCCACCAACTGAGGCCATCCCGTTATCGGAAACTTCGTGCGCCGCAGCCCAAACGCATGCCCGCCCTGCGCATACAAATGCATCTCCACGGGAACGCCGGCCTTCTTCAGCGCAATGTAGTAAGCCAGCGAGTCGTATACGCTGTCCACATGGTCATCCTCCGCCTGCAGCAAAAATGTAGGCGGCGTCTGCCTGGTGACAGGAACATCGGGATTCACCCCAAGATCTTTATCGGCATTCGCCGGATGACGGACCACATGCTTTTTGGTGCCTTGTTTAGCGTCCCATTCCGCCGCGGCAATCGACAGATGCCCCGGATAAATAGCCACCGCAAAATCCGGGCGGCAGCTTTCTTTGTCGGCCGCATCTACAGGCGGATACAAACGCTTCTCAAAATACGTGCTCATCGCTGCCGACAAATGCCCGCCTGCCGAAAACCCGAGCACTCCAATCTTGTGCGGATCGATATGCCACTCCGCCGCGTGAAAGCGCACCAGACCCACTGTCCTCTGCGCATCTTCCAACGCCATCGGTGATTCCGGATACGGCCCCGATTTCGGATACGGCCCCACATCCGTCACGCGGTATTTCAGCAGCACACACGTAATCCCTTTGGGCGTCAGCCAATCGCAGACCTCCGCGCCTTCAAAATCGATGGCCAGACCCTGATAGCCCCCGCCAGGGAAGACGACGACCGCAGCGCCCGTATTGTTTCCCTGTGGCGAATAGACGGTCATCGTAGGCCGCGTCACGTTGAACACCCCCACCACCGGCCTGCCGGCAATCAGCCCATCTTTCCCGGACGACGGTGTAGTGACCTCCGGCCCCGCAACAGGCTGGGGATCAGGCACCGCCCCCGGCCATATCGCCACTTGCGTATGTCCCGGCGAGGGCTGCCAGCCAGGCGTCTCCGCGCTCAGACCGCCACACCCGAATAAAACACAGAGAGCAAAGATCAAAGGCTTCATCACAATCCCCACACCTTAATATAACCCGTCACTGCCGGAAGCAGCTAAGATGGCGCAGGAGAGTCAGGAGCAATCATGGCCCATCAAGCACCCCTGAACTATATCTTCTACATTGCCGCCACCCCGGAGAAGGTGTGGGAAGGCTTTGTGTCGCGGGAGTCGAAACGCATCCTCTTCTCGGGCGCTGAGCTTCAAGCGGACTTTAAGCCTGGTGGCTTGCTCGCATGGGTGGGCGCGGGACCCGATGGCAAGCCCATGCCCTACGTCCGAGGGAAGGTCCTGCGGTTTGAGCCGCCAAAAGTCTTTCAGTACACCTTCGCAATGGGCCAAAATGATAAGGCGTCACGCGCAACTATCGAACTAGTGCCCGAGACCGAAGCCACCAAAGTAACGGTGACGCATGACGAGTGGGCCGAGGATGACTCCACTTACGCTGCCTGCGCCGATGGATGGCCACGTATTCTTTCACGCCTGAAGACGCTGCTTGAGACCGGGAGGACATTCAAGCCGCATTGATACCAATACCCAAAGGCTAAGGAAACGCTTGTTCTGAAATCTCCCCGATCCCGCGCTATACTCGGATCACTCGACATTCCTGTCGACATCGGCGTTCCTGCCGAGAAGGAGGTGATCCAGTGAGGTACGGTTTACGTTGAAGTAGTAGAGGAGGCGCTTGTGAGGTTACCGAGCGCCTCTCTCCTTTTGTCCCGCCTGCCCGAATTCCTTGTGATCGCTTGTCACAAAGGAACACGTCGCAGGTCATCTCAATTTCGATATCCCCACTTTTCTCAAACAACTCTCTTTCCAGCAAGGGCTTGCTGAAGTCCCTTGGCCAACTTCTTCTTACCCGCGATAGAACAAGCCTTCATGGATGCCAATTTTGGCACCAATTGACACACGGAGCCGTCGAAACTCCCATAAGTCGAATTGTCGGGCCAGTGGAATCCACTTCTCTGATAAGCGCGTTCTACGTCCAATTGGCAGGCTATTCGGCCGGAACTTCTCAGAATCCCACTAAGCCCCTTTTTTTCTTGCAGTTTTACATGACTTGCCCCATAGCGCCCGCAGCCCTGTGCTCCTACACTGCTGTCCTAGCCTATCTACGCGACAAACTGCGAAATTGAATGTCATTCCCATTCGAGTCCTTCCTTGTCGCTTGTGGTGCTGCTCCGTTCCATTCAGTATTCGCCACAGGCCAGACCCAGCAACATACCTTGGAGGAAGCTCTTTGTGAATCCAATCGGCGCACTTTTTCCTGTGCCTAGTCCCACGGACTCCTCCGCGGCAGCCCATGTGCTTACTCCTGGCAGAGGCTGGCCGCCCGGACCAGAAGCCGAACAAATGGCCCCTTCTAACATCACTGCCGCCGCTTCCTCGATCCGCGTATTCCTGCTGATTGAGAATCGCCTGCTACGTGAATCGCTCGTTCGGCTCTTTCGCAGTCGCCCTGATCTTCTAGTTGTTGGATAGAGCGGACATCCGGGGGCGACAGTTCGCCGCGTGCTTGATTCTCAATGCGACGTCCTGGTCATCGACTCTTTGCAAACAAGCTGGTTCCCCGCAAATATTGCTCTTGAGCGTGGAGATCAGACCTCTCTTAGAGTCGTGGTCATCGCGATGGATTCCGACGAAGCACAATTCCTGGCGGCCGTCCGTTCCGGCGTAATGGGCTATTTGTTGGACGATGCATCTGCTTCGGACGTCGTTGCCGCGGTGCGTGCCGTCTTCCGCGGAGAGGCCGTTTGTCCTCCCCAGCTCTGTTCCACCCTTTTCCGCTGTCTTGCTCAAATGAACCGCAAGATCTCTGTCCAAAGCGCGACTCCGAGGCCCAATCTAACTTTGCGCCAGCAGCAATTGGTTGCTCTCGTCGCCAAGGGTCTCACAAATAAGGAAATCGCTTTTCACCTCAATCTCTCTGAGTTTACGGTGAGAAATCATATTCATCGAATTTTGAAACAAGTGGACGCCGTCGGCCGAAGTGAAGCTGTAGAGGCAATTCGCGCTCACGGCTACCTGATCAGTCCATAAAGACTCAAGATGCGGCGATACATACGCTCGAAACCGATTGGTGATCACCTTGGATCTGGAAGGTCTATTTCGCAGGGAGGGCAGGAGTCTGGTGAAGTTGTGCAAATGTCTTTCGAGTCTGCGCGGGTGCCCCATCCCTTCACTCTTCCCAAGGCCGATTCAGATTAGAAAGGAGGAACATACATGGCGACGCCCGTTCGAAGCCGGAGCTCGATTACGACGAACGGACTTACACATGCCCTCGTTGCGGAAAAAGCGGGCCGGGCTTCCACGTACTAAGAAAAACTCCAGTCGCGCTTACGCTGAACGCACACTGACTTTTTGATTTCCTCGCTCGCCGCTTGGGAGCCCGCTAGTTTTTGAAACTACTGGCGCGACCTCGGCCGCCCGCGCCGACCTCGCCCAAGCCGCCCACGATTTTCAGCAAAAGTTATTTGGGGGTCGGAGCTTTAGCTCCGACATAACACCGCAACGTCCAAAAACTGTCATTCCGAGCGGAGCAGGCCGACGCTTTTTCTTCCCGCTTCGCTCCTGCGAAGCGGTCGGCCTGCGCAGCGAGACCTCCGCCCCATCGCTCGCGTTTCTTGCGAGCGATGAAATCTCTCTTCGCCTTTGTCCGTGTGAGGTCGCGCTTTGACTTGGCGGGTGGCCGACCCTTACTCCTCTTCTGATTTCCATTTTCTAGTTGGCCGCTGGCTTGGCGGGCGCAGCCTGCCTGCCGGTCAGGCAGGGCAAAGGAGGCGGGAGCTTGCCGGATGCGAGGGCGTCGAGGGCGCTACGGCGGCCGGTGAGTTCAACGGGTCAGGCGGTGCTCGCGATTCTAGCAGAACCTACCTGGCCCTGTTCCCTTTTGGCTCCGTGCCAAATCGAATCTCAAAACTACCAACTGTAGTGGACCTTGTAATTTACGATTTTCTCCCCGTCGGCTGGAACCTGCACTACGAACTCCACGGTCTGGCTGTCGACTTTCTTAAAAGGATCGGAATTCTTGACGATGTCCCAGCTCGTCCAGCGGTAGAGATGCTCTACGATGCGCACCTCGACGGGCGCGGTCTTGTGATTCCGGACCTTGATTTCAAAGGATTCGTCGATCCACCGCCCATTGAAGTCCGACCGGTATTCCGTCCGGCTGCGCTCCCCAGTCATGTCAAATGCGCTGCCAGTGTACAGGCGGACGGTCTCGTCCTTTGGCGTGTGGTCAATATCGTTCTCGCCGGTGAACTCGAGCTGCCCATCGTCATCACGGCGGTAGAACCGTACTCGCCCTTTTGGAAGCGGCATACCGAGATGATTCGCGGTGCTGTTTTTGAACTCCTGCATTACCCAAACCTTCGGATTAGAGAGGGTGCCGTAACTCTCCTGCTGTCGGATGTTCTCGTACGTCCAATTCCGATAATTTTGGTCGATTTTAAATCCATCGTAAACATAGACCATTTGCGACTGAATGCCTGCGGCGCGGATAAATTCCACCTGCTTCGTTTCACGATCGTGAAGAGTCGTGGCGTGCTCTAGAGTGTAGAGGTGATACTCGTCGAAGGTTTTTTCCGTGACGGGTGGACCGAATTGCCCTCCACCCCTTCCAAACGTCGAAATCGCCCCCATTGCCATCCCCATTACCGGCGGCGGCTGGACTTTGTTCACGTCACCGGCCATCAGCTTGACGTGCGCGTCACGAAACGTCCTGCCACTTTGATTGTCCAGTGTCACCCAGCCTACGAGCTCCAGTGTATTGCCTTTCGGCGGCGCGACGGCATTGTAGCTGGCCTCCCAGTTCATACCGCCTGTCACGTAGCTGAATTCTGCTGTTGTAGCTCCCGGTTTATTCGTTTGCAGCTCCCAGGCCAGCGTGGGCTTGAGCACTGTATCGTCCGCCAGCGCCGGAAAAAGCGGCTGGCCCGGAAGCGAAAACTGCAGCTTGCCGTTTACTTCAATGACTGGCTGTTCTCCGCCGCCCTGCGTGTTCGAAGCCTGCTGCTGGTAATACTGCTGTCCGTACGCACGAATGGCGGCGTAATGGGGCACGTAGCCGCTCCGGATGATTTTGCCTTGCACCAAATGCGGGTTGGCGTCCTTGTCCGTCTGCAGGAAATCAATCGTCTTGCCTTCGTAGAGGGACAGCAGCAACTGCTGAGAGACGGGATCATTGCGGTAGTTTTGCTCTAGAATCTGGAGACGCCGGCTCGTATCGAGTGGGCGCAGGATCACAGAATCTGGCTCAAGATGCGCCGTGATGTCTGTGACTTGCACGTGGTTCACGCCCAACTTCAAATCGAGCGGCATCTTCTGCCTCACCACCGCAAATTGTTGATTGTAAATCGTCAGCGCGGGAGCTTCGCCCTTCGGCTCGTCATCTGCGCTCGCGGCCCACGCCTGGTGGGTTGGATCGAGTACTCCCCAGAGAAGGACTACACACAAACTCAAACTGCCGATTCGCTGCATGTTTTTCACGACCGCCTCCTATGCATAGCAATTGCCCCGGTTAGACGCCAACTGGTTCCCTGCTGTTGCCACCCCACCAAACGATCCTTTGGCGGATGGCCGGCCCTCGATCCCGATAAACACCTCTGGGTGGCCTACCCTTGCGGTTCTGCTTCTTGCATCTCTGCCCCATCCCGCTGCTCTCGCGGGATGAACGCTGGGGCTTTTGACTTTCTTCTTTTCTAATTTTTAATTTGACGACCATTACCCTCGTGGTACAATATCTCTGTCGACCACTGCGCCCCGGCCTAGCCGGGGCGTTTCTGTTTTAGGGCCATGTTTGTAGCGCCGGCACCCCTGCCGGCTCTTCTCAGCAAGCAATCCCAAAACTCAACTCTAAGGAGACAGTTATGCCTTCTCTCAGTGAAAAGGACCGCGTGTCCTTGTGTTCGTTCACTTTCTCGGATGGCCCACGCTCAGCCCGACAACCTACCCCGGACCGCCCCACCCACTCCGCAACCTGCCCCAAACCGAAATGCCTTCGCGCGCCACTTCGACCACAACTACCGCCTCCTCCTAAACGGCAAACCCCCTTAGAATCAACACCTACACAACCGCCCACAACTGTTGATTCTAAACCACTTACAGCAACGCTAAATCCTTTATCAGCAACCCTTACAAAAGCATGGGGGTGGGGGGAGATACTCGGATAGATACTACCGAACGCCGATTATATTGGGTTACTTCAGAGCCGCAGCGGAAGCAAATCCCAGCGCCTGCATCACCGCGTCATGCAGCGCCGGCCGCACCTGCTGGATCTTGGCATTCTCCCGCGTCGGATGCACGCGATTCGTCAGCAGCACCACAAAGAGTTGTCGGTCCGGATCGATCCAGATCGAAGTCCCGGTAAATCCGGTGTGCCCAAAGCTGTGCGCAGAAAAATAATGCCCGCTCGATCCGCCCTCAGTCGGCACCGCCCAGCCCAGCGTCCGCGTCCCGCCGGAAAGCTGCTGTGGCGTGGTGAACTGCGCAATCGTTGCGCGCCGCAAAACTCGCTGGTGCGCGTAGACACCGCCGTTCAGCAGCATTTGGCAGAACGCCGCCAGATCCGGCGCCGTGCTGAAAATTCCCGCGTGCCCTGAAACGCCGCCAATGGCAAACGCGTTTTCGTCGTGGACTTCGCCCTGCACCAGCCGGTGCCGCAAATTATTATCGATTTCCGTCGGCGCAATCTGCGGCCACAATTTTTTCGGCGGACGATACATCGTATTCTTCATGCCCAGCGGCGAAAAAATAGCGCTCTTCGCCAAGTCGTCCAAGGTTCTGCCCGTCAACCGCTCAATAATCTCCGCCATCAAAATAATTCCGAGGTCGGAGTAAATTTCCTTTGTCCCCGGTTCGTATTCCAGCGGCTCCGCAAAAATTCTCGCAAGCGTGTCCGGCTTGCCCTTCGACGTCCGCCAGTATTCCTTGAACGCCGGCAATCCCGAAGTATGCGTCAGCAAATGCCGCACCGTCACTCGATGCCGCCACTCCGCATTCGGCCCGCTAGCCCACTCGGGCAAGTACCGCTCGATCTTCGCATCGAGATCCAGCGGCACCGCGAAATCGGCTTCCGCCAATTTCGCGACGAGCGTGGTCGTCGCCACCACTTTCGTCAGCGACGCAATGTCGTACATCGTGTTCGGAATTACCGCTGCCGCCTTCGCGTCATAACTTAATTTTCCGAACGCGCGCACCGCAACTTTTCCGCGGTAACCCACCGCCAGCGTCGCACCAGGAAACGCTTTTCCCGAAATCGCTTTCTCAATCACGTCGAATGCCGGCTGCAATTGTTTTTCTTCTTTCGCATCCATCGGCTGCACCAACATCGGGTTCGCAGCCAGCTCCATTCCAAATCCCGCTTTCAAATTCACGCCCGGAATCGTCACCGGCAAATGTCCGCGCACAGGAATTTGCCCGAACAGTGCTCGCGCCACGGAAATTTGCGCGACGTCGCTGATGCCAAACGCCGCGAGCCACGTCTCCGCCTGCGGAAACTTTTCAATCAAATACGGACTCCCGAATCCCACCGTGATAATGGGCTTTTCAGTTTTGTAAAGTTGCTCCGCAAGCGCTGCCTGCTCGGCAGGAACATCCACATTTCCTTTGCGATCGCTGACACGCACAAACAAAGCGAGAATCGCCACATCGTAAGAATCCGGCGCTGGCAATTTCAAGATGCCAGCGTTCACAAATCGCGTGTCCGCGCGCAGCGTCACGACGGAATCGAATCGCGCGCGCAACTCGCGCTCCAGATCTTCTCCCGGATAAGGTTCGGGATCCGCGTAAAACGCCAGCAACAACGCGCGCGAAGGTTTTGTTGCATCGAGCGGCAAGCGGTGCGGCGTGTCGCGCAGGAGCGTGACGCCGCGATCCGAAATCTCCTGCGCTTCCTTCTGCCACGCGACGCTAGCGAATTCCTGATTGAGGGCGTTCACGTCCACGAGGCGGTTCGCATGCAAACCGAGCCGCGCTTTCGCTTGCAGAATTCGGCGCACCGAAGCGTCGAGACGCGCTTTCGAAATGCGGCCGGATTTCACGGCGGCTTGCAACGCTTCGAACGCCGCATCCGGCACCGGCGACATCAAGAGCGCGTCTATTCCAGCAACAATCGCGCGGACGGCGGCTTCGCCCGGCGCGTAACGCACGGTGATTCCGCCCATATCCATCGCATCGGTGACGATCAATCCCTGGTAGCCCATCTCGTCGCGCAGCAGCCCCGTCAAAATATTTTGCGACAGCGTTGCCGGCGTATTCGGATCGGGTTCGAGGGAAGGAACATTCAGATGTCCGGTCATGATGC
>WNFG01003426.1_pt1 | contig 13238 bp, 8 predicted proteins | sample 5400431 | NCBI WGS metagenome assembly WNFG01 (sample SAMN13153346, study PRJNA577476) | soil metagenome | isolation source: 120 cm saprolite under Douglas fir tree site 2 hole 3 replicate 2 | place: USA:California | collected 2015-04-18
CTCGATAACGAGCACTACCAGCTCGTCGAAGATCTCTGGGCTGAGCTGCAACGCGAGTTCTCAGTGCAAGGTGTCTACATCACACCCTATCCTCATTTTTCTTACCGGGCTGCCCAATATTATGATGTGCATGAGCTTGCACCCATCCTGGAGCGCATCACTTCAAACATCACAACATTCCAGGTAAGAACTAGCGGATTAGGCATGTTTACTGGCGCTCACCCCGTACTGTATATCCCAGTCGTGCGCAGCCAGGAGTTAACGGAATTGCACCAGGAACTCTGGGAGGTAATCCCTACAGCAGATTCTGGTGTACAGGAATACTACCATCCCGATCAGTGGATGCCTCATATTACCATCGGTTTCGGCGATATGAGCAAGGATAACCTGTCCCGGATTATTCCCTGGCTCGCTGAACGCGATTTCAACTGGGAGATTACTATCAACAATCTTGCACTGATCTATGATACCGGTACAAAACAAGAACTGAAGGCCCGTTTTGACATCAGCAACCAACCTATCCCTGGTGAGTCAAGCATGCGTGGGGTACACTGGCATCCCGTAACACAGGAGACCCTAGAGCAAGTGCTACGAGTACGTGAGCGGATTATACGAGAAAGCAAAGGGCACATCTTCGAGGACTCCGCAGAGGTGTTACGACAGCAACGCGAGGAGCGTACTCAATATCTTGAGCAATTACGGGAGCAGTCATGAGGAAGGTCGTAAAAGATGCAGAAGAGTGCAGCGAGAATTCCCCCAGCTCTTCGAATTATTCTCTCATACGACGTTGCCACAGGCGATTGGATCAAAGCCCGTCTGCGTTGATATGTTGGTACCGTAGTGCACATTGACATACCAGCCATGCGCTGGAATGCTCTGGACATTCTGGATCACAGTTGTTACCTGCGCGTGTCCATGCGTATCGGCTACGACGTTGTTGAGCGTGTATACAACGCCGCCTTGACTCTTGCAACTGCCTGTATGAATGTGCGCCGCATGGCCGGAGCCGGGAACCAGGCCATCCAGAGTCACGACGACGGTGAGTGTATTGTGATTGAGGGTCAGTTTGGTATTTCCATGCGCGGACTGATTGGCGGCATTGGTTGGGCCAAGTTTCACCCAAACCATCTGGTTATGATTAACCGAGGCATTGTCATTTTTGATATTGGCGCATGCAATAGGCGTGAACTGGTCGGGCGTGTTCAGACCAGGACCATTGTGAATGTTGATGCACCAACCTGTGGCTGGAATACCGCTTGCCACATTGTGAATAGTTGTGGTGCTGGAGCCATCCCCTACACTGCCAGCCTTCACATCGTTCAGCATATATTTAATAGAGCCATTAGAGTTACAATTACCCTGGTGGATATGGGCAGGATGTGTACTATCAGGTGCAAGGCCGCTCATAACAATGGTAACGGTTAAATCCTGGGTCTTCGCGTTCCACTTCAGATTGGTTGAGCCAACAGGAGCGTGCTTCAGACCTACCGTCACTTCATCAGTACTACTGATCCGACCGGATGAGTGTGCAGCACTAGCACGCAGTGCGTTTCCGGTCGGAATAAGATCCTTACTATAGCCATCCAGGGAGAGGGCAAGGCTATGGCTAAGTGCGAATGCTGAAGTGGCAAACACCACACCCACAATAACGAGTAATCCCAACGCGGATGCTGCTAGAAGCAGTCTGGCAGGTTTTTGATGCAGAAAAGACATTACGTGTTCTCCTTCTCAAGCAAAGAAGTTTCGTGCTGGCGCGCCTCGCCCTCTCTCGTCCTAGTATAAGGAGGAAGCGTCATGAAAGCGTTATGAGCAGCGTCATGGATAGCGCGTGGTATAATGGCAAATGATGAACCTATAGCTAGAAGGAGCCATGCCAACCATGCGATTACAAGGAAAAACTATCGGCTATTTTGTTGCCCAGGAAGTAGAAGATTTAGAGTATTGGGTTCCCCTGATGCGCTTGCGCGAAGAGGGAGCCAGGGTCATTTCAATTGGCCTCACAACACAAACCGTGCGCGGCAAACACGGACTGGAAATGACCCCGGATATCAGCATAGATGAAGCGCCCAGGGCTGATGAACTGGATGGGCTGGTTATCCCCGGCGGCTGGGCACCCGATAAATTAAGGCGCAGCCAGAAAGTGCTCCAGCTTGTGCGCGAGATGGATGCGCAGGGCAAAATCATTGGCACGATCTGCCACGGCGGCTGGGTCCCCATCTCGGCAGGCATCATGCGGGGACGCAAAGCTGTCGGCTCGACCGGTATCAAAGACGATATCATCAACGCGGGCGGCACCTGGGTTAACGAAGCCGCGTTCCGGGAGGGGAACATGGTGTGGGGCCGGGTCGTCGAGGATATCCCGGATTTCTGCCGGGAGCTGGTTGCCGCTCTCGCTGAATGACCAAAGGAAATGAAATATATCGTCTAGTTGCAGTATCCTCAAAGCGGATCGAGACAAGGGAGATGAGCCAGCCAGCTCCACACAACTCCACAGGCCCCTTCACAGGATACACTATACACCGGATTACTGAATAGGTCAATTGATTTTGCACTAGGAGGATTGGAGGGTCCATGAGCAATTTTCTCGAAGCCCTGGCACAGCGCGTCTTAATCTTTGACGGGGCCATGGGGACAAACATACAACGCTACCAGCTTACCGCGCAAGACTACGGCGGACAGGCTACCGAGGGCTGCAACGAATATCTCTTGCTCACAAAACCCTCCGTCATTGAAGAAATCCACGCGGGATTCCTTGAAGCTGGCTGTGATGTCGTAGAGACCGATTCGTTCATGGGCAGTCGTCTCAAGCTCGATGAATACGGCCTGGGCGCGCTCACCCGCGAAATAAATTTAAAAGCAGCACAGCTCGCGCGCAGCCTGGCCGACCGTTACAGCACCCCGGAACAGCCTCGTTTCGTCGCAGGCTCGGTTGGCCCGACAGGTATGCTGCCCTCATCCAGCGATCCCCTGCTGAGCAACATCACCTACCAGCAGCTCGCCGAGATTTTCCGGGAACAGGCCTGCGCTCTTCTCGAAGGCGGAGTCGATGTGCTGCTGATCGAAACCAGCCAGGACATCCTGGAGGTGCGGGCAGCAATCACCGGCTTCCGGCACGCGATGCAGCAGGCAGGACGTACCGTCCCCATACAGGCGCAGGTTTCGCTCGACACCAGCGGGCGCATGCTGCTCGGCACCGACATCGCCGCGGTAATGACGACACTTGTCGGGTTGAGAGTCGATGTGATCGGGCTGAACTGCTCGACCGGGCCGGAACATATGCGCGAGCCGGTGCGTTTCCTGGCAGAAAACTGCCCGCTGCCCATCTCGACCGTTCCCAACGCGGGCATTCCGCTCAACGTCAATGGCCTGGCGGTCTATCCTATGGAACCGGAGCCGATGGCCACAGCACTGCGCGACTTCATTACAGAATTTGGCGTCAACATCGTTGGCGGTTGTTGTGGAAACAGCCACGAGCACCTGCGGGCTATCGTCAACGCCTGTCGCAACGCGCCGCCCAAACCGCGCCCAACTGTGGATCATAACCTGAACAACAAAAATTTCGCCAGTATCTCGCTGCCGTTCGTCTCCAGCGGCATCCGCGCCACGGCCTTACAGCAAGACCCTCCACCACTGCTGGTTGGTGAGCGCGTCAACAGCCAGGGCAGCCGTAAGGCGAAACAGGCGCTGCTCAACGAGGACTACGATACGCTGCTCGGTATTGCACGCGAACAAGTCGAGGGAGGCGCGCACATACTCGACGTGTGTGTCGCACTTACCGAGCGCACCGACGAACCCGAACAGATGGCAAAGACGATCAAGAAGCTTTCTATGGGTATCGAGGCTCCCCTGGTGATCGACTCGACCGAGCTGGATGTGATTAAGGCCGCGCTGGAAATCTCTCCAGGGCGAGCCATCGTCAACTCTATCAACATGGAGAATGGTCGCCAGCGCATCGAGAGCGTGATGCCAATGGTGATTGAACACGGAGCGGCGGTTGTCGCCCTCACCATCGACGAGATCGGCATGGGCAAAACCACCATGCGCAAGGTCGAGATAGCGCATAACATCTACGATATCTGCGTGCAAGAATACGGCCTGGCACCCAATGCCCTGATCTTTGATGCGCTCACATTCCCCATTACCACGGGGCAGGAAGAGCTACAGACGGCAGGCATCGAAACACTCGAAGCCATCAAGCGTATTAAGGCAGAGCTTCCTGGCGTGTTGACGATCCTGGGCGTGAGCAATATCTCCTTTGGCCTGAAGCCGCACGCCCGCGCAGTGCTCAACAGCGTTTTCCTGTATCATGCCGTCAAAGCGGGACTCGACCTGGCCATCGTCAACCCGACGCATATCACCCCCTATGCCGAAACAGATGCCGAGCAGCGCCAGCTTGCTGAGGACCTGATTTACAACCGTCCTGATGCCCTGCCGCGCTACATCGCTTACTTCGAGGAGCACGAACCGCAGGCGGACGCGAGCAATACCAAAGTTGATCCCACTGAGGGTATGAATACGGCAGAGCGCATTCACTGGCAAATTCTGCACCGCCGCAAAGAGGGCATCGAGCCATTGATCGAGCAGGCGATTGAAGAGCGTGCTACGGAACTGGGAATTCCACGGAGCGAGGCGGCGGTCAACCTGCTCAACACCGTGCTATTGCCGGCAATGAAGGATGTCGGCGACCGCTTCGGCGCTGGCGAACTCATCCTACCCTTCGTACTGCAATCAGCCGAGGTGATGAAACGCGCCGTGGCCTGCCTGGAACGCTTCCTGGAGAAAAAGGAAGGCTATACGAAAGGGAAGGTCGTGCTGGCAACCGTCTTTGGCGATGTCCACGATATCGGCAAAAACCTGGTCAATACGATCCTGAGCAACAACGGCTATACCGTTTACGACCTTGGCAAACAGGTACCGCTCAACACCATCCTGGATAAGGCCATCGAGGTCAACGCCGACGCCATCGGCCTCTCCGCGCTGCTGGTCAGCACCTCCAAGCAGATGCCGCTGTGTGTCAAAGAATTGCACAAGCGCGGCCTGGACTTCCCCGTAATCGTCGGCGGAGCGGCCATCAATCGCTCTTACGGTCGGCGCATACTCTTTGTTGACGAACAGGCTCCGGAATCAACACCGATTCCCTATAAACCCGGAGTATTTTATGCCCGCGATGCATTCGAGGGTTTAGAAATTATCGATAAGCTGACAAGTACTGCCGAAGGGCATACCAGGTTTGTTGAACAAATTATAGAAGAAGCACTCAAGGAACGATTCAAAAAAGCTGTGACAGGGGTAGACGTTAGCTCTAATGGCTCTATTAAAGGCATTGATATCCCATCGTCCAGCATCCAACGGGATACCCCTATACCCAAACCACCATTCTGGGGGCCGCGCGTGCTCGAACGCATCGGCATTGAAGATATTGCAGCCTGTATGGACCTGAATACACTCTTCCGCCTGCATTGGGGCGGCAAGGCTCACGGCCAGGAATTTACACGCCTGGTGGAACAGGAATTTCGCCCCCGCCTGGAACGTATGCTGCGCGAGGCCCGCCAGCAGCGCTACCTCCAGCCTAAAGTGATCTACGGCTACTTCCCATGCCAATCGAGTGCTAACGAACTGATTATCTATGATCCGCAGCAATACTCAGAAGGACATGGTAAACGCGAGATTACCCGTTTCCACTGCCCCAGGCAACTCGAACACGAGCGCCTGTGCCTCGCCGACTACTTTGCATCCGTAGAGAGCGGCAAGGTAGATGTTGTAGCATTTCAGGTCGTGACGATGGGTCAATCCGCTAGCGATGCGGTACAGCGCCTCCAACAAGCGGGCGATTATGCCGAAGCATACTTTACGCACGGGCTGGGAGTCGAGATGGCCGAGGGACTCGCTGAATACACGAACCGGTTGGTGCGCCAGGAACTCGGACTGGAAGGGCAGCGTGGCAGGCGCTATAGCTGGGGCTACCCGGCCATTCCTGATCTTGAGGATCACGCAAAGGTCTTCCAGTTATTGCCGGCCAGCAGCACAATTGGCATTGAACTGACCCAGGCATACCAGTTGGTGCCAGAGCAATCAACTGCTGCGATTGTGGTACACCACCCACAAGCAATCTACTTTGCCGTGAGAACACAGGCGGCGGAAGCAGCGAAAACTGCATAGCACTATCTATACACTACTTGTCTTCCTCGTCGTCGTCATCAGGACCAACATCCCTCTCTTCATCATCGTCCTCGTCCCCGTCATCGGGGCCTGGACCAGGAGTGGGAGGATCATTGCTCCTGTCTTTTTCGTCCCCATCATCATCGGGACCTACCTGGGATGGTACCATATTGTGCCCTCCTTTCTCGAGAACTATCTGCAAATCTATCTAATCTAAGTAATTTATTTCTAGTCGATGTATTATAAAGAGAACCCGAACGCAAAAAATCTCTCGGCTAATCAAGACAGAAATAGCTAAGGATATGACACTTCTGTTATATTGACTTCAATTAGCTCGATTTATTAAAAATGGCTCGGCTTCACAAAGTTCTCATTTGATTCGCACTTCCATTCCTACTCATTAAATCTCTCGGTTTATAGATATTTGATTTGACGATGGTCTATTAGTAATATAACATCAAAATTCAAATATTTCAATATTTTTCGCTTGCAAATTGTAATGACATTTGTCAATGAGCTTGGGGAGGCCATTATACCGATTTGCGAACCGTTCGATAAGCCGCTTGCATCGCCCCTTGCCGGTAAATATTGTAGCTTTGACTGCATATTCGTATTAAAACCGGGTGCCAGGCTAATACTAAGCAAGATGGGAGACCATTCAACAATAGCCTCCCATAATAGCTCGCGTGATACTGGGTCGTCAACGGAGCGATACCCTCCGTTACCGGTTCATTCCCCTACGAACCGGCGCCGCTCACCGGCTGACTCCTTCTCGTTCTTTTTCGAGAGAGCCACCAAAGCAGCTCGTTGCCGTCAGAGTGAACGCAGCCGTGGCCCGGATCTCTTGTGACGACGAACCAACCAGGACCTCAAACTCCCCGGCTTCAGCCACCCACGTGTGCGCCAGGTCATCGTAGTAAGCGAGTGCGTCACGGTCGAGCGCCAGCGTCACCGTCTTACACTCGCCAGGCTCAAGATGCACCTTGGCGAAGGCTTTGAGTTCTTTATGAGGACGGTGCAAGCGTGATGTGATGTCCCGCACGTACACTTGCACCACTTCCTTCCCTGCACGCTGCCCCGTGTTGGTCACGTCAATCGATACCTCCAACGTGTCGTCCGGGCTTATCTCCCGGGCGCTCAGTCGCAATGCATCATAGTCGAAGGTCGTGTAGGAAAGCCCGAAGCCAAAGGGGAACAGCGGCGCGATGCGTTTCTTGTCGTAGTAGCGATAGCCGACGAAAAGCCCTTCCCCATAGTAGACCTTGCCGTTTTCGCCCGGAAAGTTGAGGTAGGCGGGGTTATCCTCCAGGCGCACCGGGAAGGTCTGGGGCAGTTTACCAGAGGGAGTGACATCTCCAAAGAGCACGTCGGCAATGGCATTGCCACACTCCTGGCCGGGATACCAGGCCTGCACGACCGCTGCTACCTTGTCGAGCCAGGGCATGGTGATGGGCGAGCCGGTGTTGAGCACGACGATCGTGCGCGGGTTGGCCGCTGCCACCTGCTCGACCAGCGCATTCTGCTTCCCAGGCAGCTCCATATCTGGCCGGTCGAAGCCTTCACTCTGCCACTCACCACCAAAACCTACACAAACGATGGCTACATCTGAGGTCGCCGCCAGCCGTGCCGCACGCTCGATGGCGTCAGCGGGAACCGGTGGCAGGACCCCCAGGCGGACGGCAGCCAGCAGAGCTGCCTCGGACCTGGCAAATTCGAGCGTGAGGAGATACTCGTGCCTGGCCTCCAAGGGAACGACCGCCTGGACCTCTGTACTCCCGAAACCAAAGTATTCTCCACCAGGGGTCTGCTGCGTCCAGTTCTCGATCACCTCACGCCCGTCGATGGACAAGCGGCTGAGTCCCGCGCTGACCAGTCCGAAGGTGTAGGGGCCTGTCTCTTGAGGCGTGAAGCGACCGCTCACACGAGCCGAAAACTGCTGCGGATCGACCCCTTCAGGAAGCTGACCGAACCACATGAGATCTGCTGTCGACTGCGTCTCCCGGTTGACGGGAGCACCGCTGAGATTGCCGCTATTGAAGTACTCGACGGCCAATCCACGCTCGCTTCCCTGCGTGCCCGCCAGCACCAGGCTGATGTCGAGTAAGGGCAGCAACCGGTAGTTGGTGCAGCCCTGCTCGTAGCCCACGCTCACGTGGTCTCCGGCCCTGGCCACAATGCCCTCAAAGGGGGTCACCGCATAATGCGCGTTGACCTGGGCGCTGCCTCCACCCGTGATCTGCGCGACCTGGGCGTTGGGGCCAATCACCGCTATCGACGTGAGTTGCTCATGTTGAAGTGGCAGGGCATGCTGTTCGTTCTTGAGCAAGACGATGCCCTCGGCCGCCGCTTCACGCGCTAGAGCGCGACGCTCCGGCAGATCAATGGCTTGCTCTGCGACAGCTTCCGGGTGTTCAAAGAGGCCCGCTTTGTCCAGCAGCAGCAACAGGCGACGCACGCTCGTTTCAATCGTCGCTTCCGCAACCTCACCCCGCTCGACGGCTGCGAGTAGCTTCTCGCCGCGCCAGCGTGGACCAGGCATCTCCAGATCAAGCCCGGCATTGACGGAAGCGGCGGTACTCTTGACGGATTCAAACCAGTCAGACACTACCACTCCATCAAAGCCCCACTCGTCGCGCAGAATCTCGGTCAACAGATACGGGCTTTCCGAGGCGGCAATGCCGTTCACCAGGTTATAGGCGGCCATGATGGTCCATGGCTTTGCCTCCCGCACGGCAGCCTCGAAGGGCGGCAGATAGATCTCGCGCAGCGCCCGTTCGCTCACCTCTGAACTGATACTGAAGCGCTCGAACTCTTCATCGTTACAGACATAGTGCTTGATCGAGGCCCCCACTCCTTCCCGCTGCAGCCCCGTGATGTAGGCCACCGCCAGGCGAGCGGAGAGATAGGGGTCCTCGGAGAAGCCTTCAAAGTTGCGCCCACCCAGCGGCGAGCGCTGGATGTTGACGGTGGGACCCAGGAGCACCTGAGCCCCCTTCATTTTGGTCTCGTCTGCCAGGGCCTGCCCAACACGCTCCACCAGGTCCGTGTTCCAGGTCGAGGCCAGCGAGATCTCTGCCGGGAAACAGGTCGTCTTCACACCATCGGTGAAACTTCCGGCTCCGCGTGCCCCATTGGGACCGTCCGTCATCTTTAAGGAAGGGACACCGAGTCGCTCAACCGGAACGGTGTGCCACATGTTCGTGCCAGCAAGCAGCGATACTTTTTCCCGCAGGGTCATCTGGCTGAGCAGGTCTTCTATGAAAGTAGGACCAAGGGTAGAAGCCATCATCGCACTCCTTTCACTGGCTGAATGGACAGGGCACCGAAGAGAGCGAATACGGCAGCCGCGATGAAGAGTGCCGTATAGTTGCCACCTCCGCCAATGGAAGCCCCTCCTTGCTGTAGGCTTGCGCCATATACCAACATACTCTGTATGTGAACCGCTTCACATAACTTGACAAAAGTATACCTGACATGCGATACTTTTGTCAAGTGAATCGGTTCACATTTTTCAAAGTCGGAGAAAATTCGTTTCTCGTCTCGTAGGAAAGGACTCATGGCAGAAAGAAAACGCAAATCAGCTTCTCACACCCCCCCCACCATCACGGATGTGGCGCGCAAGGCAGGTGTGTCGCGGACGGCGGTTTCCTATGTCCTCAATGACAATGGACAACGCAATAAGCACGTGAGTGACGAAGCCCGTGCGAAAGTGTTACAAGCCGTGCAAGAGCTGCATTTTCACCCAGATGCTCTTGCGCGTGCGCTCAGCAAGGGGCAGAGCGAGGAGATTGTCTTGATCACGGGCACGGCCCTCACCCCCTTTACATCGCAGTTCATCACCTCGCTCCAGCAGCAAGCCCTCATCTATGGGTATACTCCTGTGATGTACCTCAGTCAGGGCTTCTCAGTTGCGCAAAGAAGGGACCTGCATCAGAGGATCTTTACTCGTCGCCCGATCGGTATCATCTCCAATCCCTTCGACTTCACGGATGAAGATGTCGCTCTGGCACGAGAGATGGGGATCAAGCATATCATCTTTCTCGGGTTCCATACCGAACCGCTTGAACAGACCTATTCCATCGTCTTTCCCAGCCAGACGTTGGGATATCTTGCGGCCCAACACCTCATCGCGCGCGGTCATCGCCATCTTGCCCTCGTGCATCCAGATGATGCGATACAAGAAGAAGCGTTCTTGCAACGGCTGGAAGGGATGCATGCTGCTATCGCTGAAGAACCGGGGGTGAGCCTGGATACCTTGCCACTATACCTCTCATCCTCTGCCGCTCTTTCTCTGGTCGAGACCTCCTTCGTGGGTACTGATCGTCCCACGGGGATTTACGCCTTTAGCGATGAGTACGCGGTGGTCCTACTCGGTGCGCTGACTCGCCTCGGTATACGGGTGCCACAAGAGGTGGCCATCGTTGGCACCGATAATCTCCCCATCGGCGAATTTGTCTGGCCATCCCTCACCTCGATGTGCTTTGACGCGCTCGACATGGGAAAGCGCGCCATCGATATGCTCCACACCCTGCATCAAGGACTGCCATTGCCGGAAGAACTCACCCGCCCCCTCGTTCCACAACTGATTCAACGTGAATCGACCTGATTGGAGACCATGCAAAATCGGGCTGCCCAGCACCCGCCATAGCAATATTGAAGACCACATCCTCATCTTGACATCGAGGGCCCCTGTTGTGTATAAAGAAGTCATACGTATGACTTACGTGATCATAGCTTTTGCTTGCATAAAACGCAAAAAGAGGCAGAGGGAAGGATGTCTGATGAGCAACAGGCACGAAAGCCGAGTAGGTGCACAGCCGCCGACCAGTTTTGATGTGGCCAAACGCGCCGGGGTCTCACAATCTACGGTCTCGTTGGTCCTGAACGGAAAGACAGCGGGGCGTGTCTCTCCACGCACGCAGGAAACTGTCCTGAGGGTAGCGCATGAGCTTGGATATCAACCATCTATGGCGGCGCGCACGCTGCGTCTTGGACGTACCCATGTCGCCGCACTGATTATTCCTGATGTCAGTAATCCGGTTTTCGCTGCCGTGCTCCAGGGCGCTGAACAGGCTGCGCGGCTGCGCGACTATACCGTTGTCCAGGTGAGCACAGGCAACGACGCCGACTGGCAACAACGGATTGTGCATGCCCTGGCTACCCGCTCGATCGATGGCTTTATTCTTTGTTCGCTGGATCTTCCGGAAAGCGTTCATCTGGATCTGCTACGCGGCAACGCTGTGATCGTCGATGGATCCTCGCCAGCGTTTCCGTCGCTGCTCCTGGATATCGAATATGGCGCCTCCGCAGCCCTACGGCATCTGCTGGGCCTGGGGCATCGCAGGATCGCCCACCTGGCGGCGCATATCGACGTGGAAACATTCCGCGTGCGCCAGCGCGTCTATGAACGGATGCTCAGCGAGGCGGGTATCCCCCTGCGCTCTGACCATCAGGCGACTGCTGGCGTCGATCTTGAGGAGTCCTGTAGCGCTGCCTTTGACCTGCTGCGCAGCCCAGAGCCGCCGACCGCCATCTTTTGCGATGACGATCTGATGGCGGCCGGCGTCTACAAAGCTGCCAGGAAATTGCATGTGCGCGTGCCAGCCGATCTCTCTATCGTGGGTTTCTGCGATGGCCTGGTAGCGCAACTTTTAGATCCGCCCTTGACAACGGTTACAATTCCGATGCAGGAACTTGGTCGGCGAGCCATGGAGCTTTTGCTCTCAGGTCTGGAAATGGAACTTCCGCCTTTCGTAGAGACGGTCCCCCTGGACTTTGTGGTGCGCGAATCGACGGCTCCTCCGCGAGAGGACCCGCTGCTTCGCTAAAGAAAGGATATCGCTGTGCGTCTGCGCGGATTGCTCTTTACGTTGACGGCCTCCTGCCTGTTTGGCCTGGGTGCTGTTCTGGCCAAACCGCTCGGTGAGACATTTCAGCCATTTTTTGTCTCCTGGCTTGCCTTGTTGGGCGGTGGCCTGTGCGTCTGCGCCTGCCAGGTGCTTCGGCGCAAGCCGCTGCTGCCACGGATGACGCGCGCCAGTTGGGGCGATCTGCTCCTGTTTGCCAGCATCGGGACGGCCCTCCCGCTGGTCTGTATCATTGTGGGCCTGCCCCAGACTGGCGCCATTACGGGCAGCTTTCTACTGCAATTACAGGCACCTGCGGCTCTCCTGTTTGCCTTGTTCTTTCTCAAGGAGAAAATCGTCTGGAAACAACTGGCTGGCATCGCGCTTCTGCTTGTGGGCAGCCTGCTGGTCATTCTGCGCGACCTGCACAGCCCGCCGCAGCTCAGAGGTGACCAGGGCGATTTGTTTGTGCTGATCGCAGCAGTGGGGATAGGCTTCTCCTACATCCCTGGCAAACGTCTCAGCGGGCACGGTGATGCTTTGCAGATTAACCTGCTCCGCCTGTTCGTTGGCTCATGCTTTCTCTTCCCATTGCTCGCTTTCCAGGCAAACGTGCTGTTGGCGCCTCTCTCATGGTCTCTGATTGGCGTACTGGTCCTTTATATCGTGGCAAACTTTGGCATCGGGTATATTCTTCTGCAAGCCAGCCTTGGCCTTTTGCAAGCCTGGGAGGCCTCCGCGATCTTGCAGTCCATGCCACTGTTCTCAACCGCCTTTGCTGTTCTCTTGCTCCACGAGTCGCTGGCTCTCCTGCAGCTCATCGGCGGCTGCATCATCCTGGCGGGTGGTTTCCTGGTCATCTCACCGCCACTTAAAAGCAAATAAGTTCAGTCGAAAGAAAGGGAAAAAATGCACTACCATCTCTTGATCGATGCAGACGATACCCTTTGGGAGAATAATATCTACTTCGAGCAAGCTATTCATGCCTTTATCGGGTTTCTCGATCATTCTAGCCTCACCCCAGCTGAGGTGCGAGCGGTGCTTGATGAGGTTGAAAAGCTCATGGGCTATGGTTCGGCGAATTTTACCAGGAGTCTGGTCGAAACCTATCATCGCCTGGCAGAAAAAGACCTTCAGGATGAGGATATCCAGCAGATTCGCCAGTTCGGCGAGCAGATTCGTTCGCATCCCTTGCAGTTACTTGATGGGGTCAAAGAGACGCTCGACTATTTG
>WNFG01003427.1_pt1 | contig 13236 bp, 13 predicted proteins | sample 5400431 | NCBI WGS metagenome assembly WNFG01 (sample SAMN13153346, study PRJNA577476) | soil metagenome | isolation source: 120 cm saprolite under Douglas fir tree site 2 hole 3 replicate 2 | place: USA:California | collected 2015-04-18
TGGGGCCACCTGCAGTGGGGCCTGTCGACGGTCGGGTTCACGCTGAACGACGGCCGCTTCCTCACGAAGAGCTATCTCGGCTATGGCGGTGCGGTTTCCGGCCACTTCTTCACCTGGGGCAAGGACAGCATCGGCGGTGGCTTGGCCGGGGGCGACGGCCTCGGTGATCAGGTCGCCAACAACGTCGGGGTGGCAACCAATTTCGGCGGCGCCCTCGGCAGCGGCCCCGGCGGCGCGTTCGCCGCAACCGACAGCCGGTCGAATTTCAGCACGAGCCGGGCGGTCTACGATGCGGCGGTGCTCGCCAAGACGATCACCTCCTTCTCGGCCCGCATCTACTACGAGCATTGGTGGACCGACCAGCTGCGCTCGGATGTCGATTTCAGCATGAACCACAACGATGTCCCCGCCTTCATCGGGGCGGGTGGCCGGGCGTTGGTCAACAAGGAGCTCAGCATTACGCATCTCAACCTGATCTGGAGCCCGGTCGCCTTTGTCGATATCGGGATCGAGGGTGCCTGGGGCCATCGCCAAGTCGTGTCGAATTTGCGCGGCGATGCCTATACCGTGCAGAGTTCGATGAAGGTCAGGTTCTAGTCGCACCTTTCCGAAATCCTACCCAACTCAGCGGCCCGCCGGCCTCGCCGGCGGGCCGTCGTGTTGCGCGGGCACTCCTACCGGGGTGCGGGGCGAGGGGCGGCTCCTTCATGAACCGGCGGAAAGCTTGCCTCAGCCGGTCTTTTGCGAATAACAATCTCACCGCTATGCGCCGCGTTGCTCTCGCCGCTCTGTTGGTCGTCTCGTCCACCGCGTTGGCCGGTTGCGTGCAATCCGTCGCCAGTCGGATCGATGAGCGAACCTTCCGCATCGAGGGGCCGGAGGTCCCGGGCGGCTCGGATGTGCCGAACCAGCGAACGGCGGCAAAACTCTGCCCGCGCGGCTATCGCGTGCTCGACGAGAGCCGCTATAAGAGGGACTTCCAGTCGGCACTCGCCACCTTCTGGACCGTCCGCTGCCTGTGATGCGCCGACCATGCGCCGACCGCGGCCGGGCTTGTCCCAGGCTTCCCACGCTATTCCGAAAGGGAGAAAGACGTAGGCGCCCACTGATCACGTTCGTGGGCTGAAGGCCCAGGGGTCAAAGTCCGGCCCGGGTCCATTGAATGCGGTCCCCCAACACAAGCGCGCGTGGGCTGTACCGCTCAGTTATGGGCTTGACCCGGGCACGACCGGGTTAACGTTGGTTCAAGCGCTATTGCTTGCCGGCGAAGATCCCGGAGGCGATATAGGTCGGGCCGATGGTCTTCTGGAAGGCAAAATTGCCGCCGGTTTCCGCCGCCTTCGGGCCGAAGAAGCTGCCGGCGATCGAGCCGGTGACGCCCGGCTGGGAGAGGGCGAGGGTGTACTTGCCGCCGGTCAGCGGCGCACTGCCGGTGACTGAGAGCGTCGGATTTCCGTCGAAATTGCTGACCGTCATCGTACCGATTTGCGTGCCGAAATTGTAGATGCCCTGGAAGCCGCCGACCGCGACATAATTGGAGCCGGCGTTGAACACCGAGCCGATCGCGTGGCCAGTATAGGTTCCCGTCACCGACTGGGTTGCCAGGGTGTTGAGGTCGCCGACCGGGGTCGGCATCCCCGCGACCCAAAAGTTGATATGCCCGTGGTCGATACGGGAAATGAGGTCGTTGGTCGCATTGCCGGTCAGCAGATCGCCGCCCCAATAGCCCCATTGCAGGAATTGGCATTGGCAGAACGATACCCCGCTCCCGGGCGGTATCAGCGAGGTGGGGAGCGCCGCGGTGGCCGAGCTGAGGAGATAGAGCTGGCTCGCCTGCGACGTGTCGCCGCCTACCACCAGCTGCTGGCCGTTGATTATCTGCGGCGTGTCCTTGTCCTCGAACGCACCGAAGATATTGTTGTCGATGAATACGCTTTGCTGTCCGCCGAAGTTGATTTGGACGGCAGTGACCCCGCCGGTTTTCGACGAGGTCAGCGGGTCGCTCGTGAAGGTCGCCGTCAGCGTGTTGGCATTGCTGTCGGTCGCAATATTGGCTGCTCCGGTAATCGCATACGGCGTCGACGACGCGGTGGTCGTCATCGTTCCGCCAAAGAAGCCGGTCAGCGTCGGCGCGGTCCGGTTGATACCGACACCGGCGGGCACTGTCGTCGCGACGGCGGGTTGCGCAAAGCCATAGGTTTCCGGAAATTGTACCAGAGAGATGCCTTCGGTCTCGCTCGCCTGGGGCTGGACCGCATCTGGCGTGGTGCTAATAAGGCTCGTGGCGGAAACTTTCGCAAACTTCGTCTGGTCGAGCGTAGCCGGTTACTGTGTTCGATCCGTAGAGGCTGTTCCCGTTGGCATCGACGACCGAATTGGTGTGCGAGGTCATCGTCTCCAGTTCAGACCCGAGCGCCTCGACCCCCCGCATCCCGCCGCTGATGAATGGCGCCCCGCTGCTCTGCAGCTTCGTTACGATCCCGCCCTGCACGACGGCAGTAGAAGTTTGCCCGCTGCCCTGCCCGGAGAACGCAACAGTTGCATGCAGCTCGCGCGCCGTGCTCGCCGTGCTGGTGTCGCCGATGGCGGTCGATGCCGGCGCCACAAGGTAGAGCGGCGTCAGCGAAGGGTTGGTGATCGGCTCGTCATTGAGCGCAAACGGTATTTTGCTCGGCGATGGGGCCCCGGACAAGTTGAAGGCAAATATGCGGGTCTTGCCGGTCGGTGCCAGGACGCTCGAGGGCACCGCTTGCCCACCCGAGACGAAAGTGGCTTTTCCGTTGGCTGCAGTCACATTTGCATAGAAGAAGGCCCCATCGTTCGAGAGAAAACTCGATCCGGTCAGCGGGCCGGAGGGGCTCGATCCGGCTGAACTGAACGTGCTGGTTCCGGTTGCCAACGGAAACGAGAATGATTGGCCGCCAGCGGTCGCAGTGAAGACGCCATTGCTCAACACGCCGGTGTTGAATGGCTTATTATCGCTGCTGCTCTGGTCCGGCGCAGCAAATCCCGAACCACCGGCTTTGACCACCCCCGCGTAAGTGACGGTGACCGGCAGCTGGGGCAGGGGGACCTCGGGCTGGACAGTACTCTGGACGACGTTCTGTAAACTACATTGCGGGCATGTGCTCGGATTGAACCCCGCATCGCCCTGGTTTTGCCCGGCTTGCTGCGTACTCTGGGCGACATTGCCCGAGATGGTCTGCGAGATGCCGCTATCGGCGACGGTCGTGTCGGTCGGGATGGATGCGGCGCCGCCGGTGCTCCCGGACCGCCCGTCGAGCTGTTGGATGTACAGCGCGAGCAGCCCCGGCGGCAGCAACGTCGGTGGCAAGGGTGCGTGACCCGGGTGGACGATGGTGTGAAAGCCGGGTCGCCTAACGGTCTCGGACCCGCCCGCCACGCCGGTGACCGTCAGGCCTTTGCCGTAAAGGAACGCGGCGTCGGTCGTGCCGGCGGGCCCGATCTGGGCGATGAACGCGCCGCCGCGCACGGCCAATGTCGCCGTGGCGGTGCGCAGGGTCACGGCATCGTCCTGTTTGCTCAGCTTGCCGCCGACATAGCGCAAGAGGCCGCGCGTCGCGCTCATCGCCAGCTTTCCGGTGCCGGTCTTCGGGTCATAGACGAACTGATCGATCGTCAGATCGGAATTGGGACCGATCGACATCGACGATTCATCGAGAAACAACAGCTGGGTCTGCCCCGACTCGCCGGTGGTGATGTGTTCATTGAAGATGACGTCCTGGCCGATCACCAGCCGGCGCGGCTGCGCGCCGGGTACGGTCCCGGACGCCTGGGGATTGACCGCGCTATTGACGCCGACCCGCTCCTGGGCCAACACGGTACTCGTGCCGGCCGTTAGCAACAGACCGCCAACCAGGGCGACACGGAGAGGAAAAAGAGCGAAACCGGGCATAAGGCGTCTCCCAATGCGCCGCTCCGTGCGGCCCGACCGAACTCGGGACGACCGCGCAGACCAATCGGCGCTAGGAGCATAGCGCCAGTTCAACCTCCTGTCATGAGAGAGAGCAGCCGCCTCTCCCCCAGCGGCCGGAAGCCGCCGGAGTGCCGCAACCGCTGCTCAGAAGCGGATCTGCGAGCCGACCAGCACGCTGTTGCTGGTGTAGTGATAGAGCGGCACGTTGGAGGATACGATGTCGCGCTGCGCTTGCATGACGACCGCGATATCCTCGGTGACCGGGAAGGTTTGCGCGATGGCGAACCGCCAGCGCCGGTCAAAACGATTGCTCGCGACACCGCAACACGGGTCCGGCGCGGCATAATCGGCCCAGCTGCGGCTCAGCGAAAAATTGGTCTCCAGCGGGCGCCGGAAGAACCCGGTCGGGTCGTCATAGCGAATCCGATAGGCAGCGGCGCCGGCATACGATTTGTTGGTAAAGAACGCGAACTTGGTGTCCTGGTCGAGGAAGTCGAATTCAAGGCTCAGCTCCGAGTCGGGGACGATCGCAATCGGCTTGGCGGCGAAGACGGAGACGAGCGTGTCGTTGCCGTCGAACCCGGTCGACAGCGGCCGATCGGGAGCGTTGGCGAACCTTTTCTGGCGAAACTCAACCGACGATTTGAACCGCATATCCTCCCACACCAGCGCGGTGGATTCACCCCCGACGCCCGCGGTGTTGAAGTACTGGTGGCCCCCCAGGGTCACCTCGTTCACGATCGCATAGGGCTTGAGCGAGCCTGAGATTACCCCGCGCAGCGGCTCGCGGAAGTTGAAGCGCGGCCCTGCCGTTGCTTCGATGAACCCAAGGTTGAGCCGCTCGACGGTGCCGTAGTGATTGACGTAGCCGGTGCCGGCGAATTCGAAGGTGTCGCCGTCCTGGTTGCCAAAGTCATAGCTGTAAAGAGTCGAGCCGGTGGCAAACGCGATGAAATCGTGGCGCTTGACGAACTGCGGCTGCAAATTGACGACGAAGCCCGGGAAAGCAATGCTCGACGAGCCCGCGATGTTGGCGTCCGATTGATACTGGGCGCCGAAAAACGCAAAGGCGGAGAACCGATGCGGCGCGTTCCGCCGCGATATCTCGGCGATATAGGTCCGGATGCGTTCCTTCACATCGTCCGGCGGGTTCGCCGCGGCGGCGCGTTCGAAATAGGTCCGCGCGCTGTCGTATGAGCCCATCCGGAAATAGAGCGCGCCGAGTTCGAGCTGAACCCGCGGCAGGTTCGGGTTGAACAGCAGCATGCGCTCGAGTGCGGAGACCGCCGCCTCGTTGTCGCCGAGCTTTGCCGCGACATCGGCATAGGCAAAGGCGGTGTCGAGGTTTGCCGGATCGCGCAGGCTTTTCTGGAACAGCGCTTCCTTTTGGGCTTGCAGCTGGGCACGCTCGGTGGCGGAGAGTTCCTGAGCCGATGGTGAGCTCATGCCAAGCAGGCCGATCACGACCAGCGTCACCGGTACCAGGTCCCGGAATCGGTGCCTGAAGAACCTCAACACCCCCGCCCCCCTCGCGCGCGATTGCGACGCGCGATCCCCGGAGCCTAACTAACCCGAGGTTGTTTCGCAACGATCGCGCGCCACCTTTAAACATTAGCCGAGACCCGGCGGATGGGTGCCGGCGAGGATGTGCGCTGCAAGCGGTCCACGACGCTTGATGCCGGTGCCAAACCCGGAGCAATCTCGCGACTTGTCCACGCGCAGCCCTGAAGCGGGCAGGGGGAGGCAATCCGGTGAACGGGCCGTACTATGATGCGCTGGAGCAGCGCGACCCGGCGGAGCGCGAGGCCGCTCTGATGGCGGCGCTGCCGCGAATCATCGCGGCGGCGAAAGAGCACGCCCCGGCCTATCGCGACCGCCTGGCCAAGGTGCGACCCGCGGATATCACCGACCGGCGCGCGCTCGTCGATCTCCCGCTGACCCACAAATCCGATCTGATCGAGCTGCAACGGCAAACCCCGCCCTTTGGCGGTTTTGCCGCGGTGCCGGTCGCCGCCGTCTCACGGGTTTTCGCCTCGCCCGGGCCGATTTACGAGCTGGAGGCCAGGCGCCCCGATTTCTTCCGCATGGCGCGCGCCCTCCACGCCGCCGGCTTCCGCGCCGGCGACCTCGTCCACAATACCTTCTCCTACCATCTGACCCCGGCCGGGGCGATGGCCGAGAGCGCGGCGCAGGCGCTCGGCTGCCCGGTGATCCCGGCCGGCACCGGCCAGACCGAGCAGCAGCTGCGCACGATCGCCGATCTGCAGCCGGTCGCCTATATCGGCACCCCGTCCTTTCTCAAGATCATCCTTGATCGCGCGGCCGAACAGGGCAGCGATGTCGGCTCCCTCAAAAAAGCGCTGGTCGGCGCCGAGGCGTTCCCGTCGGCGCTGCGGGTCGAGTTCGCGGCGCGCGGCATCGCCGCGCTGCAATGCTACGGCACCGCCGATCTCGGCCTGATCGCCTACGAAAGCTGCGCTCCCGACGGCTCGCTTTGCGAGGGCATGGTGCTCGACGAGGGGATCATCGTCGAATTGGTACGTCCCGGCACCGGCGAGCCGGTCCCCCCGGGTGAGGTCGGCGAGGTGGTGGTCACCACGCTGACCCCGGAATACCCGCTGATCCGGTTTGCGACCGGCGATCTGTCGGCGGTGTTGCCGGGCCCCAGCCCGTGCGGCCGGACCAACCACCGGATCCGCGGCTGGCTCGGCCGCGCCGATCAGACCGCCAAGGTGCGCGGCATGTTCGTCCACCCGGTGCAAATCGCCGAGATCGCCCGTCGGCATAAATCGATCATCCGCGCGCGGCTGGTGATCGAGCGCCCGGCGAGCGCTGACCAGATGACCCTCTTGGTGGAGATGGGCGAACCCGCCGAGGCGGCCGCTTCCATCGCCGAAACCGTGCAAGCCGTGACCAAGCTGCGGGGCACGGTCACGCCGGTGCCGGCGGGCAGCCTGCCCAATGACGGCAAGGTCATCGAGGATCGTCGGCCGATCGGTTAAGATTCGTCTCTAAATCGTCGTAATTTGTTCAAACGGAAGTCGCAATTCGGGACGACCATCATATGTGTAGGGTTCGTCCTTACAGGTTTGTCCCCCAAACCTACGAGCCGGCCGATCCTGTCGGCTGGACGCGCGCGGCTCCGGAATTCCCCCCTCCGGAGCCGCTTTTTTGCGTGAGCCTTCTGCCGGTTTATAGGATCGTCATCCCGTGGGCTTTCAGCCCACGGACTTGCTCCGTGGGGAAGGCCGGGATCCACTGATCCGCATCCGAGCCGGCCGAAAATGGATCCCGGCCTCCGCCGGGATGACACCTGGGGGAATGGCCGAGTGGATAGCGGATTCGTCACTCAGGCTGAGCTTGTCGCCGAGGGCCTAGCCTGCCGGCGCGGCGAGCGACTGGTCTTTACCGGGCTCGATTGCCGGCTGCCCGCCGGCGGGGTGCTGGTCTTGAGTGGCAGCAACGGCAGCGGCAAATCGAGCCTGTTGCGCCTCTTGGCAACGCTGCTTGCCCCCGAAGCGGGCCGCCTCCTCTGGGGCGGCGCGCCGGTGATGCGCGACGCCGCGCGCTATCGCGCCCAGATCCACTATGTCGGCCATCTCGACGCGGCCAAACCGGCGCTCAGCCCGCGCGAGATGCTGGGCTTCTGGGCGGCGCTGCGCGGGTGTGCGGCGCCCGCCATCGAGCCGGCGCTCGCCGCCTTCGCGCTCGGCCCGGTGGCCGATCGGCCCTGCCGGTGGCTGTCGGCCGGGCAGCGGCGGCGCCTGGCGCTGGCTCGCCTCGTCACGGCGCCGGCGCCGATCTGGCTGCTCGATGAGCCGAATGCCGCGCTCGATGGCGATGGCGAGGCCCGACTTGCAACCCTGATCGCCGAGCATCGCGTGGCGGGCGGCAGCGTGGCGATCGCGACCCACCAGCCGGTGGCGTTACACGATGCTGCGGTCATCGTGCTCGAGGATTTCGCCGCATCGGCCGAGGCTGCGCTCGCGGCCTGGCAATGACGCCGCTGCTCGGCTTGTTTTGCTGCGAGCTGCGGCTCTCCTTGCGGCAAGGCGGCGACATCGGTCTCGTCCTCGGGTTTTTTGTGCTCGCCGTGCTGCTGTTCCCGTTCGGCGTCGGACCGGAGCCCGAGCTGCTCGGCCGGATCGGCGCCGGGATCATCTGGGTGGCCGCCCTGCTCGCTTCGGTGCTGAGCCTCGACCGCCTGTTTGCGGCGGATCATGCCGATGGCGGGCTCGATCTGATCGCGTTGTCGCCGTCCCCGCTCGAACTCGTTGTGCTCGCCAAGGGCGCGGCGCATTGGGTCACGACCGGTTTGCCGCTGACCTTGATCAGCCCGGTTCTCGCGATCTTTGTCGATCTCGACCCGTCGGCGATTCCGGTGCTGACGCTCGGCCTGTTGATCGGGACCCCGGCGCTGAGCCTCTTGGGGGCGATTGCCGCAGGGCTCACTTTGGGCGCGCGGCGGCCCGGCATCCTTGTCTCGTTGCTGGTGTTGCCGCTTTATCTGCCGGTGTTGATCTTCGCCACCGGGGCGGTCGAGGCGAGCCTCGCCGCAGACGGGGCGCGCGCGCATCTCCTGCTGCTCGGCGCGTTGACGCTGGCCGCTCTGCCGCTTGCACCGCTTGCCGCCGCGGCGGCGCTGCGCCAAGCCCTTGATTAGACGCAACCCTCTCCCGCACCTCGGGAGAGGGGGGACCGGGCGCGTCAGCGGCCGGTGGGTGAGGGTCGCCAAAACGAACAGCGTCCGCCCCCTCACCCCAACCCTCTCCCCCGGTGGGGGCGAGGGGGATTTTTAGTGCCTGCGCTGACGGCGGGCCATGGTTGCGCTAAAATGCCGAGTCGCGATCGAGAAAGGCGCCGTGATGCTGACCCGCTTTGCCAACCCGGCGCGCTTCATGCGCGTGAGCGGCGTGGTGCTGCCATGGCTCGGCGGAGCGAGCGCTGGCGTGCTCGCGCTGGGGCTCTGCTGGTCTCTGATCCTCGCGCCACCCGACTATCAGCAGGGCGAGAGCGTCCGGATCATGTTCGTCCACGTTCCGGCCGCGATGCTGGCGGAGGGCGTTTATTACCTTATCGCGATCGCCAGTTTCGTCGCGCTCGTGTGGCGTCACCCGCTGGCCGACATAGCCGGGCAGGCGGCGGCGCCGATCGGCGCCGGGTTCACGGTGGTGTGCCTCGCTACCGGCTCGCTGTGGGGCCGGCCGATGTGGGGCGCCTGGTGGGTGTGGGACGCGCGGCTCACCTCGGTGCTGGTGCTGTTTTTCCTCTATGTCGGCTATATCGCGCTGGTGAATGCGTTCGATGATGCGAGCCGCGGGGCCCGCGCCGGTGCGTTGTTGACGCTGGTCGGCGTCGTCGATCTGCCGATCATCAAATTCTCGGTCAACTGGTGGAACACGCTGCATCAGCCGGCGAGTATCCTGCGCGTCGGCGGCCCGAGCATCGACATCTCGATGCTGCTCCCGCTCCTCGTCATGACGGCGGGGTTTGCCCTGCTGTTCCTGTGGCTCCTGCTGCTGCGGATGCGCACCGCACTCAACGAGCGGAAGGCGCGGGCGTTGAGCCTCTATGGCCCGGCCGCCGCGCGCGACGAGGACAGCGACGTGGCGCTGCCGGCCGCTCGCCCGGTCTGGCGCTAGCCGCGGGATGAACGCGATCGAGAGCTGGTTCGCGATGGGCGGATATGCCGGGTTCGTCTGGCCCGCCTATGGCGTGACCGCAATCGTGCTGGGCGGGCTCGCGTTGGTTTCCTGGCGCCGGTATCGGCGCAGCGGCGACACGCTTGCCCGCCTGCAAAAGCCCGGCGCGCGCGAATGACCCGCAAGCGGCGCCGCCTCCTCGCCCTCGTGCTGGGTCTCGGCATGCTCGGGGCGGCAACCGCGATGGTGCTCGCCGCGTTCAACGACAATCTCGTGTTCTTCTACGGCCCGAGCGATCTCATCGCCAAAGGGATCAACCCGGGGCGCCGCATCCGCATCGGCGGGCTGGTCGAAAAGCAAAGTCTGCGGCGCGAGGCGGACGGCCGCAGCGTCGGTTTTCGCGTCACCGACGGCAAGACGGATATCCTGGTCGTCTATGATGGCGCGCTGCCCGATTTGTTCCGCGAAGGGCAGGGGGTCGTCGCCGAGGGTCGGCTGCGCGCGGACGGCGTCTTTGTCGCGACCAGCGTCCTCGCCAAGCACGATGAGAAATACATGCCGCCCGAAGTCGCCGACGCGCTGAAGAAAGCCGGGCGCTGGCAGGAGGGCGGCACCCTGCCGGCCGAGAGCCCCACGGCGCGCAGCCCCTGATCACACGCCTTGCGACTACGGCTCGGGTCGGTCTTCGGCTTGGGCCGCCGTTCGGAGAAAGCGCGGCAAATCGGGCCAGGCATAGCCGGCAGCCTCGATCCGCTTGCCGCCGACGGCGAAGATCCGGTGCTGGACGTCCCTTCCGCCGAGGCGCTGGTAGAAGAACCGGCCCGGATTATCGCGCAGCACCCAGATGATGGCCGAGCCGCACGACTGGTCAACCAGCCGCTCGAACAGCGCGAGCAGGAGCCTGCGGCCGATCCCCTGGTTCTGCCAGTCCGGAGCGACGTAGAGCGTGTAGACCTCGCCGGCGAATTTTCCGTCGCGGCAGCGCCCGCAGCTGCCGAAACCGAGGATGTTGCCGTCATTGTCGACGGCAACTCGCACATCGCGCGGCTCTCGCTCGATGACGGTCGCCCATCCCAGCTCGCGCCGCTGCGCCGACAGGCCGACGAGAAAGGGCGTCGCCAGGATGCCGGCATAGGCAGCCCGCCAGGTCTCGACATCAAGCCGCGCGATGCGGCGGGCATCGCCGGGTCGGGCGGTGCGGATCGTAATCTCGTCCATGCCACGCCATTGTGCCCGGTTTTGCGGCGCATGGGGAGTGGGTTGCGGAGCTCTCGCCGGCGGTTGGCAATCTCCGGTAGCCGCCGCTATGGTGCGCCGATGAGCAATATCCGATGCTGTCTGTTCGTCGCGCTGGCGGCGCTGGCGGCGACCTCGCCGGCGCAGGCCGCCCAGCCGAAAAAAAAGCACCAAGCGGCGGAGACGCCGGCCACGCCGGCCGCGCCGGCGGCTTCCTCGCTCGGCAAGTTTGATGTGTGGACGGCCTATGCCTCCCAGGACAAGACCGGCAAGGTCTGCTACCTCGTCGGCCAGCCGCAGAAGAGCGAGCCGCCCGGGTTCGCGCGCAAGCCGCCGACGGCGATGGTGACGCATCGTCCGGTGGAGAAAATCGCCAATGTCGTGAGTTTCGTCGAGGGCTATGCGCTGAAAGACGGCAGCGAGGTCGCGCTCGATGTCAGCGGCAGCAAGTTCCAATTGTTCACCAAGGACGACAGCGCCTGGGCGCGGACCGCGGATCTCGACAAGACGATCGTCGCCGCGCTCGCGAAAGGCAAACAGGCGGTCGTCAAGGGCGTGCCGCAGAAAGGCTCGCCGACGACCGACATCTACCCGCTCGCCGGCTTCGCCAAGGCGCTCGCGCTGATCGACAAGGCGTGCGGCGTCAAGCGGTAGGGCTCTGGCGAAAATTTTGACCGCAGAACGAACCAGCGTCCTTCGAGACGCGCCCCGGCTTCGCCGCGGCGCGCCTCAGGATGAGGTAATTCTGCGGATGGCATTAAGAAAGAACCTCATCCTGAGGAGCCCGCGCAGCGGGCGTCTCGAAGGACGCAGGGCCGTGATCCAGCTCTGGCGACTATAAATTCGCACGCTCTTTCGCCCGCAATTGCGGCCGGGACGGCCGCGGTCCATATCTGCGTTATGTCTTCATCCGAACCGCGCCGCGACCTAGTGGGACTCGACCGTGCCGGGCTCGCCGAGGAGATGGCCGGGTTCGGCGCCGAGCCGTTCCGCGTGCGCCAACTCTGGCATTGGATCTATTACCGCGGCGCCACCGACTTCGCCGATATGACCAATCTGGCCAAGGGCTTCCGCGGGCGGCTCGCGACGGCCTACGCGCTGCGCCGGCCGGAGGTCACGAACGCGCTCGCCTCGAGCGACGGCACACGGAAATGGCTCCTGCGTTTCACCGACGGGCAGGAGGTCGAGACCGTCCACATTCCCGAAGCCGATCGCGGGACGCTGTGCGTGTCGTCCCAGGTCGGCTGCACGCTCAACTGCACCTTTTGTCATACCGGCACGCAGCGCCTCGTGCGCAATCTCGGCGCGGCCGAGATCGTCGCCCAGATCATGGTGGCGCGCGACGCGCTCGGCGAATGGCCGTCGCCGCCGACCGACCGGCAGCTCACCAACATCGTGCTGATGGGGATGGGGGAGCCACTCTACAATTACGAGAATGTCGCCGCCGCGATGAAGATCGTGATGGACCCGGAGGGGCTGGCGGTGTCGCGACGCAAGATCACCCTGTCGACCGCGGGCGTCGTACCGATGCTCCCCCGCGTCGGCACCGAGCTCGGGGTCAACCTGGCGGTGTCGCTGCATGCCGTCACCGACGAGCTGCGCGACCAGCTGGTGCCGCTCAACCGAAAATACCCGATTTCAGAGCTGCTCGATTCCTGCCGCACCTATCCCGGGTCGAGCAACGCCCGGCGCATCACCTTCGAATACGTGATGCTGAAGGGGGTGAACGACAGCCCGGCCGAGGCGCGCGAACTGGTGCGGCTGCTGCGCGGCATCCCCGCCAAGGTCAATCTGATCCCGTTCAACCCGTGGCCCGGCGCGCCCTACGAATGCTCGAGCGCGGCGGCGATCGCGGCGTTCTCGGACATCGTCTTCGCCGCCGGCTATTCGGCACCGGTCAGGACGCCGCGCGGCCGCGATATCCTGGCCGCCTGCGGCCAGCTCAAATCGGCGAGCGTCAGGGCGCGCCGCACGATGCCGGCGCCGCTTCCGGCGGCTTGACCCTTTGGCCCAGCCCCGGCTTGGCGGCGTGCTGATGTGGCTCGTCGGTGTCCCCCTGATCGCCTACCTCCTGGTGCTGGCGTACCTCTATGTGTTCCAGCGCCAGCTGTTGTATTTCCCGGACCGGTCGCGGCCGCAGCTTGGGCTCCTCGCGCAGCTCGGCGCGCGTGAGGTTTCGCTGACGACCGCGGACGGATTATCGCTGCTCTCCTGGTATCTGCCGCCGCGCGAGGGTCGGCCTGTGATCGCCTATTTTCACGGCAATGGCGGGAGTATCGGCGACCGCGCCGATCGGATGGAGCGCTTTGGCCGCAAAGGCTATGGCGTCCTGCTGGTGGAGTACCGCGGCTATGGCGGCAACCCTGGTGCGCCGACGGAAACCGGCCTCTTCGATGATGCGCGCGCCGCGGGCGATTTTAT
>WNFG01012769.1_pt1 | contig 13235 bp, 7 predicted proteins | sample 5400431 | NCBI WGS metagenome assembly WNFG01 (sample SAMN13153346, study PRJNA577476) | soil metagenome | isolation source: 120 cm saprolite under Douglas fir tree site 2 hole 3 replicate 2 | place: USA:California | collected 2015-04-18
CGTATGAGAAAAAATCGTCTGCAGACCAGACAGCCTGATCATCTTTCTCGCTATATATTGTTTCGTGTATACTCGAGTTCAATAGCATTCATTCTGGGGGTTAAACAAGGGTTTTGGCACAGCAAGTAAGCGATCCACCAGGCCACCAGCCTCCGCGCATCACGCCACCACGGGCAGATGCGCGAGCGCGTTTTACAAAGGCAGGCATACTCTCCTTGCTTATTCTCGTTGGGCTGCTACTGCTTTTATTTTCCGGTCAACTCGTTCTCGGTCTCTTGCACGCGAACGATGCCAGGAATGTTGTTGCCGGTACACGCCCAACCTCGACCGCGCAAAGTAGTAAAAAGGTGACACCTGCACCAACACAAAGCCTGGATGCTCCAACTAGTACACCCTCCCCTTTCGTTGCACCCAATAATGTAACATTGCCTTCGCTCCAATTGCCCGCCGGCTATTATGCGCTCTATGAACAGAAAAGCGGCCTCTTCGTCGTTTCCAGCACCGGTAACTTTTCTCGCGCAATACCCACGCAAGGCTACATCTATAGCGAGGCCGTGCCTCCTATACTGACGCCTTCCGGTCAAATCCTCTATAGCGGCAATGGCATATGGTTGACAGATATTTTTGGCGGAACTCCAACTCAAATCGCAGACCTGCTTCCTGGCCAGGTAATCACCTCAATGGCGTTGAGCAATGATGGCAAGATGATTGCATGGAGCACCGAGCCTGTAGACGGGATAGGTGTTATTGATATTCACGCAGGCCCATTGGCGGCTCCCGCGGTCGTATATGCACAATCGGCTCTGGATTGCCCTTGTTTCCGTATCTTCTCGTTCATGAGCAGCTCCGGGCCGCAGGCCGATAATACATTGCTGCTGACTGATGATCGTGGTAGCCATGAAGCTGTACAGTATGGTTTGTGGTCGCTCGACCTCACTCAAACGCCTCCCACACCCTCTCCTATTTTAGACGAAAATCCGCAGCAGGGGCCTCTGACCCTCACCCCTTCTAGTAATGGCTTATTGTACTCATCCGACGAAGGCGCCGTACCTGTGCCCTCCGATTACAGCGTACCCGCAGATATTGCCGCGCTTTCGTATGCAAACAGCTTGAGTTTGACGATCTTAAATGGATCATCCCCGGCTCTAGGCCTTTCACAGGTGCTTTTGCCGGAGCAGGATAACTTGAGCAATAGCGCTCAATATCACTGGGTTACCACACCCATATTTTCGCCCGATGCGCATACCCTGGCATACGTTGAATTTTCCAGTGACGCCCAGGACCCCTATGATCGGGATAGCGCACTCTACACCGTGCAAATCAGTGGCTCGGGAACCAGTCTGCACGCAGCTAAGCCCCGGTTGCTTGCAACCTCGACAGATCGCCTGGTTGAACTGGGTGCCTGGTTCAATAACCACATCATCACCTTCTATGGAGATGGCACCCTTTACGCAATGGATATACAAAGCGGAGCTTTAACAACAATAGCACGGCCCGGAACCTATGCGCGCCTCATAGCCGTCGTCGGTTCCTAAGTACAGCCTACCGCAAGTTCGTGCCAAGCTTGCGTTCCAGCTTTTCAACCGTGTAGGACCACTTGAGAGGCTCAGCGGCTCGGTTGTAGTGAGCAAGGAAGTCCAGAATGGCCTGCTCAAGCTCATCCAGGCTGCAGAAATGGTTCGGCTGCAAGAGTTTGCGCTGTAGAAGACTGAACCAGATCTCAATCTGATCGAGCCAGGAGGCATTGGTAGGCAACCAATAGAGTTGCATTGTTAGTTTTCCATCTGACGCCGTTGCTAGTTCCTGAACCCAGCGTGGGAGCTGCTTGGACGCATGGGTCGGACCATTATCCAGCACCAAGGCTACCGTCTGCATACCACGACGTTTGGCTTCCGCAACGACAACTGTCTCGAGAAAGGAGCGGAAGTCGATGAAGCGCTTGCGTGCGTGGCACTGCCCATAGACGAGCCCATCAGCAACGCTCAAAGCTGCCATTAGATGCAAAGCGCCACGCCGATGGTAGCGTGGAGACTGATACACCGGATGCTTGTGGATGGCTGGACGAGGAGCTTGCTCTGCCTCTCGCGCCTGGATCGAGGTTTTCTCATCCGCACAGACGACCCAGATGCCTTGTTCAAGCAAGGCAGCGGCGTGTTCATACAAGCGCAAGACTGGGCGAGCACGCACAAGGAACGTCTCAGGATTCTGAATATGCTGCCAGCTATGGTAGCGCCAGGGACGAATCTGCTCGGCGGCGAGCCAGCGCCCAATGGTGCTGGCTGAGATGGCTGGTATAGAAGGAGTAGCCTCAACGTGGCGAGCCAGTTCGACTCGACTCCAATGAGCGAGAGAAACGCCATGAGAGCGAGGCAGGCTGCAGGCCAACGCTGTGACTTGTGCGCGAGCCTGAGAGGAAAAACGACGGGGTGCCCCTGATCGAGGGGCATCTTTGAGCGAATGGCTCTCTTGCCAGCGTCGTCGCCACTTGCGCACCAGGCGATCATTGAGCTCCAAGCGTTGAGCAATCTGCTTTGAACTCCAGTCAGGATAGCTATGAGCGGTCAAGACAATTCGTGTGCGTCGAGCCAGTGCCTGCGGGCTACGATGCGCTTGGGCAAGACGGTGGAACTGCTTGATCTCATCGGGAGTCAGTTGAAGAGGAGACAGTGGTAGCTGATGACGCATGAAGCACCTCCAAGTCTGGTGGGCAAACCATCTCTCAAAGAGGACATTTCTCTGTAGAACACCTCATCCAATGCCATCTATTCCTGAAAACTGTTCACGGCTCTCTTTTTCCTTTCAAGCTCCGGCTGGAACGCATTTACGGTAGGCTGTAACTAACTCTTCTGCGTTCCTGGCTCTTGTATGTGCTGTCCGGAGATGGTTGATCACGTCGTGGATTTTGTCAGTTGTATTCAAGTAGCTCTCAATATCGGGATTGTATCCGATGCCAGCAGGGTCAGGTAAAGGGACGCTTATCCAGGCTTGAGAGTTTTGAAAGAAGTACGTTAGTGCTGATGGATGATAGGTTATGGTATATCCCTCCATAACTCTCATGCACAGGCATTCGAGATGAAATGACCGGAAGGAGCTACCATTTTTCTTGTTCCAGCCTTTCAGCATCTTGATAAAGGGCTTTAGATCCCGCTGTGTGATTTGTTTGCTTGAGTCCATATATCGATATGCTTTTTGGGGTCGGTTGGTTGTAAATGCAAACTTTATCCTGGTGGGAAAGCTGTCTCAGCAGCTCGATTCATTTAGGATTGACCAGGATAGTTGTTGTAAAACGACCAGTGTTTAAAGTTCGCATTTACATCTTGTGAAACACGAAAAAACCAAGCCTTCGCATTTAGCGTCTCGATCTGCAAGCCAACCACGCGCAAGGGATTGATCTCCAGTGACTCCAATCCAGGGTAGTGTCTCTACGCCTTGCGTACGCAACTTCTCATATCCATGATAGTGCGCGTCTCTCCAGACACTTCCGATTACATTTCAGCTTCATTTATCGCCTTCGGCAGGTCGATGGCCGACACGAGATCATCCCTCCCGCTGCCATCCTGCTACAGTCCAGCAGCTTCGCGCAGTGCTCTGCTCCAGGGCAGCCAGCGGTCATCGGGACCACGGGTGTAGTCCCACAGCATGTTGTTGCACACATACCCGACGGCGATGCCGCTTTCAGAATGAACAAATCCCAGTCGGCCGCCTGCACCCGCATGGCCGAAGGAGCCGGTACCAAGCATCGGCGAGCCGGTACGACTCAGCTCATAGCCCAGCGCGAAGCGCAGCGGATACGGCCCAGGCTCGATCTCAGGCAGCCCGTCGGTCTGTGGCTTACGCGCCCGTTCGACGGTATCGCGGCTCAGCAACCGCACACCATCCACCTCGCCGATGATCGCTGCATACATCTTTGCCAGTGAGCGTGCGTTTCCGATACCATTGAGAGAGGGCATCTCCGCAACGTGGGTGTCACGCCTATTCAGAAACTGGCCCATCGCTGCGCTCACCGGGTCAAGTGGTGCGCTGCTGAAAACCGGTGCCACACGATGCTCTTCGTGTTCCGGCAAGCCGATCCACAGGTCCAGGTTCAAAGGCCCTGCGACCTCTTCGGCGAAGAACCGACCAACGGTCTTGCCGCTGATGCGGCGGATGACCTCGCCGACCAGGTAGCCATAGGTGAACTGGTGATACCTGAACGCCGTTCCTGGCGTCCAAAGCGGTTTCATCGAAGCGAGCGCCGTCACACAGCGGTTCCAGTCGAGCATTTCGTTCAGAGCGATGCCGCTTTCCGGTGGGAAACTCGGCAACCCGGCTCGATGGGACAGCAGATAGGAGACCGGCATGTTCGCTTTCCCGTTGGCCGCGAACTCTGGCCAATAGTGCGCCACTGGAGCATCTAGGTCCAGCAGGCCACGCTCGACCAGCAGGTGCGCACACGTTGCCGTCACCCCCTTGCCACAAGACATGATGATGCTGATCGTGTCGGTGGTGTAGGGTCGATCATTCACCTTATCGCGCCCCGTCCAGAGATCCACCACCCTTTTCCCATGACGATAGATGCAGAGCTGCGCACCACCTTCATCCTGCACTTGCGCCTCGGCAAAGGCGTCGCGTATCGTCTCGAAGCCATCTTCTACCATTCCATCTACTTTGCTCATGTCAACTCCTCTCAAGAACAAGAAACATGCGTGTGTTCATGCGAAAGCAACGCAATGAGCATCTTCTCCGCAAGTTTCGGTGAAGCCCGGCCAGTTGGACCGGACTGAAATCCCTTCTTCTCTGATGCGAGCCATGAAGCGCATCATTCTCCGCGCTCGACCGCTTCAAAAAGGAGGGAAGAATGCAGCGGCTCATCTTCCCAGAAGACCTGGTTCAAATACCGCCTTTTCATTCACTGCTTGAAGCAATCCGTCTCTCGACATCCCACGCAGCGTGATCTGGAGGGAAGGAAACGCTCGTGAGCTGCTCCGAGACTTGCCAGAGCCGCTGGGCGGTCTGCTCATTGCATGCTCTGCGAGGAATCCGGGCAACGGCGGGCATGCCCGTCAGTTCCGCAAAGCCGCCAGGACCGTAGTAGCCGCCACCAACAGCGAGCGGGCTGGTCGCCGCATACAGGGTGGGCAGAGCCCCTTGCGCGATCTCTTGCCAAAAACCGGGGATCATCCTGGTGACCTGCATCCCGAAGCGTTCGAGGAGGGAGGAGGAGCCTCTGCCAAGTGTCGGTCCGGTTGTTTGGAGATTGGTCAGCGTTGCTCCAGGGTGAGCAGCGTTACTGCGTATTCCCCAGCCAGAGCGCAGGCTTCGGCGGTTCAGCTCCATCGCGAACATCAGGGTCGCCAGTTTGGACTGCCCATAGGCGCGCTGTGGGCGGTATCTGTGCTCACTTTGCAGATCATCAAAATTGATGGTGGCGATGCGATTCGTCAAACTGCTCAGGGTCACCACCCGCGAAGAACCCGCTTTGCGCAGCAGCGGCAGGAGTCTGCCGGTGAGCGCGAAATGTCCGAGGTAGTTGGTGCCCAATTGCAGTTCGAACCCATCGGTGGTGAGATGGCGGGTAGGCGGTGTCATAATGCCCGCATTGTTGATGAACGTGTTGATCGGCTGATCCCGTGTCAGCAGTCTGTCGGCGAACGCTTCAATCGAGGCCAGACTGGCGAGATCGAGCTGTTCGACCACCACCTGTGCATCGGGAGAGGCGGCGCGCATGGCTTGTGCGGCTTGGTTGCCCTTGTCTGTGTTGCGAACAGCAAGGATCACCATCGCCCCAGCAGCAGCCAGTCGCTGGCTGACCCCAAAGCCGATGCCACTGTTGGCGCCGGTGACGACGGCAAGCGTCCCGGTCTGATCGGAAATAGCAATATCGTTGGTGGTGGTTCTCATGTGTCATCCTCTCTTTTTCTTCCGAACTCGTTGGTAACTTCCTGTTTCATGAGAGCGCTCTTTGCTCTTGCTGCTGCTCGTGTGCGGCGATCTCGTGGCCTATCCCGCGAGCAGATCCCTTCATTCGCGTCACCGCATCGACTCCTCTCTGCGTGCGATTCTGATCTGGCTGTTCAAGAAGTCCACGACGATCTTCCGAGTCCGCATCGCCTCTGGAAGATCAGGCTCCCAGTTGAAGCCGTGCCACATGCCTTCTGACACGAGCAGCTCGACTGGGACGTTGATCTCTTTTAATTTCCAATAGAGGCGAACGCCGTTGCTCAGCATGATGTCTCGTGTCCCAGTCGTGATCATTGAGGGGCGATATGCCGGGATCCCTAGGATTCATATCACCGACATAGTTTTGTCTCACTATCGCAAGAGCCATGTCTGCCGACTGGACGTCTCGACGGTTATTCGATACCGCTGAATCCCCAACACCACTGATTTCGCCAGCGGGTGTGAACATCCCAAGTGCCTTGATCATTGGGAGTTTCAATTTTTGTGCCTTCAACACGACTGCAAGCATCAGGGCACCGCCAGATGAACTGCTCACACCCACGACCTGCTTTGGGTCGAAGTGGGTGACTAACTCCTCGTAGACCGCAAGACATTGATTGAGAGCAAGAGGGTATTTTGCTTCCGGTGCCAGGGTGTAGTCAATCGAGTAGACGGTGATCCCGATCTCGGCCGCCATCAGCAGCGCGGTTCTTTCCCGAGCGGTGCCCATCACAAATCCGCCGCCGTGAATGTTCAGCAGGAGCGCATTCTCATTGCCCGGTGTGATGGTCTTGGGTCGGATGATGAGTACAGGCACATCTTTGATCGTGGTCTTTTCAAGGGTCAGGCTGTATCGAGCAATCAGCGCTTCTTCGATCACATCTTCGCCAGCTTGAAATGCCTTGCGAAAGCGAGGGATCTGGCGGGGGCCGGTGAGGGTTGGGAGAAGGAAGCCAGGAATCCATGGATGGGGTACCGCAGCCAGGTACTTGACCGCTTCCGGACTCATTGTTGCTGCTTGCTTCCTGGTATTAGGTATTGCCATGATGCACTCCTTATTACTAACTAGTTGGTAATTTGCTGTGATTCCCAATAAAGAAGGTTGGGCTGCCCTTTTTGGGACAGCTTTCCTGTTTGGTTCGGCACATGCCAGACACTCCGCGACCTGTTTGGCTGCACCTCGTTCTCTCTGCCACTAGTATATTGAGCAAGCGTGATGAAAACGTAATGAGTACCGTTATGAACCTCTGCGATGAGCACTGGTTTTGCTCTTCTCTCTGGTTGCGGGTGCGTGGGGTGAAGACCAGAGCATGAGGAGAGCCGACGCGCACGCGTGATGGAAGCGTAAGAACATCGTCATGAACGAGAAGCACTTCCACATCAGGTCTTCTGTCTGCTAACGGAAGATCGGTTGTGCAGGACATACGTGTGTTGACCTCTCACGACCCTGTGTGGTAGGATACCTCTACAGGAGACAGTACCAGGGGAACAACACCTTTTTCGTGCGCTCAGCACATCCGTTGTCTTCTACGACGAGAACATGCCATGAGCCTGTTACGACTGGCCGTGCTCGGCCCACCAGAGGTATTTCTTGATGGCAGACGCCTCACCTTTCACTTGCGCAAGGCGCAGGCCTTGCTGCTTTACCTGGCGGTTGAAGGCGGTATGCACCCCCGCAGCAAGCTGGCCGCCTTCCTGTGGCCCGACAGCGGGCCCGAGGCGGGACGCACCGCCTTGCGCAACGCCCTCGTGCCGCTGCGCAGACTCCTCATCGCCCGCGACGCCTCCGCTTCTCAGCCCAGCCATCTGCTCAGTGAGCAGGATACCCTCGGCCTGAACCCACGAGCTCCATTGGACCTGGATCTGGACGTGGTGCAACACGCTTGGCAACAAGCGCAGCTGCATTCTGCACTCCCCTCTGAGGAGCAGCACGCCGCTCTGATCACACTCGTCCAGCAGGCCATTGCTTTAGTGCGTGGTCCCTTCCTCGATGGCTTCTGGCTGGGGGAGGACGCACCCTTTGACGCGTGGCGCGAGCAGCAACAGCGCCAGTGGCAGGTGCGCCTGCTCCTGCTGCTGGATCGGCTCTCCTTCTGGCAAGATGCTGCTGGGGAGCAGGCTCAGGCCCAGGCTACCTTGCTGCGCTGGCTGGCGCTCGATAGGCTTTCGGAGGAGGCCTATCAGCGCCTTATGCGTGTGCACCTGGCGCGTGGCGATGCGAGCGCCGCCTTGCAGGTCTATGCCACCTGCCGGGCGCGCCTGGCCGAGGAGTTGCAGGTCAAACCCTCAGCGGAAACCGTTGCCCTGGCCGAGCACATTCGCACCATTGCTGCGAACCGTAGCGGCTCCACTGCCCGTCCCACCACCACGGCTGAAAATCATCCGCCAAGCGCGCTGGTGGCCCCGCTCGTCGGTCGGCAAGCCTCTTTCACCCAACTCGTCGACCGCTACCAGCAGGCACGGCAGGGGCATCCGCAGATCGTGCTGCTGCTGGGCGAGGCGGGCATCGGCAAAACGCGGCTGGCTAGCGAGTTTGTCGCCTGGGCTCGGGCACAAGGGGCGGGGGTGCTCTCTGGGCAAGCCTTCGAGATGGGGGGAAGACTGCCCTATCAGCCACTGGTGGAGGCCCTGCGGCCGCGGCTGGAGGCGGAAAACGCGCCGGAGGACCTGCTGGAGGACTTGTGGTTGGCCGAACTGGGACGCATCCTGCCGGAGCTGCGGGTGCGCTACCCCGATCTGCCAGCCCCCACCGAGGATGAGCTGCTGGCCAAGATGCGGTTGTTTGAAGCGGTGGCGCGGCTGTTGGACGCCCTGGCAAAGCCTGCGCCACTTGTGCTGCTGTTGGATGATCTGCACTGGGTGGATAGCGCCTCCCTCGACCTGCTGCGCTACCTGGCACGGTCCTGGAAAGGACATGGCACGCGCATGCTGCTGCTAGGCACCATGCGCCATGAGGGGCTGGAGCTGAGGTCAGCACTGGCGGCCGAGCTGGCCAACCTGGGACGCGACCTACCGGTCACGCAGCTGCCGTTGCAGATGCTGAGCCAGGCGGAGACCATCCAGCTTATTCAGGCTATTGCCGGGGAGGGGAAGCATGGGACGAGGAGTGGAGGGAAGTTGCGTGAGCACGGCCCTGCTCGGCCCGCCCCATCAGAGGCATTGCCTTCGCCGGAGCGGGAGAAGCCGCTGGTCGCGCTGGGCGACGTCCTGTTTGCACAGACGAGGGGGCAGCCGTTGTACCTGCTGGAGACGCTCAAGCTGTTGCGGGAGCGAGAATGGCTGGTGCCACGGCTGGCTGCGGATGGCACCTGGAAGCTAGAGCTGGCTGTAGAGCTGGCGACCGTCGTTGCGCAGGAGCAGTTCCAGCGAGAGCTGTTGCCGCCCTCAGTGCGTGCCATGATCATGGCGCGCCTCTGGAAGCTCACCCAGCCTGCGCGCCAGCTGGTGATGGCCAGTGCGGTGCTGGGAACCCAGGCGAGCGCGAAGCTGCTGTGGCAGGTAGCCGAGGTAGAGGTGCAGACAGGCGTCGAGGCCCTGGAGGAGGCCATCGGCAGTGGTATGCTGCGCGAGGAGGAAGCAGGAGGACCAGGACTGGGCAACCTGGGCAGCTATGGCTTCTCCCATGACCTGATGCGCGATGTGGTCTACACCGAGCTGGGTGCAGCGCGGCGGCAGGTCTTGCACCAACGCGCTTTGGTGTACTTGCAGACAGCGGGAACAGCCGCCGCCGAACTGGCGTACCATGCGAGGGCTTCGGGAGAGACCGAGGCCGCCTATGGCTACAGCGTGCAGGCCGGGATGGAGGCGGTGGCCGTCTTCGCCGTCGCCGACGCCATCGGGTACTACGAACAGGCGCGCGCTTTGCTCAAGGCGCACAAGTCTTTGCAGACCGAGCTTGCAGCCTCGGAGGTCGAGCGCCTCTATACTCATCTGGGGCAGGCCTATGTCTTCCAGAACGACTGGGAGCAGGCCCAGGACGTGTATGAAGAGCTGCTCGCCTATGCGAAGCAGCACCAGCTGGCCGTGCTGGCCAGCATGACCCTCAACCGCCTGGCGATCCTGGCGATCCAACAGTCCAACGACAAGCCAATGGTGCGAGCGCTCCTGGACGAAGCCTGGCACATAGCCGAGGGGAGTCATGATCAGAAGGCGCTAGCGGAAACGGCGTGGAACCTGGCCCAGATCACAGCCATCCTGAGGGAGGACCTCACGAACTCCTTACGGCATGGCCAGCAGGCGCTCTCCCTGGCACGAGCACGACACGACCAGGAACTGGAGGGAAGATGTCTCTTCATCCTTGGAGTGATCCATCTTCTCAGAGGAGACTTTGAGGAGACCATGCACTGTGCGCAAGCGTCCCTGGCGCTCTATGCAGCCTCGGGCAACGAACCGACCGCGTCTGGGGAGCTCTCACTTCCCTCCTTTCTCAGTGGCGCTCCGCTCACCCAACCCTTGACGCATCGCGCGACAGAAGCCTTGTGCTGGGCGCTGCTGGCTCTGGCGCAAGTGTATGCTGGGCAGGTGCTGGGCAGCATGCGCAGTAGCCGCCGGGCGCTCGCCCTCGCACAGGAGAGCAAGAGCGCCTGGGTCCAAGTTAGCAGTACGACCTACCTCGCGTATGGATTGCTGGACGTGGGGGCCTATGAAGAGGCGCTCGAGCTCATACAACACACCATGGCGCTGGCGCGGACCCTTCCTCCGACGATCAGCTTCCAGAGCCTTCTCAGGGCCCTGGGGCGTACCTATCAAGCCGTGCAGCAGTGGGAAGAGGCGCGTAGCACGCTCGAAGAGGCTCTAGCCGTGGCAGAGACGTTAGACCTCCGACGAATTCGCGTGCCCACCCTTTCGCAGTTGTGCATGAACTGTGCCCTGACAGGAGAGTGGGAACAGGCCTACCACTATGCCGTGAAGGCGACCGCTTTACGCAAGAGCTCTGATGTGGCATTGATCTATCTGGATCTCTACCCTCAGTATGAAACGGAAGCCTTACTGCGTGGTGGGGATGAGCACCAAGCGAAAGAAGAAGTGCAGCGACTGGGGGAACGTCTGGGACGCTACCGGCGCTTCCGCATTCCCTACCTGCAGTCGGAGGCTTTGCTTTCAGCGTGGGATGGAGAGAGCGAGCAGGCCATCGGCCACTTGCACGAGGCAGCAGGGCTGGCAGCAGACCAGGGGTTGCCGGGCGAACGCTGGCAGATCCAGGCGGCGTTGGGGAGGGTGTATGAGGCAGCGGGCGATCCAGTGCAAGCGCGCACGGCCTTTGGTGAGGCAGCGACCATCATCGGGGGGCTGGCAGAAGGCATCAAGGATGAGACCCTGCGTGCGCGCTTTCTGGCTGGGCCACCGATCCAGCAGGTATTGCAGCAAGCCCAACGTCTCGCCAACCAGGTCCCGCAAGACCAGGCGGAGCCGGGCGGGTCTTGAGGCGTCTGGTACTGCAGGCTGATGAGCCATGGGAGGCCTCGTGAGCCTACAGGGTGCACAAAGGACGTCCGGTATGACGATCCACCTCGTCCTCTTGTCATCCCACCAGAGAACGCATCAGGACATGAACACTCAAGCAGGGTTTCACGTCACGCTGAAGACCGACGCAGCTCCAAGGGGAAGGCCAGCCACGGAACTGGCGTGACCCCCTGAACAAGCCGGTGGATGGGTGGCCGGTTCTCCTTGAGTTGGTCTTGTTCCACCTCGTTGACTGGGAGGGGTGTGGGAGGACCTCCTTCTCACGCAGACTCAGGTCGCCATTAGCAAGCCAGCGGTGCCACGTTCACTGCCCACCTTTCTCCAACCTCATCTGGTGGCGTTTGTTCACGGCTCTCTTTTACCTTTCAAGCTCCGGCTGGAACGCATTTACGGTAGCCTGTACTAAGTGCAATTACCCCGGCATCCGGCCTCGCTCCCCACGACAAATCGTGCGTGAATATACCTACGTGTACGCAGCAGTGGCTCCCGAAGAGGGGCAAATTCACAAATGGTGCTAGCACGTGATTTCGAGTGAGTCACCGTCACTTGCTTACTCGTTCGCTTCTTCTAGAAAAGAGGTATTCTGGTAGACATCGGCAACAGGGAAGCGAAGACCGAGGCTGCTCAGTTCGATGGTATCGCCTGGCCCAAGTGTATACAGTGACCAGAACCCCTGTTTCTCGCGCCTGAAGACTTCAACAAGAGGAAACTCGGAACTGATCAGCAGGTATTCTTGAATGCTGGGGCAGGAACGGTACTGCAAGGACTTCTGGCCGCGATCTCGCGCTTCGGTGGTGGGAGAGAGGACTTCAGCCACCAGAGAGGGATAGCGGATGACTTCTTGCGCTCCTCGATCGCGTGGATCGCAACTCACCGTGGCATCAGGGCAGACACGGTAATGGTCAGATAATTGCACATAGACATCTGAATTGTACACAATACAGCGACGACCGCGCAGGAATGCTTGCAGCAGGCCATTCAGGTTGGAGCCGATGATGGAATGATCAGGACTGCCACCCGTCATCATGTAGACGCGGCCATCCAGATATTCATAGGCGTGTTCGGGGTCTTGCTCAACAAGAGCAAGGTATTCTTCTAGGCTCATTCGTTCATAGTGTGCGCTATGTTCTACTGCCATCGATCATTGCTTTCCGGTCTTGCATGGTGATACATACGCCTGTCATTTTATCGGTTTCATTATACCATACCTGGACTCCTGCTCCATTGGTAAGGAGGCACATGTGCTATCGGAAGGAGTTCAGAGGCTGTGTGTAAAGTAGTTGGAAAGACACTGGCAAACGTGACCTTAAGGCAAGGTTCAAATGCACGTGACAGTTCCTCACCACCAGCAAGGTCCAGCCCTGTCATGCTGAGCGCAGCGAAGCATCTCTCTGCCTCTCAAGACAGACCCTTCGCGGAGTTTGCCCTGAGCGAAGCGAATGGGCTCAGGGTGACACGGGGTGCCTGTTCAAACGGGCAAGTACTTTTCTTCAAAGTGAACCTTGCCTAATGGGAACAAATCCCATTGAGAAAACGTCTTTCACGATAAATGAGTTTTAACAACCAAGATCGGTAACACCCCGTAGGCGCACAATTTATTGGCGCATCGCCGATTTATCGGCCTGGGGGGGGCATCGACGGGCTATTGGCCGATAAATCGACACCTACGAAATGGCCGGTTTTGGTCGTTACAGTTCAAAAATAAAAACGCTGTTCAGATGGATACCAGCAAGGAAGAGGCCACAAGATGAGCGACGCCTACACAACTAAAGTTAGCAAGAACCCCCAACAATCCAGCATCACCTCTATCTCAATGATCATACTTATCCTCTCCCTCTTCATTCTCTCAAGTT
>WNFG01028079.1_pt1 | contig 13229 bp, 15 predicted proteins | sample 5400431 | NCBI WGS metagenome assembly WNFG01 (sample SAMN13153346, study PRJNA577476) | soil metagenome | isolation source: 120 cm saprolite under Douglas fir tree site 2 hole 3 replicate 2 | place: USA:California | collected 2015-04-18
TCGCGTTCGCCCGGCGCGAGCGCATCGACCTCACTGTGGTCGGGCCGGAAGTGCCGCTCGTCGCCGGGCTCGCCGATCGGCTCGCCGCCGCCGGCCTCATTGTCTTCGGGCCGAGCGCGCGGGCGGCGGCGATCGAAGGGTCCAAGGTGTTCGCGAAGAACCTGATGCTGCGCCACGGCATCCCGACGGCGCAGTTCTCGACCTTCGACGAACCCGCCCATGCGCGCCGATACTGCCGCGACGTGGGCGCCCCGCTCGTGGTCAAGGCCGACGGCCTTGCCGCCGGCAAGGGCGCCATCCTCTGCCGCACGCTCGAGGAGGCCGACGCGGCGATCGCCGAATGCATGGAGCGCAGAGCCTTTGGCACCTCGGGGGCTCGGGTGGTCGTCGAGGAGCTCATGGTGGGGCAGGAGGTGTCCTTCTTCGTCCTCGCGAACGGTCACGATGCGATGCCACTCGCCGCCGCCGAGGACCACAAAGCCGTCTTCGATGGTGATCGTGGGCCCAATACCGGAGGCATGGGATGCTACTCGCCGGTGGCCGCATTCGACGACACGCTCGAGAAGCGGGTCATGGAAGGGATCGTGCGGCCGACCCTCACCGCGCTGGCCCGCGAGGGCGCGGCCTACCGGGGCGTCCTCTTCGCGGGCCTCATGCTGACGGCCCAGGGGCCGAAGGTCGTCGAGTTCAACTGCCGCTTCGGCGACCCCGAGTGTCAGGCGCTCGTCGTTCGGGCGCCGGGCGATCTGGTCCCGTTGCTCCTCGCGGCCGCTCGTGGAGAAGCCTGGCCGCCAGCGCACCCGTGGCCGCACGTGGCCTCAGTCTGCGTGTGCGTCGCCTCCGGCGGATATCCGGGCAAGTACGCCACCGGACTCCCGATTCGCGGTGTCGAGGCCGCCGAAGCCAGGCCCGATGTGCAGGTGTTCCACGCCGGAACTGCAACGCGCGAGGGCAGACTGGTGACCGCGGGCGGCCGAGTGCTTGGCGTGACCGCCGTCGCCGAGAATCTCACGAACGCGATGGCGTCGGCCTACAGCGCCGTGCGTGAGATCTTCTTCGACGGCATGCACTATCGTACCGACATTGGGAGCAGGGGAGTGCGAGCCGAAGCGCCGCCGCGGCGGTGAGGCGCGCTGATAGAGGAGACAATCGTGACGGGACCTGTGCGCGTGGGTATCGTGCTCGGCAGCGATTCGGACCTCGAGGTGATGCTCGAGGCGGTGAAGGTGCTCGACGCGCTCGAGGTGGGCAGCGAAGTCGTCGTCGCCTCTGCGCACCGGACGCCGGCGCGCACCCACGAATACGCGACGACGGCTCATTCGCGAGGCATCGGCGTCCTGATCGCCGGGGCAGGCGGGGCCGCCGCCCTCCCGGGCGTCCTCGCCTCGCTGTCGCCCCTGCCGGTGATCGGCGTCCCGGTCGCGTCCACACCGCTCGGGGGTCTCGACGCGCTCCTCTCGATCGCACAGATGCCGAAGGGCGTCCCGGTCGCGACCGTGGCGATCGGCAAGTGGGGCGCGGCCAACGCGGGAATGCTCGCAGCTCAGATCCTGGCGCTCGGCGACGCGGCGCTGGCGGCCCGCCTTGCCGCCTATCGGAGACGGCTCGCAGACGAGGTGGACGAGGGCGCGCGTCGCGTGGCGGCGCAGATGAAGTCGGGCGAGCCGCCGAAGTCGGGGACGTGAGGCACGTCGGACGCCCGCGCATCATCGCGGTCGACCCCGTTGCGCCCACTCCGGCCGGTCTTCGAGCTGCGGCGGACGTCCTCCGGGGGGGCGGGGTGGTGGCGTTCCCGACGGAGACCTTCTACGGTCTTGCCGCGGCGGCACTCGATCCCGTGTCCGTCAGGCGAATCTTCGAGTTGAAGGGGCGGCCCGAGTCGAAGCCGCTCCTCGTCCTTGTCGACTCGGTGGCGATGGCCGAGTCCGTGGCACACGTGAGCAACTCAGCGCTGGCCCTGATGGCGCGCTGCTGGCCCGGCGCCCTCACTCTCGTGCTCTCCGCGCACGCCAATGTACCTGCAGACGTGACGGCGGGGACGGGGACTCTCGGGCTCCGCGTCTCGTCCCACCCGGTCGCGCGGGGTCTGGTGGAGTCGCTCGGCGAGCCGGTGACAGCTCCGAGTGCGAACCCGAGCGGCCTCGAGCCACCGACGACGGCCGAGGGCGTGCTCGCCTATTTCCTGGCACATAGAATGAGAGTCACCGGCGTCATCCAGGCCGGCGGCAAAAGCGTGCGAATGGGTGGCCGCCCGAAAGCCCTGATCGAGCTGGGTGGCCGGTGCATCGTCGAGCGCGTCGTCGCGGCGCTCGCGGCTGTGGTCGACGACGTCCTGATCGTGACCGGCACCCCGGAGCTCTACACCTTTCTCGGGCTGCCCACGGTCGCCGACGTCTATCCGGACCACGGCTCGCTCGGCGGGATCTACTCGGGCCTCAAGGCAGCCGCGGGCGACGTGGCATTCACGGTCGCTTGCGACATGCCGTTCCTTCACCCCGAAGTGGTCAGGCTGGTCGTCGCGCGCGCCGGCCAGGGCGACGTCGTCATTCCGCGCGTCGGCAGCCAGCTCGAGACCATGCACGCCGCGTACGGGAAGGCGTGCCTTCCGCACATCGAGGAACGGCTGCTGGCCGGGCAGCTCAGGATCGTGGGGTTCTTCGACCGTGTGCGTGTCGTCGAGATCCCCGAGACCGATGTGGCTCGGTTCCGTGACCCGGCGGTCGCCTTCATGAACGTGAATACCCCGGACGAGCTCGAGCGCGCCCGCGCCCTCGTCGCCAAGCTCCGCTGACATGGCCGGGCTGCGACCCATCGGGCTCGTGCACTACCACGAGCTCGGCCTCAAGCGGGGTAACCGGCCGCTCTTCCTGCGCCATCTCGCACGAAATCTCCAGCGCGCAACGTCGGATCTGGGGCCGGTGAAGCCGCGGCAGGTCTCGGGTCGTTTGCTGCTCGACCTCGAGGATCACCCCGATCCCGCGGCGGTCCGTGATCGGGTGCGTCGCGTGTGCGGGGTGGCGAGCGTTGCGCTCGCCTATCGTGTCGTCTCGACCGTCGACGCGATGAAGGCGGTCATCGCGAGGCTGATCGAGGAACGGAGCTTCGCCTCGTTCCGGATCACCGCTCGCCGGGCGTTCAAGACGTACCCGATGACGAGCGTGGAGCTGAACCGCGAGCTCGGCGCGTTCGTCCTCGAGCGCGTCGCCTCGCGCGTCGACCTGCGCCACCCGGAGCTCGAGATCCACGTCGAGGTGATGCCCGCCGAGACCTTCGTGTACGTCGACCCCGTCGCCGGCCCGGGAGGACTGCCCGTGGGCGCGAGCGGTACGGTGGCGACACTGCTCTCAGGCGGGATCGACTCCCCGGTCGCGGCCTGGCGGATGATGAAGCGCGGCTGCCGCGTTGTCTTCGTGCACTTCCACAGTGTGCCGTACCTACCGCCGACCTCTCAGGCCAAGGCCCGCGCCCTGGCCGGGTTGTTGACCCAGTGGCAGTACGACTCGAAGCTCGTCCTGGTGCCCTTCGGCGAGATCCAGCGCGAGGTCGTGCTCACCGTCCCGCCTCCAGCCCGAGTCGTCGTCTACCGCCGGCTCATGGTACGGATCGCCGAGGCGCTGGCCCGAAAGCATGGGGCGGCGGCGTTGACGACGGGGGAGAGTCTCGGACAGGTAGCGTCGCAGACCCTCTCGAACATCGCGCGGATCGACGAGGCCGCCGGGATGCCGATTCTGAGGCCCCTGATCGGCATGGACAAGCTGGAGATCACCGAGGAGGCGCGCCGGCTCGGGACGTTCGAGATCTCGGTCGAGCCGGATGCCGACTGCTGCACGCTGTTCGTCCCGAAACACCCGGCGACGCGGATGTCGGAGCATGAGGTCGGCGCGGCCGAGGCGCGCCTCGAGATCCCGCGGCTCGTCGCGTCGGGATGTGACGGCGCTTCGGTCGAGGCGTTCGAGTTCCCGGCGGGAGCTCCCACCGAGCCGCGGTCCGAATGACCGCCGCCCTCCAGCAGATCGAGCTCTGAAGCTCGTATCGGGCGACTGCGGCGCGGCCTCGCCCGAAGCCGTGGACGGGCAACCCCCACTATGTTGGTGGCTTGACACGCCGGAGCCACAACCGATATGGTGCCTATATGACTGTCGTTGGCCTGGGGGCCGATCACGCCGGGTTTCCATTGAAGGAGGACCTGAAGGCCTGGCTGATCACCCGCGGCTACGATGTCGTCGATCTCGGAACGCAGTCGGCCGATGCCGTCGACTACCCTGACTACGCGGCCGCCGTGGGGAGCGCGGTGACCGCCGGCAAGTCAGACTGCGGCGTCCTCGTGTGTGGAACCGGAATTGGCATGGCGATCGCGGCGAACAAGCTGCCCGGTATCCGTGCCGCGGCCTGCAGCGACGCCTACACCGCGCGGATGAGCCGCGAGCACAACGACGCGAACATCCTGGCGCTGGGGGCGCGGATCACCGGACGCGATGCCGCGATCGAGATTCTCGAGACCTGGCTGGCGGCGACGTTCGCGGGCGGCCGGCATGCCGGACGGGTGGACAAGATCGTCGCGCTCGATCGCGGGCGAGGCCAGGAGACTCCCGATGCTCAGGCTCGCTGACGCCGATCCCGAGATCGCGAAGGCGCTGCGCGCGGAGGCGCAGCGGCAGCACCGGAACCTCGAGCTGATCGCCTCCGAGAACTTCGTGTCCGAAGCGGTGCTCGAGGCGGTGGGGTCGGTGCTGACCAACAAGTACGCCGAGGGGTACCCCGGACGTCGCTACTATGGCGGCTGCGAGATCGTCGACGTCGTCGAGGGTCTCGCCATCGCTCGCGCCAAAGAGCTATTCGGCGCGGAGCACGTCAACGTGCAGCCCCACTCGGGCGCCCAGGCCAATATGGCGGTCTACTTCACGCTCCTGAAGCCTGGCGACACCGTGCTCGGGCCCAACCTCTCGCACGGCGGACACCTGACGGCCGGGAGCCCCGTGAACTACTCCGGCAAGCTCTACTCGATCGTGGCCTACGGCGTACGCAAGGACACGGAGCGGATCGACTTGGACCAGGTGCGCGACCTGGCGCGCCAGCACCGACCGAAGCTGATCATCGCCGGCGGCTCCGCCTTCCCGCGGGCGATCGACTTCGCGCCGTTCCGGGATATCGCGCGCGAGGTCGGCGCTGCCCTCATGGCCGACATCGCCCACCCAGCGGGTCTGGTCGCGGCGGGGCTTCACCCGTCGCCGATGGGCGTTGCCGACTTCGTCACGACGACGACTCACAAGACGCTCCGCGGCCCACGGGGCGGGATGGTCATGTGCCAGTCGGAGCATGCGCAGGCGCTCGACAAGACCGTCATGCCTGGAGTTCAGGGCGGTCCGCTGATGCACGTGATCGCCGGAAAGGCCGTCGCGTTTCGCGAGGCCTTGACGCCGGCATGGCGCGAGTACCAGATGCAGATCGTGAAGAACGCGGCGGCGCTCGCGGCGGCGCTGGTCGGGCGCGGCTACCGACTCGTGACGGGTGGCAAACACGGTGCCGTTCGAGACGCGCAGCCCCATGGTGACGAGCGGCGTCCGTATCGGCACGCCGGCCGTCACCTCGCGAGGCATGCGGGAGGCCGAGATGAGCGAGATCGCGCGCCTCACCGACCGCGTGCTGTCCAATCTCGGATCGTCCTCGGTGGAGACAGCGGTACGGGGTGAGGTGCAGGAGTTGACGAGCCGCTTTCCGCTCTATCCAGAGAGAACCCACTGACAGAACCTAAGGATCGGACCGGCGTGACAGGAGGAGAGGCCCGATGAAATGCCCGTTTTGCGGTCACACGGAGGATCGGGTCGTCGACTCGCGGGTGGGCCGGGAGGGCGAGTTCATCCGGCGCCGGCGCGAGTGTCTCAAGTGTCACCGCCGGTACACGACCTACGAGTACATCGAGGACGTGCTGCCCCACGTGGTGAAGCGTGATGGGCGTCGCGAGCCCTTCGATCGGCAGAAGCTCCGTGGCTCGATCCTCAAGGCGTGCGAGAAGCGGTCAGTGGGGGTACAGGCCGTCGACGACGTCGTCGTCGACATCGAGGCCCAGCTTCACGAGCGGGCCGAGAAAGAGGTCAGCGCCGAGGAGTTGGGCCGGGTGGTCATGGAGCATCTGCAAAGGCTCGATCCAGTCGCCTATGTGCGATTCGCCTCGGTGTACCGGCAGTTCAAGGACATCGGCCAATTCGTCGAAGAGGTGAAGGGACTCCAGAAGGACGACAAGACGAAGGCCCTGCCCGCCAAGCCCCGCCCCCTCGCCAAAACGAAATAACCCCGACGCCTGCCCCCCGGAGCGCAATCGACCGGGGGAGTCAGCCGGGGGAGGGAGTCAGCCGGGGGAGTATGAGGGGGGTCGCCCCCCTCATGTACACAGACAGCACGGCCCTGTCGCTGAGAGGAGATCCGAGGCTGTCGGGGATCTCCCCCTCATGTTCAGACAGGGCCGAGTGCCGCGTGGACTTTACTTCTTCTTCTTCTTGGTCGCCTTCTTCTTCGCCACCGCGTCACCTCCCTCCGTCGGCGTGCTCGAGGTACCTCTGATCGGCATGCTAGTGAGGAGGCCAAAATCTGTCAAGAGCAAAATCCCATATATAGGGGTCGCCGAGGCTTCCGCTCCCCAGATCTAGGGTGAACGCTGGATTGACTTTGCTAGCGGCCCCGATGTAGCGTGAGCGCAAGATCGAAGCGCAACCCTTCACCAAACACCTACTCCCGAGGAGACCTCCGCCGATGAGACGCACGCTTAAGAAGCTTGTGTTCGTCGAGCCGAAATCGACCCATCTGCACATCTACAGCCGGGTGTGCATCCCGCGTCTCGGCTCGGTGCTCCTGGCGACGATCATGCGCACCAAGGGCTACGACGTCCGCGTCTACATCGAGGACATCCACGATGTCGACATGAACGAGGTCCTCTCGGCTGACCTCGTCGCGATCTCGGCGATCACGTCGACCGCACCCCAGTCGTACCGGCTCGCGGACAAGGTGAGGGAGGCGGGGGCGATCGCCGTGCTCGGAGGCACGCACGTGAGCTTCCTCCCCGAGGAGGGGCTCGAGCACGCGGACTTCGTGGTTCGCGGCGAGGGAGAGTTTGCGTTCCAGGAACTGGTCGATGCGATCCAGGCGGGATACGGGTTCGAGCAGATCAAGAACCTCTCGTACCTCGCGGACGGCCGCCCGGTCCACCTCCCGGAGCGCCCGAAGATCCCGAACCTCGACGTCAATCCGATTCCGGACTACCGGCTCATCACGGGCTGGAAACCAGGCGGCGTCATCTCGGTCGCCACCTCGCGCGGCTGCCCCTTCTCGTGCACCTTCTGCTCGGTGCCCGGCATGTACGGCCACGCCTTCCGCACGCACTCGGTCGAGCGCGTGCTGCAGGAGCTCGAGCTCCACCGGGGCAACATGTACACGTTCTTCGCCGACGACATCTTCACCGCGAACAAGAAGCGCTGCAAAGAGCTGCTGCGCGGAATGATCGAGCGCGACCTGACGCCCGACTGGGGTGCGCAGGTGCGGACGGAGACCGTCGACGATCCGGAGCTCCTCCGGCTCATGCGTGACTCCCGCTGCTTCAACGTCTACGTCGGGTTCGAGTCCATCAACCCGCGGACGCTCAAGCTCTTCCAGAAGAAGCAAGATCTCGCCAAGATCGAGCGGTCGATCGAGCGCTTCCACGCCCACAAGATCCGCATCCACGGCATGTTCGTGGTGGGCTCGGACGAGGACGACGTCGAGACGATCGACGCCACCGCCGAGTTCGCCCTGAAGAACGACATCGACTCCATCCAGTTCATGATCCTCACGCCGATCCCCGGCTCGCCGGATTGGGACCAGCTCTACGATCGCGGTGAGAAGTACGTCATCAGCAAGAACTGGCAGTTCTACGACGGCCACCACGCCGTCCACCAGCCTCGCCGGATGAGCCCCTACGAGCTGCAGATAGGGGCGATCAACGCGATGGCGAAGTTCTACTCCTGGCGCGGGATCGCCAAGAAGGCCTTCAAGGGGGACAAGTACTACGCCGCCATCCGTTACTTCGGCAAGCGGATGATTCGCGACTGGTGGAAGGACGCCGAGAATCGCCAGCACGTCGAGTGGCTCAAGGCCCAGCTGTACTCGGACGCGAAGGAGCTCGGGCATGGCGCGCTGCAGCGGGTGGGACTGCCGGCGATCCTGCTCCAGGACGCGGTGGGCCGCCTGCTCCAGCGCTTCCTCGGCGAGCTCGGCGTGACCGTCGTCCCGCTCGCCGAGGCGGCGGCCGAGGGCGCGGCGCGCGCGCGGGAGACGGTCGACTGTCTGATCACGCCGATCGTCAAGCGCGCCGTCAAGGAGCGTGAGGAGTTCTACGCGAACCTTGCAGCCGTGAACACCCTGCTCCAGAGCCGGTGGGAGAAGCTGCCCCGGGTGAGCTTCCCGCTGCTCGACGGCCAGGGGCCGGTCTTCGAGCCCTTCGCGAAGATCGGGCTCCTCTTCACCAAGAACCTCGATCGCATCCGCGACGCCTACAAGACCGCCGGCGTCGCCGAGGGTCTCTGGGAAGCGGCCTAGCCGGGGCCGGGTTGGGGCCGGAACCCGGGGTGCCTGCCTCGACCCGTGTTTTCAGGATGGTTCCGACGCGCACCTCCTAGCTGTTCACGCTCACGCGTTACAGCTAGCGTGGTCGAGGCAGGCACCCCCGGGCTCCGGCCCCGACCCGGCCCCGGCTACGCTTCTTTGGGCTCCTGGACCGATGAGGGCCGGCGGGCGTGGCGGCGGCGCACAAATTCCTCGTTCAGCGGCACGCCTTTCTTGCAAAACGGACAGGTGTCCGGATCGTAGGTCGGGAAGTCGCGGCTTACGAGGCTGAAGACGGGCCGGTTGTCGAGATCGACCGACGTCCGGCGCCAGAGGCAGCCGATACCAACCACGAGCGCGCCGAGCTGCTCCACGAGATTGATGAGCAAGTTCAGCGTGGAGCCGGTGCTGACCAGATCCTCGATCAGGAGGACCTTGGCACCGGGCCGGGTCAGGCGCTGGAACTCGACGGGGAGGGAGACGCGTCGTTTGCCCCCGGACAGCCCCTTGGCGCCGTAGACGACGATGGGCCGCGAGGGATGGGCGCGCGCCACGCAATGCGACAGGATCAGCGCGCCCGGGCCCGTCGACAGGACCATGTCGACTGGCCACTGGGCGAAGTGCTTGGCGATCACCGCGCCGAGGCCTTCCGTGAACGAGGGTTCCGTGGTGACCAGCGTCTTTTCGATATATTCCGAGGTGTGCTGGCCCGAGGGCAGCAGGATGTGGTCGTTGGCGTGATAGGCGCCCGTGCGCTTCAGGATCTCGAGGTGAATCTTCTCCCTGACTTCGGTCTCGACGGCGGCGGGGTCCTTCCTGGCGCCTGCGCTCATCCGGGCCCTCCTCGGGGCATTATCGCACGCGGTGGAGCGCCGCCATGCGGCGCTTTCATCGCGTGCTAAACTCGCCGCATGCGTGTGCTCGCCGTGGAGACTTCGACGCTGGCCGGCGGCGCCGCGCTCCTCGACGGCGAGCTCGTCGTCGGTGAGTACGCGCTCGACGTCAGCGCAACGCACTCCGAGCGCCTGATGGTCGCCATCGATCGGCTCTTGACCGACGCGGGCTGGACAGTCCGTGACCTCGAGGGTCTCGCGGTCTCCGTGGGGCCGGGCTCGTTCACGGGCCTTCGGATCGGCCTCAGCACTGTCAAGGGGCTGGCCCTCGCCCTCTCCATCCCGATCGTGGCGGTGCCGACGCTCGACGCGATGGCGGCCCTTCTGCCGTTCGCCGCGTTGCCCGTGTGCCCGGTCCTCGACGCCCGCAAGCGCGAAGTCTACGCGTCGCTCTATCGGTGGGATGGTGCCGGCATGCATCGAGTGTGGGAGTACCTGGCGATCGCGCCCGCCGATCTCGCCCGACGCCTGGACGAGCCGGTGATCGTGCTCGGCGACGCCGCGGACCAGATCCATTCGCCGTATGCGCGGCGGATCCGACCACCGCGGCGGGGACCCTCTCCGGCGTCCGTAGGTGCTCTGGGATACTCGCGCCTCGCGATCGGCGATACGGTCGCGCCGGCCGATCTCGTGCCGATCTATCTCCGGCCCTCCGAGGCCGAGCTGAAGCGCCGCGGTGCCTCTCTCCGTTGACCTCATGCGCCCCGAAGACCTCGACGAGGTCCTCGGGATCGAGCGCGCGTCGTTCTCGATGGCCTGGTCGCGGGGCGCCTTCCTCTACGAGATGCAGCAGAACCGGGTCGCCCGCTGCTGGGCGATGCGCGAGGACGCCCGGGTGGTCGGCTACCTCTGTCTCTCGGAGGTCGCCGACGATCAGGCTCGTAGTCCTCGAAGTGCGCCCGAGCAACACCGAGGCGCGAACGCTCTATGAATCCTTTGGGTTCCGTGTCGTCGGTCGCCGGCGCGGGTATTACTACGACACCGGCGAGGACGCGCTCGTCATGGAGGCGGAGCTCCAGACGGCTCAGCCGGGAACCCGTGTCTAGCCTCACCCGTTCGTGGTATTGAAGCGGCGTTCGGCCACTACCAAGACTCCGGAGAGGAGATTCATCGTGACCCGCGGGATGACTGCGCTCGCGACACTCGTGGTCGTCGTCGCCACCTCGTCCGGCCCCGTGCTCGCCGAGACCATGGCGCTCAAGCTCCTCCCGAACTATTCTCGGGCCACGTTCAAGAGCGACGCGCCACTCGAGACTTTCGTCGGCAACACCGCGGCCGAAGGCGTTGCCGGCACGTTGACCGTCGATCCGGCCCGCCCTCAAGCCGCCTCTGGAACGGTCAAGGTCGACATGAACCTGGTTCGGACGGGTGTCGACAAGCGGGACGCCGACATGCGCGGCAAGAACTTCCTCGATACCGAGGTCGAGGCCAACCGATGGGTCACCTTCGAAATGAAGGGCGTGGAGATCGCCGGGCCACTCGAGCCCGGGAAGGCGATCCCGGCCAAGGTGCGAGGCATCCTGACGGTGAAGCAGAAGCCGGTCGAGCGGCTCGCCGACGCCACCGTCACCTGGATCAAGCTCACACCCGAGCAGGTCGAGAACCAGAAGCGATTCGGTTTCACAGCGGACAATATCAAGGTGCGAGCCCGGCTCGCGACGACCTTCACCGACCACGGCATGCAGGTGCCGCAGGTGCTCATCTTCAAGGTCTCGAACGATATTCAGCTGGAGACCGACTTGACCTTCGTTCGCCAGTAGGCATTGCCTTGGGAAGCCAGGCCAGGTGTCTGGTTCTCGCTCTTCTGCTCCTGAGCCCGGCTTTGCTCTCCAAGTCCGCGGCCGCGCAAACCCCCTCCGCCGCCGAGATCGCGCGGGGCAAGTACGTCTTCGGGGCGACCGGGGGCTGCGGTTGCCACACCGTCCCCAAGGAGCCCGTCAATGCGGGCGGGCGGAAATACGACGGGCCGTTCGGGACCGTGTACTCGTCCAACATCACGCCCGACCGCGAGACCGGCATCGGCAGCTGGACCGACGAACAGATCATCACCGCGATCCGTCTGGGTCGCCGGTCGAACGGCGAACGCCTGGTCCCGGTGCACCCGTACACGGTATTCAACGGGATGGGGGCGGAGGATCTCAAGCCGCTCGTCGCGTTTCTGCGCACCGTGCCGCCGGTGAAACGGGCCAATCAGCCGAAGAAGATCACCGTGCCGATGTTCGAGAGCGTGTTCCTGCCGGCCTGGCTCGCGGCGTTCGCGCCGCGGGAGACGCCGCCGACGGCGGTACCGACCTCCGGCCCGGCGCGCGGCGAGTATCTGGTCCGCGCCGTCGGTCACTGCGGCGAGTGCCATACGCCGCGGACGATGACGATGGCGACCGATAACTCACGCTTCCTGGCGGGGAATCCCAAAGGTCCCGAGGACTCCGAAGTTCCCAACATCACGCCCGACAAGGCGACGGGCCTGGCGTGGTCCGAGGAGGAGATCGCCGACTATCTCGGTACGGGTAACAAGCCCGACGGCGACGTCGCCGGAGGGCTCATGGGCGAGATGATCGAGGGGACGCTGGCCGGGTACAAGGACCTGACCAAGGCCGACCGGCTCGCGATCGCCCGGTACCTCAAGACGATTCCGGCGGTCAAGAACAAGATCGGCAAATGAGCGCAGTGCCCTTCAGCTACCGGATGAAATCTCCTGAAGGAGGAAACGAGATGGAGCTCCGACGCGTGAGGACCGGTGTCATCCTCGGGAGCCTCGTCGCGCTGGCCCTCGTCGGCTGCGCGACCGGCAAGACGGCCACCATGGGGTCCGGCGATCCCGTCGCGGACCGCCAGCGGCTGATGAAGAACAACGGCGCCAACTGGGCGGAGATCCAGAACAAGGTCAAAGCGGGGAACGCGGAGGGTGTCGCGGTGAACGCCGAGGCGCTCGCGCTACACGCTCAGCGGATCACGCTCCTGTTCCCCGAGGGCTCGCTCACCGACAAATCGAAGGCGAAGCCCGACATCTGGCAGAAATGGCCGGAGTTCCAGGCCGCCGCGAAGAACCTCGAAAACCGCGCCGGCACGCTTCGCGATCAGGCGGTCGCGAAGGACGCCGCGGCCGTGACGGCGACGGTCGGGACGTTCGGTCGTGACGCCTGTGGAACGTGCCACACGCCCTTCCGCGTCCCGCCGCCGCAGCCGCAACCCGCGGCGCCGCGTTCCTAACCCAAAAGGAGGCACCATGAAGCTCAGACACGTGAAAACTGGTGTCGTTCTCGGTAGTCTCGTTGCGCTGGCGCTCGCCAGCTCCGCGACGGGACAGTCCACGACCAAGATCTGGAGCGGCGATCCCGTCGCCGACCGCCAGCGGCTCATGAAGCTCAACGGCGCGAGCTGGGCGGACGCGCAGGCCAAGCTGAAAGCCGGCAACGCCGAGGCGGTCGCGGTGAACGCCGAGACGATGACGCTCATCGCGACGCAGATCGTTGCCCTCTTCCCCGAAGGCTCGCTGACCGACAAGTCAAAGGCAAAGCCGGAGATCTGGCAGAAGTGGGCCGAGTTCGAGGCCGCTGTCAAAAACTACGGGCTGCAGGCCGAGAAGCTCCGCGACGCGGCGCGGAGCAAGGACCAGGCGGCCACCGAAGCCGTCGCGAAGGAGTTTGGACGGCAGGCGTGCGGGACTTGCCACACCCCGTTCCGCGTCCCGCCGCCCCAGCAGCAGCCGCCGGCGCCTCCGCAACAGTTGCAGCCGCGCTGACGTTCGTCACCGTCCGATGAGTC
>WNFG01016853.1_pt1 | contig 13226 bp, 10 predicted proteins | sample 5400431 | NCBI WGS metagenome assembly WNFG01 (sample SAMN13153346, study PRJNA577476) | soil metagenome | isolation source: 120 cm saprolite under Douglas fir tree site 2 hole 3 replicate 2 | place: USA:California | collected 2015-04-18
GGCCTCGATTATCGATCACGCCGACGGCACCCACGCCGTTGCTCTGCATCAACTCGTTTGCCGCGGCCAGCGCTGCGGATTCACTGACGAAGAGCTGTTGGCTAACGGGTCGCATCACGTCGCGCGCGCGTTGCTCGCGCCAGCGTTCGCGCGGCAGCTTTTTCAGATCTTCGAGTGCGAGAATTCCCAACAGCCGCCGATCGTGCGCAACCGGAAAGCTTGTTTGACGGTGAAGCGGTAGTACTTCGTCGACAAAACGGCTAATCGACAAATCCGGTTCGATCGATATCGCTACAGACATCGCCTCTGCCACCGTCGCCGGCCCGTCGTCGCGCACGCTGCGCACAACGCTCGTAGCGGCGCTCAACAAAAACAGTCCGATCAGCACCGACCAAAGCCCCATGAAGTAGGCATGAAATGATGGCGCGACCGCCATGTAAACTCCGAACACGATTAGCACCAGCGACACCAGTTGTCCGCAGAACCCGGCAATGCGCGTCGCATTACGAATGTCGCCGCTGCGTTTCCAGACAATCGCGCGCAACACGCGGCCCCCGTCGAGCGGATATCCGGGAAACAAATTGAAGATCGCAAGCAACAGATTGCCCGCGCAAATAAAGAGGAAAAATGCGGTGCCGGGATTGAACCTAAGTCTCGCAGTCACCAGCAGGCAGCCAAAACCGATCAATGAAAAAATGAAACTCGCCGCCGGGCCGGCGACCGCGATGCGAAACTCCGCTCCCGGACTCTCTGGTTGGGTTCGCAAGCGGGCCAAACCGCCAAATGGATGCAGCACGATCTCTTCAATCTCGATTCCCTCCATCCGGGCCATCAGCGCATGCGACAATTCATGACCAAAAACCGAAAGAAAAAGTCCCAGCGTGATCGCGATACCCAGCGTCCAGGCTACCGGATCGTCAGCCGGCGGAAGCTGTAGCGTACCCAACTGCATGGGATGCCGGTGCGCGTTCACGGCAATCATCGCGACGCTAATCGCAAACACGCCGAACCAGCGATAGTCGATGCGCACGGGAATTCCGTAAACGCGCGCGACCATGATCTGCCGTTTGAAAAACGATTTGAGGTTCATGCAAGAACGCAAAGAGCAACGGGCGAAGGGGAAAGTGCAAGAAGCAAACCGTTAGACGCCATCGATTCTCGTGCTGTTCCGTCCCAAGCACGATTGTAGTCCCCGGGATCTCTCCGCGCTTAGCCCTTTGCGCTTGGCCCCCTTAACTGCTGGTGGCGTGCTGCCAGTCAACTTCGAATAGGGGCACGGGCTGCTCGCGATTCTTGACGTTAATGGGATCGCGCGCCATCAATTGATAGCGTGACTTCGCGGCCTGGGCGGTGGCTTCGCTGACCAGGATCTCGCCGCGTTTCGCGTTGGACTCCAAACGCGAGGATGTGTTCACGGCGTCGCCAATCGCGGTGTACTCCGAGCGGCGCTCAGAACCGATGTATCCCACGGTTACTTCGCCAGTGTGAAGTCCGATGCCGATCCCGATTTCCGGAAGGCCTTCCTTGTGCAGTTCATCATTGATGCTGAGCATGCGCCGCTGCATCGCCACGGCAGCGTTGATAGCATTTTGCGCGTCCTTGGCCGTGACGGTCGGCGCGCCGAACAGCGCCATCAATCCGTCGCCCAGATACTTGTCGAGCGTTCCGCCGTGCGCAAAGATAATGTCAGTCATCGCCGAGAAATACAGATTTAGCAGATGCACGATCTTTTCCGGCGCCGCGTGCTCAGAAATACTCGTGAAGCCGCGAATGTCGGCAAAAAGCACGGTGATCGTCTGCGTCACACCGCCGAGCTTGAACGAGTCAGGATTGTCGAGCAGTTGCTTCACGACGTACTCAGGCAGGAACCGGCCGTAGTTGGCGCGCGCAACTTCTTCGCGGGCGAGGCGCTCATGCGCCCGCACGTTCTCGACCGCGATTGCGGTCTGCGCGGCTACGGCGCTGATCAGTTCAAGATCGTCGGGCTTGAAAGCCGAGAAAGGATCGAGCCGGTCGGCGTAAAGCGCCCCGTGCACTCCGGATTCCGTAAATAGCGGCGCGCAGATCGTTGAGCGCACTCCCTGCGACACGATCGAATCGACCCCGGCGAACTGCTCGTCGGCGGCCGCGTCCTGCGACAGCAGCGCGACTTTGTCCTTCATCACTTTGCGCGTAATGGTGCGGCCGATCGTCATCTTGCGCGCGTGAGCTTCCAGCTTTTCATCGCGCGCCCGCGTCGCAATCGGAAACAGCTTCGCCTCGTCGGCGTTCGCCTCAGTCACGATGCCTTCGGCCAGCAGAGCGATCACGCGATCCGCGGGTGTCGAGCGAAAAATAATATCGGTGGCTTTTTTGAAAATCTTGTCGAGGTCAAACCCTGAACCGAGCGCTTTGCTCATCTCGTAAAGCTCGGCGAGGATGTTTGCCTTGCGCTGCAGCGATTCGAGCACTTTGTCGCGCGGTGCGCCGGCAGCGGTCACGGGTTCGGCCTGACGCAGGACAGTCGACAGCACGTCTTTCGCCGACATCAGCAGTTGCGTGTGTCCCAGCGGCTTGTCGTCGTAACTGAGGTCAGCGGTGCGCTCTTCCTGCGCCTGCTCAAACCTGATCGTGCTGGCGCCGATCGTAACCCGGTCGCCGTCTTTCAGCGGATGCTCGAATCTTTGTTCGCCGTTGACGAAGACGTGGTTGGCGCTCCGTTTGATCTGCCCGTTCACCATTACGCCGTCAACAATCATGAACGAACCGTCGTCGGTCGACTTGATGTGCGCGTGGTGGCGCGACGCGCGCGGATCATCGAGCACAATCTGATTGTCGGGCGCGCGCCCGATCATGCACGGCGCCTGGGAATTAAGTTGATACTCGCCCTGGCGACCGCTGGCGTCGGTGGTTCTTAGCAAGGCCATGATCTTATAGCGGATGAATCCGATTCCGAGACGAAACGGAAAGCTGATTCTACAAGTAAACGCCCTTTCAGCCTAGTGTCGGCATCCCGATGAAAACCAGAGCGATGACCTTGCCGTGCATCGCGGACGGTGCGATGATTGCAGCCTCGGAACTGGCTGAACCTCTCAAAGTTGGATTAGGAGGATTCCCCCTTGCCCGGTCTGACCCGCCTGCTTTGCTGCTCGCTAATTCTGGCGACGACAATTCTCACGCCCTTTTCGCCTAACGCGCAGGGCCAATTGCCTGACCAAAAGCCGGGACCAACGGGATCGATCTCCGGTCGCGTGACGCTGGGCGGCAACGCGGCCGAGGGAATTCCAGTGGTCGCCGTATCCGGACAAACAGTTAATCGGCGGGAAGCTGCCACGAGATCTTTCACGGACAGTGAAGGCCACTATCGCCTCGCAGCATTGCCGCCGGGTCAATATCAGATATGGGCGGTTACTCCGGGTCTGGTCGCCGAGCCCGGGCCCTTCCCAAGATATGGCTTTCCTTTTTACGGTTCCAGCCAAAACATCATTCTGGGTGTCAATGAAGACGTATCCGATATTGATCTAAAACTGGTCCGAGGCGCGGTGATCACCGGGCGCGTTACCGACGCCGAGAACAACCCGGTGGTTGAAGAGCGCGTATCTCTACATTTGGTTGATGAGAATGGCGCGCCATCCCGTTTTGGCTCGCCCGGTTCATCCAATGACCAAATGTACCAAACCGACGATCGCGGAATTTATCGGATCTACGGTTTGCTCGGTGGTCGTTACAAAGTAAGCGTCGGCTACGATGCTAGTGACGGAGTTATTCGCGGCGGTCGTCGTCAGCGTACTTTTTATCCCGATGCTAACGATCAATCAAAGGGCGCCATTGTCGAATTGAAGGAAGGCGGCGAAGCCAACCACATCGATATCAAGGTTGGGAGTGCTACCCAAACCTACGCTGTATCAGGACATGTGATAGATGCGGAAAGTGGGTTGCCGATCGCACGGACCGGCGTCAGATTCATGCTCGTGTCACAAGATCAGGGAGCGCCTTCACCCAGCTTCGGTTTACAGGCTGATGACCGCGGAGAATTTAGTTTCGATGGATTTGGGCCTGGCCACTACATCGCCTTAGTTACCTCTGAAAGTTACGGCGGAAACTTTTATGGAGACCCGGTTAACTTCGAAGTTGTCGACCACAACGTCAGCGGATTGGAACTCAAGGCGATTTTGGGATTGAGTGTGAGTGGCGTCGTCGTCGCCGACGGTGTCATGACCAAAGATCTGTTGCGGCTGTTACCTGGGCTCCGGATTTTTGCGCGAGTGGCCTCGGGATCCACGAGTCAACTTAGTACCGGGGGAAATTCCATCGTGGCCCCAGATGGAAGTTTTCAGGTGAATGGCTTGAGACCCGGTCATCTATCGATCGATGCATACGCTTCAGCGCCTACTTACACGCGACCGGCGATCGTGCGCATCGAGCATGACGGCATCGGCGTTAGTCAGGGTTTCGACGTCCAGCAAGCAGTTTCCGGATTGCGCGTCATCATTAATTATGGCACCGGCGCGATTCGCGGAACGGTTAGACTGGAAGGCGGAGCCTCACTCGCCGATTCTCGCATCTACGTGAATAGCAAACGCGAAGGCGAGCGCGACGGTACTGGCATTGTCGTTGACGCCCGTGGTCACTTCCTTATCAAGAACCTCGCGCCAGGCACGTACGAAGTAACAGTCCAGGTTGGATTTGGCACTCCGGCCTTTCCCCTTCGCCCGCTTCCGCCCCAGAAACAACTGGTCAACGTCACGGATGGTTCGGAATCTGAGGTCACGTTTATTGTCGATCTCAAGCCGAAGCAAGGGGGCCCGTGATGCTGCTGAGCAAGCCGAGGATTTTCTCTCTTATGATTGTTGCGCCAATCCTCTCGATTGCGTCAACCTGCTGGGCGCAGGCAGCGGGAAGCGCAAAGCCATCGGAAAAACCGAACGGCACGATCACCGGTCGCGTTGTCAATTCTGCCGGCGAACCGCTCTCAGGCGCTGTTGTTTACGCCGGTTCACTGGGAATTGTCACACGATCGCAAAGAGCGACAGTCGATACCAATGGTGAGTTCAAAATCGACGGCTTAGAGGCTGGTCTCTATCGTCTCTCGGCAAGCGCTCCCGGTTATGTTCCGGCGCCCCAACCAACTCCCACCGACTCGCAAGGCTACTACCACATCGGCGATTCAGTCACCTTCAGAATGATCAAAGGGGGCGTCATAACCGGCACAGTCACTGGTTCAAAGGGGCCTTTGGTAGCTGTGGGAGTGTATGCGATTCGCGTGCGCGATGAAGAAGGCAAGCTTTTGTCAGCGCCAACTCTATTCCGTGAACGTTCGACCGACGACCGCGGTGTGTATCGGTTCTATGGCTTGTTGCCTGGGGCTTATCTCATCTCAGCGGCAAAACCCCGAATCGGTTTCATCGCTCCGACCGCATACGACCATGACGCGCCAACCTACTTTCCTTCCTCGACGCGTGATACCGCTTCGGAAGTCGTCGTGCGTGATGGCGAAGAAATAGCGGCTGATATTCAGTATCGGGCTGAGCCGGGTCATGCGATCAGCGGAAAGGTTAACGGTGCGGTAGAGTCCCAGACCCAATTCTCACCGGGCGCCTCGATCAACCTTACTGACGTGCGCGACCGATCCTCCCTCATGAGCACGTCGGCAAGCTCGAATGACAACTTCAGCTTTGCCATCTACGGCGTCGCCGATGGCGAATATGAAATGTCCGCCTGGCAGTTCTTGCAAAGCCGCGACGAGTTAAGATCGCCGCCACGCCGCATCACTGTGCATAGCGCCGATGTACCCGGAATCATTTTGACTCTTGCGCCACTGGCTTCGATCGGGGGGCGTTTAGTCTTCGAGAACGATCCAAAGGCAGGCTGCGCGAAACGTCGGGAAACCGCCGCCCAGGAGACGATCGTGTTCGGGCGACGGTACGAGCCGGAAAGGAAAACTAATGTTGCGGCTCAGACCACGCCCGTCCCCGAAGTCTCGCTTTCACTAATTAATAATGTAAGCGTTGGCGTAGCTGACGCGAAAGGATCTTTCACGATGAGGAATTTGCCGTCAGGCTGGTACCGAATCGATCCGCGCCCGCCTGCCAGTGGCTGGTTTGTCAGGTCAATAGCAATTGGAGCAGCGCAAACAGCCACAGCGAGAGCTGCAAGCCTTGTAATTGCCCGCGACGGAATCATGCTGAAATCGGGTGAGCGAGTTTCGGGTTTGACCGTCACGATCGCCGAAGGCGGCGCCAGTTTTCGCGGTCGCGTTACGGTCGCCGAGGGGCAAAGGTTGCCGCCAAACCTGCGCATCTATCTCGTTCCCAAACCTGCGCATCTATCTCGTTCCCGCTGAGAAAGAAAGCGTCGCCGATGTGCTCAGATTCTTCGAAACGCGCGCTGATACTGACGGAAGCTTTGCCATGGGTAATATCGCACCGGGACACTATTGGATGATTGGACGCACTGCCGATGAGAGCGAACCGGCAACGGTAAAGCCAATCAGACAGGATTCCGCCCTTCGCTCTCAGGTCGCGAAGGAAGCTGAAAAGGCCAAAAACGAAATTCAATTGCAACCTTGCCAGCGAATTGTGGACTACGAAATACGCTATCCACCGGCTCCGAATGACGCCAAGCCCAAACCATGACCCACACTTCGCTCGGGTCACGCAAACAAAGTTCGCAAATCAAGCGTCTATGGCCCGGCGTTTGCTGCCTCCCCCGGTACTCATACGCGAATGGCTTGACGCTTGTGAGCGCCCTTGCTAGACTCGATTCAGATTCAATAACAATCCGATTGTTTCATTTAGTCTCGCGATAATTTTTGTCCTACAACCGTGCAACTTGCCGGGTGCTCGTAAAAATCAAGCGGAGGTGCGAAGGTGGGCTTCAAGGTCGGCCAGAAAGTTGTTTACCCGAATCACGGCATCGGAACAATCGAACAGATCGAGCAAAAACAAATCGGAGCGGTAGCGCTTCCTTTCTACACGCTCCGTCTCGCCGCGACGAACTCGCTGGTGCTGGTTCCCGTCTCCAATGCATCTGAAGTTGGTCTGCGTCGCCCGATAACGTCGGGCGAATGCGATGTGCTTTTCGAAGCGCTCGCCAGCGACTTTTCAACTCCTGCCCACGATTGGAAGGATCGCTTCAAGGAGTTTTCCGAAAAAATGCGCACCGGCAACATTTTTGAAGTTGCCGACGTGCTCAAGCACCTCAGCTACCTCAGCCAGGTGAAGCCGCTGTCGTTTCGCGAACAACGGATGTTCGAGCGGTCGCGGTATCTGGTCGTCTCTGAACTGGCGGCCGTTTGCCATCAGCCGGAGTGCAACATCGAACCTCGTGTCGATCAGGCATTGCTTCAGGCCTGCGCCCGGCATGAGCGACAGCCCAACAGCAACGGCAAGGCTCGCGTCGCAACCGCGGCAGCCGGGGCCCATTAAGAACCGCACAAAATCAATCGATTTCGCCATCCCTAAAGGCTGCGGACATCATTTCTCCAGATGGCCGCCCGCGGTTCGGGGCGCGCGCCGTGTTATGATACTTCCCTCGCTTTTTGCTACCCGCAATGGATGATCCTGCTAGTAGTTTCCTGGCTTTGCTGGCCGGCGACGTCGCCGGTCAAGGCTCGACCACGCTTATCATGGTCGTTGCCAAGCTTGCCGCCGTTCTGTTTTTCGTAGGCGCCAACGCATTCTTTGTCGGCTCGGAATTCGCGCTGGTTTCAGTGCGCCGCACCCGGCTCGAAGCTCGCGCCGCCGCAGGCAGCCGGCGGGCGCGCGCGGCGCTGCGCCTGATCGGCGATCCAACGTCCTTCATTTCGGCAACGCAACTCGGGATCACAATCGCCTCTCTGGCGCTCGGCTGGATCGGAGAGCCGGTGGTGGCCGGTCTGTTACAACCGATCGCCTTCCGGATTACGTCGACGGGCCGCGCGGGTTATGTCGCGCACCTTTTAGCCATCATCATCGCGTTCGCGGCGATCACGTTCCTGCACATCGTGCTCGGCGAGTTGATGCCCAAGATGTTTGCGCTTGAGCGCGCCGAAGGGCTGGCGTTGTTCGCGGCGCGGCCGCTTGAGCTGTTCGCCAGGGTCTTTCGCGCGCCGCTCTGGATTTTCAATACCACCGGCGCAAAGCTCGGCCGCCTGATCGGACTAAAATCTTCGCTGCAACACGCCGCCGTTTACAACGAAGCTGAGTTGCGCCAGCTGGTGGACATCGCGCGTGAGAGCGGGCACCTGCGCGCTGAGGAACGGCGGCTGATCCACCGGGTGTTCGAATTCTCAGACACGCTCGTGCGGGAGGCGATGGTCCCGCGTCCGGCGATCGCAGCCCTGTCGGCCGACTGTTCGCTGGCGGATATCACCCGCGCCTTTCAGCAGAATCATTATTCGCGCCTGCCCGTGTATCGCGAATCGCTCGACGACATGGTGGGTTTCATCCACAGCAAAGATGTAACGAAATTTCTTTTGCGGCCGGAAGAATTTAGTCTCGAAAAGGTTTTGCAACCGCCAATGTATGTCGTGGACACGGCGCGTCTGGAGGACGTGCTGCGGCAAATGCAGAGAGCCAAGACGCATTTCGGATTCGTGGTCGACGAACACGGCGGCGTCGAAGGCATCATCACGCTCGAGGACTTGCTCGAAGAGATTGTCGGCGAAATATCGGACGAGCACGACGAAGAAGTGAACGAGCAGATTGCCCAAACCAGCGAGCGCAATTATCTCCTGGATGGCGCGCTGGCAGTTCGCGATCTCAATCGCCGGTTGAAGACTTCGCTGCCGGAATCAGATACCTATACGACCATCGGCGGTTTTCTGATGAACGTCGCCGGTCACGTGCTACAACCGGGTGAGACGATTGAACACGACGGTTTGCGCTTTCACGTCGAACGCGTCGAGCGCCGACGGCTGGTGCTCGTCCGGCTTGAATTACCGGAGGCAAAGTCCGAAAGTCCAACCGGCGCGGCGACCAGGACCGTGAACGCGTCGCGTTGAAGTGCTGAAGGTCTGAGAGTTTGGGGGTGTCGCTATTCTTTCGACGCGACCAGAAGGTTGCTGCTGAATCGTCTCTGATCGTCCAGCCAGGTGGAAGTTAATTCAAAGCCGCTCTCAGTGGCCATCCGCGAAAGATCATCCGCGCTGTACTTGTAGGAGTTCTCCATGTGCATCCGTTCGCCGGCCGCAAACGAAATCGTCAGATCAAGCCGGCGAATGTTGACCGATTGCGACCGCAGGCTTTCCAGATAGACTTCGACACAGCCGGCTGCTTCGTTATAGACCGATCTTAATCCGAACGCCCACAGATCGAAGTTCCCGCCAAGTTCGCGATTGATTCGCGCCAGTTCATTCACAATAAACGCCCGTGTTACTCCCAGCGAATCGTTGTAAGCCGCCTCGAGCGTCGCTCGATCTTTCTTCAAGTCAGCGCCCAGCAGCAACGCGTCGCCTGACTTCAGCACGCCGCGAATCGCCCGCAGAAATTTAGCGGCCTCGTCTTTCTCAAAATTTCCGATGTTCGATCCGAGGAACAAGACCAGCATCGGCCCCACATGAAGCGGCTTTAACGCGGCCAGCCCTTCGAAGTAATCGGCCGCGTAGGCAGAAATCCTTAGACCGGGATACGACTCCAGCAACGAGCGGGAGCTTTTTTCCAACGCGGACGCCGAAATGTCCACCGGAACGAAAAGCAATTCGGCGCGCTTGCGCAAAAGGGCTTCGATGATCTTGCGGGTCTTTTCGGCACTGCCGCTGCCGAGTTCGACCAGCGTCTGGCTAGCGGGCGCCAGCGAAATGATTTCATCGGCGTGCCGCGAGAGGATCTCGCTCTCGGCGCGCGTCAGGTAATACTCATCTACGCGGCAGATAGCCTCAAAGAGTTGCGAGCCGAGCGCGTCATAAAGATATTTGGCAAACAAATGCTTCGGCGTGGCTGCGAGACCGCTGAGAACGTCGGCGGCAAAATTTGCCTGACCATTCCGGCGCGAGAGATCGTGGATCACCAGGCGCGTACGGGAGTCGGTTGGATTTGACGCTGACAATTCTTGCCCTCCGCGATTCTGTGCGGCCGGATAAAGACGGACGCGAATTATACGCGGGCGCCCAGCCAAAAGCGAAAAGGAGCAGACGAGCCTTCACTCGCCTACTCCTTTTCTCTTCGAACAGAATGCCTTTCCGGCAAAGTTCAGATAATGATCTGATGCGACCTGGTTACTACGCGCGGGGCCCGCCTCGGTACAGTCACATCGATTTGGGGAGTTGCGGGAACCACGATGCGCGGAATCTGAATGTTCATTTCCGGGACCGCCGGCACCTGGATTGACGGAATCACGATCCGGCGCGTACCGATCGTGCCCGGTCGGATGAGGGTCCGCTCAGGATTTTTCTCGGGCGTGACCGTGACGGTGCGCGCATTGCGATCGCGAATGATCGTCAGCGACACCGGGCCGTCTTCCTTCTTGCTGATGGCCCGCGAGACATCGCCCGGCGAAGCCACTTTCTCTCCATCGACGGCAGTGATTACATCTCCGGCTTTCAATCCCGCTTTGGCTGCGGGACTGTTATCGTCAACTGAGGTTATCAACAGGCCGCCGTCTTTCACTCCAAAGTAGTCGGCCAGTTGCTTTGTCAGCGGCTGCGTGCTCACCCCAATGCGGCGATTTCCAAACGCAAAGGCGAATCCGCCCTCGCCCGGGTTGATTTGAATCATTCCCGGATCGATCTTCATCGGGAACGGCGTCGTGCCGCGAAATATCCCAGGCGGCATCGCGCTGCCAAATACATTCTGCACGCCGTCGTGTTTGGCGAGCGTGGCACTGACTTCCTGTTCCGATCCGCCGCGGCTAATCGTGATCCGCACTGTTTGATCGGCTGAAGCTTCGCCCACCAGACGGGTCAACTTGCGCGCGCTCGTCACCGACTCGCCGTCAAAGCGAAGAATCACGTCGTCTTTCTTCAAACCGGCTTTTTCCGCCGGACTGTCTTTGACGACCTGAGTTACGCCGCCAACGCCGCGCACCTCGCGCATTCCATAGCGGCTCAGGTTCTCTTTGCTGATGTCTTCAACTGAAACGCCGAGGAACGTCCCACCGTCGAGCATGATCGAAAACAACCGGGACGCCTCGGGGGTCGCTGGCTCTTGTGCTTCCAGCAGCGCTTCGGGCGCCGCGGCCTGCTGCGCGTACACAATCACGCCGACGCCAAGCATTAAACCAATGATCAGGGCCAGTTTCTTAGGGGTCATTATGAATAGTCCTCCGGAAAGATTTTAAGTTTCCACGCCGGGCGGACAAGCGAGTTCCAAATTGTTTGCTGGGAGCGCGGGCCTGCGGAGTCCCGGCCGGGCAGCCTCGGTGGGTCCTCGTCGCTGCCCGCGTTTGAGCGCGAAGCAGTACCTATTAATCGGCCGCGAGCTTGCGATAAACCTCGCGGCCGTCGCCGATCTCAAGGCCGATCTTGCCGTCTGAGTGCGCCTGATCCAGGTGCGCCACAGCTTCGGAAACACCGAGAAAGCGATGCACGTCGTCGGTGTTGGGAAAGAGGCCGCGCGAAACTTCCCAGGCGGTCGCGCCGGTCTTTGGGACCAGACGAATTACGTCCGACTGACGCTCGCGAATGGCCCGAACGTAGCGGTTAAAGACTTCTTCAAAGTCGTGAATCGGTTCGCCGTGGCCGCCATAAATCAGCGTCGGTGCAAAGCTGCGGACGCGTGCCAGGCTCACCAGATACTCGGCGAGCGAACGAAAACGGCGGGAGGGATCGATCGGATCGGGCGAGAGCATCGGATTGGGAGTGATGCGTTTCAGCACACAGTCGCCGGCGATCACCGTGCGATCGGCTTCACGTATGAACGAGCAAGAGCCCGGCGTGTGCCCGGGAGTATGAAGCACGCGCAAGACTCCCGTTTCAAACTCGAGCTCGTCTCCGTCTTTCAATTCGCTGCAGTGATCGTCTTCGAGAGAATCGGCATACTCGCGCACGCTTTCATACAGGCGACGCATCATTCCGATCTCTTCGGCCGGCACGCCGGCCTGGGTCAGCAAGCGCAGATTCTCTTCATGCTCAAGACGCCCGGCGCGATGGCCGGTTTCCCACCCATGCACGAACACCTGTGCGTCCTTCGCTTCATCGCGCAGCACGCGTGCCAAACCGCAATGGTCTTCGTGCGCGTGGGTGAGCACGATGCGGCGAATGTCGGCGACCGCAAATCCGGCGCGCTTCAGTCCGTCGCGCAAAGTTGTCACGGCTTCTTCGGTCTTTGGGCCGGTGTCGATGATCGTGATTGGATCTTCGGCGATCAGATAGACATTGACCGGGCCGATATAGAAAGGCGTGGGTAAAGAGATGGGGACGATCTTCATTTGCAGGAAGAAACGTAAACGCGAAAGCTCAAAAAGCCAAATCAGGTTCCGGATTCACTAGATTGCTACGTACGTTAAGTTCATTGATGGATTCAATCTATGACATTCGCGCGAAAAGCTCAGAACAAATCCCAATATCCGAGCTAGAATCTTCCGTATGCATATCCTTCAGTTTCCGAGATCAAGCTCACGCTACGTTGGCCTTCTGCGTTGGGTCCCATGAAGTACAACCGCTTCGAAGAGTTGCCAGTTTGGAAAGCGGCAATTGAGTTGGCGGTTGGCGTATTTAAACTAACCTCGCATCCCATCTTCAGGCGCTACTATAGTGTGCGGAATCAGCTCGAAAGGGCCTCGATGTCAGTCTCGAACAACATCGCCGAAGGCTTCGAACGCGGAACGACTCAAGAGCTCCTGACGTTTCTCTATATAGCGCGCGGCTCTTCTGGCGAGACTCGCTCCGCTTTATGCCTCTGTGAACGCCTGGAAGGGCTCGGAGATTTGAAATTTGAGATCTCAAATTTGAAATCCAAAGCGGAAGAAGTCTCTCGCCAACTCCGAGCTTGGGCGGATTCGCTGCAAAATTCGGACGTGCGAGGTCAACGGTATCTGACCAACAAGACCCGACGCGCCTCGCAAGAAGCCCGAGAACGCGAAGAATTTCTTAAAGAACTCGAGCAGGTTCGTACTCGAAAGCGCTAATGGGACTCCGCAGATTCTCCGCCTGCTCACTAGTACACGTACCGGTTCGCCTCGATCATCGCATTCGCGATCCGCTGGCGCGCAGCCACGGTGTTCATCGGGGTCATCTTGGTGAAGCGACGCAACGCTGCCAAAAGCGTGCGCAGTTCATCGCCCTCGGCCATGGCGGCGAGCGTGTTCTTGGCGTGCGCTTCGATACGCTC
>WNFG01013807.1_pt1 | contig 13225 bp, 8 predicted proteins | sample 5400431 | NCBI WGS metagenome assembly WNFG01 (sample SAMN13153346, study PRJNA577476) | soil metagenome | isolation source: 120 cm saprolite under Douglas fir tree site 2 hole 3 replicate 2 | place: USA:California | collected 2015-04-18
CGCCCACCATGACGACCAAACCGCCAATGATAAAAGGAAGGGCCTTGTCCGGATGCCTGGAGAAGGAGCCGTTGCTCGCACACATCGACAGCAGAAACAACACCAGGCTGGCAATGAGAGTAACGACCGCGGTCAGGATGATCCCGAGAATACGCAGAGTCCTGGCTGCCCATCGTTCCATAGGTCAACGACGCCTCCGTTTGTCCGGCTGAACAGGAATCATAAAGTAAAACGATCGGCCTGGGTAGGATTGGTAATTGCCAAAATCGGGGAATCGGGGGATTGTGAAGCTCGCGGACTTAAAGTTTGCTTTCGGGCTTTAGTCTCCGCAGGCAAAGCAGCGGGGCACTAAAGTGCGCAGGGGCTGAAGCCCGATCTTTGCCGGCTTGAACGGCACGGCTGAAAGCCGTGCCCTGATACCTGCAGCGGCTAAAGCCAAAGCGTCCAGCCTCGATCCTGCCTCGGTCCTGCCCCGGTCCTGCCCGCCTTGCAATTCCCACCCACTCCCCTGAGAATCATTGGGATGGAAAATGCCGCTTACAGGCAGCCTGGGCGTCCGGAGCCGGACATCGCCAACGGGGAGATACCCTCGCCGGCCGAACAGTTTCGGGCCAGGACCGGCCAATCCGTCCGCCGATACTTTGAGGAGCAGGAAAAATGATCTCGCAGCTGCGCGCCGCTCCCAACCTGCTCACCCTGCTGCGGCTTATCTTTATTCCGTTTGCCGTCATCGCGGTGCTCAATAACCACTATCTGCTGGCGCTCAGCATTTTCATGATCGCGGGTCTCACCGACGGCCTCGACGGCATGCTGGCCCGACTGCTCGAACAGAAGACCCTGCTGGGGCAATACCTTGACCCGGTGGCCGACAAGCTGCTTCTGAGCACCATGTTTCTCACCTTGTCGTTCACCCATAAGATTCCCTGGACGGTCACCGTCCTGGTATTTTTTCGCGATATCGTCATTCTGGTGGTGTGCACGCTGCTTTACGCCGTTGGCGTTGTGCGTGTGTTTCGGCCCAGTTGGTTCGGTAAAGCCAACACGCTCGCCCAGATTCTCACCGTACCGATGGTGATGCTGCACGAGGTCCTTCCCAACATGCCGTGGGTGACCCTGGGCCGGCGCATCGGCATCAACGCCACCGTCGCCCTCACGGTGATCTCGGGCGTGCATTATGTGGTGCGGCTGGCGTTGGATCTGCGCAGCGGAAATTCGAAAAGCCCGGCTGCCTGAGTGGAAAACGCGAAAAGAATATTTTCCAATTCACGTTCATTCGCGGCCAAGCAGCCTTCCGGCTTGATTGAAAAGCCGGCTTCACCCTAGAATCGAAGCCTTGACAATGCGCCTCTACAATACGCTCCCCGGCAGGGTTGAGGAGTTTGCTCCGGCCACCGACAATACCATCCGCATGTATGCCTGCGGGCCGACGGTCTACGATTACGGGCACATCGGCAACTTCAGGACCTTTGTGGCCGTCGATCTGCTGCGGCGTTTTTTGCTGCAGAGCGGACGCAAACTGCATCATGTCATGAACATTACCGACGTGGATGACAAGATCATCCGCAACGCCGCGCGCGACAAGAAGGCCGTAGGCGAGTACACGAAGAAATACGAAGACGCCTTCTTTGAGGACATGCGGACCCTCAATCTTCAGGCGCCCGAACAGACGATCCGGGCCACCGAGCATATTCAGGAAATGGCGGAGTTCATCCGCAAACTGGAAGAGAAGGGTTTCGCCTACCGCACCGAAGACGGCTCTTATTATTTTCGGATCGCTAAGTTCCCGGAGTACGGCAAGCTGTCAAAAAAAGACTTTGCGGGCATCGAAACCGGCGCGCGCGTGGACGTGGACGAATACGAAAAAGACAACGCCCGCGACTTCGCCCTGTGGAAAGCGCCCAAAGACGGCGAAGCCTTCTGGGAAACCTCGATCGGGAAGGGGCGTCCGGGATGGCATATCGAGTGCTCGGTGATGGCCATGAAGTACCTGGGCAACACCCTCGATCTCCACGCGGGCGGCGAAGACCTGACCTTCCCGCACCACGAAAATGAAATCGCCCAGTCGGAATCGCTCACAGGACAGCCATTTTCCCGTTTCTGGATGCACGTGCGCTTTCTGCTGGTCGAAGGTAAGAAGATGTCGAAGAGCCTCGGCAACTTCTTTACCCTGCGCGATCTGGTGCTCGAAGGGTACAAGCCCTCGGCGATCCGTTTTCTGCTGGCCTCGGTGCCTTATACCAAACAGCTGAACTTCACCAAAGCCGGACTCGAACAGGCCGCGCATTCGGTGCAGCGGCTGCGCGACTTCAAGGCCCGGCTGACGATCTCACAACTGCCGCCGGGCGGCAGCCAGGAAATCCGGGACCTCGCGGCCCGCACCCGCAGCCAGATGACCGCCGGCCTGGAAGACGACCTGAACACCGCCCAGGCGCTGGCCGCCATGTTCGACATGGTGCGCGAAGCCAACACCGCCGCCGACCAGGGCCGGCTTCTGAACGACGATAAGGCACCTCTGCTCGAAGCCCTGCGGCAGTTCGACGAAATCTTTGCCGTTCTCCAGGATGACGATACCGCAAAGATCAACGCCGCCCTCGAATGGGCGCGCTCCGAGGGCAGGCTTGAAGGGGCGGCCGCCGCTCCCGCGATCGGCGATGGGGAAGTCGACCGCCGCATCGCCGAACGCACCGCCGCCAAAAAAGCCCGCGACTTCGCCCGCTCCGACGCCATCCGCAACGAACTGCTCGAAGCCGGAATTATCCTGGAAGATACGAAAGATGGCGTTCGGTGGAAGAGAAGATAGCTACTGGCTTCTGGCCAGGACGCTTTTCTCCGCGTCTCCGAGCCTCTGTGGTGAAGCCTTTGACTTTTGCCTGGCGACCACGATGCGCCTCGGTTTCAGTAGAATAGAGACATGGCACAGCGCATATTGACCTTGGTTTTTCTTGCAGGGACCTTACTGTCGTGTCCGGGGCTTTCCGCTCAGGAACCTGACGAGCACAAACTCTCTCCGGACTGCACCGGCATGGTCGCGCCTGTGATTCCGGGGTCAAATCCGGCGGAGCGTTACGCCCGCATCTTTATCGGAACCGCACGCAACGCGCGTTTTGGCGACGGACAGACGCCCGACCGACCACTCGATGGCAGCACGGCGGCGAAGTTTGACGCGATCCTGCGCCGGTACTCCGGCAATCCCGTGGGCGATCCCTCGGCCACACCGCCGGCGGCGGCGGTCATGCCGGTCAGCCATCTCATCGTCTGTCTTGGCCCCGGCAGCTTTCAAACCGAGGGCGCTTACGATTTTGTCATCAACATTCATCACGCCTCCGACAGAGGATTCGCTCTCGGGCCATACTGGCACGTCCATGGGGCGGGCGCGGACAAGACCATGCTGCAACTGACCGCTTTTTATGTTCCGGTCGCGGGAAGTCCGGCGGCCAAGTGGCTGCATTCCGGCGACGGAGTGGTCTTTCAGACGGTCTCGGATTCCACTCCGGGCATCGAGATCTCGGACCTGGCCATCGATGCGAATTATCCCACGCTGAAGCCGCGCGCTTCACAGATGGGATTTCCCACGACCAACCTTGAGGCGATCCATCTGCGCTCCGATGCGGGCGGCCACTACGTTCACCATATCAATGTGGTCAACGCCTCCGGCGAAACCCGCGAGGCCTTCCCTATCTGGATATTCTCGGTGAACAACCCGGTGCCTCCGGCGCCGCCAAAGAATACCGGCAACATCGTCGAACATGTCGACATGAAGCTTTTCGGGAAGGGAAAATGCACGGCCATTGCCCTGTCGAATGCCACGGGAGAGGTCCGCTTCAACCGCGTGGAAAGCTATTTCATCGGCTACGGAGGCTGGCAGCTTTCCCGGGGCTCGCATTTCCATGACAACATCGCCTTCAATACCGTGTTCGGCTTCAACGTGGACAGCCTGTCGAACACCGGCTGGGTGATCGACCACAATCAGGTTGTCCATCCCGCGAAGTATGGAATCGTGATCGGTGAAAAGGGATCGTTTACAAATTTCGAACTGCTCGACAATAAGATCGTTCTGAATCAGCCTCACAGCATCGGCATCCTGCTGCAGGGGCACGCGTCGCAGGGAACGATCGCGAGGAACAGCATTCTCGCGGAAGGCTCGCCCTCGGGAGCCAGGGCCTTCGCCTCCAAGGGGTCTGACAATACCGGCAACAGTTTTCTGAACAACAAAATTTCGGATTCGCTGGAGATGGATTCGGGCCTGCGCAAGTCGAATTGTTTCTCCGCGAACCAGAATCAGACGGGCGCGGCGCACCGCAATGTGCCCGACACCCAGTCGAAACCCTGCGGCCCTCAATAATGCGGAATCGTCCGAAAGCGTGAACATTCGCCGCTATCGTCAGCGGACCTCGGCGATTGCTACCATACTCGGGTAAATCCCGCATTGCGGGTCCCGTCCACCCAAATGATCGGCGAAGCCACAGATCAACCCGGCAATCCTTCGGCTGCTGCCGCCAGGCCATTGCCCTCCTCTTCCCTGCTGGTCCCGCTGCTGCTGACCCTGGGCACGATGGTCCTCTATAACGCCGCGCTCAAATGCGACTTCCTGATGCACGACGATCCCAATTATGTATTCCTGAATAAGCACGTTCTCCAGGGGCTGACATGGAGCAATATCGGGTGGGCCTTCACCACAACCTTCTTTAGCAACTGGCACCCTCTCACCTGGATTTCGCACATGGCGGCCGTTCAGTTTTTTCATCTGAACCCCATGGGCCACCATCTGTTGAATATCTTTCTCCACACGCTGAATGTCGTGCTGCTGTACCGTATGCTGCGCGAAGCCACCGGAAGCATGGCGCGCAGCGCGGTGGTGGCCGCCCTGTTTGCCGTGCATCCCTTCAACGTGGAATCGGTGGCGTGGATTTCGGAGCGCAAGGGCCTGCTCTGCACACTTTTTGCGATTCTGGCATTCCAGGCTTACACGCGATACGCGCGGAATCCGGGCGCGCGAAGATACATTCAGGTCATGGTGTTCTTTGCTCTGGCGCTGATGTCGAAACCCATGGCCATCACGCTGCCCTTCCTTTTTTTGTTGTTTGATTTCTGGCCTCTCGAAAGAATCCCGCTCCCCGGCGGAAGTCCGGCTGCTTCGCCGGGTGAAACCCGATTCATGCCGGCTTTCGGCAAACTGCTGCTCGAAAAATGGCCGTTGTTCCTCATGTCCCTGGGGAGCGCGATCGTCACCACGTACGCGCAGGCTTCCGGCGGCGCTGTAGCATCTTTGGTGTCGGTGCCGATGCGATTTCGCCTGGGCAACGCGTTGCAGGCGTGGGCCGGCTACGCGCTGAAGGGCGTCTGGCCTTCGCATCTGGCGGTGTTTTATCCGCATCCGCAATATCAGCTCATCTGGTGGAAGGCTTTCGCCGCGCTGATCTTTCTGCTGGTTGTGACGATTGCGGTCTGGTACGGACGCGGACGCCGCTATCTGGTGACGGGATGGCTCTGGTTTCTTGTCTCTCTGGTTCCGGTCATCGGCATCATGCAACTCGGCCTTCAATCGATGGCCGACCGTTATGCCTATATCCCTCTGATCGGCCTGTTCATTTCGGCGGTATGGCTGGCCTCAGACATGGCCGCGCGCTTCCATTTCAAGCGTGCGCTCATGGGCATTACAGTCGTCATTCTCGGCGGTTACGCCTGGGTCACGCATGTCGAAATCGGATACTGGCATGATACCGTTACGCTTTTCTCCCGCGCGCTGGAGGTGACGCCTGACAACGTCGTCGCCCGCCGGGCCCTGGCCACGGCCTTCGAGCAGGCCGGACGTCCCGATCTGGCTCTGCCCCAGGCGGTACAGGCCGTACACCTGGCTCCCAACATCTCGCCCCTGCATCGCGAGCTGGCCGATGTTCTGCAGGATCTCGGTCAGATCGACAACGCGATGCGCGAATACCAGATCGCGCTCCGGCAGAGCCGCTACCCTCAATACGACGGGCCAACCCACAGCAATCTGGCGAACGCTTTATCGAAAGCCAATCGCCTGCCCGAAGCCCTGGCGGAATTCAACATCGCAATCGATCTGGATAACACGGAAGCGAACAGCTATTTGGGCAGAGGGTTGGCCGAATACAGAATGGGCCGGCTCGACGCCGCTTATCCGGATTTCGTGCGGGCCGGCCAGCTCGGGCCTTCCGCGCAGAGCTTCTATTGGATCGGACGCGTGCTGGAAGACAGGAATGAATTGAATTCCGCCGCCGGCGCGTATCGCTCCGCGCTGGCGCTGACGCCCGGGATGAACGAAGCGCGCGCGCGGCTGGCCGCCGTCGAGGAAAGGCTGCGGAAGTAGTGTCGCGGTCCTTATTCGTGGCATATTGGGTGGGACCATGAAAACTCTCTCAACGGGCCGCACCCTGGATTTTCCTCCCCAGCTCAGTCGGTCGCAGATCGAGGCTTTCGGTGTGCCCGAATCCTTTACCTGGGGGCCGCAGGCACTGTGGCTGCTTTGCGGACTAATCTGGAACTTCTGGTTGCTGGTGCGCGACATTCCGGAACTTGCCCGCAACACAGCGCTGGTCGGGGCGGGAGCGACACTGACAGCCGCGCTGGCTGTTGCATATCAAATGCGGCGCCGCAGGCGGCGAACCATCCTCTATCCAACGGGCGAACGGATCGGACTGTATCGCGGAGAACTCTTTCAGTACAGCTTCACGCAGGCGGAAATGCTCCGGGTGCGACTGGACTTCTTTGGCTGGATCATGGTGGTGGCCAAGCTGCTGCTGCCCATGGTGATGCTGATGGCGATTGTCGGAGTCGTGATGTGGGATGGTCTGAAGCAGCCCGGCCCGCCCGCCGCCTGGAAGGACATTTCGCTGTTCGTCTACCTCATGCTGTTTGCGCTCTTCGGATTTACAGCCCTTTACCGTTCGCATATTTGGCTGCTCGCATATCCGCCTGGCGCATTTCTGGATTCCCGACGGCAAAGGCAAGCCGAACAAAGAGTTGTATCTGCATCCTCGCGAATTGCGGAAGCTTGAGCAGAGAGATGTGCGGGCGATCGGGTAAGTTTCTCACACTATCGCGCTGCCAGATCCGCCGCCTTCAAAGCCAGCCCCCGCGCCACCGATGTGAATTCGTTGCCTGTGCGAAGGCGCTCAGCCCCAAACCGGGTTTCGAAGATTCTTCTTACCGCCGGGACGAGAGACGAGCCACCCGTCAGGAAAACCATGTCCACATCCGCATTCGAGACACCGCATCCGCTGAGAAGCGAATCGACGCAGGCCGCAATCTGTTCGAGTTCGTCGGAAATCCACCGCTCGAAAGAAGTTCGCTCAACCACCGCCGCCAGATCGATGAAGGCATCGGCCAGACGGAATTCGGCCACGGGGTTATCCGATAAATCGACTTTGACCCGCTGCACCGCGCGATGCAGCTGATATCCCAGATCCTCGCGAATCAGATGCATCAGCGCTTCGATTTTTTCCGGCTCCACCGCCTGGGCGCGGACGCTCTTCAGCATATCCATGACGTCTTTGGCGCGCAGGAATGAAAGGTGATGCCAGCGCTCGAGTTTGGAATAGACCCATCCGGGCACGGGCAGCATCTTATCGATGGACCGAATCTCGGTCCCCGCGCCCAGCGCGGGCGACACCAGTTGCCTGACAATCTTCGAGTCAAAGGCGTCGCCGGCAATGCCGATGCCCTCGTTGCCCAGCAGATCGGAGGGCCTGCGTCCTCGCCGGCGGATCGCCGGGCCGACATGGACCAGAGAGAAATCGCTGGTGCCTCCGCCGAAGTCTCCGATCAGAATCAGCTCGTCGTGATCGAGGGTCGATTCGTAATAATGGGCCGCGGCCACCGGCTCCATTTCGAACTCCACCGACTCGAAACCGGCAAGCTGAAAGGCCGATCTGAGCCGGTCTTCCGCGTAGACATTTTCGGCCTCATGTTCCGCGCCGACAAATCGCACCGGACGCCCCGCCACCGCCGACACAATGGCGCTGCCGAACTGACGCTCGGCTTTTTCGCGAAGGTCGCGCAGAATGCGCGCGATCAGGTCTTCGAGCGTGACGCGCCTTCCGAAAACCTCGGTCCCGTGAAGGCTGCGGCTGCTCAGGAACGACTTGAGCGACTGAATCAAACGCCCCTTGGTGTCGGCTGCCAGATAATGCTCAATGCCTTCCGGGCCGGTCCAGGATTTGATGGTTCGGCGGCCCTGCTCTTTCAACTGCTCCATATAGAGGAGAGAGCGATAGGCATCAGTCAGACCGGTGGCCGTGGTGAAGTGCGCCAGTTCGACCTCGCCTGGCCCGGTGGCGCGGGCGATGGAGCTGTTGGTGGTGCCGAAATCGATGCCGATGGGGAAGGTCATGCTCCGCAAATTGTATCCTGCGATACTGCCGGGCAAGGGAAAGCAAAACCCTTACCGCTGATTTGCGCGGATGAAGGCGGATTTATGTTTTCTTACTTCCACATTTCATAGAAAACTCTCTCTGAAAGCTCCGCCAAAATGTAGAACCGTCCGGTTCTAATCTTGAATCCGCAAAATATTCTCCGCAAGAAACTCCTTTTCGAGCGTTCCATCGACAAGCCCGGAGAAGTGTCGGCCTGAGGGCCTCAATATACGATTCTGCGCGTTCAATCCCGCGATCCCCACGCTTGCGCGCACTCAGGCGGACAACGGCACTCATCTTGCATACTTTTCCGGCGACGGCGAAAGAAAGATTCTCCCGAATAGCGAGGAACAAAGTCGGCGCCCGCGAGCGCGAATGCGACGCACGATGCAAGTCCCACTCCCGGCTGGATCGTCATTTCCGTGGACGACTACCGCACGCTGCGCACACAGGCGTTTCCCGGGGAGAAGATTCCCGATCCTCCTCCGGTGGATGCCACGCTCACGCGCGTCGATTACGACCTGCGCGTGACCGGCGATTTTGCCACCGGACGCGCCAGCCTCACCGTGGACGTCTTAAAAGATGGCTGGGTCCGCGTGCCGGTTCCCTCCGGCCTTCTGGTGCGCGAGGCGCGCCTGGATGGAAAGCTCGTGGCCCTGACCTCCACGCCGGGCGGCAAAGGCGGAAGCCAGTTGTCCGCGGTCCTGGCCCATGCCGGGCGCGCGATGCTGCTGCTCGATATCGCGCTGCCGGTCGCTTCCGGCTCGGGAGAAGAGAGCATCTCTCTGCCCGCCACGGCTTCGGGTGTGACCCGCGCCTCGGTGGAGCTTCCGCGTCAGGGGGTCGAGGTCCGGCTGACCGGCGGGTTGCTGGCCGAAAGCCCGGACTCCGCCGCAGCCACCGCAAACGCCGTTCTGAAGACGGTGGCCGATACGGGGAAACCCGATACGCGCTGGGTGGCCTACGGACGCGGCAACGAGCCGCTCACCTTTACCTGGCGCAGAAAGCTCGACGACCACCGGCTGACGCAGGAGCTGCGCCTGCGCGGATCGCTGACTCAGTTACTGGGCCTGGGCGAGGATTCAACCTCGATCTATGCGGAAGTCAGTGTCGAGGTGGTGCAGGGAGCGGCCCGCGAGGTACGAATCAAGCTTCCGGAAAAAATCACCATCAACCAGGTTTGGGGAGCGGCCGTGGCCGACTGGGAGATCAAGGAGAGCGAACTGATCGTCACTTTTCTCGAGCCGGTGGAACAGAGCACGCGCTTTGTGATCAACGGCGAGACGCGCACCGCGCGCGACGGCAAGATTGAAATCCCGCTGCTGCGGCTGCTGAACAACGAGCGCGACACGGGCGGCGTGGCTGTCGAGGTGCTGGGCGCGGGCGAGATCAAAGACGTGAAATCGCAAGGCCTCGAAAACGCGGACGCCTCGGAGCTGGGCCAGGTCGTTGCCGGCCGCCAGTCGCCATCCCTGGTGGCGTTTCGTTTCCGTTCGGGCGATGCCCGCGCCGTGCGCAGGCTGACCGTGGATGTGGCCCGCTACGATCAGCAGGCGGTGCTGATGGCCAACGTGGAAGAGGCGCGTTATCACGTGCTGCTGAGCCGCGAAGGCAAGACGCTGGTGCAGGCCCGGTATGCGATCCGCAACAACCAGAGAAACTTTCTCAAGGTCACGCTGCCGGCCGGGGCCGTCGTGTGGAGCGCCTCCCTGTCAGGCAGGCCGGTAAAGCCCGGCCAGTCGCCGGACGGAAGTCTGCTGCTGCCACTCGAAAAGACACGCGCGGGCGAAGAGGCCCCGGCGTTCGTGCTGGAGTTCATCTACCTGAGCCGCGAAACCGCATGGCCCGACAAAGGCCGTGCGCGGCTGGCGCTGCCGGCGCTGGACCTTCCTGTTTCACGCACCGGCGTGCTGCTCTACCATCCGCCGCAGTTCCGTGTGACGGCCGAGCCAGGCGCGTTCCGCGCGCAGCCCTATGAAGGTCCGGAATCCGCGGCGCTGAGGCCAGGCGGCTATGCGGCGCTCGCCGACAAGGAGAAGAAGGTCCTGGGCCCGGAGTATGGCCGGCAGCAGGGCTACAAAATCGAAGGCCAGTCGGCTGCCGACCAGGCGCTTGTGGACAACTTCAGAACAAAATCCCTCGGCGGCACCGGGGCCAAAGTCCTGCCGATCCGCGTGATGTTTCCCGCCTTCGGCCCCTCGGTCTTTCTGGTTTCGGAACTGACCGGAGAAAATCAAGCGCCCGCGATTGAACTGAACTATGGGCAAAACAAAGACAAGGAACGAGGTGGAAAATGAAAAATAAATTTTTGGCTCTGCTGCTGTGTCTTTCGATCGCCGTCTTCGCGGAGGAAAAGGCCCCGCTTCCGCTGCCCACCACGGGCAACGTCACGCTGACTCTGGCCGAATACAACCGGCTGGTCGATCTGGCGGCGAAGTCGGGCCGCAAGTCCGATCTTCCGCCGATTCCTTACACCCTGAAGCGCGCCGACATGAAGCTGCGCGTCGCCGGAGGAACGGTCACGGGTTCCCTGCTCATGGATGGAGCGGTCTTCAGCCGGAACGCGGCCAAGGTGCCGCTGACCACCGGAGTGACCATCCTCAGCGCGCAGCAGGAAGGCAGGAGCCTTCCGCTGGAACAGGAAGGCACGACTTCGGTTGCGGTGCTGGCGGGCGCATCGGATTTTTCGGTGACGCTTGAAACCGGCCTGCCTTTGAACATCGATGCGGGGCGGGCGTCCTTCAATCTGCCGGTGCCCGCCGCGGGCAGCGTACGGCTCTCGCTGGTCATTCCGGGCGACCACACCAATGTCCGCATCAGCCCGGGACTGATCACCAGCCGCACATCCGGCAACGGCCAGACAGCCATTGAAGCGACACTGGTGCCGAACTCCAATACCAATGTCTACTGGACCACGCGCGAGCTGACCACGCCGGCGGTCACGAAAGAAGTCCGTTTTCTTTCGGACGTGAAGACCCTGGTCTCGGTGGGCGAGGCGGAATTCAAAATCGCCGTGCTGGCCGATATCACCGTCGTGCAGGGCGAGCCGTCGCAGTTCGTGGTGGAGCTGCCCAAAGGCTACGAGATCACCGGGGCCGCCGGGGCGACGGTTGAATCCATCGGCTTTCCGGGGAACACCCTGGTACTGCACCTCACCAGCGGAACGCCCCGCAGCCATCAGTTCCTGATCTCGATGGAGCGCCCGCTGGAAGGCAGCGCCAAAGCCGACACTCCCTTTCTGAGCTTTAAGGACGCGCAGCGCGAAACCGGCGAGGTGCTGGTGGAGGGCACGGGCGCCATGGAGCTGACAGCCACCGAAGGCGGCGGTCTTAAGCGGCTCGACATGAAGGAGATCAGCCCTTATCTGCGAGGGCTTTCGCGTTTCCCGATGCAGGCGGCCTTTCGCTATCACCGTCAGCCCGCGGAGACACCCAGCCTCGCCATGCAGTGGGTGCGGTTCCCCGACAGCAATGTGCTGGCTGCGGTGGCTGAACGGGCCATGGTGACCACGCTGGTGACCACCGAAGGGCGGTCGCTCACGGAAGTGAAGCTGACGGTAAGGAACCAGGCGCAGCCATTCCTGAAAGTCGGCTTGCCGGCGGGGACCAATATTCTCACCGCCGAAGTGGGCGGCGAGAAGGTGAAGCCGGTCCAGGGCGCGGACGGCATCCGGGTGCCGTTGCTGCGGCCCGGCTTTCGACCCACCGACGCCTATGAAGTCTCGTTCGTGTTCATGCACTCGGGAACTCCGTTCGCCCGCAAGGGCGGATCGGACCTTTCTCTCCCGCGCATGGACATTCCCATCAGCGTGATGCAATGGGAGCTCTTTCTGCCGGAACAATACAAAGTGAAAGACTTCGGCGGGGATGTGATCGCGGCGAGCCTGCTGCCGACTTCGGGCCAGGTCGTGAACATGGTGACCAGGAGCGGAACCGTCTCGGTGACCGGCGCGGCCCCTCTGATTGAGACCTCACAGAGCCAAATTACAAACACATTCAGCGGCGTAAACCTTTCAACCTTTGCCGGAATTGCCGAAAACGAAGGACTCGACACTCTCGCTCTGTTCACCCCTGGTGTAGTCAATCTTGACTCCCTTCAGCCGGGAGAAATCGGAGGCTTTATCGTCGATCCTCAGGGAGCGGTGATTCCCGGAGCGCAGGTAACCGTGCGCTCCGACAGCGGGATCATTCGGCAGACGGTTACAGACGAAGCAGGGCGATGGGTGGTTTCAGGCGTGCCTGCCGGCCGGGCAAGGATTGAAGCATCCGTTAACGGCTTTCGCACTGCGGAGGCAACGATCAATCATGATGCATCCAAGCCGGCTCATTACAGCTTTAACCTGAGCCTGGCCTCGGTGTCGGAAACCGTTACAGTTGAGGTAAACGGCAAAGATGAAAAACGGCGCTCCGAGAGCATCGAGCGCGATCTGGCGAAGAACCAGGCGGCGATGCAGAACAACGCCTCCGCCAACGTGCTCAACCTTCAGCGCCGCGTGGCGGGCGTGCTGCCGGTCAGAATCGAGGTGCCGCACGCGGGTAACTCATACCGCTTCGTGCGGCCGCTGGTGCTGGATGAGGAAACGAAGGTGACGTTCAACTATAAATCGAAGTAGAAGAGACCTTTGCACCACGGAGTCACGGCGCGACGAAGCCGCAACCAAAAACAAAACCTTTGCACCACGGAGGCACTGAGGCACGGAGAAACCCAAAAGATAGATGAATTGTTTTGGCCCCCCGGCACCTCGGTCTCTTCCAGGGCGCGGTGTCGCTGTTTCAAACTTCATCTCGCCAGCAGAAAGCTGAGGACGCGGAAGTTCTGAATTTGCCGCTGCTTGCGTGCATCCGGACAAT
>WNFG01007670.1_pt1 | contig 13214 bp, 10 predicted proteins | sample 5400431 | NCBI WGS metagenome assembly WNFG01 (sample SAMN13153346, study PRJNA577476) | soil metagenome | isolation source: 120 cm saprolite under Douglas fir tree site 2 hole 3 replicate 2 | place: USA:California | collected 2015-04-18
CTTCCTTAGTGGGGACAGCACTTGCACGCAACAACGTGTTGCGACGGATCATTTACCCCGCATGTGATCGGGCTAAGATCCCGAGAGTCGGCTGGCATTCGCTCAGGCATTTACACGCCACGTTATTGAGCGAAGCTGGCGAGCCATTGAAGGTTGCGCAGGCGCAACTTGGCCACGCGGACTTGCAAACAACTCTCGGCGTCTACACGCACGTCATGCCCGATTCGCAGCGCAAGGCAGTTGAGCGAGTTGAGTCGTTAGTTTTCCCAAATTTTCCCAAATTCGAGGTACAAGGGCGCGTTCAGTGAGTTCTCTTGTTGATTCTAGGGGAGTTATGGCGCGCCTGGGGCGACTCGAACGCCCGACCTCTGGTTCCGGAGACCAGCGCTCTATCCAACTGAGCTACAGGCGCGTTGACGGTGCTACTGGAAGAGTTCCAGAAACCCGGTTTGCGCGAAGACCAACGCGTGCAAAGCCATTCTAACCTTTCATCCGCGCCGGCGCTAGGGTACATTCCCTTGCAGGCTTCTACTGAGGGCGCACGGCCGCTCACCCCTTGGCGCGCGTTCTGATGTCCTTGGCAAGCTTCTCGATTTCTTCTGCTTTTTTCACCAGCGCCAAAGAGAGCACCTGTGAAGAGTCGGTCTTGTCGACTTCCGCCTTGAGGTCGCTCGCCAGTTGATAGAGCTTTTCAACGCTTTTCTTTATATCCTTCTCGTTAGCTTCCAACATCGCTTTTGTCGCAGGCTTGTCTGGCCGGAGGCTATCCTCCCTCTCCTTGGGATCTGGGACGGGCGTCTGGCCTGCACCCCTGCTCTGAGCTTCGAGCATTCCAGTCCGAAGGAGCGCGACGGCTCCGGCTCCTAGAAAGGCTGCCAGAAACTTGCGTCTCGCGTTCATCATTCGCACCTCGTAACTGAGTCCTTTAGACCCGGCATTGCGCTGCCTCCCATCGCCCATCCTCACCCATCCAATGTTATACTGTCCCTCCCGAAGACATCATGTCCAGTCCCTACTTTCACTGGCTTGAATTGACGCTTCCCAACGCCCTTCGTCTACTTGGAATTCTTGTCATTGCGCTGGTTCTCAACCGCCTGCTGCGCGCGGTCACGAATCTGCTGATCAAGCATGCAGCAACGCAGGCGAAGATTGCGCAGCTGCGTGAGCAGCAGACGCGGACGGTGGCCGGGATCCTTTACAGCCTGGGCAGCAAGGTGGTGTGGGCAGGCGCGCTATTGACGGGGCTTCATGAATTCAAGATTGACATCACGCCGGCACTGACGTTTGCCGGACTGGGGAGCGTGGCCATTGGATTTGGCGCTCAGACGCTTATACGTGACGTAATCACGGGCTTCTACATCGTATTGGAAGACCAGTATGCGGTCGGGGATACCGTGCAGATCGGAGATGCAATTGGCCGAGTCGAGCATCTGACGCTGCGCCGCACCGTTCTGAGAGACCCTCGCGGCGCGCTGGTTACCATCGGCAACGGAGAAATTCGCACCGTAAGCAACCTGAGCCGCGACTGGTCGCAGGCATTCGTAGACGTGGCCCTGGCTCCGGAAACGCCGCTCGAAAAAACGATGCAAGCACTGGAGGCCGCGGCGGCCGAGATGCGGGCAGACGCTTCGTGGTCGCAAGCGCTTGTCGATGGGCCAAGAATTCTCGGCTTGCAGTCTTTTGATCGCACGAACTCGACCGTGCGGTTACAGGTCCGCACCGCGCCCACGCGGCAAGACGAAGTCTCGCGCGAGCTTCGCCGCCGTATTCAGTACGAATTTCAAAGGCGAGGGATTCTAGTTTCCAGTGTGCAGCGCGTCGAATTGACCAGTGGTTCGCTTCCGCAGCGAGAATCAACTGGGACAGACCAGGCAAATCAGCGTAAGGAGAACTAGAGATGAGTCAAATTACCTATGACGAAGTGAACTTAATGCTGCGACTGTACGACATGAGGCGCGAGCCAAGATTGCGCCAGGCACGAGCCTGGTTTGTCGAACATTTCCACCCCGAATCTCCGGAGGAGATGCAGAAGTTCCCGCAGGGCGGGGAGGAGAATACGTTCATCCGCATGGTCATTAGCTATTGGGATATGGTCGCCAGCATCGTCAACCGCGGGCTGATCAATGAGGAGTTATTCTTCGAAAGCAACGGTGAAATCTGGATAGTGTGGGACCGCATGCGCTCGATCGTGCCGAGCTGGCGCGCGGCATTCAAGAATCAACATCTGTTTTCCAATATCGAGGAAACCTGCAAACGGCTGGAGAATTGGCGGGAGAAGCGAGCGCCGGGTTCGACCATGGCGATGCGCCAGATGCTGGAGCAATCGAAGCCTAAAGTGAAGGGCGCCTGAATCCGAGTTTGCTGCGCAATTCGGAAGCAGGTGGTGGCGGTCAAAGCCTGTGCGCCCGATGGGGCGCCAATCGGGCAGGAAACTGGCCCGGCGATTCCGGCCGGGCGATTCGAACACAATTTCGGCCCGCGGCTTTTGCCTGGTAAAGAGCTTTATCCGTTTCGTGCAGGATTTCTTCAACGGATTTTGGACCCCACTCGCTGCTCAGCAGGAGGCCAAGGCTTATGGTTATGGAGAGCGGCCCGACAGTCGTGTGCACTGGGCGACTCATGATCGCCATACGGATCTGCTCAGCGCGGGCAGGAGCGGTCGCCGGATCGCAATTGTTCAGCACTACGAGAAATTCCTCGCCGCCATACCGGCCTACGAAATCGTAGGAGCGGACTGACGCCAGCAGGCGATTTGCTATTTCCAGAAGCACTCGGTCGCCTACCACATGGCCAAACGTATCATTTACGGATTTGAACTTATCAAGGTCCCCCAAGAGGATTACCGTAGAAGCTTGTTCCCGGTAGGATCGACCCAGTTCACGGCCCAACAGCTCCATTATGGAGCCTCGGTTTAGAAGCGCGGTCAGCTGATCATGAGTGGCCCGAAACCGCATATGTTCACGGGCTTCGACGAGACGATCTTCAAGATGCAAGATACGTTCTCCGACCCGCAGCCGGGCTCTTAGCTCTTCCGCGTTGAACGGTTTGGTCAAATAATCGTCGGCCCCGGATTCCAGTCCCGCTACAGTGTCTTGCTTCGAGCCTTTGGAACTGAGGAGTACCATATAAACGTAGGGTTGCTCGGTGCGTTTGCGGATCTCGCCACAGACCTGGGGTCCATCCAATTCTGGCATCACCCAGTCTAACAGCGCGAGTCGTGGACCATCCGGGCGGGAGAGATGTTCAAACGCCTGCCGCCCATTTTCGACCGAGATGACCTCATAGCCGGAGCGCTCCAGCGTTTTTTCGAGCAAACGGCGCGAAAGTGTCTCATCCTCGGCGATCAGAATTTTCAACGCTGCACCCCCTCCAGATACGCATCCAGCTCTGGCAGCAGCTTTGCCACCTCGCCTCTTAAAATCTCAAGGGCCTCCTCGAGCGAGCCGCTTTCTCCCGCGCGGGCCACCTGTTCCAAGCGGGCCGCCGCTGCTGCCGCGCGTGCCCCTGCCAAGTTGGCGAACATTCCCTTCAGGGCGTGGCTCAGCGCCACTACATTCTTCAGATCTCTAGCGCCAATAGCCTCTTGCAAGAGCCGGAAGTGAAGTGGAAAATCCTCTTTGAAAATGGCCAACAGCTCGCGGGCCAATTCTTGATCGTCGTCCACGCGTGCGAGCAGTTCGGGAAGGTTCCAGACCGCCTCTGGGGATTGTTCTCTCATTCTTTCCCTCATTTCAGGTTCCTTGCAGCTCCTGTTCTATGTGCGACCAACAGAATCTCCACGTGGCGGCCGGGAAAATAGGCACTTCGAGTCGTCTTCGCCGGTGTTGGACCGAATGAAAAGTCTCCAAAGATGCAGAGCAAAATGGCACATGCGGAAACGAAAATGCTCCATCTGGCCATTTGATGAAATTTGCTTTGGCGCGATGTTCGCTTCCCCGGGAATCTTCAGCTCGCGCACCGGGCACGGAAAGAAGCAGAAAGACAGCCACGCTAAATTGCGAAAGAATGCGTAGTACTCTTCTCAGTTCGCGGCAGGCACGACCCGATGTGGAGGAACACAAGTGGCCTTTGCTGTCTCTCTGGGGGACTTGGGATGCGCATGCCTTCCACCCAGCGAAATCCCATCCACAGCCGCCAATAAGTTCGAAGGACACACGTACCTCTAGGTTGGGAGGCAAGAAGGCGGCCAGACTGGTCTCGGACTGGAGAGCCTAAGTCATTGAGAATCAAGAACTAATTCACGTCGCGTTTGAAATAACAGTTCTGAGAAATCCCGGTGTGGCACAAACGAGGGCAAACGGTTCAGACTGGAACAACTACGAGCATCCCATCGCACTCCCTTGCGTGGAGCCTTCTCATCGGCGAATGCTAGCCCCCGTCGGGACTTGAATTCGATCACTAGGCGGCGCCAGTCTCTGTTTTTGAGATAGTGCGACTTGCGGGAGTCAAGACCTTGAGTCTTGGGGTATCCGGTTCAAAGTCAGGGGAAAATAAATGGAGCAATCCGAGACTGACAACGCTTAGATTCTTTTATGCCTCCCGCAACTGAGTGTCTAGACGAGGTTCTTTTTCCAGTTGTTCCTAAAAGCTCCCAAGTTGGGATTCCAGAAAAGAGACGCGAATTGTAATCCACTGAATTGAAACGAGAAGTTTGGAGGCGCGGGTGGGATTCGAACCCACGAATGGAGGTTTTGCAGACCTCTCCCTTGGGCCACTTGGGTACCGCGCCGAACTTTTAAGTATAGCAAAATTTCTTTAGCGTCCCGGAGAACGCCTCTGACCGTTCGGCTGACTATTTGCTATTTCTTGGCCGTTTTGTCTGAGGGCGCAATCTTTGTTTCTCGCAGGAATCTTGCCGATTCCTCCGGCGGCGTCGGGTTGATGTAAAAGCCCGTTCCCCATTCGAATCCGGCCACCTTTGTCAGCTTCGGCATGATTTCGATGTGCCAGTGATAATGATCGTTGATCTCCTCCCCGATGGGCGAGGTGTGAATCATGAAATTGTAAGCTGGGCGGTCGAGCACCGCATCAAGTCGCATCAATGTGTCTTTAAGCATGCGCGCCAGGCTCGCGTACATAGAACTTTGGTTGTTCTCGTAAGAGGAGCCGTGAATTTTCGGCAGCAGCCAGATCTCAAATGGAAACCGGGAGGCGTAGGGCGCCAGCGTCATAAAATGCTCGTTCTCCCCGATCACCCGCTCGCCGGTATCCCGTTCTTGACGGACAATGTCGCAAAAAATGCACCGCTCTTTCTCTTCATAATAGTGCCAGCAGCTGTCCACCTCCTCGCGCACTCGCCGTGGCACGATTGGCAAGGCGATCAGTTGCGAGTGTGGATGTTCTACCGATGCTCCTGCCGCCTCGCCGTGATTCTTGAAAATGAGGACATAGCGAAATCTCTTGTCGTTCTTCAAATCGAGCATGCGGTCGCGGTAGGCCCACAACACATCCTCCACCGCACGCTCCGGCAGCGTCGCCAGAGTCGCCAGATGATCCGGCGTTTCCACGATCACCTCGTGCGCGCCGATCCCGTTCATCTTGTCGAACAACCCTTCACCCTCGCGGTCCAGTTCCCCCTCAATCCCGAGCGCCGGAAACTTATTCGGCACCACGCGGATGTTCCATCCCGGCGTGTTCGCGCCTCCGCCGTTCCGCCCGTAAACGAGAATCTCAGGCGGCGTCTTCGCTTCGTTCCCAGAGCAGAAGGGACAATTCTTTCCGCTCTGGGTCACCACCACGCTCTCGCGGAGAAATTCATTGGGCCGCTTCCCACGGTCCGTCGAGATAATCACCCAGCGGCCCGTAATCGGATCTTTTCGCAACTCCGGCAAAGCAGCCCTCCTCGAATTTGCTCACACCAAGGGACGCAGGGAGCGCCCCTTGGATTCGAAATGTATCGCGTCTTACCCAAGTAGGAGACGCTCTCTCGCCGTTTCTCAATCAAAGCACTACATCTGCGGGCTGAATGCGTCTTTGTGAAGCCGCACCACGGGCGGTCGCCCCGGGGCATTGTCGATAGCCAGCACATCAAACCGGCACGGACAATTGTCCACGTGGCGTTCCGCAAGAAACCGTTGTGCCGTGCGCACCAGCACATGCTGTTTATCCGGCGTTACACTCAGCTCCGGCAGCGCGGACAGTTCCCCTCTAACCGTCCGTGTTCTCACTTCGACAAACGCGAGCGTCTCTCCGTCGTACCCGACAAGGTCGATCTCACCCTTCACACTGCGGGGCGTATAGTTGCGCGCCACAAACACGTACCCTTGCCGCCGAAGATACCAGTAGGCATACGTCTCCCCTCGAATGCCCGTCCGGCGGGCCTCCTGCTTTTTGGCTTCGACAGGGAAGTCTTGGTCATCTCTCAGCCCTCTTCTCGCCGACCAGCGCACCGCCCGGAAGATCAGCTGGGAAAAGATCGGCATTGTCGCGGCCCCTGAGGGCCATCTCCTGCCGCAGTATAAACAAAAATCCCGTGGCTGCCACAACTGTTCTGTCGCAGCCGCGGGATTACGGCTCCTCCGATTCTTCTCTGCGCTCTCTGTGCCTCTGCGTTAGACTTTCGTTTCGGCCTCGCGGAAACACTCCTCCAGTGTCCGCACGGCGAAGTCCGCCTGCTCTTCGTCGATCAAGAGCGGCGGTGAGAGACGAACCGAGTTTTCGCCTGCGCCGAGAATCAGCAAACCTTTGTGGAACGCCTTCTCGACAATCGCATTGCGAAGGTCCCCGCCCTTTTCCTTTGTGCGTTGATCCTTCACGATTTCGATTCCCACCATAAGTCCGCGCCCGCGCACTTCACCGACGATTTTGAATTTCTTTGCCCAATCTTTCATTCGGCCGAAAAGCCAATCGCCCATCTGCCGCGCGTTTTCCATGTATTGGCTTTCAATCAGATCCATGGTCGCTAGCGCCGCGGCGATACATACCGGATTCCCACCGAACGTCGTTCCGTGTGATCCCGGCTTCCAATTCATAATGCTCGCGCGCGCGATGAAGGCGCCGAGCGGCATGCCGCTTGCAATGCCCTTCGCTGAGCAAAGGATGTCCGGTTCGACCCCCGCATGCTCATGCGCCCACCATTTCCCCGTGCGACCCATCCCGGATTGTACTTCGTCTACGATGAGCAGTATGCCGTGCTGCCGGCAAATTCGCAGCAGCTCCTGAAGGAAAAATTTTGGCGCCGGTACATATCCACCTTCGCCCTGGATAGGCTCGATAATGATCCCTGCGACGTCCTCGGGATCGAAGAGCCCCTTGAAGATCTGGTTCTCCAGTTGTTCAAGAATCTCCGCCCCGCAAGTCTCCGCCGTGTGCCCGTGCGCACAACGGTAGGAATATGGATAAGGGATGTGCTCGACTCCGCTCAGAAGCGCGCCAAATCCCTTGCGTTGTGTGGCCTTCGATGCTGTCAGCGAAAGCGCTCCCATCGTCCGGCCGTGGAAACACCCGTAGAACGCGATCATTTTGTCGCGTTTTGTGGCATACCGCGCCAGTTTGATGGCGCCTTCCACCGCTTCTGTTCCTGAATTGCAGAAAAACGTCTTCTTGGGTTCCGCGCCCGGCAGGGTTTTCGCCAGCCGCTCGGCGAGCAGCGGCATGCTTTCGTAGTAAAAATCCGTGCCTGACATATGGATAAGCTCGGCCGCTTGCTTCTGAATCGCCTCGACTACCTTCGGGTGGCAGTGTCCAGTCGAACACACTGCGATACCCGCCGCGAAATCGAGGAAAATGTTTCCGTCAACGTCTTCGATATTTGCGCCGCGTCCGCGCTTTGCCACCAGCGGGTATTCCCGCGTGTAAGATGGCGATATGAATTTGTTGTCCATCTCAACCACGCGCCTGGCATTGGGTCCAGGCAGTTGTGTCACCAATCGCGGGAGCTTCATTTCCGTCGTTGAAATCATCTCTTCCTCCTCAATGAAGAATGGTCAGCGGTTATTGTGGATGGGTCGCCGCGGGGCAGGTTTGTATGCGCGCACACCCATGCTGGGCCGCGCCCTGCCAGGAGAAAGGAACTTAGTCTACGCCGAAGAGGTTGGGGCGTAGTTCAGCCGGGGAGAAACTGCCGGGGAACCGATGGGGCTCGGTATATTTCATTTGCGTTTCCAGCGGACGCCGCCGTCCCGCATATCTTCGATCATTATACCACGATCCGCGAGTTCTTTGCGGATGCGGTCGGAAGCGGCAAAGTCGCGCCGCTGCCGCGCCGCTTGCCTATCGGCTATGAGCTTCTCTATTTCCGCATCGCTCGGTCCGCTCGGATCGCCGCCAAACCCGAGTGCCCGCAGTTTCTCGCCGTCGTTGTCATCCATCAAGGCAAAGACGCGGTCGAACGTAGCCAGGAACTCACGCGCGCCGGCGGCATCCGCCTCCAGGAATTCGCCTTTGTCCATCGCAATATTCGCTTCGCGCAGGAGGTCGAATGCCGCCGCCAGCGCTCGCGCGGTGTTTAAGTCATCGGAGAGTCCTGCGTCGAACTCTTTGTTTGCCTCTGCGATGCGCGCCGCGATTCCGGCTTGCTCGCCCGCAGGAAATTTCCCTTGCGCCAGGCGCGCGGCAAAATTCCTCAGCCGCTCGACCGAGCTCGCTGCCTGCTGCAATCCGTCAACCGTAAAATTGAGCTGCTTCCGGTAAGGCACGCTTGCCAGAGCAAACCGGAGTGTCGAAGGCTTGTAGCCTTTCGCGAACAAGTCTCGCAAGGTATAAAAATTCCCCAGCGACTTCGACATCTTTTCCCCTTCAACCAACAGGTGCTCCGCGTGCAGCCAGTACCGCGCGAACGGCTTCCCAGTCGCTGCCTCGCTTTGCGCAATTTCGTTCTCGTGATGGGGGAACGCCAGGTCGACGCCGCCTGTGTGGATGTCCAGGGTCTCACCGAGGTACTTCATAGCCATCGCCGAGCATTCGACATGCCATCCCGGCCGGCCTTTCCCGATCGCCGTCTCCCAGAAATGCTCTCCCGGCTTCGGCGCCTTCCAAAGTGCGAAGTCGCGCGCGCTCTCTTTCTCGTAACGATCGACATCAACTCTCGCGCCCGCCTGAATGCCGCTCACGTCGATTTTCGAAAGCTTCCCATACTCCGGAAACTTCGCAATTCGGTAGTAAATCGAACAATGCTCCGGGGCCTCGATGCTTAGCGCCTTGCAATCGTCGAAAAACGCCTGCACGTACTTCTCGGTAAAATCTCGAATGCCCACGCCCGCGGTGGCTGCGTTGGCGATGATGCGGTCATCCACGTCGGTCAAGTTCATCACGTGGTTCAGCTTGAACCCGCGCAGCTTCAGAAAACGCCTGAGAATGTCCTGGAAAACAAACGTGCGGTAGTTTCCGATGTGCGCGTAGTCGTATACCGTGGGCCCGCAGGTGTATATGCGCACTTCGCCTTCTTTTTGCGGAGCAAACGGCTCCGTTTTCCCGCCGAGGGTATTGTGGAATCGTATTTCGTTCATCGCTGAGTAAATGGCATCCTGCTCCCTGGGAATAAACGTCAGATTCTATCCGAGCCTTCTGGACAGCCGCAATCAAGAACCGCGTTCCCGTCTCTCATGTTAACTGCTTCCTCCCTAAGTCAGATTGCCCAAGAAATGCAGGCTCCCCTCCTCCGGGAAATCGAGCGCCAGAGCCGCGCTTCCCTCTTCCGCGCGGGCCAGTGGGTTCTCTACTATCGCTGTCTCCGCGTCCTCGCCCACAAACCAAAACCTGATTCCCGCCATGCCCAAGAGGCTCTCCTTCGTCGTTCGTGTGGTTGTTTGCAAACAGTCATCACGAGTCGAGTAGCTCCTTTACAGCCCTGCTTCTTCATGCTACCGTTTCTTCTCGTACCGCCATCCATGCGCCAGGCGGCTGGGCCTCTGATAGAGAACCTGCCACACGTTTGTCTTGGCGACCGCATTCCGGTCGACTTGTCGCTCGATAGACCCTCCCCTCGAGGAACACAGCGTCGTCTCTCTTCGCCCGGCTTGCCGCCGGCCCCTTTAGTATCTAGGGCCTTGGGCAAAATGGAGCACTCAACTTGGCGCGACCTTTTTCAGGGACAACCGCGGAGCGGTTGACGACATAAAGAGGACATCTTGCTTAAGCTCCGAAAAGTGGAAATCGTCGGCTTTAAGTCGTTCTGTGAACGCACCGTTGTCACTTTCAGCGGTTCCGGCACGACCTGCATCGTCGGCCCCAACGGTTGCGGCAAATCCAACGTCGTCGACGCCATCTCCTGGGTCTTGGGTGAACAGAGCCACAAATCCCTCCGCGCCGAGCGCATGGCCGACTGCATCTTCAACGGCACCACGAAACGCCCGCCCATGGGCATGGCCGAAGTTACCCTCACCATGGAAGACCCTGATCTCGCCGAGGCCGTCCGCTTCGTCATCGAAGGTACGCAAACGGAAACTCCCGCTGATGCCGGCGCCGCACCCGCTCCCGAACCCGATGCGGCCGCTCCCGAGAATTCGAATACCGAGATTCTCTCGCTTGCCCCCGCGCCGGCCCCCGAGACACAGCAGGAAGCTGTAGGGGCGCAGCATGCTGCGCCCCAGCTCGATGAGCCGCTTTCTTCCGAGCTCGAGTTCAAGGGCAAGCGCCGCAAAAAAGCTGCCGACAAACCCGTCCTTGCCACGAAGCCCGGCGAAGTGGTTGTCAGCCGCCGCCTCTATCGCTCCGGCCAGAGCGAATACTTGATCAACGGACGCGTCGCCCGCCTCCGCGACATTCAGGAGATGTTCATGGGCCTCGGCCTCGGTCCTGATTCCTACGCCATCATCGAGCAGGGCCGCATCGGTCTGATTCTCTCCACCAAGCCCATGGAGCGCCGCGCCATCATCGAAGAAGCCGCCGGCGTCACCAAGTTCAAGACCAGGAAGCGCCTTGCCGAAGCCAAGCTCGAGTCCTCGAAAGTCAATCTTTCTCGCGTCAACGATATCGTCGTCGAAGTCGAAAAACAGCTCGGCTCGCTTAAGCGCCAGGCCTCCAAAGCCCGCCGTTACGCCGAAATCCGCGATCAAATGCGCAGCATCGTCCGCCAGATGCTTGCCGGAAGGGCTCGCGAGCTCGACGCCGAAGCCGAGCGCATCGCAAAGCAGCTCGAACAGCTCACCGCCGCCGAAACCCAGCGCGCGCAAACAATCCAGCAGCAGGAAGCCGGGCAGGATCGCCTCAACCAGCGCATCTACGAACTCGACGCCGAAATCCGCCAAAATCAGAATGTCTTGAATCTCACCGCGCTCGAAGTCGACCGCACCGAAAACCGCATCGCCTTCAATCGTCAGCGCTCAGAAGAACTGGCGTCGCGCCGCCTCCATATCACGGAGGAAATGTCCCAGGCCGCCGCCCAGGTCGCCGAATCCGCAGCGCGCAGCGTCGCGCAACAGCATGCGGTAGCCTCCATGCGCGAAGAATCTCTCGCCTTGTCCGCCCGCGTCGACGACCTTTCTGTTCGCGCGCAATCCCGCGCCACGCGGATTCAGGAATCTGAATCCCGCATCGAGACCCTCCGCCGCTCCGCCGGGGAAGCCGCCGAGAGTCTTATGCACCTGCACGGCGAGCAAAAGCAGGCCGAAGAAGCGCTCGTCCATCACGCCGAAGCGCTCCATAAGCGCGAAGCCACCGAGCATGAGCTGCTGGAATCTTCCATCCGCATCCGCGATGAAGCCGATCGCGCCGCTTACGATTGGGAATCCGCCGCGAGTCAGCTCAAGTCTCTTGGTCAGGAAGCCTCCGAACTTCAGGCCCGCATCGCCGATCTCCGCCAGCGGCGTGAAGTCACCGCGAAGCAGGCGGAAAACCTCCGCGACTCTCTCGCCGGCGTTCGCGCGCGACACTCCACGCTGACGCAGATCCTCAACGACCGCTCCTACACCGCGGATGCCGTGCAAAAACTTTTCGCCGCCAACGAACGCGGCGCTGGAAAAAACTTCCGCGCCGTCGGAGTTCTCGCCGATTATGCTGAAGTCGAAGAGCAGCACGAGGCGGCCGTAGAGCAATATCTCCGCGACGAGCTCGAGTACGTCGTCGTCGAAACTTACGACCACGCCCGCGCCGGCGTCTCCCTGCTCCGCGATGAGGTCGGCGGCCGCGCCACTTTCTTCGTCGACTCTCTGCGCAGTCTGCGGCTGCCCGAATATGAGCCCATCATAAATTTCCGCGCCGAAGACGGCGTAATTTCCCGCCTCGACAAGCTCGTTGAATTCCGCGATCCGCTGGGCGCCGCCGCCAAACAATTCCTTCCGCGCCTCCACTCCGCGTATTTGGCGGACAGTGCCGCTTCAGCCGAGAAACTTGCCCGCGACAATCCGCAATTCGCCTTTATTACTCCCGATGGCACCTGCTATCAGGGCCGCATGGTGACCGGCGGCCGCGCCGATGAAGCTGGGCCGCTCGGCATGAAGCGCGAGCTCCGCGCCCTCGACGCCGAAATCATGCAGCTCGAGCATCAAATGTCTGACGCGCAGGCTGCTCTGGATTCCAGCGCCTCCAATCTGCGTGCCGCCGAGCAGTCCCTGGAAGAAATCTCCATGCAACAGCGCGAAGCGGAACGCAGCCTCCTTTCCGCTACTCACCGTCACGAGCACATGCAGGGCGAGCTCGCTCGTCTCGGCCTCGAGATGACCATCTGCCAGAATGAGCTCTCTCGCTTGCGCAAAGATGTCGAGACCGCTCAATCGCGCGCGGAACAAGCCAAGAATCAACACGCTTCCGCCGCTGCTACTCGCGAATCGGCGGAAGCCGAGAGTGCGCGCCTTGTTGAAGAACTCCTGCAACTCCGCGGCACCGTTCAGACCGGGCAGGATGAGCTCGCAGCAAGTCGCGAAGAGTTTGCTGGTCTCAATGAGAGGCTCTCCGCCGCGGAGGCCCTGGCTGCGCGTCTCGAGGATGAACGCGCCGAGCTGGAACGCCGCGGAGCCGCATTGCGCCAGCAGGAAACCTCAGTCACGGATGAGACTGCGGCGCTCGCTAAACAAAACGAAGAGCTCGTGCAACAACTGGAAGGCCTCCGCGGTGAAAAACTCCGCCTCGAAGTCCGCCAGCGTCAGCTCGAGCAGGAGTGGGACGCTGCTCGCACGAACGTCACGCAGATGGAAGATCACCTGCGCATGGGCCGCCAGTCTCTCCAGGAGCTACGCGAGCAGCGCAGTCACGCTGAAGTCGATCGCGCGCGTAACGATTCCGGCCGCCAGCACCTCCGTGAGACTTGCATGACGGAAGTCAACGCCCAGCCGGAGGAT
>WNFG01003445.1_pt1 | contig 13212 bp, 6 predicted proteins | sample 5400431 | NCBI WGS metagenome assembly WNFG01 (sample SAMN13153346, study PRJNA577476) | soil metagenome | isolation source: 120 cm saprolite under Douglas fir tree site 2 hole 3 replicate 2 | place: USA:California | collected 2015-04-18
AAAGTGCGAAGGGGATGCGCGCCGCCCAGTCATGAACTCCAAAAATCTTGAACGAAACGGCCATCGGCCAGTAAAACATGGCTGGTTTCTCGAGGAACACGATGCCATCAACTCGCGGGGTCACCCAATCCCCGGAGGTGACCATGTTTCTTGAGATTTGTGCCACGGCCGCATCGACGTCGTCCATCAGCGACGGCGGCGACACGCTACAACCCAGATAGACCGCTCCGGCAACCAGGGCAACGATCAGGTAAATGAGCCAGCTTTTACTTGTAAGAACGCTTGCGTCGTCGCGTCCCACGACGCTTGTATTCGCCATCTTTTCATCCATTGAAAGAGGATCATCAGGCCCCAGAGGTGATACCCAACGTTGGCTTTTCTTTCCAGATGCCGCGTCAAAAAGTTTTCAACGGCATCCGCTCGAAAGAGTTGCCCGTATTCCGCGAGTCCCTCCCGCAAGGAATCGACCAGCATCGGCCGCAGCGGGCCGCGGAGCCATTCATGCGCCGGAATGTCAAAACCTGTTTTCTTGCCGGCCTGGATGGCCGCGGGGAGTTTATCTTTGCGCAATTCACTTAAAACAAGCTTCTGCTGCGATCCACGAATCTTCAGGTGCGCGGGCAGCTTTGCCGCGAACTCCACGATGCGGTGATCTAGGAACGGCGGGCGCACTTCGACGGAATGAGCCATGCTCATGCGGTCGCTTTTCACCAGAATGTCGTCGGCCAAATAATATTTCTGGTCAAACCACAGAAAGCGCGCCAGAGCGTCGCGGGTTTTCGGCAACTCGTTTACTTCATTCAAGAGATGGTGAAAAGCACTGGGAAGCGGCTCCCGAAGCAGCGAGTGTTTTTCCGCGTCCGAGAAAGTTCCGTTCCAGTATACGTGAGCGTGGCTGGGCTCCAGCAGACTGCCCTCCAAAAATCGCTTCAACTTGTATTCGAAGCTGATTTTCTCGTCCGAAACGGGCCAATGACGGACTCCCGCCAGCGCTGCCAGGAGAAAAGCGCGTGGCATCCGCCTGGCCCATTTGGCAAGCATGTCTGCGCGGCAGGTGATGTATCCGCCGAATAGTTCGTCGGCGCCTTCGCCGCTCAACGCCACCGTAGTTTTTGACTTGCACAATTTCGAGAGAAACCACACCGGTAACGAGCCCGCATCCGCGCTCGGTTCGTCTGAATAGTAGGCAAACTCCTCGATCGCGCCGCACAGGTCCTCCGCCGGAGTTAAATCCAGGACCTGATGGTCTGTTCCGTACTGTCGTACCGCGCGATCGATGAATTTCGTTTCATCAAAACTTCGTCCTCGAAATGAAATCGAAAATGTTTTCAACTGCGCAGCGGAGGCTCTCGATGCATAGTGCAAGATAGTTGTCGAATCCATTCCGCCGCTGAGCCAGATCCCCAGCGGAACATCGGAAATCATGTGCTCGCGCACCGATTGCTGCAGCAAGCTGTCGAGTTCTTCCTTTGCTGTCTCCAGTGTGTAATTGGACGCCTGGGTGAAAGGCAATTTCCAATAAGCATCCGAGGATATCTTTCCGTCGTTCCATTCCAGCCAGTGTCCTGGCGGAAGTTTTTCGATTCCTTCCACGAGAGTCCAGGGGCACGGAACATAGTTCAGCGAAAGATAGCAATCGAGACCCTGAAGACTCAGCCGGCGTTCGATTTCCGGATGGACAAAAATGGCTTTCAGCTCGGAACCAAAAAAAAGATCTTCACCCTGGCGTGTGATGTATAGCGGTTTGATTCCCATGCGGTCGCGCGCCAGTACAAGGCGTCTCGCCGATTTTTTCCATAATGCGACCGCGAACATTCCGCGCAACTTCGCCAGGCATTCCTTGTCCCACTGCATGAACGCGCGAAGAACGGTTTCCGTGTCGGAATGCGATTCGAATCGATGCCCGAGTTTCTCCAGTTCTCTTCGTATTTCGAGGTGATTGTAAATCTCGCCGTTGAAGGCGATTCCGAAATCGCCGTCTTCGGAGAGAATCGGCTGGTTCCCGGAGTCCAGGTCGATGATTTTCAGGCGCGCCGCGCCCATCGAGAAAAGGCTGGATTGAAATACGCCCTGCTGGTCTGGCCCCCGGTGGATCAACGTTGCCGTGGCGTCCTGAATTCGCCGCGGAGGAGGGGTCCAGCTCTTATGCGTGTATCCTACAATTCCGCACAACTCTTTGTACCTCGCGGAGCGCCGTTCGAACGGTAAGACGCTCTTTCTATCATCGTAATGAGCTTCGGGAGGCTTACGTTCCGCCGCTCACTGCCACGTCCGGCAATGCACGGTTCGAAGCGTTGCGCCATTCGAACCGGCGAAACTTGGCCGGACCGCCCGCGATCCGGCCGAGACAAACGGAAGGATGCAATCACTTCTCACTTCGATTGTAACTGTTGCCCTCGCGGTGACGCAACGCTGATGGCCCCGCGAGTCCGAAAATTTGCATGCTATTCGGCAACGGCAGCCTTGGTGCGGCAGACGGTCGCAAGTCCCGTCCAACTGTACCCGCGATGGGAGCGGAGCGCGGCATCCCGGAAGCCCGATGCCAGCCACGGCCTGACTTCATCTTCACGCAAATAGTAAGCTACCGGCGTCACCAGTTGATCGAAAACATTGGCGTGAATTTCGTCGAACGGGTAGTGATACAGCGCGGCAAAATAATCTCCATAAGGGAGTTTCGCGGGACCTTTTCCATTAGATCGCGGACGGTAGAAAAGTTTTATGACGGCCCAAAGCGCCAGTGCGGGCGGAATGGAGGCGATCCGCAGAAATGCCGCAGGCAGCCGCGAAGTGATGGCTTTGCGCACGGGATCGACGTACCGGGTAATCCATTCGTTGCCTTCCTGGCCGTAAACCCAAAAGGCCACCCGCCCGCCTTCCCGCACTCGAGAAGCCAGGCTCGCAAAACCCGCCGCGGGGTCCGGCAAATGGTGCAGAACACCGACGGAAAATGCCAAGTCAAATACGGGGCGGACAGGCGGGTTCAGCAAGTCGCCGATAACCACGTGGGCGTTTGGGAATTGACGAGTGTGCGCAAAGGCAACGAATGCGCTCTCGCCCAAATCCAGCGAGACTATCGCTTTTGCGCCGTGCGAAGCCACGATTGCGGTGTGGCGCCCTTTTCCGCAGCCGCCTTCGAAGACGAGCTGGCCCGCGAAATCCCTGTCGGTCAGCGGGGCGACCCAGTCGAAAAACTCCTGCTCGTAATAGTCGCGAAGATCGCTCCAGCGCGTCCATTCTTCCGCAAATCGTGAGGCCGTCTCGAGTTTGACGGTGGCGAGGTTCGCGGGGAGGAGAATCGGCACGCCGCTGCGGATCGTGAATTGTGATGGGCAACCGCGGCAGGCGAGGCCGCCGGTCATGATGTGACCGTCCTCGGCCGCGCGCGAGGCATCGCCGCTCAGAGACAATTCGCCCGCGCAATTGGGGCACACGATGAAATTCAGGGCTTCGGGTCTCATCTCGATGTTGAAAATCCATGATACACCAAGCGCGACAGAGCAGTCTCAGGCCCCGACTCGAGGCAGAGAAAGAAGCAAGGCTTTTACGCCATTCCAAAGAATCTGGACGCCGATGCAAACCAGCAGGAAGGAAGAGAGCCGCAGGATGATACTCATCCCGCTTTCGCCGATGATGGCAGCGAGACGATCGGCGAAGCCGTAGCAAAGATAGACGCTAAGCGCCACGAGCGCCGAACCAATCACCGCGGCGAGAATCGCGAGGAGGTTCGGGCCGAGGTGGTGAGGCGCATTTGCTCCGAGAGTGATGGCGACGGAAATCGAACCGGGGCCGACGGTGAGCGGCAAAGTGAGCGGGTAAAAGGCATTGCGAAAAATATCCCGCAAGTTGACCTTCTGCTGGATGTCGGTGTCACGGTCATGGTCATCCTTGCGCTTGAGCATGTCCCAACCATTGGAAATGACAATGAGGCCGCCGCCAACTTGGACGACCGGAATGGAAATTCCAAAGAAATTCAGGATGTGCGAACCGATCAGAAAGGAAGCGATCAGCAGGAAGAAGCTGTTCATGGCCACGCTGCGGGCAAGGATTCTGCGCGCGGAAGCAGGGTATGCGAGTGTCAAGGCGAGAAAAACCGGGCTGCAGCCAAGGGGATTGACGATGGGAAACAGGGCGCTGAGGATCAGCAGGATACTTTTTGCGACTTCCAGCATAAGGGCTCCTCCAGAAGGGAGAGTATAGCCGAGGCGAATGTCTGCCGGACAAAAGGATGGGCTGCACAGCGAACGGTGCGGCAAGCGAAATCGAGGGTCCGGAATTGACAGATTTTCTAGTCACCATGTGGCCACCCCATACACCCCCCCATTAGATGGATGTATATCAAGGGAAAGGACTTGCAAAATGGGTCATGTGTAAGTCGTTGAAAAGATAGATGGATGCTGCGTGGGGGATGAGTTCCAAAATGGGAAGAGTGGCATATACCCCCGTCGTGATGAAAAGAGTGCGGAAGTAATTGAAGAGAAAGAAGATGCGTATTTCCCGTCGTGCAAAGGAGTGCGCAAGCGTTTGAAAACAAAGAGGTTGAACAAAGATAAAGGAAGCCGGAGTCGCGTTGATGGGCGATGATGCGAAGGTAGAGCGAGGATGTTGAGCGAAAGTCACACGGGAGGATAGCATGTAAGTATCAACTTGTTAAGTACTTTGCAGGGAATGGTAAAAATTGAGGGCTGGACGGCTATTAGGCGGGCTGATCGGATGCGGCACAGGCAAGAAAGGAGCGAAGAACTGTTTGGGACGGTAGACAGGAAGAGGATGCTTGACATGGCACCGTCCGACCGATAGGTGCCGGCGGTGGCCCGAACTGCGGATGGAACGGGTTGGTTCCTTGCGCAGGAGAACCCGTTCCATCGTAGTCGTATGTCGCCCACTAGAAGACGAACTTCGCGGCCAACTGGACGATTCGGGGTGTGATGTCCGACGTCGGGAATTGGAACGGGAAGTTACCCAAGCTTACGACCCGAGGTGGCGCCAAGCAGGGAGCGCCAGCGGCCCCGCAGATGGCGGCCGACGAGGTCCTGGAGTACTGCGTGCGGCTGACGCCGTTGATGTTGGTGTGGTTGAAGATGTTGAACGCCTCGCCGATAAGCTGCAGGCGGAGTCGCTCGGTCAACTGAACATTCTTGGTGACCCGGGGATCGAGAGAGACGGTGCGTGGCAGATAGAAGGTGTTGCGTCCCACTCCCGGCGTACGGTCCGTCGAGCGGTTCGAATCGTTGTTCAGGTCGAAATTCACCATCGCGGAGTATGGTTGGCCGGACTGAGCCGTCAAGATTGCGCTGAGCTCCCAACCGCCGAGGATCTGTTTGGCAGCGCCAGAAAACCGCTGGGCGTAGTTCAGGTTCCAAACGCCGCTGAGCACAAATCGATGACGCTGGTCATTGATGCCGGCGGAGCGATCCGCGCGGACGTTGCCGGGATCGGAAACCATCTTGGCGTCGTCGCCACCGGAAAAGGGGACGACCGAGGTGGAATCCGGAGCATCGTCAATCACTTTTCCGTAGGTATAGCTGCCCAGGATTTGATAGTTGTGCCCGAAGCGCTTATTGAGTTGGACAATGAGGCCGTTGTAGATTGAGTTTGCATTGCTCTCGACTTCCTCGATGCGCTGGAAGTTGCCGTTGGGCCTGCATGGGCTACTGAGAGTGATGACGAAAAGGCCCGCAGGACACGTAGCGGGTGTGCCGGTGGGGCTCGGATACCGGAGATAATTTAAAACCGTGCCGGTACCCGCGATCCCAATGGTGGCGGGGACTTCTCCGGCCAAGTTGATATCGCGGGTCCGCTGGAGATGGACACCGCGAACGCCGAGATAGGAAACGGTAAGAGCCGTGTCCTTTGCCAACTGGTATTCGACTCCGAGATTCGCTTGCTGCGTATAGGGTTCCACAAAGTTGGGATTGAAGACAAAGATAGTCGGCGGTGGCGGCGTCGGAACACCCGGACCTGGAGCGGGCGGCGGACAAGTGGGGTTGGCAACCGGGGCGCCGCAGACAGTGTTGGGATAGGTGACGGGAATGGAGGTGCCGGTATAGGTGAGAGTTTTCACCTGAAGGCCATTGTTGGAATGCGCAGTGCCCACCAAGATGGAAGGTGTGCGTCCATAATAGATTCCGTAGCCGCCGCGGACAACGATCCGTTGGTTGAAGCGATTGGGCGTCCAGGCAAAGCCGAGACGCGGGCCAAAGTTATTCTTGTCTCCATTTATCCGATTGGTGAAAATGCCCGCCTGGGCGGCGATGGGGTTCAAGACGGACGGCTGGGCGATCGACTCGTAGTCATAACGAAGGCCCGGGTTCAGCGTAAAGCTTGGGGTGATTCGCCATTCATCCTGAATAAAGGCGGAGTATTCGTTGAGGTTCGGGTGGGTGGTGGGCCCGGTAGTGCCGACACCGCCGAACGCCTGGACAAACTGGTCCGTTGGGCCATAGCAAGGGGCGCCCAAGAGACTGCAGCCGAAGCTTTTCAAGCTGGTGAAGCTGTAGGCACCGGAAAAATTTCCCGGGAAGAAGTTTGCAATCGCATCGGTCAAGATATCGCCGCCGAATTTGACGGTATGGCGGCCTTTGATCCAGGTGAGGACATCGGCAAACTGGCCGCGCTTGATGTTGGTGAAGCGGGGACTGAAGAAGTTCCGTCCGACGGTGAGCTGCGGCTGGCCACCATTGAGGACGGAAGCTTCGGGATTTGCGCTATTGGCCTGACCCGGCTCGTTATCGCGAACATAGGCGGCGCGGAATTCATTGACGAAGCGGGGCGAAAGCGTGGAAGTAAGCTGTCCCGAGATGGTATCGGAAACAACGATGGCAGCGCCGGTGTGTTCGAGGGAGTTGGTAGAACCGCCATTTTCGAGGTTTGCGCCGGTGAAACGCTGACTATTGATTCGCGCGCTCAGAAGTTCATTGGAATTGATATGCAAGTCCGCCTTGCCGAGGTAAACATCCTGATTGAAACCACTGGTCCAGGAGGCGCTTCGCGCAAGCAAGTAGGTGCAAGCGGCGGTGATATTGGCGTCGGTGGAAGGCGCGGCACACCCGCTGACCGGGAGAATCAAGTTCTGGGTGATGTTGCGCTGGCCGTCGTAGTCAAAAAAGAAGAAAAGACGGTCCTTGAGAACCGGGCCGCCGAGATTCCCGCCAAACTGGTTGAAATGGTAGGGTTGCTTGGCCTTGCCCTGCGCCTTGGCGATCGGATCGGTGGCATTGAGACCGCGGTCACGGAAAAACTCAAAACCTGTGCCATGGAAATGATTGGTGCCGGATTTGGTGACCACATTGATGACGGCGCCGCCTGCGTTACCGTATTCGGCGGAGTAGGCATTTGAATTGACCTGGAATTCCTGAACGGCATCTTGGCTAAACTGGTAGGGAGCGCGTCCCGAGCCGGTGCGGCCCAAAGTCTGGCCGAAGAAGGTGTTGTTATTGTCGGAGCCGTCGACGATGAGGGAATTGAGGGTGCCGCGCTGGCCGGCAAAGCTGATGTCACCGCCGCGGACGTCGGTGGTTACACCCGGAGTGAGGAGCGTGAAGTTGATGAAATTGCGGCCGAGGGTGGGGAGATCGCTCACCGCCAGCTCATTGACAGAAGATTCAACCGAAGAGCGCGTAACCTCAAGGATGGGAGTCTCCGAGGTGACGGTGACGGAGGTAGCTTGGGTGCCCACTTTCAGCTGGATGGGCAAGTCTATGGCAGCGCCCACAGCCACAGTGACGCGAACGGCGTAGTTGGAGAAACCAGTACTCGCAGCGGTAACAACGTAGGTTCCGGGAGGCACAACAGGAAAGTGAAAGAAGCCGTTCTCGTCGCTGACAGACTCGAGCTTGAGGCCGGTGTCAGAATTGACGGCAGTGAGTTTTACACCCGAGATGGCGCCACCCTGAACGTCGGTCATGGCGCCTTCGATCGAGCCGCTGGTGCCGCGCTGGGCGCCGGCAGTACAAACAAGAAAGAGCAGGACAAACAAGCAAATACCTGCGGCTCTGCGTAGAGAAACAAATGACAAATTCATTTAAACCTCTCCTCCGATGATGAGATCATGTTGCCTGCTGGGAATCCGCATCCCAGAAATAAAACACTGTGAAAACTTTCGGCGCGCCTGCTTCGAGGAGCGCGTCGTGCCGACTCCGTAAGGGTCGCCAACCTACAAGACAGGAACCGCGGCGGCCGAAGCTCTGACACGGCTAGGCCAAGCCGCCGCGGTTTACTGATTTCGTCTCTGCTGCCTAGAACTGGAACCGCACGCCGAGCTGCGCGGTGAAAGGCGAGCCCGGCGAATTAAAGGTGTTGTAGCAGCTGCTGCTCTTCGAACAGAAGTTAGGGTTGGAAGTATCAGTTAGTTGGCGAAAAGCAGTAGCCGCCGGAAGGACATTTCCGGCCGTATCCACACCCAGACCGTAGTTCGTGGTGGGCTGGAATGGGCTCGGCGTGCCGGATTGATAGAGGATGTTGGCGGCGTTGAAGAGGTTGAAGAAGTCGGCGCTGACGCTGACGGTCTTACCCTCCCACGGCAGGTGGAATAGCTTGGCGACGCGCAGGTCCACGTTGAGCTGGCGCCGGTCGCGGAAGGAATTGCGCTGGAAGGGCACGCCGGGAGCCTGGAAGGCGCGGTCACCGAAGGAATTGTTGTCTCCGTTGATGTCGGAGAATCCAACCAACGCATCGATGGGCCTGCCGGAGCGGAAACGTCCGAGAGAGCTGATCGTGAAGCCGAAGGGCAGATCGATTAGGCCGTTGACCTGAGCGTTGTGGCGGGCGTCGAGCCGGGAAAAGCCGTACTCGGGACCCAGGTTGAACCCGTTGTCGTAGTCGAAGCCGCTGGCCAGGCGCTCGTTATCGTCGTCGGAATAATTGTAGCTGAGGGTGTAGTAGGCCTGGAATTGTACGCGACCCCGCCGGTACTTGCTACGCAGAGTGAGGCCGTCGTAGCGGGAGCGCGCGTTGGTCTGGCGGATAGTCACGTCGCCCAGCGCAGGTATGGGCCTGAACTGTGAGCAATTACCGCCGTGTATACCAAAACACGGTCGCAAGCTGAGATCGACCTTGGTGCAGACCGCCGACAAGGCAGCGCAAGTTACCGGCGCCGGCAAGTTCAGGTTGCGGTCGCGCTCAAGGTGCACGGTGTTCACGTAGTTGAAGTCAGCGCCGAGCGTGAGGCCCTTGGCGACTTCCCGCTCGATTCCCACACTCCACTGCCAGGCGCGCGGGCTTTTGTAATCATTAGCGGCGCTGATCGGCGCAGCGCCGGCGAACGGGTTGGGGTTGGCCAGACCGAGCGAAGTGGCAATTTGCGTGATTTGCGCGGGAGTGATCTTCGGCAAATTGTTTAGTTGCGCCTGATTGAGATCCACGCCAATGCGGAGCAACTGGCTATAGATAGTTTTGCATGTATCGCCGGTATAGAGCGGGGTGCAAACAAAGCCCTTCGGCAGCGCCAGCGGCAAGGTAACCGAAAGGTCCCCTGGGATTGCCCGATAGTTGTTCAGCGGCGCGGCCAGGACGATGAGCGGCGTCGGCGCGTAAAAGAATCCAGCATTGGCGCGGATCACCGTCTTTGCGTTGCCAGCCGGGTCCCATGCGAGCCCGAGGCGCGGCATGTATTGGTCGTAGTTGTTGGGGAGGTTTGCCGGGTCATTGGTCAAGCCGATCGGAAAAGCGAAGTTCTTAACCTGGTTATAGAGCGTGGAGTTACTCGTGTCGGACTTCGGATTGACGTAGCCCTCCCAGCGGAAGCCGGCGGTGAGCGTCAGCCGGGGCGTCAGCCGCCAGGTGTCCTGAAGAAACATCGCCACCTGCTTGAGATCGGCATTAAGCAGACCGTTCCCGATGTTCACCGAATAGCTGACCAAGGTGTTGTCGAAGCGATTGTTGACACCTGGATTGAAGGAAAGCAGTTGGAGCAGGGCGCCCGTCGCCGCCGCGGAAGGACCAGCGGGCGTGTTGACGTTGAATACGCCGAACTGGTTAAAGAGGAAAAATTGGTTGGCATGCACGAAGTCATATTCGCCGCCGAACTTTACCGCGTGCCTGCCCAGCGTCCAGGTGGCGTTGCCGGCGAGTTGCACGCGATAGTCGTCGAGGGCGGTCGGCAGGAAGTTGCGCGCGCCGGTGACGGCAATGGCATCACTGATGCCCGTAAGGGTCGAGTTGGAGATGCGCGGGCGGTTTTCCAGCGAGTATTGGCCGCGCGTTTCGACTACAAAGCGCGGCGAAAAAATCCCGGTCCACTGGCCGACCACGGTGTTGGTGCGGTCGCCCTCGATGCCGTTGTTACTCTGTGCGCGGTTGGTTTCCGGTTGGATGGCGTCGCCGGTGGAGACGGCATTGTTGCCTGTATTCTTACTGTAGTGGTAGCTCAGGTTGACGCGGTGGTTTTGCGTGAAATTGTAGTCCAGGCGGCCGAAGCCGGTTAGAGCGTCATTCGTTTGCGTGAATGGGCCTTGTTGCGGCTGGTAGAAGTTGAAGGCTTCCTGTTGCGTGGCTGTCGGCGTGAACCCGTCCAGCCGGTGAAAAACCACGACGTGAGGGTTATTGTTCTGCTGATCTTCAAACGCCGCGAAGAAGAAGGCTTTGTCGCGCCGGATGCGTCCGCCGATTGAGCCGCCCTCCTGATAAAGAGAAGTGATGGCGTCGCGCCCAAAAGCATCCTGCTTGGCCAGCGATCCATTGCGGGCGAAGAGGAATGCGCTGCCGTGGAAGGTGTTCCCGCCCGACTTCGTCGTGGCGTTTACGATGCCTCCCGACGATCGCCCGAATTCGACCGAGTACCCGGAGGCTACCACCTGGAACTGCGAGATGGCCTCCTGCGGAATGGTGAAGGCGTTGTTGGCGCGCTCTCCGCCGCGGATGCCGCCAAAGAAGGGCTCGTTGTAATCCGTTCCGTCGATAGTGACGTTTCCGTTGATCCCGCGCTGGCCGACGAACGAAATACCTTGCCGCTGCGGCTCAATTTGCACGCTCGGAGTCAGCGTGACGAAGTCCTGGAAACGCCGCCCGTTGATCGGCAGTTCTTCGATAGCGCGGACTCCAATCAGGGCGTCGGCGCTGGGCGCTGTAGATTCAATAAGATTCGTTGCCGTTACCTCTACGGTCTGAGTAACGCCACCGACCTGCAGATCGGCGTTCACTGTGAGCGCCGCTCCAACGGTCACTTCAACGTCCACCTTGTAGGTTTTCATTCCCGTGTAGGTAAAAGTCAGGGTGTAATTCCCCACGGGCAGCAGAGCGAAGCGATAACCTCCCTCTTGGTCGGTTTTCTCCTCTCTCTGAAGGCCAGTGTCTTTCGCGCTGAGCGTCACGGAAGCCTGCGCGACAACGCTCCTGCTAGCATCGTAAACCGTGCCGACAACCTGGCCTGTACCGGCCTGCGCTTGCGCCGCAACGCGCGGCGCAACCAACATCATGGCCAGCGACGCAAGACAACACAATGCGATGGAAGTTCCCATCCGTCTCATTCTCATTGAAATTCCTCCCTTTCCGTTATTGGCGACGCTTCGCGCACTCGCGCGCGGACCTGAGACCCTCCGGGGGTGGAGTGGAGGACTCCCCTAATTGTTGGGGACGGATCACAGCGGCCGCAAACACAGGCTCCAGACTGCGACCAGCATCTAATATCTATGACCTATCTTCTATCACAGGAACTGCACGCATTGAAGCAAAATTCTGCAGAAAACTTCGGCTTGCCTGAAGCGATAAATCCGATGCACGCCGGCAGGAAGAACGCTGTCTAAACGCCGACTTAATGGCTTGCCTGAGAATAAGCGGCGCAGATTGAGGCCGTATAAACGCTCTAAGAATGGCGCGTGACAAGTGCGGCTTGCTCCGCGGCACGCGCGTGCGTTAGAGTCTCGGTGCCACGTTCGAGGAAAAGGATGCAGAAACGCAAAAAAGCCGGGCAGCAAAGTGACAGGAGGCCGCGGGAGCGGGTCAGAGTTTTGATTACGGGTGGGCGGATTCAAAGGCGCATTCAGGCCTTGGCTATGGAAATCCGGAAGGATTTTCCGGGCGAACCGCTGCATCTGGTAAGCGTTTTGAAGGGCGGAGTTTTTTTTCTGACCGACCTGGCGAGGAATATTCCGGGGGAAGTTTCGTTTGATTTCATCGCGGTGTCGAGCTACGGGCAAAAGACGCGCTCTTCGGGGCAAGTGCGGCTGACGCGAGACCTGGACTCCAGCATCGAGGGGAAAACGGTCATCGTCGTCGAGGACATCCTGGATACGGGAATGACGCTGCAATATCTGTTGCGATTGTTCGAACAGCGCAAGCCGAAGCATCTGCGCGTGGCGGTGCTGCTGGACAAGCCGGAACGGCGGATCGCCGCGGTACGCGCGGACTACGTCGGATTTTCAATTCCCAACGAATTTGTGGTCGGTTATGGGCTTGATTACGCCGAGCGCTACAGAAACTTGCCCTACGTTGGTGTGTTATTGCTTGGTCGCGGATTGAAGGAAAAACCCGCGGAGGATTGAGCCGTCGTTGAGCAGACCATTCCGTAGGGCCGCAGGTGATTCGCCAACGCGCACGAATCAGCCGCAAAATTAGAAAACAAGAAGAATTCGCATCGAAGCGCGACCTTCTCCGGGCTCACGCTTCGCTGCCTGCTATAATATCTAGACTTCATGAATCCAAAGGATGAACACAGGACAGCAATCGCCTTGAATGGCGGCGCGGAGGTTTCCGCCGAAGTGCTCGCAACACTTGCAGAAATCGGCGAAGAAGTGAACGCCTCGCTGGATCTGGACGAGGTTCTGGCGCGATCGGCGGCCTTGATCAAACGGCACATCGACTATGAAATTTTTGGCGTGTTGATGATTGAAGGGGACGGAAGTTATCTCCGGCACCGTTTCTCCATCGGTTATCCGCGCGAATTGGCGGACAATTTACGGATTCCCCTCGGGCAGGGAATTACGGGAACCGCGGCGGCCACGGGCCACTCCGTGCGAGTGAGCGATACTTCAAAGGACGCGCGGTACATCAATGCCATCGACAGCGTGCGCTCCGAACTGGCCGTGCCGTTGATGCTTCAGGGAAAGTGCGTCGGGGTGCTAGATATTCAGAGCCGCCACCTCGATTACTTTACGCGCGACCAGCAGAATATTTTGACACTGCTGGCCAGCCGGCTGGCAGTGGCGATTGAAAACGCGCGGCTGTTTCAAAAAGTGCGGACGCAGGCGGACACGCTTTTATTGTTAAGCGAAGTCGGCC
>WNFG01003450.1_pt1 | contig 13203 bp, 17 predicted proteins | sample 5400431 | NCBI WGS metagenome assembly WNFG01 (sample SAMN13153346, study PRJNA577476) | soil metagenome | isolation source: 120 cm saprolite under Douglas fir tree site 2 hole 3 replicate 2 | place: USA:California | collected 2015-04-18
CATAGAGCGGTGTATTCAGTCTCACGTGCCGACATGATCTCCAAGGCTTTGGCTTCTTGATTGGCACGGATGATGCTAGCATCAATAGACTCCTTACGAACCTTGATGCCTATCTTGATCTGCTCATTAACACTGGCCTCAATCTCGGCCATTACAGTCTCACGCCTGATGAGGTCGTTAAGCTGTGCATTCAATGTACGAATAGCTTCTTCAGCAGTAATACCACCGGCAGTGAGGGCAGTAAGCTGCCTGCGCACTATATCGGTAGCAGTGGCGCCAGTGCGCATAGATACTTCGAACTCAGCAGCTACCACATTAAGTGCACTCTGAAGATTGCCTAGCGTGATCTTAGCTTCAGTCTTGAACTTGCCAAGAGTAACGTTGGCAGCTTCTAGCGCTGCAAGGAACTGAGTATCATCCAGGATCAGAGAAGCTGCTAGAGAACCTATGCTGAAGTCGCCCATGTTACTTATCCTTTCTTATGATCTTACGATGCATCTTAGTACCGGCCCATTGCTCCCAATCGGTCCTTACCGCTCTGGCTCCCTGCGTGGCATAATCCCATTCAGGGTCTTCATCTTTAGCGGCTAAAGGAATAGCCTTGCCAAAGGTCTTGAAGGCAGAGAACGGGATCACATCTGCCGGTGGCCGTATCACATTACCGTCCTTATCTTTCTCTCCGGGGTCCCGATTCATGTTGACATAGGTACATGTGAGCCTATCCACAGGTAATGACTCAAGCTCCAGGCTAGTGAACCTCTCCTGGGACAATGCGTGGAGCTTGGCAGGAGTCATTCTCAGCGTTTCAAGATCGGAGCATCCAAGATATCTACATCTGGCCCAGAACTTGAGGAAGTACTCATCAGGGGTAAAGGGTCACTCTCCTGAGCCTCCTTCATCTCTTCCATGATCTCAGCCATTTCAAGCTGGTCCGGCTGAATAGCCTCTAGTGCCTTTGAGATACAGACCGTATAGTAGGTCATGTGCCGCATGGATGCCAGCTTGAGTACCGATACGTCATCATAGGCAGCGAACACTGTAGGCTGACAGGTGCGCAGGCCTTCTAATAATAGTGAACCAAACACCCCCGGATTGGCTATCTGGTCTGGAGTAATCTGAGTTGTATTCAAGTTGATGCCGGTGCTCTTGAAGATCTCGATGACTGCACCAAGACTGTATTCGAGGAAGTAGCCAACGTCGGTACCTTCACGGCGTAAGGTAATGGATACTCTAGGATCAACCTTGAGAATGTTAAGTGCTAGATCATCAAAGCGTGATCTAACCTCAAGCATGCGCTTCAGTTTGCTCTTACCGCTATTGCCGTTAGTCTCCATATTGTCTCCTATGTAAAACGAGGGCCATAAGCTCTCCTGCTCATGACCCTCCATTCCGAAATCCACAATCTATGTACTACAATCATACCGCATTTAGCGGCTAAAGATCACGACCATGTTTGCAGTCCTGTGACCTTCGCAGTCACGGCTATTCGCAGTACGGCACCGGCATCAGCGGTTGGTTGCCATCCCACGAAGTAGGCAGCGAATACAAGGGTAGAACCCACGCCAGGGGAAGCGGCACTTGGCACAGGGAAGATAATCGACATGTTATCCTTCTGTCGGTTTAGAGCATCAACTCGTGCCTCGATCTGGACAGCGTTAGTTGGCACGAAGTTGGCTTCTACTGTAGCGTTCTCACCATCAATGAGACCAGGAATGTATTCCTTGAACCCACCAGATGAGTCATGAGAAGTTACGTCAAGCAAGTCAAACTTGCTATTGGGAGCACCGATCTTGATTGCCTCCGGTAAGGTGACAGCGCTACCGATGACTGCACCGACAGGAGCAAACTTGAATAGCGTCCCTTGGGCTAACACTGCTATTGATGCCATCTAATCTCCTTTCATTACTGTTGTGTAGTCTTCAATCCCTTCTATCACAACATCCGATACGTGGCCATAGGGACTGAAGAATGGCGCATATCTCCACGGATGCTCACCACGGAAAATATGGGTCCTGATGATATCAAGCCCAGTGCGGTCATTGGTGTAGTCACAGTCCACGCAATCGAATTGGCAATACATGCACCTATACACCAGTACCTGCTTAACTTCACGCTCAATCTTGCGTCCAGATGTAGGATCAGTCAGAACCTCAGTATAAGCGGGCCTATGCTCCAGGATGCAGTACCCTCTCTTGAGATCTATCTCGTAATCAGACCTGGGAACGATTACTGGATGCTTAATCTCTGGCTCAACTCGTGTCATGATAGCGTGTCTCGCTTCAACATCCCTATTATATCAATCTGTATGCCTACCAAGCGCGTGGAAGGGTCCTGTATACTACGTGGACCATAAATGCGGGTAGTAGAGAAGTATCCGTTAGTTGAGCCACCAAGATAGCCATGGAACGGAGAGAATAGACCATCAAGAAGCATTATTGCTTGCTCTTGTGTCTTGAAATCAGCACCGTATATGGTGAACTCTATCCTTGAAGATGACCACTGGGAAGCTCCATTATCATGAGTTGCAGGTGAAGAAGTGCCTGAAATGAGACGGATCACGAGCAGAGGCAATACCGGATTCTGCGGTATGTACTGAGGGAATACACCCCCTGGGAGTTTAGCCGCTAAAGGTCCATTGGCCAACACGAATAGCTTGAGGGACTCGAATAGGGTCATGTCACTTCCTCATTGCACCCCGTATCGTATAGATGGCACATGCCAATAGCAAGAGACACGCAATGACTTCTAGCACAATGATCAAGCGAACCTCCGAAAGCGTACCTGAGTACCGAGATTGAATCCACCTGCCATGTTATCACGTATTGACTGTGCCATAACCTGATGAACCTCTTCGCGTGTCTCATCTATGGCAGGTCGCATAAATGGCTTACCATTAGGGCCAAATTCCTGATGTACAGCATACGGTACATTTCCTAGATCAATGAAGATACGGGCGCTAACTCCATTCGGTTGGTCTATGACCGCTATCTCTATAGTGTCCCGCATGTGACGACCATCGTTAGCGTGACCTACTTCACGTGGGCTAACATTGGCAAGGTCATGAGCATGGTTACGGATGATTTCGGCACCATCAACTACTGCTACCCTAGACGCTTCTATGATTAGAGGAGACAGACTCGATAAGCCATCGGATAGAGTATCCCTGAAGTCCACTCCTGTACGGCCATAGAATGATCTACTCATTTAGTCACCAACAAGCACGTAATGATTATCACCACGAAGGCTATCAGGAGCAACACCAACTGACAACCGGAAACGTTTGGATAATCACGCAATAAACGGTACCTCATCCGATATCATGAGACGGGTAGTGAGTCTATCACCATCTGACTCAACGGCCTTGATCTGATACACGGCACCATCTATATTGACCTGCCACTGTACCAAGAGCGATTCGGATACGTTGATAAATGTCAGGAAGTTAACCTGAAACTTGGCTTCGGAGCGCTGTATGTTGCCAGCCTCCATAGCTTCCTGATTCTGTGGCCGGATCACGATCAGTGGACTCTTACGGCACTGCATATTGATCTGTGTCGGGTCAACGGACAAGGCAAAGGTATGTATTTGCTGCCCTGCACTGTCCACGGACTTAGTAATGGGCATGAGTGTAGCCAGTGATGGGTACGCAGCACTAGCCGCTGCTACAGCAAAGCGCACATTGAGAGTTGATCCAGGAATAGGCATTAGATAAGCTCGTTCTGTGCAATACCAGTCAGAGTAGATACAACATGTACATACATAACGGTATCATTCTGGCTTGGTGGAGCATACTTGGTTAGGAATAGAGCCAGTGGCCTGCCAGCATTAGCAGCTATATCTGCAACAAGAGCGTTGAAGCCATCCTGCATGGTTGGATAAATACGTATGGTTCCATCAGCATGTTCAATGTTACCTGGGTTCTTATGCTTGAACCCAAGCGTCTTGGTACTGAAGCTACCCTCTACATGCCACATGCAAGCGGCAATCATGGCATAACGCAGGTTCATTAGAATGCTCCTGAACCTGGGAATGCACCACCACCAGCACTTTGGATGAGAAGCTTGAGATAGTGTTCACGGAATGAGAAGTCGCTATTGTCTACCTGCTGGGCTATGGCGAATCCAGCCCAATCATTATTAGACGTGTCGCGCATCTGTTTAGCAACGGCTAATAGACCCTTGGCAGTAGAGGTACCATCCATTCTCAGGTCAAGAAGCTGGATCACTTGCAGGGTAAGTGCACGGTTACCTGCTATTGTCTCTAGGCCAAGGGCAGCAGCTTGCTTAATGTCACCAAGCTCTAGATCAAGCATGACCTGGATAAAGGAATCATCGGTGAAGATAGGCTTGGTAGGGTCAATATCGGTAAGCAGTAGCCTGACCTTACCTATATCTGTGGTCATGTCAGCAGTGAATGGCATGTAGCACCTTTAGCCGCTATTTATTTATTTCAATCCACGCTACCTAATAGATAGACCTAATAGATAGCATACTGCACATTACACAGCAATTATAGCATTTAGCGGCTAAAGAAGCGTTGATAATAGCCACAAGAACATGCCAAGCCATCCAAGATTCACCCTGGCTGGACTAGGCGAATTAAGGCCAGCTAGAAGCAATAGAACTAAGCTTAGGACAACCATGAACAACCTCAGTGTGATAACCACATAACCTCCCTTTAGCGGCTAAATAGTCGTGTCACCAACATATACAAAGCGTGGCATACCATCGGCTATTGGAGTAAAGAACCCATCCTTCCCATGAGAAGGGCGTACTCTAATTCGTGGTCCAGGAAGATTTGCTCCAGTTAGGGCTACGTACACTATCACATTCTCCTTGGTTTCAGTGTGCTCACCAACACCAAGCACCTGATATAAACCACCTTTGTAATGCCTATAGACGCCAGCGAACATATTGACTCCTTCATTATATCAATGGGCACAAAAATAAGGGGTAGGCCGCTTCCATGACCTACCCCTCATTCCAGCATGTAAGCAGCCCGATCCCTGCTTAGACACCGGTACCGTTAGATGCCATCGTCATGCGCGGATCCATGCGAGTACCACCGAAGATCACAAGGCCTTTAAATTCAGTGGCCATTGTCTCGAAGTCCCCGAACTCATCAACGGATTCTCCGCCGCCTACACGTACGGTATTGGCCAACTTGCGATACAGTTGCGGGGTATCATAGCCGGTGAGGAAGCCAAGCTCAATTGCTGGACGTGCCAGACTTGGCTTAGCAAATAGCCACCATGACGTGCCTGCATTACTGGTCATGATGTTGCGTAGCTCAGGGGCATAGATTGGATTGATGTTGCCACTGATCCAATTGCGTGCCATGAGCGTTACATCTGGGAAGGTATTGGCACCAGCCGCTTTCGTGCCACCGAGGATGGTGGTAGCAATCTGATTGGTATTGATGATGTTCTTCAAGGTCTGGTAGAGCACACCATCCGCAACCAGAACGTTAAGCTGGTCTGTGGCAATGTCGATGGGCCGTCCCTCTGCCGTCATCTGGTTCATGAAGATGCCGGTAGCAAGGATTAGGCTGATGACACTGAGCGTGGCGTTGTTAGTGCCAGTGTAAGTGCCAGAGGAGTAAGGCGAAGTGTCGATGATGTTCTTGAGCGTGGCCGAACCTGATGGAGTGGCAGTAATTGCCGTTCCATAGAAGCTCGGATGCGGTCCAGAGGCATTGGCAATCAAGCTTAGATAGAACTGTTCGATGGTACGAACCCCGCCTAGGGCAAGGCGACGAGGAAGGTCCGTGAACTGTCCCATGTCATCGTTCACTACAGCTTCCCATGAGATCTGGTCGCCCTTCTCATACTTGAACACCTGATAGGTGTACTTCCCGGTATCTTCCTTGGTACGGTTGAATCCTGCTGTCTCACCTACCTTCTGATACACTCCCTCTCCGTTGTCGGTTACCCACCGTTCCACCACACGAAAGTCCTTCACGTTGCCATGGACACGGCATATTTGGTCATACGTCTTGGGGAAGGTCGGGTAGTTCTCCATCATCAACCTATCCAACACGTATGTGGTCAAGTTAGTGAAGTCGGAGCGGGTCATGACTTCGTTGAAGATTGCAGGGGCGCGCCGGTTGAGTTCCCGATAGGCGAAGTCCTCAGTTGGATTGAGAGCTTCACGCATGAGGAATGGATTGATCTTGCCATTGAGGAAGTTACCCCAAAGGTCGGTGGCTTCAGAGATCTGAACGCGCCGCTTAGCATTCAGTTCCTTGCGCACCTTATTGAATCCCGGCACCTTGGTAAGTTGCTCAGGAGTGAATAGCTGAGGATTGACTACCTCTCCGCCCGCATATGGTGTTGGAAACATGGTCGTCATTCCTCCTTAATTGAGCTTCCCTACCCACACCCGGATAGTAGTGGTGGCACCAGATGCTACCACTTGACCCGTGCGTGTATCGGTACCAAGGTTATTGCCAGTGTCCAGAGCATTGCCAAAGGCCCATCCAAAGGGCGTCTTAGTGGCATTCTTGGACACAACGCCGGTAGCAGCATCGAGATATAGAGCATCCCCTACGCTAACGGCCACGTTGCCAGCAGCATTAGTGCCAGCTACAGCAATCTCAGCCACACACGCCGTATTAACGGGAGTGAGGCTAGTGACAAGATCCACATCACCTTCTGCAATGCCAGGGACACGATTCGCCAATACCGGAGTACCGGACACTGGTGCAACTGACCCTGGAGTAACATTGGTGGTAGGAGTAGTCACGAAGAGATCAACCACCACAACATGTTGGTTGATCCCACCCATCTTTATGTTCTTGGCCATAATGGTTTCCAGCTTTAGCGGCTAAAGATCAAGCCACTGTAACTGGTTCCTCCTTCTTGGGCTTGCGTCCAAGGATAGAGTCGATCCCGGCAGTGGTCTTCTTCTCAGCCTCAGCCAAGATGTTCTCCGGTACCTTGGTCTTGTCCTCTTCCTTGGTGCCACCAGCGAACCGAACCAGCTTGGGTGATACGGTAACGCCAGCTTCCTGGAGATAGGCCATCTCGTCTGTTACTGCTGCCTTGATGGACTCCTGTAGCTTGGTCATGTCCACCTTACCGTCCTTGACTGGTAGACTAGCCAAGACCGTGCTCGTGATACGCTTCTGGGCACGTGGCGATAGTCCGGTATCGCTCAGGGCTTCCTGAACGAGTTTGGAGGCTTGTAGAGACTGATTCTCTTCCTCCACTCGATCCAAGCGCGAAGTGAGCTTGACATTAGCCTCCTTCAACTCTTGGAGCGTCTTCTTCTCTTCTTCTGTCATGTCTGCTCCTTGATCTCCGGCTTGGGATGACCGGAAAGATTCGTACATCTCAATTAGCTTACCACCTCTCCCTGCACGAGTAACGAAATCGGCTGAGAGGCCAAACTTCATCTCCTTGACTTCTGGAACGCCGTCAACAATCTTACCGCTAGGTACAACGCCAGCCCTGATAGAAACGCCAATATCCTTGGCTCGTTCCTTGATGAACTGTCGATGATCAGCATAGATATTGGTATCAGCATATAGTCCAGGGCCATCCGATCCCTTCTCCATATATACCGCATCCGATGTTGTAGTTGCTACCCACTTCTTAACATCGCCCTCGGGACGTGCAGCACGCTCGGATGCGGACTGATGATCCAGGAACATGCGAGTCCCCTTAGGGAAGATCTTGTCACTGGCCGCTTGCTTGAGCACAGTCTCAGGATAGTGACCCATGCTGCCCGTGCCAGGGCTAATGAGCTTGATTTTAGCATTGCCCTTGGCGTCAATAGCTGCTTCCTGGAACACGGCAACCTCTTCCACTTCTTTAGCGGCTAAAGATTCGTATTCCAGCAGGACAGGCTGTCCATCATAGGAGATTGACTCCTTCAGGGTCTTGCCTTTGGACTTGTCATCGGCATCGTTATCGGCTACATAGGCTGTCTTAACGGCCTTGTGGTTCTTCAGACTGTACTTGCCATCACCATCAGCCTTGTAATCGCTCATGGTGTGCTTACCACCCTTGGAGTGGACAACTTGACCTGTCTTCCCGTCACCAAACACGTCACGGACATAAGGCGTGTTGTAATAATCAGGAGCATTGGGATTGTCCAGGCGGTATTGTGTGGTGAGAGCATCCTGAATCTTGCCACGAATCGCGTCATGGGACTGATCCATAGGCATGATCTTGGCTGCTTCAGATAGGAATAGTTCAAACTCTTCCAGCGTCATAGACTCCTTTATCTTGGCGACGGCAGCATTGGCTATCTTGATAGCCCGTGCCTCATCGCCATGTTTGGCTAAGTCAGCATTAGCGATCTCTTTCCATGCTTTCTTTTTCTTGGCGCTCAATCCTTTGTTGTGCTTGTCTACTTGCTCATCTGTAGTCCAAGGCATAATCACCCCCTAAGCAACCTTAGGCCCCCTTCGATTAAGCTCTAACGTCTTCCTGTAAAGTTCCATCTTGTCACCATGAACAGAAGCATTAAAACTGGTAGATCCCTTGAAATTCCCAGTACCAAACTTGGCATTACTTACTGGGAATTTCATCAACAGGCGAGCTTGCTCCTTTTTGATAACCAAATAAGGAAGCACCCCAATACAAGCACGCTTTACATCGTTTGGCTGGCGTAAACACCAAGTATAGGTTTGTGCATGTCTAATTGAATCAATCTTCTTTGGATAAAATGCTCCACCTACCGTGTTAACAAGCCAAGCCACAAGTTCCGCAGAATTGATACCAACATTGAATCCCATTGAAAATCGTATCTTGCCACTCTTCATCCTGCATTGATACACTCCTATATTCCCCTCGCCATCCATGATACCGGCGAAATAAGCCCATTCAAGCTCAGTCATCTCATCCATTGGCATGACTACCCCTAACCATTATCCCCAACCGCTCCTCCTTGGGAAGCGTCCTCGGCACCACCACCCCTTGCAACAGGAATTGGGATGATGTATGGCTCTACAGGCTCTCCAGGCTCACCCTTCATGTTAGCTGCCCACATGTCCAGGAAATCAGGGATATAGGACTCTGCATTGGGCACATTCAATGCCTGGAGCAAGAGTTTAGCCACTAAACGCTTATCGGGGATTATATCAGTAAAGGGCTTGCCGAATGCGGTCACTGCATTAATAAGGGAGCGTACACGATCCGCTACATTCCGCTCAAGCAGTTCAGGGAAGTGAGTCTCAAAGGAAGAGTCAATAGGCTCACCCACTACACCATACTGGGCATCCTTATTGGCAGGGAACGTGGGCACAGGGATGATCCTGCCATCGAAGTAGTCACGCTCCTCTGTATAAGAAGCTCCATAGCCAGCGAGTATGCCATCTGGAGCCATCACGGAACAGAGGATGACATAGTCCAGAATGTCACGGAATGTCTCCATCCATAGCTTTTGACGGGATAGCATCTTAAGCTCAGTAGGACGGTCCAAAGTGCGGGCCGTCGCAAAGTTGCCCTTACCAGCGTCTCCATAAAACGTATTCGGGAGCCCTACCGCGCAACCAGCCATGTTTAGTACAGCGTCCCCCTCATCAGCACTGGTGGTAGCTCCTGCTGTCTTCACTGCCTCGATACTTACATCCTTCCCTAGCAGTGCTGTAGATGCTGCCGATACAGACGGGTTCTGCTCTAGTGGATTGCTTAAGCTGGTTGAGGTCTGTAGCAAGCTCTTGGCAGCAGCAGCTTGCTTCTTACCAGCTAGGCCAGTGACCTTCATGGCCATACGAGCAAAGGCGCGTATGATAGATGTCCAATCCTCTAGGAACCTCTTATAAGCCAACGCCCAATCAATCTGAGGGTATACTTCGGGGACTGCGAACTTCTCATTGCCAAGACGGTTATACGCAACGTGCAGAACAGGAGCAGTCCACAGAATCTCACCGTGGTCACTATTAGCAGTAGGATCAACCATCCACGGTAACGGAACTCCTGAATACTCATCAATGCCATAAGCAGGATGGTACACAACGCGAGTAACGCGGTCTGCTCCCGTAACTGAATGTTTAACATACCACTCCTTCTCTCTATCATCAGGATCACAGATCACGTCACTAACTTCCAGGGCACTGAGATTACGCACTATCACACGCCCAGTCTGGCGGTTAGTGAATAGAGTGAAGAACATGGAGCCGTATACCTGCTGCCGCTTCTCGGCACGGAGCATGGCTGTATGGGAGGTAAGTGACTTACGGTTCTCACGGTAATTGACAAACTCATCAATCACTTCCTGCACCCATGGATGCTTAGCCACAAAGCTTATTCCCTGTCCAAACACGTAATCAGCCTGTACATTGACACTGCGGCAGGTTATGGGATTCTTCAGGGCCATCCACACAGCTAGCTGAATAATGTTGTTCAGGTTACGCCGGTCCATGTGGTATTCAGACCCAAACAGAGACAGGCGATAATAGCCTATGTTCTCGACATCAAGCTGGAGTTGGTTCAGGGACTCCTCAAGATAGTTTGACTTCAGTTGCTCGTGGATTACACGATCCTCAAAATAGGCAACTGTCTTGGGGAAGAACCGCTTAGCTATAGTCTCTTGAACGTACTGTCTAAGTCCCATTGGTATCACCCTCTTTAGCCGCTAAATGCCATTGCTGTATGTGCTCAAGTAACTGTGACTTCAGCAACCATCCTGGCTGAAGCATATCACAGAACGGGCAGTAGTAAACACGCATCTTATGCACGTTATTAGGCTTATGTTCAAACGGGTGAAATGAGTGTGTCCTGATAATGCTCGGAGAGCGCATCAACTTCCTCCTCAAGCTCATCATTATAATTCACAACTCTGGAGAATTGCTGAGGATCTATTGCTATATCGTCCAGAAACGATGCCATATAACGTGCTGCGTCCATTCCATGGTTATCCTTATCAATTGGCAAATCCTTGTACTTGTCCAATGAGATCTTGCCAGTATCCCACAAGTAACCCTCGAACTCAGACTGTGTACAAGTTGGCTTATGCCGATTAATCAGTTCCTTGTCAGTAAGGATGTTGGCATTCTCCATTACCACCAAGCCAGGAGCTACTTCCTTGCCAGTGGCAAACATGGAGTGCTCCTTCAAGCGATTCTGGACCGCTTGTATGCCTGGATGGATAGACTTGAACGCAGGCAGGGTCAAGTAGCCAAACTCCTTCTCCAGAGTGGCTCTATTCTCTGCATCGTGATCGCAGATCAATGCATAGGGCGTGACACCGAAGGATACTGACTTAATTAGCTTCGCGGCTTGCTCTACACGCAGATTAGTATGGTATAGCTCGCGGTAGAGGATCATCTGGCCATTATTGGGATTCTGAACCCACTCATGCCACACGAATGGGTCCACGAAGCCGAAATCGAATGACCAATACCGTATCCAGTGCTTAGGAAGCTCCTGGCGTGGTATTATATGGATCTCTGGATTCCAATCGGTATAGACCTGTCCCTCGGCAGCTACCCACAGGCCAAGATAGAGGCGCTTATAGGCCAAACCAGTTAAACCGCCCTTCAGGATCTTCTCGATGTAGTAGAGTCCCTTGTCGGTCCATTGCCTCTTCTTACTGTCATAATATGCAGGATTATTCTGATGCGTAGTAGCGAGGAATAGGATCTTCCCTTCCTTGCCGAATACATTGGTCCAGTGGGAAGGATTAACCGGATTTAAATCTCCAATTATCTGCTGATAGCGAGGCACCTTGAAGTTACGGAGACGTGACATGAGCGTTTCCCACTCAGCACGCTTAGACTCTCCGCATTCTGAATACACTATCCAGTCAAACTTACTGGACAGGACCTTCGATGACTCATCCATCCCGGATATGTAGATCTCGCTCCCATTGTCATAGACGTACTTCTGGTCCCGCTCATGCCACTTGGGAGAGTCTGGATACTGTAACCCATAAGTGGGCGATTCTGGATTTCCATCCCTGAACACTTCATTGTCCAGGAGTTCAAGCACAGTCTCATTCATGGCAGAGCGCCAACGCCTGACTATCAGGCCACGAGCACCAGGATACTTGGAATTGATAAGATGCTGACGCTCAAGGATCACACGAGTGTTATGGGTAGGAATAAAGGATCTAGTGACTAAGAATAAGCCACGATCTGAAGCCACCTTGATGCATTGCACAGGCTCAGAAGGAATAGGCTCTACCCTAACTATGTAGCGCCTACTTTGCGTGTCCCTAACCTCATTGGGTAAGCGCAACAGCTTCCTTGACAAGTTGAATACGCTCTTATCGGTTGTAAAAGTGAGTCTGTATCTCCCGGAGCATATATGACCATATAGCTTGGCAACTCCATAGGACAATACAGCCTTTATGCCCAAGCTACAAACAAGCTCATAGGCATCCTCCGCTAACTGCTGCTTGATAGTCACAAACTCACATGTGCCTTGACTTAAACCGCAATGGCCATCCGTATCCATCAAGCCACGAAGAAGCTCGTACCTATCCTCAACACTGGATTGCAGGAAGTCTATCGGTACATGCTTGTTGTGCAGAAGGCCATAGAATCGTAGACCATCCAACAGACCATCAATCCTGTACCTATTGACTGCTGTATATCCAACAACCTTATAATCCAAGCTGCGAATGCGGGATATTATCTCTGGGTCGGCACAGGTATAACAAGCATCCCTTGAGTCACCATCACCAAGCCAGCAACCAAGTACGTATGGGTCAATAGCAAGTCTACGCTTCGGATACTCTACTGCATCACAGCACTCCACAGCATACTTGGAGCGACCCCAATCACGTTCGGAATACAAATGCTGTGTAGTAAGAAGCCTGTGGAAGTGCTTATTGCCTGAACGTGTCTTGGTATATCTCTTAATGCACGATGATACGTCTATCACTTCCCAAAGATGATCGGCATCAGCCTTTACACAGGAATTGTCTGAGAACCAAACCATGTAGAGTTGGTGATCCAGCATCACAGCAGACTTGTGCGTAACGGGAACAGGCTTGCCATCTTCCTTGAATACGTAATCGCCAACAGCCACACTATCAACCGTGCGCCACCCATCAATCGTTGGAATCTCAGTATCCAGGGATAATGCCTTGCCAGTGCCGGCGGGACCGTACAGGACAATTTCAGATGCCTTGGTTTCGGAGAAGAACAGGCGCAGATTACCACGAAGCTCAAGGGATACACGGTGGACCTTTCTATTAGTCACCATGCATTCATGATACACTGTAGACAGGTGTGCTGTTTACCATAGTT
>WNFG01003452.1_pt1 | contig 13202 bp, 8 predicted proteins | sample 5400431 | NCBI WGS metagenome assembly WNFG01 (sample SAMN13153346, study PRJNA577476) | soil metagenome | isolation source: 120 cm saprolite under Douglas fir tree site 2 hole 3 replicate 2 | place: USA:California | collected 2015-04-18
TTCCGCCGGCATCCGTGCGTAAAGCTGCGCCGGGCCAGCGTGATTGCTGTGCCGCGTCCCTACCCAACCAATGCCGCACTGGCGTGCTTTCTCAATAGCCAGTTCCGCGGCCCGCTTCATTACCAGATGTCCCAGCGCGTTGTCGCCGTCGATGAGTGCCGCACCCGCTCTGTCGTTCACGATCCGAATGTTGGGCCTGGCATTGATTCCACCGCTTTGGATCTGCTTCACGTACTGCTGTAGCCGGAATATGCCGTGCGCGTCCCCGCCGCGCGCGTCGGATTCGGCCATCAGCGCGGCGACCTGAGTGGCATCTTCCGAGGGAATCCCGGACGAGCTCAGTGCCCGCGTGATGAACTTCTGTAGTTCAGTGATTCCAACGCGCGGCGGGCTCGGGACGGAGGTGGCAGTTTCACTCATGATGGCACTCTATTCTGTAATCTGGTTTCGGCAATCTCGTTAAGGTAAGTAATCAAAGACCATGAGATGGGCTTCTTCGATCACCAGGTCAGAAAGCATCGAGGTTTGCCAGCCGGCTTTTTTGTCGCGCGTCGTCACACCTTGCGCGATGTTCAATTCCTTGAGCAGGTCGGCCTGTAGATTCTGTGTTCCATGACGGGCAGTAAGAATATAGTGCCTTGGGACCGCGGAGTAGAACCGCTTCAGTTCAGGCACCCAGAGTCCCGTCTTCGCAATTGCTCCGGTCGGAACTTTTCCGAGAAGCTCGAAGTGATCCGGATCTATCTCCTTAAAAACGGCGACGGTGCCAGTCGTCCCTGCAAAATAAATGCGGCTGGTGGGCGGGTCATATTGGATGTCGTCTGCGCCGCCCACGCTGTCGAGCACCTGAATTACTTTCCCCGTCTCTGTATCCATGACAACCAGCTTGCCCGGTTCATGCTGGTGTCCGCCTCCAATATTGCCCGTATGGGCTTTGGTCCGGCTGCCGACAAACAGCCGATGATGGGCCGCGTCCAGACCGGCGGTATGGGGCACCGGGCCTCCAGTGATTGGCCACTGGGCGATGACAGCGCGTTTTTCGAGATCGACCACCGCAACATGGCTGTCGCCATCAACAATATCTCCCATGGTGACGTACAGTGTTTTTCCGGATGGCTCGATTGTGATGCCGGCCGGATCTCCGCCGGGAAGCTTGATGCTGCCCACTAATTTGGCCGTTCTTGTGTCGACTATGTCGATTGAAGCATTCGTAGATCCATGCTCACCGCTGCCCCCGAAGTCTTCAAAGACTTCGACGCCGGCATAAAGCAGATGGGTGGCGGGATCGTACGCAGCGTTATCCGCTCCCCGGTTCGGATCACCATATCCAGACAATTGGACCGTCTTAGTGACCTCGTAAGTGTCTCCACTAATAGCTACTACCGTGCTATCCGTCAGAGTTACCCAGACTTCGTTGGTCTCGGGAAGATAGAACGGTTTTTTGGGCATCGCTGAAAGCCCTTTGGTCTTGCGGATCACCTTGCCGGCACGCAGGTCCACAGTGATGAGGCTCTTTGCGGCCTCGCCAGATATAAAGAGGCGTTGGCCTTTGACATCTGCGGCTAGATGGTCCATGTAACCATCCCCCGGCAGCGGGATGGTCTCAACTAATCCCAACATGCCTGCCATATGCATCATGGGCAGCTGCTGACTTGTCTGCTGCGGAGCCTGCGATTGTGAAGCTACGACCGTCAACAGAGTCACGAGTATCGCGAACAATCTCTTCATTAGTTCTTCCTCAATCGGCTTTTACTCTTCACTGTCGCATTGACAACGTCTTCTGAATCGCAATGTGACGAGCTACTTGTGTGGCTGCTTTGCGCTATTGGGGAACTGCCTCCGCTGTAGGTGTGGAACTAAACTCGTTCTCAAGCTTTGCAACAACGATCGTCGCGACTCCGTTCCCAATAACATTGGCGAGGGCCCGCGCCATCGATAGGAAACTATCGACAGCAAACAAGAGCGCAAGCCCCTCCAGCGGCAGAATACCCGATGCCCCGACAGTCGTGGCCAGTACTATAAAAGCAGCTCCAGTCACACCGGCGGCTCCCTTTGAAGTCACTAGCATGATGGCCACAAGCGCTAAGAGGCGACTGAAACTGAGAGGAACGTGATAGACCTGGGCGATAAAAAGGGTGCTGATTGGCAACGATACGGCTAAGCCGCCCAGGTTGAATGCGTATCCTGTTGGCAAAACCAAATCGACTACGGAGCGCGAAGCCCCGAATTGCTCAAGCTTTTGCATGAGTTGAGGCAGAACACTTTCAGACGAAGACGTGCCGATAACCAGGAGAATCTCATCACGAATGTATTTGATTAAGTGGAGTAAGTTAAAGCCAAAGAAATAAGCGATGAGTCCCAAAACAACAAAGACATAAAACCCTTCTGTCAGGTATGTGACTAAAACAAGCTTAGACAATGCCAATAGGGCGCTCGTGCCGAACTTTCCCACCGTGAAGGCCATTGCCCCAAATGCTCCTATCGGAGCGATTCGCATGATGATTTTAATGATTCCAAAGAACACCATCATTACGCTGTCTAAACCTCGAACAATAGAATGAGCGCGGCTCCCCATCCCAATCAGAGTTATGCCGACTAACAACGCAATCACCACGACCTGGAGCAAATCACCCTTGACAAAAGCTCCCAGGAAGTTATCGGGGACCGTGCCCATGACGAATTCGAGAAATGAAAACTCCTTACCCTTAGTGGCATAGGCAGCATAATCGCCTGCGGCAGACACCGACGGGAGAGCCGTGACACCAACTCCAGGCTTGAAAATGACGACAGATGCCAGACCAATAGCCAGAGCAACTGTCGTTACCAGCTCAAAATAGACCAGCGCCTTCAGCCCGATTCGTCCTACCTTGCGAATGTCACCGATGTGTGCAACTCCGGTGGAAACGCAGAGAAACACAATGGGAGCGATCGCCATGCGGATAAGCTTGATGAAGAGATCGCCAAGCGGCTTCATGGCCAGGGCATGTCTGGGGTCGAGTTTGCCTAGCACGATGGCAGCGACAATCGCCAGCAAGACTTGAAGAGAAATGTTATGTCGTAGGCGCTTGCTGGTGCGGGACGTCTCGTGCATTGCCGTTTATTCCCCTAAGGTTTTCGCCTCGATGGTGCGGTTCTAATTGTCGGAAAGCGTCTTTAGCAGACGAAACAGTTCCTTCTTTGATTCGAATCCAATTCCGGGAGTATCAGGCAACGCAATGTAACTATTTTCAACCGGAGTGTGATCGGCGAATCCACCGAAGGGTTGAAAGATACCGGGATAGGATTCATTGCCACCAAGTCCCAGGCCGGCCGCAATATTTAGCGATAACTGATGACCACCGTGTGGAATGCAACGGCTCGCAGACCATCCGTATGTTTTCAGCATGTCCAGGATCCGCAGATATTCGACCAGCCCGTAGCTAAGTGCACAGTCGAACTGCAGGACGTCGCGATCGGACCGCATGCCTCCGTATCGGATCAGATTGCGTGCGTCCTGAACCGAAAACAGATTTTCACCGGTTGCCATGGGACCTTGATAGTGGCCAGCCAGCTCAGCTTGCAACTGATAATCGAGCGGATCACCCGCCTCTTCGTACCACCGCAGTTTGTATGGTTCAAGAGCGTGGGCGTAAGCAATCGCGGTCTCGACATCAAAGCGCCCGTTTGCATCTACCGCCAGCTGATTGCCGCTCTTTACGATTTTCAGGATAGTTTCGATGCGCCGCAGATCGTCCGCTAGCGGAGCTCCGCCAATCTTGATCTTTACTACGGAATAACCGAGATCGATATAGCTTTGCATCTCTTGTTGTAAGCCTGCCAAACCTTTTTCGGGGTAGTAGTAACCGCCGGCAGCATAGACGAAGACCTTGCTGTCAGCGACGCCGCCTCTGAAACGATCCGCAAGAAGACGATAAAGCGGCACACCGGCGATCTTCGCCACCGCGTCCCATATCGCCATGTCGAGAACACCAACCGCCACCGACCTTTCGCCGTGTCCTCCTGGTTTCTCATTCCGCATAACAATGTTCCAAATCTTGAACGGATCGAGATTATTGCCGGTGTCATCGAGCAAGCTATCGGGATTGGCCGCGAGCAGGCGCGGCATGAAGCGGTCACGCAAGAGGCCGCTCGGCGCGTAGCGACCGTTGGAATTGAAGCCGTAACCGACAACGGGTTTGCCATCGCGCACTACGTCTGTGACGACTGCCAGGGCGCTCACCGTCATCTGACTAAAGTCGATGTAGGCATTGCGAATGTCCGATTTGATGGAGACAGGGGTTTCGCGAATATCGACGATCTTCATTCCTTCACTTCGCTATCCCGCAACGCATCGCGATTAAGAGTTAGCCCCAGACCAGGTGCGTCGGGTATCGTCAACATTCCTTTGACCGGCTCTGGAGGATTCACGAAAAGCATCTGGCCCACCTGAACCATTCCCAAATGCCATTCCACAATCCAACCGTTCATGAGGCCGGCAAACGTATGCATATTGAAAAGGGGCCAGCCGCCGCCGTTTGCGATTGGAAGGTTATAAATCTGGGCCAAGTGTCCGGCTTTGCGCGCTTCAGTGTAGCCACCGCAAAAGCAAACGTTCGGCTGCAAGATGTCCACGGCCTGCTTTTCTACGAGCTCGCGGAGGCGCCAACGGTGACCTTCCATCTGCCCGGCAGCAATCGGTATTTTCGTATGTGCGCGCAGGTCTGCGAGCGCACGGGCATCGTTTTGGTGCAAAGGCTCCTCGAACCACGTGATGTTGCAGTCTTCGATCGCACGGCAAAGAAGCTTTGCCTGTACTGGGTTGAAGAGATAATTGGCGTCGATCATGAGGTCGATGTCGTCGCCCACGGCGTCGCGAACGGCGCGAATGCGAGCGGCATCCTCACGCCAACCTTTCTTGTCTACGCCGACGACGAGTTTCAATGCGGAGAAGCCAAGCGACAATTGCAGCTTTGCGGCTTCGCACAACTGTTCACGGTCGTACTGGGGAAACCCATAGGTGACATAGGCTGGTAACGTGGTTCTTGCATTTCCGAGCAAGCCTGCAACTGATCGGCCCACAGCTTTACCGTGAATGTCCCAAAGAGCGATATCGAGGCATGACAACGCGCTCGAAATGACTCCGGTCATGGCTCGAGGGTTTAGCTTGGACCAGATTTTCTGATGGATGGCTTCGGTATCCCGCACATCCATATTACGCACTTCCGGCAGTACGTACGATTTCAGCGCGACAACGACAGAGCGAGCCAGAAAATGACCGGTGATGGCCAGGCCGGTCAGGCCGTCGTCGGTTTCAACCTCACAAAAGACAAATTCCTTTTGCTCTTCACGGCCATATCCGTGCACCTTTCGCTCAAGCAACGGGACGGAAATAGCCGAAGTATGTACGCTCGCGCGTATCTCTCTAATCCTCACTCTTTCTCCTTATTAGTATGCAGGCCAGGTTCCGAAACTTCGGGACCTGTTTCGCCCACTCTTTCGAGCAGTCTCGCTTTCCCGGCCAGAATGTGGTCAGTCATCGTACGTTCAGCTAAATCAGAGTTGTGATCGCGTAGCGCTTCGATAATTCGCACATGCTCCTGGTTTGATAAAACCATTGAGTCATGCTCGACCAAGCCACGGCGCCGGAAAAGATGAAGCTCTTTGCTCAGAGTGCTGTAAAGCTCTGCGACACGCTTGTTACCTGACAACTCCACCAGACGAGCATGAAAATCCACGTTCAACGGGTAATATGCATCGATATCCTGAGCTTCCTGCATTTCGGCCACCTTGGCCCGAAGTTCGGCAATCTCTCGTAAACTAATGCGTTTTGCAGCCAGCCGTCCCGCCAGACCAAACAGATGAGCGCGCACGTCATAAATCTCCGCCGCTTGAGCCACACTCATTTCGCGCACGAACACACCGCGATTCATGACAACCCTGACCAGGTTGCTTTTTTCCAGACTCCGGCAAGCCTCGCGGATGGGTCCTCGGCTAATACTTAACATCTCGGCCAGGGCGCTCTCGTTAATGCGATCTCCGGCCTGCAGTTCTCCCCGAATGATCATCCGCTCCAGCTCTTCGGCAACCAGAGAAGAAAGGGTTTCTGCGCGCCTACTTTTTACCTGTCCGAGCAAATCTTTGTTTTTCATCTCGCGAATCTCCGTGAGTTGATCGAGTATAGATTGTTGTCAGTCAGATTTCGCACTCTTAGCCGCTGGCAGAGCAGGCGTGGAAACCGGCGGCTTTCGTAAGTGCGTTGCCTGCTCAAAACCGAAGGCTAGTTTGATCAATTCGGGCTCGGCCCACGCGCGCCCTAGAAACTCCATCCCCACCGGCACCCCGATAGGAGCGTCTGCCGTTGGCAAAGAAAAGCCCGCTGGAACCTCGATGGCAGGGAATCCCGCCAGAGCCGCGATAATGCCATTACGGTCTTTTTGAAACGTTGCGCCGATAGGAAGGACCAGACATTTTTGATGGGGATACACCAGCGCATCCAGATCATTTTTCGCCATGAGGTTGGCAACTTCAATCCTGACTTCGTCCATTCTCATGCGGCGGTCTTTATAGTCCGCCGAATTGGGGCCATCGTCATAACTCTCAGCCGCGGCGAAGAATTTTTCTAGTGTCGGCTTGTGGTACCGGCCGGACGCAATGATTTCCGCAAGCGAATGTACGGGTACGTGCGAACCCTGCTGCTGCAAATAGTGGTTCAGTGCCGCTTTGAACTCAGGCTCGTTGAGGCGAAATTTCGCGGTCAACAGTCCCGTGTCGAGGGCCGGGTCTTCCAGGCGGACGATTACTGCGCCTTGTTCCTTCAGGGCGTCGATCGCCTTTGCCATGACCTTGTTCACTTCTTCATATTCCGGTCCGCTACCAAGTAAGTTCGTAAGCACGCCGAGGCGGGCGCCCTTCAATCCGTTTTGCAGGAACGCGGTGTAGGTCTTTGGAATATTGCCGACACTAAGAGCGGTTACAGGATCGTTTGGATCGTATCCGGCCATAGCGTCCAAAAGTCTTGCGGTATCGGCGACATTGCGGGTCATGGGACCAATGGTGTCCTGGGTAAACGACACAGGCACGATACCGTCGCGGCTGATCAACCCGCGGGTTGGCCGGAGCCCTACCAAACTGGTGGCCGAAGCAGGGGAACGGATGGAGCCGCCGGTATCGGAACCCGTGCCGGCAGCAGCGAGGTTCGCGGCGACCGCGGCGCCAGTTCCGCCGGAAGAGCCGCCCGGTGTTCGGGTGAGGTCATACGGATTTTTCACCTGCCCGCCCAGCGAACTCACAGAAATGCCTCCGCTGGCAAATTCCTGCAAGTTGGCCTTGCCGAGAATGATCGCACCAGCTTCGCGCAACCGCTGGACAGCGAAAGCGTCCTTTTCAGGCTGCGCACCCTTAAGCGTGAGGGCCCCCGCGGTTGTAGGCATGTCCGCAGTGCCAAAATTATCTTTTAGAACAAGGGGGACGCAGCCGAGCGGCTTCAATTTGTGGGTGCGCTGAAAGTGCTGATCCGCAGCATCGGCTTGCTCCAGGCTTGCCGGGTTGATGTACAGCATGGAATTGATTGCGGGACCTTGCTGGTCATAAGCGTGGATACGATCGAGATATTGCTGAACCAGATTGTGGCAGGTCAGCGTTCCCGCTTGCATCGCCCTGTGAATGTCCGCGATGGAAGTTTCCATCAAATGGAAAGAGCGATCAGGCACGCAGTCAGCGCGGGGGATCAACAGAAGAGCAAACAGTAGTGCCGTTTGTTTTGCGCGCATGAATTTCAGTTCGCTTCTATTAACCGAGTGAGCTCCGCCTCAACCTGGATCCCACGAAGTTCGGTTAGGTTTAGTAGCTCACCGCACAGTGAGCTCAATACGTTACATAAGAAACAGGAAGAGGTTGACCTGATGAAAAATGTTTCTTCCTAAGATGCCGCCTGAGGACAGAGGCGGCACAAGACCGCCTCTGCCCTCAGAATGATTTTTCTAGCGCCCATAAACCAGCACGTGACACGTTCCAGGAATCGCCGCTTTCTCCGGGTGAGGATGCTTCTTGGTGGGAGGTCCCGGTGCACCAAAATCGGCGGTAACCAGAAAAAGGTTGTGTGTCTTGGGATCGATATTCATGGTTTTGGCGCCATACTCGGTGTCGATGGTTTCGACTTCGGAGAGCTTGTCCGGGGAATCTTCATGAAAAATGTGAAGCTTGCCCGCGCGGGTTGTGACAAACAACAGCCCTGTTTCAGGCTCGAAGACGGTACCGTCCACCCCGGAGCTGATGGGCAACGACTGCAGGACCTTGCCACTGTCGGCATCCATCAGGATTAAGAATTTCGGATCGCGGCCGCTCGAAAATAGCCGCCGATGCTCACGGTCCATGTCCATGGCCACCGGCGATCCGGCAGGCGCAACCGGCCAACGGGCTTTGACCGTCAAGGTCTTTGTGTCGATCACAGCTATATCGTTTTTCTCTTCGTTGTTGTCGTAAATTGTGCCCTTGCCGTCGGCGACGGACTGTTCGACCCCGCCATCCAGGTCGATGGTTTTCACTACAGTTTCCTTCACCGGATCTATCGCAGTTGCATTCTTGCTGTCGCCGTTAAAGGTGAAGATAAGCTTCGACGCCGGATCATAGATAAGGGAGTCGGTGTCCGGAGAGTTCTTGATTTCGGCGGTCGCCTTCAGGCTCTTTAGATCGAATACAACCACTTTTCCGGCGTCACCATCCGTGATAAATCCTTTCCCAAGCTCGGGAAGAACGACGACTCCATGGCAGCGCTTCAAGCCGGAGATGGTGCCCACCACGGAGAAGTTATCGGCGTCGAGCACTTTGACCTCGGCACCGTGCGAGAAATAAACGCGGCGCGCGGCGGAATCTACGGTGACGTAATCGAAATACTCGCCGCCCCCCGGGGCCCCGCCCAACGGGATTTTCTTTAGCAGGTGGTAACCCGATCCCGGAGGCGCTGCCACAGCAATCGCCCCAAGCAATAAGAAGGAAACAAGCGTCAATGACAACGAGACTTTCTTCATCCTAGATCCTCGATTTCTAGTGATCATATTTAATTCCCCGAACTTAATCCTGCGTACCGCAACTACACATTCATACAATATCGTTTATGTTGAACTCACGTTGAACTGTAGCATCTCGACGCGCAAGTGAGCGCCGGTTGTAATCGAGCAACATCACGGACGCCTTGCTACCAAATGACCTTCAACCCAAGTTGAATTTGCCGCGCGGGTGTTGATGTGGCATCAATCGCACCCGCTCCGTTGGCTGGCGATCCGTCTTGATTGAAAATCACGCTGTTGTTGAGGGGTGACTGGAAATTGGCGTGGTTCAGGACATTAAAGAACTCGGCCCGGAACTGAATGTTGATGTTTCCCGAGTTTGTTTCGATGTAGTTGTTCTTGAATACCGACATGTCGACGTTGATCAGGCCTGGCCCGATCACGGTGTTCCGCCCGTTGTTGCCAAATAGGTTCATGCAGGTTCCAGGGACCGGGTTGCCATTTCCATCCAAAGCAGGTTGGCATACGCCAGCGAAGGAAGCGGGCGCAAGCGGAGGACTGAAGCAGTTCAGCTTGAGATAGTTCGTTACGTTGCCGGGATTGACAGGGTTTGAGCATCCGGGCCCCGCGACGCGTGACACAAAAGATTTCGGATCAGTGCTATTTTGACCGAGCGGATCGCCTCCAATCGTGACCGTAAAGGGCGAGCCCGTACTAGCGACCAGGATTCCACCGAATTCCCAGCCGCCGAGGATGTGCCGCACGACCCCTGCCGCAAAATCTGGCGTGGGAGCCTGCCAAAGGTAGTTCAGCACGAAGTTGTGAGTTATGTTGAAGTCACACAGGCCGCGCCTGCCGCTGCGGTTAAAGAACATCAGGCTGGAGAGAGAATTCGCGTACGGATCGCCCAGCAGGCCACCCGAACCCAGGTCCATACATTTGCTCCAGGTGTAACTGCCTTGAGCCTGAATCCCGTGGCTCATTCTTTTTGCGATCCCCGCCTGAAGGCCTTCATACGTCGAGCTGTTATCCCACCTTGTCAAGCGAATCCGGCCCACGTTGGGGTTGAGCAAGGTTCCGCTGCCCACCGGCAAAGGCCAGAGATAGCCAGCCGACGTCAGAGTGGGAAGGACCATATTGCTGTCATCCGTGCTGAACGGGGCGTGGACAGTGTGCGAGCCCACATAGGCAATCGCCGCGGTTAAGTTTGTGGCGATTTCGCGCTGGATATTAAGGTTCCAGTTCATGGCGTAATTACGGTGTGGATTCTGTTCGATTAAGCGGACTCCAGGGTTCGTGCCAGGAAGGTTGGCGAGCGCTACCGCTCCTGTCGGGAACGAGCCCGGAGGTAAGTTGGAGGCATCTTTTTCGAGTTGGTACGGTAGGACTCCGGTGCTCCCGTGGGTGAACACCCAGGGAAGGGGCAGCTCATCAAAGATTCCAAAGCCGCCGCGGACGGCAGTCTTGCCATTGCGGAATGGATCCCACGCGAAACCAACCCGCGGCTGGAAGTTGAGAAGGGTTTGGTTCTTCGCCCAGAAGCTCTTAACCGGAGTCTCGGCCGGGCTGGTGAGGCTGGTCAAGACAGCGAACGTATTATGGGCCTCAGTCGGCACCGTCGTCGGCTCGTAGCGCAGGCCAATGTTCAGCGTAAGGTTCGGGCGCCAACGCCAATCGTCGTGAATGTAGGCTCCAAACAGGGTCTGTCGCACATAAACTGGTTTAGTGGTCCCTGGATCGTCCAGGTTGAGACTGGTGGGCTGGTTGAGGAGGAAGCCCGCGAGCGAGGGAAAATTGTATTGTCCGTTTGGCGGTACGCCTCCCGAGAACTCATCGTTCTGCATGTGCTCAAAGGCAAACCCGAATTTCAAAGAGTGGGTGCCGCGAGTAAGGAAGGCATCGTCATAGAACTGCAATGAATTCCAGGTGAGAATGTCTGCTGATACGCTGCCCAGAGACCCTAGCATGGTGACGAGACCGGGCACGGTGAGAGCCGGTGCAAATCGCCCGGGGATCGCGCCGAGACTTGGATCTTTGGCAAGCGGATTGAGTGCACTTACAGGCGCGGTGACCTCCGCCCGTACGCGGCTGAAACCAAGCCGCGCCGTGTTGACCAAACTCGGGCTGAAGATATGGGTCTCTTCTACGCTGTACATTTGCCTACGCGTGAAATTCTCGGTCAGCGAGTCTACGAGTGAATCGGGCATCGTAAGGGGCGCATTGTCATAGAACCAGCTCCCCGCAAAACTGTCCTTGTCTGAGAAATGGTGGTCGACCTTGGCGGTGACATAGTTTTCCGTCAAGCGCTCGACTCCGGACGTGTTGAAGTTCCCCGTGTCTCCGTTGCCGACAAGACCGGCGTTGGGCAGGGGAAAAAACCCGAGGTAGGGTATAACGGCTTTGTCGATGTGCGTCACCGGGTCTGGATTCGGGGCAGCACCGGGCTGTCCGGCGCCGGGGAGAGGATTTCCGTTTACAATGGCGACCGTCGGTTGCCCATTGGGACCGATCCCGCGCGCCGCCGCCGAAGGCACAAGATTGCTGAAGGTGTCGCTCTTGTCCTGGCGGATCCCCTCGTAGTCGGCGAAGATGAAGGTTTTATTCTTTCTGATCGGACCTCCGCCGGAGGCTCCGAACTGGTTGCGATGAAATGGGGGCAGAGTGGTGTCAAAGTAGTTTCGCGCGTCGAAGGTCTTTTCGCGGATGAACCAGTAGGCAGCTCCGTGGAACTGGTTGGTGCCTGACTTGGTGATAGCGTTGACGACCCCACCGGAGGCCCGGCCATAGTCCGCCGAATAGTTACCGATCAGGACAGAAAATTCCTGAATGGCGTCCACACCCAGGTTGACGCCCAGCGTGCTGCCCGGCGAGCCATTCGAATAATCGTTGATACTGATTCCGTTGACCCGGTAGTTATTCTCGTACGGTTGGTGGCCGGAGACGGTCAAGAGCGTTCCGTAGCCTCGATTGCCGCGATTGCTGGGCCCCGCCTCAACTCGGACAGAAACGACGCCGGGCTGGAGCGTTGCCAGTTGCGTCCAGTCGCGCCCGTTCAGAGGCAGCTCGCGAACGGTCGTGGAATCGACCTCGGCGCTCATTATGGATGAAGTGAGTTGGACGTCTGGCGTTACGGCGCTGACGTCAAATCGTTCAACGTTTCGACCAATCTGCAAGGAAATATTCAGGGCTTGCGTCGCTCCCACCGTGAGCGTGAGGCCCGATTTCACGGAGGTGGAAAATCCCGCAGCTACGACTGTGATCTCATAAACTCCGGGCAGCAAGTTCGGCGCGCTGTAGACGCCCGCCGAGTCAGTGGTGACGTCCCGCGTGACGTCTGTGGCTGTGTTCTTGATGGAAACCTTCGCATTCGTTATCACCGCGCCGGATGCGTCCGATACGGTGCCAGAAAGGGTAGCTCCGGATACTTGTGCATAGACCGGAGTGGAAAGGAGCACTGCCACCATCAACATCGCGTAAACCGGGAGATCGCGAACGGTAACCATTGACTACCTCCGCACAGAACGTTGGGGGCCATGTCTCCCCGAAGTCAGGGCGGAGAATACAGTGCAATCTGTCAACAGTCAACAATTATTACGAGATGATTAGTTGAACGATTATTGATAACTAAATCGTTATAGCGTGTCTGTTAACTGTCAGCAGTGAGTAGATGAAATGTAAAAGGACGGTCCGTGCTTGGGGGATTCCTGGTTTGCGGGGCAAAAGGTGAGGTCGTCGTTTGTGGTCGCAAGAGGTGCGCGTTCAGAGCTTAAGAGCAACCCACGTCCGAAATTCTCTTACCCTCATCGGCGTCACTCGACATTAGCTTCATTGCGCCGTCGAACGACTCCTAACTAAGCAGGTCAGAAAAATTCCTTCTTCAATTACCTGCGACGGGGTCGGCCCAAAATGTTGCCAATGGCCGATGAGCGTTCATAAGTGAAACGGCATCTCGATCGTCTGGGTGCGCGCAATAAGAGCAGCCGCGGTGATGACGCTTCGGTCGCGTGCGGAAAGGTCGGGTCGCTTCCACAGACCGTCGAGCAGTGGTCCTTTCGTGTAGGACTCCAGCGCCGGTGAGACCGGCGCAGTCGTGCCCAAAGCTTCGGTGACGCTTCTCGACTTGGGCCGAAATCAAACAGCGACCGCCAACACCAACGCGAGCGGACAGTACGAATTTTCCCAGCTCCTGCCGGGAGACTACCAGGTCTCGGTCGCACT
>WNFG01003453.1_pt1 | contig 13201 bp, 11 predicted proteins | sample 5400431 | NCBI WGS metagenome assembly WNFG01 (sample SAMN13153346, study PRJNA577476) | soil metagenome | isolation source: 120 cm saprolite under Douglas fir tree site 2 hole 3 replicate 2 | place: USA:California | collected 2015-04-18
CAATTCATTAAAATACTCCGCTGGCTATTAACCGAAGCGTTGCCTAGCGGCTTTCGAATCGATTCCCCAAAGTTCTCGCGAGCATTCGGTGATGGCTTGTCCCGACTTGTCCATTAGAGAGCGGCTCGAAAACCAATAAGTGACGCCAGGACAGCGACTTATGTGATTTTGTCCACTGGTTCGGGACCAGGAGGTCGATGGTTCAAATCCATTCGCCCCGACCACTTCTAAAATCCTGCCTTTCACTGGTTTACGCTACCTTCGACGCTTCGACCGCTTCGGCGTTTTGTGGACCAATGTGGACCAATTCAAAGCCCAACCCGATGCGCCCGGCCCACTCTTGGCGGAACGCAACATCCTCTTTGAGCTTTGAGTAGAGGTCACCGACCTCCTCAGGTGCGTGGCCCATCCAAAAGCGCTCCAGGTCCTTTGGGGCGCCTCTCTTTCGGAGCCACGTGAGACGAAAGCGCCGAAAAGCGTGAAAGCCCACGCGTTTGGCGCTGTGGAGGATACGCAGGACGTTTCGCTGTTGCAAGGATCTGCCTTGCGCTGTTGCAAAGAGATAACCATGCACGCTGGAGACGTAATCCCGAAGTTCATTTGCGAGAACCTCGGGAATGTCCACGACGCGCACAGCGTTCGACGTTTTTGGCTCCTGTTCCCGCCCACGCCAAAGGCTGCGACGCACGTAGAGCACACGGCAATCGGGTCCGAAATCGGGTGAGCGCAACGCAAGCGCCTCGCCGATTCGCAATCCTGTCCCTGCCAGCAACGCAAAGAGCACCGTGTACTTGCGCTTCTTGACATTCGACAGGATGTCCTTCAAATCGGCCTCTGTTACCGCAGGCCTGTGCTGTTTGTCTTTTCTCACCACGGGAAGCTGAATGAAATCGTGATTCCATTTGCGCGGATAGATCTGCTCGCCCTCCTCATCCACTGCTGACGCAAGGACGAGCTTTACCACCTGCACGTAGTTGACAATGGTTTTTGCCGAAAGCTCCGCCGCCGACATCTTCTCGACCAGTTCGCGTACCGCCTTGTTGGAAACATCAGCGAGCAACTTGCCTCCAAGATGCAGCATGAGCCAAGCGTTGAGTGCGTCCCGCCAGCCGGAGATCGTAGCGGGCTTGACTGGACGACGCTTGCGAGCAGGAAGCGAGTTGATCCACCAGTCGGCCTGCTGGCGAAACGTAACAGCAGGAGCCGTATTCTGGCGGAACGACTGCTGTGAATTGATGCACTCTCGCTCGAGGTGCTCGCGTAGACGCTGGCGCGCCGTGGATTTCGTACGGCAGACGCCCAGCGCTACTGTGCGCCGTATTCTTTGGGGACTGCCCGGCACGTCTGCCCAAAACTTTCCATAGCAGGGTGCCGTTGGGTCCCAGGTTTTCGAATGCTGAAACACAGTTCCTGATTGTCCTGTTCGGCGGCTCAAGGATGGTCCTCGTTTCCGCCTTGCAGGTGTCGCCCCCGCACTGTACGACGGCGCGCCGTTGCGACTCAAGTCCTGATTTTCCGCGTGCATTGCCGCGAAATCTTAGGCCAGCCGGAAATACTGTCAATTCGCGCCAGCGACCGAATCACAACCTAGTTGTGAGACCGGGCACCGGTCTTAGGAAATGGGAAGAGTGCAGTGTATTCGGAGGCTTAGACTTAGATCACCGCACCGCTGAGAGTACGCTCAAGCGAGTGGTTCCTTGACTGACTAAGTCTCTTTTCGCCAATTCGTAGTTTCATGGCTAACCTTCGGCACCTTTGATCTAAGCACTGAAGTTGGTTGCAGCCGGGAAAATGCGTCTCCCAAAAGGGAGGCTCGATGTAAAGGAACTCTTGAAGATCCCAACGGGCAGAGTTGCAGGAAATAAGGCGATTCAAGCCGTCCTCGCAGACAGAGCACCTCAGTCCTCACTGAGGGCGTAATCAACGGTCTCGCCCAGGCGCACTTTCAGTTCTTTCAACCAGCCCCGCGGACTAAGGCCGTGAATGAGCCGGCCCAAAAAACCGAGCCTTTCGGCCACGTTGCCACGATCGTGGCGAATGTCCTCCTTCGTGACACTTCCATAGACGGCCAGAAACTCGGTCAAGTTGATGGGCTTCGAGAACAAGTAAGTCGCGTGGCCGAGTTGAGGTGTTTCCACAACCACGGCCCTCTCAAGATCGAAAATGTACTCCGACCGAAACAGATAAAGGCCACGGGCACGCTTGCAAAGCTGCTTGTAGCAGAAGGCGTCGTAGTCCGGCTTCCAGGTAATTAATGAGACATCGAAATCGCCCGGGATGCCCAACTCAGCACAGAGTTTTTGAAGGTCGGCTCTCTCAACCGGTGCGGATTCGATGCGCGTGCGAATCAGATCAAGTGCATCGGCAAATTCACCGAAGCGGTGATGGGTCCTACGAGCATCGGCGATCTGTTCAGCAATGTCAGAGGGCAGTGCGACTTCGATGCGGCTCGGAAGTGCGGTCTCCCACTGAGCCAGATGCCATGCGCCGGAGTGGTGGTGATACTTGCCGCTCTGAATGAAGGTCGCCTTGACGCCGATCTTAGTGCCCAGCAAGTGTTTCCACTGGTTCCAACTCGAATCCCACAACAACGGTAGTGATGCTTGGTCGAAAAGTATTTCCAGTTTGCGCCGTGAGTCTCGAAAGATTGCATGATCATTGTAAAACGCGACTTTTCGCAAGGGTGCTCGGAAGTGTTTGAACTTCTGCTCGGGGAGAAACGATAGGATGCGCGAGGCGTAAAACGTCGATCCGTCGCGTGAGCAATCGCCCGCAACAAGCAGGGAACCAAATCCGCCGTATGGGAAGAGTGTGGGGGACGAAGGGTCATCCAGGAGAGCGTCGTAGCAAGCTCGCAGTTCTGGACGCGCAAGGATATTGAAGGCGCGCTCCAATGCCGCAAGATTGCTGTCGAGTGCTTGAGCCGTGCGGAGTTCAAGAGTGCGGAGTTTAAAGGCAAGTCGAAGCTCTGCCGGGGATGCGTTGCGGTTGACTCTTAAGAGTTCGTACAAAAAGGGCTGCCGGTCCCAAGCGCGGTGGCGATTGGCAACGTAGAAATGGTCCCTCAGTGTCTCGCTCGGCAGGTAGATGATTGAGATCCCAAGCCGTGGGTTCGAGACTTCAGCGGAAACGAAGAGATTATTCCGCTTGTCCTTTCGTGGCTGTGACGCGTAGCCAATCCGTGTTTGAAGGACATCGCGTCTTTTGGCGCCGGGATTTGTGTCCCTAATGTAAATCTCGGTGCTCGAATCAGCCGTCTCAAGCTCAAGAGAAAAGAGAAGGTCGTCTCCCGCGCGAATGAAGGACGCCAAGAAATTGGAGACCAAGATGGAAGTGCCATCATCAAAAGCGCACTCCGCCTTGAGGCCTTTCGGATTCGTCCTCAGAACCTTCCTCTGGCAAACGTTCCGTACCGGATTAATTGTGCCGTGGAGGGCGACGCCCATAGTGACGGGGACTCTAGCGCCGGCCGACCGTCTTGCCAAATAAGTGCCACTGTCTCTCAAGCTCCAGTAATGCCACGACTTAGAGGGAAGGACGCAACCTCACGTTCCAAGCAATGTTCCAAACTACTTCTTCATGTATGTTGACCATAAAGGAGTGGTCTTGTATGTTCAAAGTCTAGGCCAGAGAACTGGAAGGCGGCAATCAGGCGAGTTGCCTCGGTCCGGGAGAACTAACATGGCAGTGAAGATTGAACTTCCTGAGGATATCGAGCATCACCTTGAAAAGCAGTGGGGTGATCTGCCCAGGCATGCGCTGGAGACCCTCGCGATCGAAGGCTACCGCGCACGTGTCCTTAGTCGCTCGCAGGTCAGGCGGATGCTTGGGTTCGAAACAGGGGCGGAAGTCGATGAGTTTATGAAGCGTGCCGACGTTCCTTTTGATTACACTGTGGACGATTTCGAGCATGACGGAGAAACGAGTCAATATCTGCGAGAGGCGCGAAGTAAGGAACTACAGGGGCGATGATCGTCATCGCTGACACGAGTCCCCTCCACTATCTTGTCCTTCTTGAGCACACCGAAGTCCTACAACACCTATACGGCCGTGTAATCATCCCAAGAGCTGTCGTCCGCGAGCTTCAGGCGGAGAGAACACCGCCTCGCGTGAGGCAGTGGATCGCAAGTCCTCCATCTTGGCTAGAAGTACGAGAAATCACTGTGCCCCCGGACCCGGCGTTGGCAGAGCTAGACCCAGGCGAACGTGAAGCGATCGCACTGGCGGAAGCGCTCCGCGCAGACGCTTTGATTCTCGACGAGAAAAGTGGGCGCCGGGAAGCTGAGCGTCGGAAGTTGCGTGTAATTGGCACGGTCCGGGTCTTGGATGATGCCGCGGAGGCCGACCTGGTAGACCTGCCCGCTGCGCTTAAGCGACTGCAAGCATTTGGGTTCTATCTCGACACCAAGCTCATGCAGCTCCTGCTTGAGCGACATTCCGCTCGCCGCCAGCGCAAGAACGAGCCTTGAGGTCCGCGGACAGTCATTTCGACGGTACCCGGTGGCCAATCATCCGTAGTCTGTTCTCGTACGAACCTCCGTTGAACACGACCCAACAGCTTCATTCGTTGCCTTAACTCTTCAAATTTTTCTACGCGGTTGGGCATCCGCTTCTCGCGCAAAGCTAAACACAGCGGTTTACAGACAGAATGCAACAGGAGGCTTCCGATGCGTCTTGCGGGACGTCAGCGATTAGGTTTCTATCCTCTTCCGATTCCAGAGGCGGAGCGGATCCGTAGATTCTTGGCATTCCCGGACAAACAATGTTGCGCGCTCGATCCTTGCGTCGGGGATGGTGCAGCGTTCGCTGAAATCGCCTCCGAAAGAAAGGTCTTGCGGTACGGCGTTGAACTGGATGCTGGCCGAGCAGAACAGGCTCGTACTATGGGAACTGACGTGATCCACGGGAACTGCTTTGATGTGCAGTGTCCCGTGGAGTCCTTCTCATTGATCTACTTGAACCCTCCGTATGACTTCGAGGTCGGTGAAGAAAGATCGCAACGGATGGAGAAGCTCTTCTTGGAGCATGTATACCGGTGGCTGAAGTTTGGCGGCATCCTTATTCTTGTTGTGCCTGCGAAGCGAATTGCCGATTGCACTGTCCTGCTTTCGATTCATTTCCGAGACGTGCGGGTCTATCGCCTCACTGAACCTGAGAGCGTTCGCTATAAGCAAGTCGTCCTCCTGGGAGTACGTCGTACTTGGCAGGAGAGGGATCGCTTGCGGGACACCGAGATCATTCAGGCGCAGCTATGGCTAGGCTCCCTCGAAACAAAACTGGAAGAGCTTCCCCCGCTGCCAACAGAACCGGACCACACGTACGCCGCGCCTCCAGGCGGACCTGTGCGCATGGTTCACCGCGGGCTTCCCTTAGATCAAATAGAAGACCTGTTGCCGAAATCGTCGGCTTATCGCCAAGCCTCAGCCGTTCTTTTCGCGCAGCAGGCAGACGTGACTGGCCGCCCGCTAACGCCTCTGCATGGAGGGCATGTTGGCCTGCTCTGCACGGCCGGAATGCTCAACGGTATCTTCGGGGACGGTAAGTCGCGACACATCGCGCATTGGCAGTCGATCAAACTGGTGGACAAGTCGGAAGAGGAGGAAGACGGGAAGACCGTCATTCGGGAGAAAGAGAGGTTCTCGAATGAACTTACGCTGGTCTTGTGCACAGGGGAGATTACCAGCCTGAAGTAACTCATCTACCAGAGAAAGGAAACAAAACAATGGGTGACCGATGTTATTCGACAGTCGTTTGTGCCGAGCGAGACAGAGATGTGTTCGAAAAAATGGGCTATAGGCTCGAAGAATCGAAGGCACTGTCAGCGGATGGGAATGAAATCCCAGGTGCTGTCGTAATGCTGGATGAGCAGGCCAACTACGGAAACTATGACGAGCTGACCGCGCTGATAGGCATTCCTTTTCTGGTTTGCGGCGGCTCGTGTCCCGGTGCTTACGGGGACCACTTAATTGTTTCGGATGGTAAGGAATGGCATCACTCCGAAGCACTGCACGAGAGCAATTACCCCGCCGTCCGAGTCGAATATGGCGGGGTGATCCGGGACTCAGAGGTGGACGACGCAAGAAAATACTGGATGGTGTATTCAGCCGCCATGGCCGCGATCAAAAGAGCAGCGCTGCACACGGCGTCCCCGAAGTTGAACCAGACCAGTTCTACCGAGCAGAATTCCCACCGTGCTTCCACGAAGTGAAATAGCACCCCAATTCACTAAGAGTCGTTTCCCAAGAAAACATCGATGTTACCGGTCATTTCCAAACCCCAATTGGGGAGCGTGAATGCGCCGCATCTACTGGCTGGAGGAAGCGAAATGCAGAACGCACACGACCGCTTTGGAACGGTGGAGTTCACCAAGCGCGTGAAGGACACGACCACTCGCGTTCGAGTCCACATTGACCGAGCCGTTGTGGAGCTCACAAAGGATGAAAGAGGCCAGGCGAGCGCCCACATGGTCTCTATGATCGGTGGGGATGCCGAAATCGGGGCCCTGTGGGCAGCTGTGACCGAGGGTGCGTTGTTCCATATTCAACTCCCCGGTGGTACACCCATCACTGCATCTCTCGGTCTCGAGGCCCAATGCTTTCGCGGGAGTGTGGCAGTTCCAGGCAGGAAGCGCCCGGCCCGTCACTTGGTGGCCTTGTCGGCCGAGTTAGCGAAGACGAAACCTGGTGCAGACCGCGAGGGCATACGGACAGTTTTGTGCGATGACGATCCGGTGTTCGTGCTCTATCGCGTTGCCTCGCGATATGGCCTTCCAGTGGTGCCGGAGTGGGCCCCGTGGTTTATGCGCGAGCTCAGTCAACGAAAAGCAATCCGGCCCTTGACGGGACTAGGATGCTCACCGGTGCTGGTGAGCGGGACTAAGGCCACCTTTCTCAAGTGGATCGGCAAGGCTTTAAGAGAAAGCTTGATTCATATTCCGAAAGAAAACGGCTCGATCACTTGGAAATTGCCGACGAATTTCCTGGCACCGTCGGCCCCAGAGGTCGCAATGAGTGTGCGCGCGGCCACCTAATCCGGTTGTGCAAAAGCTGTGCAATACCAAACCAAGGAGGGTGTTGTGCGAGTCGTTCTAAAAGTGTGGAGCAGCAACCCCGATTACAGTGCGGGATGCGATTACGCGGTCGTGGAAATCGGTGAGGAGTTCTCGAAGCTCGCTCTACGACGAATCAATGTGCTGTGTGAACAAAAGGCCGTCGATCCCTCCCTGTACGAGACGTATTACTGGGACTCCTCGGCGCAGTATTTCAGCCCTTGGGTCAATCGCGCCAGCCAGCCGAGCGAAATCCGGGAGTCAGGCTTCGAGTTGGAGGAAACGCTCGAAAACCTTGAAGTTGACACGCGGGAGGTAGTGACTGCGGCAGCCGACTTTCGGGTTCTGGAGAGCCAAATTGCAGCCGTAGAGTGCGCCCAGATGATCGTGCGTGAGGGGAGCATCGCATTCAATGCGCTTCTAAGAAACACGGACATCTACGTAACGACTGCGGAGATTCCGAAACAAGTTCTTGAATCCGTCCTGACAACCGCTGCCGCTTGAAATTGTTCGTCCCTTCTTCTTTCTCACCCACAACTCCTTGCTTTGGCTGAACAAACCATGAGGAAAAGACCATGCAACTACCGAAGGACATCGACTCGATCACCGCATATTTGCGTGCGTGGGCCCCCGAGCTGGGTGAGAGGATTGTTCGAACCTATCCGCCGCTGCATGGCTTTGACGACGCAGCTTCGCCGCTCACCGGGCAACTCCTCCGTAAGCCGTTTCCGGCTCAAACACTCGCGATGATGGGCGTGGTAAAGCGTTGGAATGAGGCGCGGGGAGCTGCGGTAATCGCTGAGTGCGGGACTGGCAAAACGCTGATCTCTCTCGGCGCTGTCCACGTGCACAGTGACCGCAAGCCGTTCACAGCTCTGACCATGGTTCCGCCCCAGTTAGTCGAGAAGTGGGCGAGAGAAGCATTTTTAACTCTGCCCCGCGTTCGGGTTTTCTTCATCGATGGTCTCCGAACGCCGACGAGTTCGATAGGCCATGCGGGGGTCAACGAAGTCAGGCTGCGCCATGGGCGGATCATTCGGGAAGGACTGCGCACCACACTCACGGAGTTGCGGCAGCGCAAGACGGCTCGGACTGCTCGGCAGCGTTGGGATTCCATCTGCGGGTTTCCGGCTCTGTTCATTGTCGGGCGTGACCGTGGAAAGCTCAGTTACTTCTGGCGACACGCGTACGGACTGGCTGCGTGCGGGCGCTACCAGGGGAGCGTTGTGAACCCGGACACAGGCTGCCCGATCTACCTGGGAGAAGATGGGCAGCGACTGCTCTCCGTGGACTTCAAGAAGGCAAAGCTGAGCGAGATTCTAGGAAATCACAACGGCGACGAGGCCGCAAAATCCCGACTGGCGTTATACAGCGCGTTGTGGCAGGCGGACGGGAAGAAAATCCGGCGTTTCGCTCCGGTGGATTTCATCGGCCGCTACATGCCGGACTTCTTCGACTACGCCATCGCCGATGAAGTGCACGAGTTGAAAGGAGACACCGCTCAGGGAAACGCGCTTGGCACACTAGCTGGATGCGCGCAACACACAGCGGTGCTCACCGGGACGCTCCTCGGAGGCTACGCCGATGAGGTCTTCAACATCCTCTTCCGTCTCGAAGCGGCGAAGATGGTAAAGGAAGGATTCGAGTTTGGGGAAGCAGGGGTGCGAGCGTTCACAGAAACCTACGGGCTGCTCGAAAAGATCACCGTAATTGAGCCGGCAGATAACGCTTGTTCGGAAGCGCGTATAACCAAACGTGTTCGTCGGCGTCCGGGGGCGTCGCCGCTGCTCTTTGGGCGTTTCTTGATGAGTCTAGGAGCGTTCATTTCGCTCGAAGACATTTCGGAGGCGCTGCCGCCCTACCGGGAGGAGGTCGTCAGCGTGGAGATGGACCCTCCATTGAAGGAAGCCTACAAAAAGCTCGAAGAGGACGTGAAAAACGCGCTGAAGGAACATCGCGGGAATCAGTCGGTGATGAGCGTGGCGTTGAATGCAATGCTGCTCTATCCCGACCGGCCGTTTCATCTAGGAAATTTGTTCGGTTGGGAGTACGACCCGGAAACGCAGCGGCGAGAAAAATTCCTGATCTCGGCGACGCCAGATTTGAACGAAGAGCACGTCTACGCGAAAGAGCGCCGCTTGGTGGAAGAAGTGAAAGCAGAGCTGGCGCGTGGTCGTCGGTGCCAGATCTATGCGGTGTATACGCAGAAGCGAGATGTGACTCGAAGACTGGAGCACATCCTCACAAATGAGGGGATACGGGTCGCGCTGCTCACCACAGATGTGCCTCCTGAGGCGCGAGAGGGCTGGTACGACCGTCAGCTCCGCGGTGGAGTACAGGCGGTCATCTGCCACCCAAAGTTGGTGCAAACGGGGCTCGACCTGATCGACTTTCCCACGATCCTGTTTTACGAGACGGGATATTCGATCTACGTCCTTCGGCAAGCGAGCCGAAGAAGCTGGAGGATCGGCCAGCGTGTTCCGGTGAAAGTGAAGTTTCTCCACTACGCGGAGACGATGCAGGAGAGCTGTCTTCGTCTGATGGGGAAGAAGCTGATGGTCTCTCTGGCTATGGAAGGCAAGTTCTCTTCGGAAGGATTGCAGGCCATCAACGATGAGGATGACATCCTCATGGCTATGGCCCGCGAACTCGTCACTGAGAAAGGAATCGGCGAAAGGGCCGATGCGGTTTGGGCCACACTTCAGAAGAAGCAAGAAGACCTGCTTGGCACGCGAGCGACTGAAGAACTGCGTGCCGAGGCCGAGCAAACCGCCTCCGCAATTCCTTTGATCGAGACCACCTCGGCTCAAGTCGAACAGTGGTCTGTCCTCAACCCGGCAATGGAATCATCTCGCCCGAGAAGTTCCAGGCGGTCGGCCACGTCGACGCCAGACGGACAACTCACATTGTTCTAAGCGGCTTGTAATTTCGCAGCGAACTGAAAGCCGCAAGTCCCACGGACACAAGCACGTCCAACGATGCAAGAAAAAGGAGAGCTCAATGGGCATTCTCGGACTAACACACGATGAAAACGGTTCTGCTCTCGAGAAACTCCCGGTAACGATTAAGGTTGCCATCGGGGAAGGACCCGAGCCGGGCAATCAAAACGACCACCCCAGGCGTCTCGATCACTTCGTGTTCAAGCACAAAACTCTGCGTGGACAGGATGTGGTTTGGGACCCAGCGCCGGACATCGCACAGGTTCATGGCGAGAAGCCAACCGAGCTTGGTGTCATCTTCCTGAACGATGACCCGACGGAGGTCTTCCGAACCCAGTATGCATTCTGGACACAGGCTGGGTGCAAGTGTCACGGGGAACTTGTGCAGATCTCGAACGGCGACGGCCTGCGGTGTGAGATGCAGGCGACCCGGCGAACACAGAAGCACCCCGAAGGTGAGCCATGGCCGGCAAACTACAAGTACACCGAGGGACCAAAGAAAGGCCAGCCTGTTGAGCCTTGCGGCGACGGCTGCCCCGACTTGGAGCACCGAGATTGCCGACCCTCGGGAGATCTCTACTTCATCTTGGAGAAGTTCCCCATGTTCGGCGCAATCTGCCGGCTTCACACGAGTAGCTATCGGTCGGTTCGCAATTTGTCGAACGGCTTAATGCAGATTCGCCGATTGAACGGTGGTCATTTGGCGGGAATCAAAGCGATTTTGAAAGCAACTCCGGAGCAGATCTGGTACTCCGACCGGGACGGAACAAGGCATACCTCGGTTGCCCACATTCTCAGCCTTGAAATCGGAGCGACAGACCTCCGGACCCTAGTTGCGAACATGACCGAACCCGTCAGGCTCTTGGGCGAGGGGCGAGCAGCGTTCGATCTGTCTCGGCGAGTTCAGTACGTCGTGCGTGAAACTGAGAGGGAGCGCGCCGGGGAGATTGCGGGTGAGTTCTATCCAAACGGCGACACTGGTGCAGCGGAGTCCGTGGAGTCTGCCATCGGACAAAGTGAGACAGACGAGCAGCTCGCGAGGATCTGCGAGCTGGCGCGGCGACTGGGCTTTAACGATGCCAAGACGAAGATGCTGATTGGACAATCGGCGCGCGACCTGGCTGGACTTGAGCGAAAGCTCTTAAATGAACTGGATGACCAGCCCGGAAGGAAGTTTGCGGGAAAAGTGGATGATTGCCATCGGCGGCAGCCGAAGAAGGAAGCAAGTGAAACCAGCGGATCCACTAGCCCAAACCCACCTGCTACAGTCCCGCCGGACGGATCAGCATCGCCTGCCGGAGGGTTCCTCTTCTGATCAATAATCGGATAAGGTCGTCAGTTCAAATCAGGCCCCCGCAACCAAAAAATCTTTTACCTTCAATTAGTTCCGCGAACCCCGCAACCATCCGAATTGACAATTTCGAGTTCCAATCCAATGCGAGCGAACGGCAGACGATGAAAGGGAAACTAGTTTCCGAATTGCCCGTCACTCGGGAGTCGTCATTCCCCAAAAGGCGACCTCGCGGACCAGGCCCGTCGTAGAAGCAGGGATAACCTCCGGTTAGCAGGCCAAACGCCCGGACAAACACTATTGTTAAAGCGCAAAAGCCGAGGTCCGTTCGCTTGGAACTTGCAGACGCACTAAATTCCCGATCTTCACTTCGTTGAGATTGCTTTTCCGGCTTCACGGATGATTGATCGCAACCAGATGTGCGCCGCGTCGGTTTGCATCCTTGGATGCCAGATCATGACGTACTTGAATGAGCCGAGCGCCGCCGGCCCTTCGAGAATCTTGGTCACTTTCTTGGGCGCTTCGAGCAGCGCCATTCGGCGTGGCACAGTCGCAATCATGTCCGTGATAGCCGCGACGCGCATGGCGACGGTGTGTTGAGCCACGACCAGCGGACAGCGCCGTTTCTCACCGATTGCCGCCAAGGGCTTGTCTGGATGGGTCTGAACGCCGCCAATAATGTCCACGGCAACGTGTTCCGCAGCCAGGTATTGCTTGAGAGTAATAGCCCTTTCGAATTTACTCTTCCGGGATACGACACAGACAAAATCCACCTCGAAAATCACTTCTTTGCTGAGGTGGAACGTAGACGTGTCGTGGTCTGCATTCAGCACAAGGTCGAGCCTGCCTTTCTCCAACGCCTCGTACTGTCCGGCGTGGAGGGGGACAAAGCTGAAATCTACTTTTGTGCGTTTCGGCAAAACAGAGGTGTAGAGGGGCGGCACGAGGAGGTATGCAGCGTGGTCGGTAGCCGCGATTCGAAAAGAAGCATCTTCGGTCGAGGGATCGAAGTCGCCGCCAGCCATTAAGCGGTCAAGACGCGGCAGCATTGTCGCGAGGTCTTGCAGGAGGCGCTGTCCTTTCGGCGTCGGCTCGTAACCGGTTGAAGTGCGAATCAGGAGATCATCGTGAAATGTATCGCGGAGTCTCTGCAGCGCACGGGTTACGGCCGGCTGACTCAGCAGCAGCCGGGATGCGGCGCGTGTGATATTCCGCTCTTCGGCAACAGCCGTAAAAACCACGAGAAGGTTTAGGTCGGCCTGGCGTAAATGCGTAGTACGCATAACTTATATGAACATTATGCATTGGAATTATCCTTTGGCAGGAACGATATTATTTTTTGTGGGCGCTGCCTGACGGAGAGCCCGGGGGGATAAAAGGAGGAGCTTTATGAAAAAGATAGCAATTGTCACCGGCGCCTCTGGTGGAATCGGAGGCTCGATCGCAAAACGACTGGCTAAAGATGGATTTTCGGTGGTCGTGAACTACGCGGGAAAACCGGCCCCAGCACAAGCAGTTGTCGCAGATCTCAAGGCTGCAGGCGGACAGGGCATCGCTGTGCAAGCAGATGTGGCAAATGCCGAAGACGTGGAGCGGCTTTTCAAAGACTCGATGGACGCTTTCGGCAGACCCGATGTGGTGGTTCACTGTGCGGGCATCATGCCGCTCTTTCCGATTGCCAGCGGAGACGTGGCCGCCTTCGACAAGGTGATCGCGACCAACTTGCGCGGAACCTTCCTGGTATTCGCGCAGGCGGCACAACATGTTCTCGATGGCGGCCGCATCATGGCTTTCTCCAGCAGCGTTCTCGCCAAGTCATTCCCGACTTACGGTGCCTACATCGCTTCCAAGGCGGGAGTCGAGGGCTTGGTTCACGTGCTTGCTAACGAACTGCGTGGCAGAAACATCACGGTTAATGCGGTG
>WNFG01003454.1_pt1 | contig 13200 bp, 12 predicted proteins | sample 5400431 | NCBI WGS metagenome assembly WNFG01 (sample SAMN13153346, study PRJNA577476) | soil metagenome | isolation source: 120 cm saprolite under Douglas fir tree site 2 hole 3 replicate 2 | place: USA:California | collected 2015-04-18
TGCACTTCGCCGACTTCTTCCGGAACCGTGGCCTGCCTCAGCTTCACGCGCGCTCCGGCCTCGTCAATTAAATCAATGGCCTTGTCCGGAAGAAAACGATCGGGAATGTAGCGGTTCGAAAGATAAACCGAGTAGCGCAGCGCTTCGTCCGTGTAACTGACCGCGTGGAACTTCTCATACCGTTCCCGCACGCCCTGAATCACCAGTACAGCTTCTTCTTCGTTCGGGGCCGGGACTTTCACGGCCTGGAAACGCCGCTCCAGCGAGCGATCCTTTTCGACGGATTTCCGGTATTCGCCCGGCGTCGTCGCCCCGATACACTGAATCTCGCCCCGCGAAAGCGCCGGCTTCAAAATGTTCGCCGCGTCCAGCGACCCTTCGGCTGATCCCGCGCCCACCAGCGTGTGCAGCTCATCAATGAAAATAATTGCATTCTGGCTTTCCATCAATTCTTTCATGATGGTCTTCAGCCGTTCTTCGAACTGTCCGCGGTATTTCGTGCCCGCCACAATCAAGGAAAGATCCAGCGAAAGAATCCGCTTGTCCGCCAGAAATGGCGGCACATCCCCATCGGAAATCCGCTGCGCCAAACCTTCCACGATCGCCGTCTTGCCGACTCCCGGCTCCCCGATCAGCACCGGATTGTTCTTCGTCCGCCGGCAGAGAATCTGAATCACGCGTTCCACTTCGCCTTCACGTCCGACCAGCGGGTCAAGCGAGCCTTCACCAGCCGCTTGCGTCAGGTCCCGGCTGAACTCCGCGAGCAGCGAAGTCTCTTTGGGCCGCGCCGCCGTCGCTTTTTCTCCCGAAGTGCGCGCCAATTCCTCGCGCAAAGTGGACAGCCGCAGCCCGCGCTCCATCAATATTTCCGCGCCAAAACATTTTTCTTCGCGCAGGATCCCCAGCAGCAAATGCTCGGTGCCGACATGCTTATGGCCGAGCCGTTCCGCTTCTTCCGCCGCCATATTAAGGATGCGCTTGCACTCCGCGCTCAACGGCACTTCCACCGAAGTGGAAATCCGTTCGCGAATCGTGATGCGCGCTTCGATCTCTTTGCGAATCGATTCGATCGACCCCTGCTGCCGCAGAAATCGGTTGGCCAGCGCCTTGTCCTCGCGCATCAAGCCGAGCAGCAAATGCTCCGTCTCAATGTACGGGCTGCCATACTGGCTGGCTTCGTACCTTGCAAAAAATATGACCCGACGCGCTTTCTCTGTGTACCGTTCGAACACGTTAGCTCGCTTCTCCCCCTGGGGCCCCGCTCGCGGAGGCCGCAGCCTCGCGAGATTGCAGAACGCCATGTTCCAGTCCCAGAACCCGGTCGCATCGCGCGGCGAGCTTCAAATTGTGCGTCGCAATCAAGGACGTCAATTTGTGCGTGCGGTGCAGCCGTTCCAGCAGCTCAAACACGGCTAAGGCATTTTGCTCATCCAAATCTCCGGTAGGTTCATCGGCCAGCAGCACCTGCGGCCCGGTGATGAGCGCCCGGGCGATCGCCACGCGCTGCTGTTCCCCTCCGGAGAGTTCCCCTGCACGGTGGTCCGCCCGGTTTTCCAGGCCAACCTCCGCCAGCCACTTTCGCGCCATCCCCAGCGCGGAAGCAAAATCGTCGCCGCGTAGCAACAGCGGCATGGCTACGTTTTCCGCAGCCGTAAAATCCGGCAACAATTGGTGCCGCTGCCACAAGAATCCCACGGCCCGATTCCGGAATTCCGCCAGCGCCGCGTCATCATTTGTTTCAATTGTTTCAATGGCTTTCTTTGCGAAGTATACTGTACCGCTCGTTGGTGTGTCTAGCGCAGCCAGCAGGTGCAGCAGAGTGCTTTTGCCCGCTCCCGATGGTGCAACAATCGCCACCATCTCCCCGCGCCGCAAAATCAGATTCGCATTTACCAAGACGGTAAGATTCTTCTGGCCACTCCCGTAAGTTTTTTTTAGCTCGCGCGCTTCCAGCACAACGCCTGCCGTTCCCAGGCTGCTCTCGGCCTTCCCGTTGACGTATTGTGCTTCTTCCATCATTCTGATGATCCGCCCTCGACCGTGGCCGTCTCCTACCTTGACTTAGATGCTCTCGGACAGGGTTCATGCCGCCACAAGCCCGAACCGTCTGCGCACCAAGGCGACCCAAAGTGTTTCCTATTTCCGCCCGTTCGCTGCCTGCCGAAAAGAGGGCATTTGGGGGCCATCCTGGAACGCCTGTAATCTTTTTGCCTTCAACATCTTAAGGTGGGCATTTCTTGCACCCGGGACTTCAGGGCAGTCCCCGGCTGTACCCGCCTGCTTTCCCCTTTACAAGGAGCAAATACCGCGCCAAATCCAACCCGGAATATGCCTAGCCTCGCCGGATTCCTCCTTTTTATTCATACCGGAGGATCTCCACCGGCAGGAGCCGCGCTGCAGCTCTGGCTGGAACGATGGTTGCAAGGACCGAGACTCCCATGGCCACGAGCGCAATCCACAATCCGTCGAAAATGCTGGGATGAAATGGCACATACGGCACCGCGTACACCTGCGGATCCAGTGGAATCAGGTGATAGTTCCCCGCGATGAAGGAAAAAACATAGCCGATCGCCAGACCAACAAGCGTACCGGTCGTTCCGATGATGATTCCCTGCCACAAAAAAACCATGCGAATCTGTTTCCGTCGCGCACCCATGGACATCAGCACGGCAATGTCGCGCGCTTTGTCCGTGACCGTCATCGAGAGCACCACCAGGATATTCAGGCCCGCGACAAAGGTAATCAACCCGATGAAGATTGCTGTCACTAGCTTTTCCAATCGCAGCGCGCGGAACAGCGCCCGGTTTTCTTCCATCCACGTCGCTACCGTGTACCCCGGTCCCGCCATTTTCAGCGCTTTTTCTGCGGCTTGCTGAGCGCGTTCCGGTTGATTCAGCCGCAACTCCAAAACGTTGACGACATCGCCCGCCCCGGAAAGCCCCTGCGCCGCCGCAAGGGTCATGAAGCACCAATTCTCGTCGTAATCGTAAAAGCCGGAATCAAATATGCCCGCTACGCGAAATCGCCTCGTGCGCGGTATCAATCCAAACGGCGTCAACCTTCCCTGGGGACTCGTCAGCGTCACATAGTCCCCGGGCGAGATCTTCCATTCCTCCGCCAGCTGTCTGCCGACCAGCAGCGCGTCAATGCCGTCCGCATCCGCGGAAAAATCCAAACGCCCTGCTACGACATGTTGCAACGCCTCGTCGCTTTTCCGCTCGCGCTCCGGATCGATCCCTTTCGTTACCACGCCGCGCGCCTGCCCCGCAAACGACAGCAACACCGTCTGGTAGACCGCAGGTGTAACAGCACGCGTACCAGGTATGGCCGAAAGCTTCGTGGCCATTTCTTCGTAGTTCTTGATTCCGCCGGAACCCGGCCGCGTGAGGGAAACGTGGGCCGTCACTCCCAGCAACCGCTCTTGCAAGGTTTCCCGGAAACCCGTGTTCATCGAGAGTGCGATCACCAACGTGGCCACGCCCGCGGCCACTCCAATCACTGAAAACAGCGTCACCAGCCGCAGCACCGCCGGACGGTAGGGCGACCGCAGATACCGCCTGGCCACAAACCATTCAAATCGCATCGTGGTTGGAAGGATACGTTACGCGCCGTGCGCTTCGGAAGTGGAAGATGGTTCGCCGCCGTCTTCGGGCCTCAGCAGCGGAAATAGGATCACGTCGCGGATGGACTGTGAGTCGGTCAAAAGCATGGTGAGCCGGTCGATTCCTATTCCCTCGCCCGCCGTTGGCGGCATGCCATGGCACAGGGCGCGGATGTAATCTAAGTCCAGTTGCTTCGGCATTTCATCCCCGCCCTGCGCCATCTGCCCCAGAAACCGGCGCTCCTGCTCGGCGGGATCGTTCAACTCCGAAAACCCGTTCGCCACCTCCATCCCGGCAATGTAGATTTCAAATCGCTCAGTAAGCGTCGGGTCCTCCGGCTTCTGCTTCGAAAGAGGAGAGATATCCGTCGGAAAATCATAAAGAATCGTCGGCTGGATCAGCTTGTCTTCTGCCACCGCCTCAAAGAGCAGGCCCGTCCACTCGCCGTCCGTCAAAGTGCCCTTGGCTGCAGCATAGCGTGCTCCGCTCTGCTTCGCCCAGACGTTGTACCGTTTCGTTGCCCCGTGAGCGCCGCCAGGAGCAGCCAGCTCTTCCAAAGTTGGCGGCACACCCGCCTCCGGCGGCCAAAACTTCACAATTGCTTCGCGCATCGAGAGCCGCTGCATCTTTGAAAAATCCAGCTCCGTCTCTCCGTACTTTACCGTGGTGGAACCGGTAATCTTCTTCGCCAGCAGCGCGAACAGCTTATCGTTCATATCCATCAGATCGCGGTAGTTGCTGTATGCCTCGTAGAATTCGAGCATCGTGAATTCCGGATTGTGCTGCGTGGAAATCCCTTCGTTGCGGAAGTTGCGGTTGATCTCATACACGCGGTCGAATCCGCCGACCGTCAGCCTCTTTAAGTACAGCTCCGGCGCAATCCGCAGGTACAAATCAATGTCCAGGGTGTTGTGGTGGGTAATGAACGGCCGGGCTGCCGCTCCGCCGGGGATCGGATGCATCATCGGCGTTTCCACTTCGATGTAACCCCGCCCATCGAAAAACTGCCGCAGTTCCTGGATGATCCGCGCGCGTGTCACGAATACCTGTCTGGCCTTCTCATTGGCGATGAGGTCCAGATACCTCTGGCGGTACCGGAGTTCCACGTCGGTCAGCCCGTGCCATTTCTCCGGCAACGGCAGCAGCGCTTTGGAAAGAAAAAACAACTCCTCGACCCAAATGGATAGCTCGTTGGTCTTCGTTCGAAACAGGTGGCCGCGTACTCCAACCCAATCACCGAGGTCCAGCAGGTGAAACAGCTCAAACCCGCGCTCGCCGACAACGTCTTTTTTTACATACACCTGGATGCGCTTCCCGGATCCCTGCAGGTGCGCAAATCCTGCCTTGCCCATCAGCCGCAGAGATACGATCCGCCCGGCCACGCGTATCTCGCGCTTGTTCGCCTCCAGTTCCGCTCCCGGCGTCTGGCCATACTGCTCCGCCAGCGCCGCCGCCGTATCTGTCCATGGAAACTCCCGCGGATACGCGTCATGCCCCAGCGCCTGGATCTGCTGGAGCTTCTTCTGGCGCTGTTCGAACTGGTCCCGCGGCTCAAATTGCAACTGGAAATCCTCTCAGAACAGCGTGCTCGCGAGTATAACGGCCCACGCAGTCCTAGAGCAAGAAACGGCGAAGGAACTCTGCAGTCTGTTTGATGAGCGCTAGGATGGCCTGATCTTGATTTGGCCTAACGGGCCAAGGATTGGATCCAACTGGCGAAAGTGTGCCACACAGCGGTCTTCCCGATGGGCAATCGAATCTGCTGCACGAAAATCAGGAAGGCCCCTGCCCATATCGTGGCGCGATGAACCTTGCGCGTGGACCACAGATCGTAAGCCACCAGGATAAGTAGGAAGCTGTAGGAGACCAGCGCCGCCACTGGCGCCCTCCTGTTCACGAAGGCAAACGGCCAGCGAGCGATGGCGGCAATCAACAGCGCAGTCGTGGCGACGAAGATAAGACGCTTGTGTGCTGGGGGGTTGGAACGGGCGCGCATCGCGAAAAAGATGAGCGTCGCAAAAATCAGCATGTCCGTTAGGGGAATGATATAGAAAAATTGGGGATCCCGGCCTGCAGGCTCGGCCTCCCGCATGAGCGAATCAGTCGCCGCCAAAACACCGAGCATCACCATGAGACTCGCAAGCAGGAAGCCTGCCATGCCGAGGCGGCGATGCACATCCACGCGGCCGGCGGCCACCAGCGAGGTTTGCGTGACCAGCAACAGAATCCAGCAGGAAAATGTCGCCCCGTGCAGGTGAATGATCAGACTGGGCAGCGGCGCCTGGAACACCCCCGCGAGATAGTACGTGCGCGCAAAACCGGCAAACACCGTTGCCAGCATGCCAAGCGCCATGATCGAGAAAAATAGATGGTCATACCGGCGGCACGGTATTCCGATCGCAGGCTTTGTGGGTGTGCTTGGATGCGCTACCGCTGTGGCCATCTTTACCTCTTTTCCGCGGGACTTAGCCTGAGATTTCTCTGGGAACTCGGGACAGTGCTTGGCAGTGTAAGGCCATTTGCTTTCGCATTCCTAGACAATCTTGGGCTCTGGCCCAGGCAACCTGAAGAATTAATCGAAACCAGGTTGACACTCTCCCGGCCCTGTCCGATAGTCCGCAAGTTGGAGGTTGGTTTATGGTTTCAAATAAGCGCTGTCTTTCTCGGCGAGGTCTGCTGAAACTCTTGGGTGCCGCCGGTAGCGGAATTGCTGTCAGTCCATGGCTAAGAGCGGACGTGGCCATAGCCCAGGGGCCAGTTCTGGACAAGGCCATGGAGACTTTCACTGGCCCCGGGCCAAATCCGCATTGGAATTCCGTCGGCCCCTATGTGACCGAACCCCAAAAAGTTCCTCTCATTGTTCTGACCGACCGCCCCGTTCAGCTCGAAACCCCTCGCCATTATTTCCGCACGGCTTTCACGCCAAACGAAGCTTTTTATGTCCGCTGGCATCTCGACGGTATCCCGAATGCTCTTGATCTGAGAAATTGGAAGCTGCGAGTCGAGGGGAACGTCAACAAACCGCTGGCGTTCAGTCTTCCCGAGCTCATGAACAAATTCAAACCGCTTTCACTCGCCGCTGTAAATCAGTGCTCGGGCAATAGCCGCAGCCGCCTCCAACCCCGCGTTCCTGGCGGCCAATGGGGCCATGGCGCCATGGGGAACGCGATGTGGACCGGAGTGCCGCTGCGCGAGCTTCTCGATATAGCCGGTGTAAAGAACGGCTCTTTGCAGGTGCAGTTTCAGGGCCTTGAGAAGGGACAGGGGCCGGAAGGTCTTGGCTCGAATCTTTTTCTCAAATCGCTCGATCTTGCAAATCCTGTCCTCGATCAATGCCTTGTCGCTTACCAGATGAACGGCGAGCCCCTTCCGATGCTCAATGGATTTCCAGTGCGAGTTGTTGTTCCCGGATATTTTGCCACCTACTGGACCAAATGCCTTACCTGGATTCGCGTTCTCAACGCGCCGGACGAAAATTTCTGGATGAAAACCGGATACCGCGTGCCGGATACGCCGCGTGGAAACACGACCCCCGAGGAGGTGAAGGCCGGCAAGGTAAAAACGGTGCCCATCGAGAGGTTCCCGGTAAGATCTTTCCTTATTTCTCCTGATGGTTCCTCCAAGATTCCTGCGGGAATGAACGTCACGCTTCAAGGTATCGCGTTCAGTGGGTTTGGTCGCGTGATCCGCGTTGAAGTTTCCGATGACGCCGGAAAGCGCTGGATGCCGGCAAAACTCGGAGACGACCATGGCCCCTACTCCTTCCGCACCTGGGAGGTACCGTGGACCGCAAACTCGCCCGGGCGTTATTCGCTGGCAGTGCGCGCAACGGATGAAAAAAACAACACGCAGCCCGACGAGCCGGTCTGGAACCCAGGCGGGTACCTCTGGAATCGCATCGAGAGGCAGGACATCGTCGTGGGAAATGCTGGCTGAAGGGAGAACCATGATAAGAAACAGAGTCCGAGCGATCCTTCTGGTGATGAGCAGCCTGGGAATCGCGGTGGGTTTCGTTTACGCGGACCTGAAAAAAGGCTACTACTCTCCGGCGCAACTCGGAAGTGTGCAACAAGCGGCGCCCATCGAGCTCTTGCCGGATTCCACCTACCAGGTTGCGGCGTTCCCGGTGCCTGCTGTGGACCTCGCCCCCGGAGACGGTTTCCAGGACGTTCAGATTTACTGCAATACCTGTCACAGCCCGCGCTACATCACGATGCAGCCGCCACTGCCCGCCGCCACGTGGGAATCCGAGGTGAACAAAATGAACAAGACGTTCGGCGCTGGAATTCCTGAGGAGAACGCCCGGAAAATCATTCTTTACCTGCAAGGCCACTATACGGCCGAAAACCGCAAACGGTAGAGTGGAATGGCGGCAGCCTAGCCTCCCCTACATGGGCAAAGCACCAGTTCGGAGCAGGGCCGCCGGGGAGGGTATCCCAGCCGTCAACGGCCGGACACGATGACGATCGCTAGATTGGCTTTCTGCCAGTTCTTCGCCCCGGCAGCGCCAAGCTGCCTGCTAATAAGTCTGGCAAACGGAAACTCACGCAATCCCGCGAAGTTATCCGCTTGTGTCCTAACTGCCTCGTTATTTGCACATCGGAGGCCTGCATGCTTGTTTTGGGAATCATTTTGAATGACCGCGCCCATTTTTTTGTTATACTCCTCAGTCTGTTCCCCGGGAGAACGCCCGTGAAAGACTCCGTCCGCACCTCGCTCGTCCGCGGAACATCCGTCGATCGAGATTGGCGCGCTTGGCTCCCTCAAGAACAGGAAAAACTTTTCCACATCCACGTCCAAGAGCTCGAGTCCAACTACACGATGTTGAGCATCTCCCTGAATGAAGCTCTTGAATTACGGCAAGACCAACGCATCGACCAATCCCTGCAGGCGGTCCGTTTTTCATCCGAGCTCTGTGTTTTGCTCACAGAACCGCTCGGTGGACTGCTCCGCGCCCTCTACGAGCATGCCAAGCACTACGGTACGATCCCCAATGCGGCTCCTCTGGACCCCGCCAATTTTCAGGGACAAAAGAGCCAGAAGTCGGCCCGATTAAGCAATCTCTTAAGTCGCGTGTTGCTCTCCCACCGCCTGCAGTTTCTCCACAAAGTAAGCATGCTGGGTGAAATGGTGGAAGACCTCGGGATAGACTACTGCCTCTGCGCCGCCGATCTTTCCGACGAGGCCTCTGAAGATCCCGTCAGGATGTGGGAACTGGTCGACGCGGACCACTACGACCTGAATACTTGTCTCAGAGAAGCAATCGTCCTCCTGAAGTCGTTTCTCCTGGTCCTTCCTGCCGACCAGCTTGGGGCCTTCCAGCAGACTATTCTTGAACAGTCAAAGCCTTGGCGATCCGAAGCCCACACTCGTCTTGAAGGGATCCGCCATAGACGTATGACCCCGATCGCGGGACAATAGTCTGGCCTGCTCCCCCGCAGCACCTGAACAACAACCCGTGCAACATGCTTCTCTCTGGGGTGTTTGATTCGAGTATGCGGGCTTCGAGCAGGACAACTCTAGGAGGCATCCAGCGCATCCGAACCAGTGGATGCGCTGTTATTGGACCGTTGGCCCGATTACAACCACGCGATCCGAATGCGCAGGCTTCTCCTCAATCCTCTAAGCCGTTGATTGAGGCGGATGCTATCCGCCTGGCCCAGGCCGGCGATGCCGCGGCTTTTGAGCTTTTGTACCACCTCCATGGCCGCCGCGTTTACGCCCTTTGCCTCCGGATGGTCAACAACCCCGCGGACGCGGAAGATCTTATGCAGGAAGCCTTCCTGCAGCTCTTTCGCAAGATCGGCACTTTCCGCGGTGAGTCGGCCTTCTCGACGTGGTTGCATCGCATGACGGTCAATGTGGTGTTGATGCGGTTGCGCAAGAAGTCGCTCCCTGTGACCTCGCTCGAAGAGACAACCGAGCCGGATGAGGAAACAGGCGGCCCCCGGAAAGACCTTGGCGCGCCGGATCTTCGCCTGAGCGGTGCGGTCGACCGGGTCAATTTGGAGCGTTCCGTTGAGAAGCTTCCCCCGGGCTACCGGACTGTTTTTGTGCTCCACGACGTTCAGGGATACGAGCACAACGAGATCGCGGACATCATGGGATGTTCGGTGGGTAATTCGAAGTCGCAATTGCACAAAGCTCGAACCCGTCTGCGCGAATTGCTCCAGGAAGAAGTCCGGGAGCAAGCGCGGCAAGTGCGGCACGCCGCAAAAGCTCAGACGGCGGACAATGATTGAGTTACAATGAGCGCAATTCTCGGGTGTGTATTCGGCTTCGCGGCGTAATCATCGACGACCGATGCGCCGGCAAATTTTGAGAGAAGTCGTGAGGACGGCCATCCAGCGCCGCTCTTCTTTGGAGTGAAGTGCCATGCAGTGTAAGGACGTGGAATCCGTTGTTGAGCAGGAAGGCCTGGCGCCTCTGCCCAAGGAAGTAAACACGCACCTCGCGCAGTGCCGCGAGTGCCGCAATTACATTGCGGATTTGAACAGCATTGTGGATGTCGCCCGCAAGATGCCTTCCGAAATCGCGCCTCCCGATCGTATCTGGATCTCCCTTCGCGCCCAGCTCGAACGCGAGGGGATTATCAAGGAACCCGCGCTTGTGCCCGCCCCGGAGCATATTTCTTGGTGGCACGGCTTTAATGAATTGTTCCGCAGCCGGACTTTGGCCACTGCCACTGTTGGCACACTTATCCTCTTCGCGGGTTTGCTCCAGCTCGGTAACGACCATGGCCCCGCCGCAAACGCGCCGTCGCCGCTGCCACCCACCGTTATCGCCTCCGAACCCTTTGCTGCCACTCGCATCGTCCTGAATGAACAGGAACCTCTCGCGCGGGGCATCATCCTCGCCAGCACCTCGCCTGTGGATACTTCCCTGCGCGAGAATCTTAAAACCGTCGACGATTTTATTGCTGACTGCGAGCGCCGTTTGCATGCGGCGCCACAGGACGAGCTGGCGCGCGAATACCTTTCCAACGCCTATCAGCAAAAAGCGGAATTACTGTCTGCGATGATGGATCGCGGAGGGAGCGTTAATTAACATGCGTCTTCAACGTATTGCCCGCAGCATCCTGCCCGTTGCCGGGGCCGTAATTGCTCTCTGCTCCAGTATCCCCGCGCGCGCCGCCGGCGATCATATCGAAAAGCATTTTGCCGTCAAAAGCCGGCCCGTCGTGGTGATTCACAACGTCGCCAACGGCCGCATCGAAGTAAAGTCTTCCAAGAATGCCCAAGTGGACATCTCCGCCAGCCAGCTCTCCAACAAGATTGGCTTTGAAATGGAGCAGGTCGGCGACCGCATCGATGTCACCGCCAACATCTTGGACTCTGCCGCCCAGCCTTTGGAACTCGAAGCCGACCTCCAGCTCACCGTGCCTGAAGAAACCGAATTGCAACTGAAAACCGAGACCGGCCTCATCTATGTCGAGCAGGTCATGGGCGACATGACGCTTGAAAGCGTTAAAGGCGATGTCCACCTCAAGGAAGTCTCCGGCTACATCATCATCCGCACCACCGAAGGTTCCCTGGTCTGCACGCAATGTGCCGGCAAGCTGGATTTCAAGTCCATCAGCGGCGGAGCCCAGCTTCTTCAGCCGGCGCTCAATAATGTCAGCATCTTCACAACTTCCGGCAACATTCTCTTCGACGGCGATTTCATCCGCACCGGTCTGTACACCATGAAGAGCGGCAAGGGCCTCGTCGAAGTGCGCTTCTCCGGTGCCGACTCCTTCGACCTCAACGCCCAAACCACCTTGGGCACCGTGGACAACCGCGCCGCCTCCTTCCTCAAGCCCGATTCGCACGGCATCAAACGTATCGCCTCCAAGTTCACCAAAGGCTTCTTCGGCACCGTCGGTCAGGGCCTCGCGAAAGTCGAGCTCTCCTCCTACAGTGGTACAATTCGCATTCTGAAGCGCGATTAGTATTCGCGCCAATATCACGTGGTAGGAACTCCTCTATCGCGCGGGCCACAATCCCGCGTCCCGATCTTGTGCCTCGCCGGTTTCATGGGTTCCGGCAAAACCACCGTCGGCACGCTCCTCGCGCGTCAGCTTGCCTGGCGCTTTGTGGATCTCGACGAACGCATCGAGGAATCCGCTGGCCTGAAGATACCGGAGATCTTCGAACGCCTCGGCGAGCCCGCGTTCCGCCAGATCGAAGCCGATCAGCTCCGCGCCGCCCTCGGCCGCGCCTCCGAACACAAAGAAGCCACGGTCCTCGCTCTCGGTGGGGGAACCTACGCGCAGCCCGGTTGTCCTGATTTTCTTCGCGCGTCGAACGCTCCCGTCCTCTGGCTGGACTCGCCGATCGACGTGCTCCTCGCGCGTTGCATGACCATGACCGGCCGCCCACTCTTCCGCGATGAATCCAGCTTCCGCGCGCTGTACGCCCAGCGGTTGCCTTCCTATCAGCTCGCCGACTATCGCGTTGACAGCTCCGGCGAACCCGCCCAGGTCGTCGCGGAAATTCTCCGCCGCGGCATTGTTGCTTCCGGCGGAAACGAATCGCATCTCCTCGTTGAGAAACCTCTCTCCTGAGAGAGAATGAGCACGGGGGTAAGACGCACCATGAAATACAGAAAGATAGTTGCTGCTGTTCCAGCAATCCTCGCCTGCGCCGCCCTGACTCTCGCGGCGCAAAAAAACAGCTCCACCCTTTTCGCGCAGGACAAAGGGAAACTCACTATCAAGCTCGACGGCCAGACTGTCGGCCACGAAGATTTCGAAATCACGCCTTCCGGCGCCGGCTGGCGCGCCAAGGGCACCGCGGACCTCAAGCCGCCCGATGGCGGCGCCAGCAAGATTTCCGGTACGCTCACGCTGCAACCCGATGGCGCTCCTGTCAGCTACGAGTGGACCGCGCAAGCAGAAAAAACCAACGGCGCGCATATTCTTTTCGCCAACGGCGTCGCCAAGATCACTCTCGAGATGCAAGGCGCGCGCCCGTGCACGGCCGCGGAAATAGCGGATCCCCACCGCACACAACCTTGCTTTTTCGAACAGGATCTTTCCTTTGCCACTCCACTCATCGCCGTCCTCGACAACAACCTCTACCACCAATACGCCGTTCTCGCCCGCGTCTATAATTGGTCGAAGAAGGGGGCACAATCTTTTCCCGTGCTGATCCCCCAGGAGTTGACTCCTGGAACGATCACCGTTGAATCCACCGGCTCCGCCTCTGCCGACGGAAAATCCTACGAAGGCCTCAAGGTCACCACGTCCGACCTCGAAATCCTTATCCTTCTCGACAGCAATCACCGCCTGATGCGTCTGGAAGTCCCCGCCGCCAAAGTCTCCGTCATCCGCGAGTAGCCGTCACTTCGCACAAATTCTCTTCCCAAAAAAAGTAGCACCGGCATTCCTGCCTGCCCCTCGATCCCGCCAAACAGCGACGAGCCGGTGTCATCACAGCCTTTCCTGTCTGAGCAAAAAAAGCTCGTGCTTAGTACTAACCCGCCTTTCTCACCAGGGGTAGTTCGATTGTAGATTCGGCGGCGAGTTGGTTCATTTTTCTTTGTTTTGGTTTTCGGTATTGGTTTTTCGATCGGGCAGCCAGCCTGGAATTGTCTTGCTGGAATGCTTGAGACGCGC
>WNFG01010093.1_pt1 | contig 13198 bp, 8 predicted proteins | sample 5400431 | NCBI WGS metagenome assembly WNFG01 (sample SAMN13153346, study PRJNA577476) | soil metagenome | isolation source: 120 cm saprolite under Douglas fir tree site 2 hole 3 replicate 2 | place: USA:California | collected 2015-04-18
TGAGCCGCACCCCTCCTTCTTGAATGTAGAAAAGCGTGTAAGCAGGCGCACCTTGCTTGTAAATGTTTTGCTTGTCCCGATAGTGCGTGACCTTTCCGCCCAGGCTGGCGCCTGAGGAAAAACCACCGAGGGGGAGAGACACATGGTTTCCACGTTTCATGAGTTGCTCCTGTTCGAATAGATCGCCCATAGAGGCGGCGGGGCTGCGCTTCCAGGGACTCTTATGGCTTCTCCAGTGACTTCACGGTTTTCCCGTGCGCTTCCTGCGACCATTGCGAAGCCTTGTTGGCATATTCCAATGCTTGTTTGGAATGCTCGTGGGCGGTCTGGTGATCTTGTTTCTCGTGATGTGCGGCGGCAGCGCGGTGCGCGTGCGCGGCGAGTTCGTGGAACTCGGCAGCTCGTTGGTGCGATTCAGTTGGCATAGTGTTTCCTGTCTTCACCGCCCGCTCCATCTTCTAACCATTCCATTTTTCACACTGTTCAATTAGGAACACTCGCGTCGGCGAGCGCAGAAAGACGGGGCACAGGAAAATACGGGTTGGTTCCTTGCTTTCTGAACTACTCCAATCATGTAACAATTCCGATGCTCCTATGAATCGGCCTAAGAACTTTCGCGCCTATTTCCTGCTCGCAGCGCTGGGTATTTCCGGGCTGATCGTGCTGCTGCGAGAGCATCGGCCTTCGTTCCTGCGGCCGGACTTGCATCTCTCCGCGTACGTCACGACCGCCGACGGCAACGTCACGGTCGTTGATCTGGTGAAGCTCAAGGCTGTGGCGCGTATTGCCGTAGGGCCGGGGCTTAGTGGAATAAGGGAGCATCCGACGCGGCCGGAGATTTTTGGCGTCAGCACGGCGGGCGGCTACGTCTGGATCCTCGATCCACGCGCCAATCATTTCACGGGACAGGTGACGGCTCGAATCGCCGTCGGGCCGCTTCCTTACGCGCTGGATTTTTCACCGGACGGCAACCGCGTGTACACGACGGCGTCCGGAAACAATGCGCTTGTTGCGATTGATGTTAAGTCGCGCGGCGTGGTGGGGCGGGCGGCGACTGGGAGCGAGCCAGTCCTGGCGCACGTCACGCCCGACGGCAAGACTGTGCTGGTGGTGAACCGCCGCGATGGGTCATTGGGCATTCATGACGCGGCGACGCTGGCGCCACGCGGCATCGTTTCCGTTGTCCCGCAGCCGGAAGACGTCCTCGTTCTGCCCGACAGTTCGATGGCGTTTGTGCTGAGCCGGTCGGAGCGGCGGATTTCCGTGGTAGACCTACGGCGAGGCGTTCTGGTCACCAACCTCGAGCTGGCCGGCAAGCCCACGGACATGTTGCTCAAGCCGGATGGTGGCGAACTTTACGTGATTTCGCCGGAGGCTCACGGGTTGCAGGCCATCAACACCTGGACGCACGAAGTGGGCGACTACATGGTGCTCGGATCGGTGCCGACGCGCGGCGTGCTGAGCGGCGATGGGAGCCTGCTGTATGTTTCGGATACGGCAGCCGACCGGGTAACGCCTGTGGATATTTTCAACAGACGAATCGTGCGCGATCCGGGAAAAGGCTTCCCTGTTCCGGCGGGCGACGCGCCAGCGGCGCTGCGGTTCGATCCGGACGAAAACCTGCTTCTCGTGGTGAGCCAGGGCTCTGGCGATCTGGCAGTGATCCGTGTGCGTACGAATTTTCTAGTGACAATGATCCCGGTGGGCGACCATCCGCAGGAGCTTGCTGTGAAATTGTTTTAGGGGCATCCATGAAAGCCCCGCAATTAGCTCGCAGTTTCCTGTGTCGGCCGAAAAAGACTTAACGCAGAGTTCACAGAGAACACAGAGAATGCAGAAAGTGAAGAAACGAGTGCGCGATAAGCTTAAAGTGGAACTTTAATAGCCAGATGAGAGCGGTCGGGAGACCGATCGCGAATGCCGGGAGTACTTCAAGAAAAACTTTAACTATCGCGTAAGAGCGATCCCACTATTCCGGCGGCCAAGCGGAATGGTCTTCACCGAGATTCACGTCCAAGAATCCTTCGGCGGGCAAGACGTCGACGGGCAATCCGCCGTGCCACAGAGCGACGCCGAGGCGCAGTTTGCCCTGGCCCTTGAGATTGAGCTGGTCCCTGTTGATCGCGACTTCGAGGACGCGTTCGAAGGCGGCTTCCGCGACGAGCTTGGGATTCAGCAGGCACACAAGAGCTTTTTCGACGGAGAACTCCTGGAGGTGTCCGCGCTCAAGCTTCACGACGATGGTGATTTCTTCAGCACCGCCGATGGTGATGCGAAACTCGGGATCTTCCAGCTCGCCGAGCGCTTCGTGGAATGGGTCGATGCGGACGCAAAAGCGTCCTTGCTCGAAGCCATAACGCAGCTCGTGCAGATAGAAAACGCGGCCGTGCATGGAGCCGCCGCGACGCTCCGGCGAATACAACCCTGCCCCCAGCCATTCGAAATACGAGGTCTCCCGGCCGTCGATCTTGATATTCAGCCAGCCCGATGGAGCCAACTGCAACGCGTGCTCCGGCCTGCGCTTAATTGGCTTGGCCAATTCTTCTGGGGCCACCTGGCCCAGCGCGAGGTAGATGGCGGTCAGATGCTTGCGATAAAGCGCATCAAATTCCGCGTCGTTTGCGGTGCTGTGCTCCGGGCCGAACCACCAACACCAGTCGCTGCCTTCCGCCGCCAGAAGCGATTCGCGCGCTTCCTTGAGCGCGGTTTCGGTGGGGGCGTCCGGCTGGCCTTTGCTTCGCGATTCCACTGCGCGGGCATAGGCCTCGCGCGCGTCCCAGAGTAATTCCCAAGCGGAGATGTCCTCGGCGTGGCCGATCCACACGTCGAAATTGGCGTTGATCCAGGACGCGGGGAAGATCCCGGCGGTGGCGGGAATCTGGCCAGCGGCGGCAATGGCTTCGCTGGCGGTGAGGGCGCGGAAATCCTGGTCGTCCTGGATACGGGAGTAAAACTCGCGGAGGAAAGCGCGCCCATTGCCCGGGTAATACTCCCAGGCGTTTTCGCCATCGAGGAAAACACAAATCGTGAGCGGCTGATCGCTCCGGACAGTTTCGCCGAGGTGGCGCATTCGATTGTGGAGATCGGCGGCGGCGGCCTTGGCGTCCATCCGGCTGTAGACGAAACCAACTAGATCTGACAAGTGGTGATCGCGAAACAGGCCGGTGATGCCGTTGGGCCCGGCTTGCACGTGCCAGGGTTTGTAGAGGCGCTCGGCGTTTGCGGGAATGCCATTTCCATCGCGGAAGAATGCGACGTTCAGCGTACGGCCAAGGACTCCTTCGTCGGTGCCAAACCACTTAAATCCTTCTTCGGAGGCAATGGTCAGGGCTTGGTCTGACACTGAGCCCTCTGAAGGCCACAGTCCGGCGGGCTTCGCGCCAAAGACTCGCTCGTGATATTCGCGGGCAAGCTGCAATTGCGCGCGGGCGTCTTCCGGGCGCCGGTAAGCGCGGCGCGGGAGAGGTGTGCCGGGATTGGCGACTCGCGCGACATCAGAGTCACAGATCAGCGGGAGGATGGGATGATAGAACGGCGTGGTGCTGAGCTCGACCTGGCCGCGCTGTGCCGCGTCACGATACGCCGGGAGCACCAGGCCCAAGAATTCGAGCTGCTTTTTCCTCAGCGCAGATTTGTCTTGCTCGGTGAAGTCCTTCCCTTTCGTGGCCAGGCGGCTGACGACATCATCCGATTCGAGCCAGGACTCTTCCATCCACGCCAACTGCGAGAGGAGTTGCAGATCGCGCCAATCGCGCGGGGTGAAAGAGACCAGCGCCTGCGCCCCGCTGGCGGGACGCGACCATTCGAATAACTCGACGAACCGCGGCCAGCGTGACATCAGCCGCTCGTGATTCACCTGAAATGCACGGGCGATGATTTCCGCTTTGTCCTCGCGGTTTAATTCGTCCGCATTCTTGAACGCTAAGGAAAACCAGGGCTCCTTGAAACTGCAACTGGCGTACTCTTCGAGCTGCATGCCGAGGGAAGGGACCACATTGAAGGTTGCATGGAAGTTGGGAAACTCGCGGAGCACTTCGACCATGCCCCAGTAATCTTTCAGGGCATGAAGGCGCGTCCAGGGGAGTACGTAACGGCCGCTTTCGGGGTCGCGGTACTGCGGCTGATGCATGTGCCACAAGACAACAAGATGGACCCGCTTCATCGCTCGCGTCTCTCCCGTGGTCGTTCCGTGACCGGAGGGTGTCCGGCTGGTAGTAGAAGATTGAGCAGCGGTTCGGGCACGATTCGAAGGATCGGGACCCCCAATTCCATCTTAAAGTAAGAACGGCTATAAGAAAAACTATCACGTAATGGGCGGCAAGAGAAACGGAGCGGCCACGCCGAACGGATACTAGTGTATGGACGAGGGCTGGTATAGAATCCGCGTCGGCTGAAGTGAATGTTGGTGAGTTTTCGATAACGGACGGCGCCGGCAGCAAGCTACGCACGTACCGGTAGAAACGAGCCTCTCTGATGACAGTGCTACCCCGGCTGAGAATGTATCCCCGGAAACAGCTGGATATTACCTGGTGGGATCTTGCGTTCGCAGTGTTCTATTGCGCATTTCCCAGAAGCATTCGCGCCAAGGAAGCAGAGCTCGAAGGCATGTTTGCGCCTGGCTATCCCGTGCTTTCGGCGTTCACGGTTCGAACGGGGTTCGATTTGTGCCTGGGATCTCTGGGGTTACCCGCTGGGAGTGAGATTCTGATGACGGCCCTCACGATCCCCGAAATGGTGAACATCGCCAAGCGCCATGGATTGGTTCCGATTCCTGTGGATATCGAGAGCGGAACGATGGCGCCGGAGATTTCGGCGATTGAATCCGCCATCACGGAGCGGACGCGTGCGATCGTGATTGCGCACCTCTTTGGCACGCGCGTGCCGATGGGGCCGGTGATCGAGCTGGCGAAGAAGTACGGCATCCTGGTGATCGAGGACTGCGCGCAGGCGTTTATCGGGCCGGACTACACGGGACATCCGGAAACGAACGTGGCGATGTTCAGTTTCGGATCGATCAAGACCATGACGGCGCTGGGAGGGGCGCTTCTGCGCGTGAAAGACGCAGAGCTGCTGCGGAAAATGCGAATGATCCAGCGGACACATCCAGCGCAAACGCGGAAAGAATTTGCGGGGACGGTGCTGACGCACGTGATACTGAAACTGTTTACGTTGCCGCTGCTGTTCGGCATGTTCTACCGCGGATGCAAACTCTTTGGGGCGGATTTCGAAAGCGTGATCGCAAAAATGCGGGGATTGGATGAAGAGGATTGGCTGAAGGAAATCCAATGGCAATGCGCGTACCCGCTTCTGGCTTTACTGGCACACAGGCTGCGGACCTTTGACGCGGCGAGGTTGAAGCAACGAATCTCCCTGGGAGAGCAGTTCGCAAAATGCCTGCCCTGGAAGATTTCCTATCCCGGAGATCGTGCGGAGTTCCACAGCTTCTGGGTCTTTCCGATTCTGGTGGAAGCACGGGAACGATTCATGGAGGAGCTTCACCGGCGCGGGTTTGATGGCACAGCGGCGGGTTCGGCGCTCGCGGTGATCGAGCCGCCGGAAGGACGAGAGAGCCAGGAGCCGGCAAAGACGCGGGAGGTTTTTAGAAAATTGCTCTACCTTCCCGTATATCCAAAAGTTCCGCTGCGGGAACGCGTCCGATTAAGCAAAGAGATTGCAACAATCTTCGAGGAGTCGCCTCACCTGCGTGTCACGGATGCGCGAGGCGTGTATTCGGCCGTGGCTCGTACGGTTGAAACGCCGAGGAGCGTTGCGGATATTCGGAATGCCCTCGAGCGCGCGCGAAAGGACCGCGCGCTGATTTGCATGATGGGAACCGGCCACAACCTGGGCGGCCACGCCTTTGTGAATGGCGCGATGGTTCTGGACATGAGGCAATTCAACCGCGTGCTCTCGCTCGATAGGGGGCGGAAGTGCATCACGGTGGAAAGCGGAATCACGTGGGACAAGATTCAGGAGGCGGTGAGCCCAGCGGGCCTGGCGCTGAAGGCCATGCAGTCCGACAACATTTTTACCGTGGGAGGCTCGCTGGCGGCCAACGCGCACGGGCGCGACACACGGTTCCCCACGCTGGTCGAGAGTGTCCTTGGATTTCGACTTTTGCTGCCGGACGGTTCGGTGAAGTCCGTAAGCAGAGGCAAGAACCCTGATTTGTTTCGGAATGCCGTCGGCGGGTATGGGTTGTTTGGAGTGATGCTCGAAGTGGATTTGGAGCTGGTGGATGATTGCGTCTACGAGCAGACCTCCGAAATCATCCCATTAAGCGCATTGATTGAATATTTCGACAGAGAGGTTCGCGCAAATCCCCTGACCGAGCTCTTTCTGGCGCGGCCGTCGATTTCGCCAGGATGCCTGCTGGACGACACGATCGTCACCGTTTGGCGAAAGACGAATCGTGTTCACGAAGGAGTGTTCCGGCTCGACCACGAACGCCACGTAGCGCGCGACAAGTTCTTGTTTGGATTATCGCGGCGTTACGACTGGGGAAAAAAGCTCCGTTGGTGGGCGGAAAAATTCATTGCCGGCGACGCATCGCGGAAAACATTGGTGTCGAGGAACAACGCCATGCGGCCACCGGTTTCATCGGTAAAAATGCTGGAGCATGATTCGACGAAAGATGCGGACGTCATACAGGAGTTCTTTGTCCCAATCCCCCGATTCATGGCATTTATGGAGGGCCTGCGGCAGATTGTGCAGGACGACGGGACCAATTTGCTCGGAGTGACACTGCGGTATGTGAAGGCCAACATTGATACCGCGCTCTCGTACGCGCCCAGGGAAGATGCTTTTGCGGTGATATTTTATTTCAACGAACTGCGCTCGGCAGAGGGCCGCGCCAGGGGGGATGAACTGATCAAACGACTGAACCGCCTGGCCCTGCATAGTGATGGTACGTTTTATCTCACCTACGCTCGAGATCTGGACGCGGACAGCCTGAGGCAAGCCTACCCGGGGATTGACGCCTTTTTTGAGAAGAAGCACGCCGTCGATCCGGAGAATCGGTTCACCAGCAGATTTTTTGAAATGCAGGGAAAGCGGAAATTGGCGGCCAAGGCCGCAGGCGGAAGATAGAAGGAAACGGAGCGGCAGTAAAAGAGTATCACTCTAGGAATTTGAAGCTATTTGAGGATGGCGGGGCAGATTGGGCTTAATGCCGAACTGTTTGGAGCCCCAGTCGCACAGGCCGTCGAGTAGCGGAATCAATGTCTGGCCGGAGCGGCTGAGCGAGTAGGTGACCTTCGGCGGTGATGAACGCACTTCCCTTCTGGTCACGATCCCATCCTTTTCCAATTCGCGGAGCTGGGCGGTGAGAACCTTTTCGCTGACGCCCTGCAGAAGATTGCGGAGCTCCGCGAAGCGCAGCGGGCCAAACGATAGTCGCCAAACTGCCTGGACCTTCCACTTTCCGCTCAGCACGTTGATAGTCGCCTGAACGGGACAGCCATGGTGGACCTTCATGGAGCGCTCCGGGCTTACAAATTTGTGCGTACTTCACCGCCTTCAAGAGCCGTTATACCATGGGCTCGAAGCATTCCGCTCGTGCCAACCTGAAACTGGCTGGCCGCCGCGAGCTTCACAAAGTGGGAGCACAAAAATGATTCTTATCACTGGCGCCAGCGGGAGCGTTGGCAAAACGGTTTTGCAGGAAGCGATCCGGAGGGACTCCAAGGTCCGCGCGATGTACAGATCCAAGGAGGAGGCTGCCAAGGCGCCTTCGGGATGCGAGCCGGTGCTAGCGGATTACGCGGATAAGCGGAGTCTGAGCAAAGCCCTGGACGGGGTGAGCTCCGTGTATGTGGTGTGCTCTCCGATTTCACAACTTGTGGAACTCGAAAGCAATATGCTGGACGCATGCAAGGAAGCTGGGGTGAAGCACGTGGTGCTGAACTCGGCGCTCGGTGCGGGAGACTACCCGAAGTCATTCCCGAGCTGGCATCGCAAGGTGGAAGACAAACTCAAGGGGATGGGATTGAGCTGCATTTCATGCGGCCATGGGAGACGCAAAGGTCAGCTATCTAGACGTTGGCGACATTGCGGCTGTCGCGGTGAAGACCCTTCAGGGAGGGGCGCATGCGGGGAAGACCTACGAATTGAATGGTCCCGAAGCGATCTCAAATCCAGAGTTGGCAAAACGAATCTCCCGGGTTTCTGGCCGCACGGTGAATTTCGTGGACATTCCTGAATCGGCGCAACGTGAAGCTATGCTGGGCGCGGGAATGCCGGAGTGGCAGGTGACGGCGCTCTTGGAGCTTCAGCAGTATTACAAGCAAGGTGGCGGCGCGAAAACAGATGGTTTGCTGCGGTCATTGATCGAACGCGCCCCCGTGACGCTCGACCAATACCTGACGGCCAATGCCAAGGAATTTCGCGATCAGGCCGCGTCGGCGTGAAGAAGGAGAGCCACGATGAACGCAGCTGCGGGAGCATCGGAACTCAAGAATCCCAAGACGGGCATGACCCACGCGGAAATGAAGGAATTCATCCGCCAACATTTTGAGGAATTCGTGAACCGAAAGAACCTGCGCATCGGAGAAGTGAATTTCGCGCCTGAATTTGTGGATCATGGAGCGGACGTGCCGCCGGGCATGCCGCCGGGACCTGCGCGTGCAATCCAGTATGTGGGCGCCGCGCTCAAGAAAGTTCCCGACTTGAGAGTGACCATCGAAGACATGATTGCCGAGGACGACAAAGTGGTGGTGCGCAACCATTGGGCAGGCACCGACTCCGCGTCGAGGCAGCGGCTGGAATTTTCCGGAATTGTGATTTGGAGGATCGCCAACCGGCAGATCGCAGAGCGCTGGGCGTACCTGGAGAGCCCGCACCTGGCAGGCGGCTAGATTCGGGAATATCAGGGCAAAGCCAGCAAAATTTCCGACCAGGCCCGTGACGCGCCGCTAAGCGAAGGTTGTCGCGACCATGCTACACTCGGCGTTCGCGTCATGCGCATCCTGGACCGCTATATCGTCCGCGAAGTTTTCCGCCACGCACTGCTGGGACTAGTCGTCTTCACGTTTGTTTTTTTTGTGCCCCAACTGGTGCGCTTGATGGAGCTCTTTGTGCGTCACAGCGGTTCCGGCGCGCAGGTGCTGAAGCTTTTTCTCTGCATATTCCCGGCCGTATTTGTATTTACCGTGCCGATGGCCACGCTGATCGGCGTGCTATTGGGACTCGGACGCATGTCGGCGGATAGCGAAATCATTGCGCTGACGGCTTTGGGCATCGGCCGCCGACGGATCCTGCTTCCGGTCGGAGTCCTGGCGCTCACGGGCGCGGTGGTGACTCTGGGGATGACGACGTGGCTTGGACCGCTGGCGCTGCGGACCTTCCGTGCCCTGCAGGCTGACTTGATTACTTCGCAGGTCTCCTTCGCGTTGCAGCCGAGAGTGTTCGACGAGCGCTTCCCAAGCAAGGTTCTCTACGTCAATGATGTGACCGCCAGCGGCACGCAATGGCATGGCGTATTTCTGGCAGAAACCGGCGGAGAGGGCGGATCAAGACTGACGCTGGCAGAGAACGCGATTGTCATTGCCGAACCGAAGCAGGGCAAGTTGGAACTGCATCTGCGTGGAGGCACTACCCACGAATTCTCCCGCGAGGATGCGGACCACTACTCCGTCACCGCATTCGGCCAGAGCGATTGGCCCATCGAGTTTAGTGGCTTGGCAGTCGCCCAACCGCGGCAACTCAATAATCCCGAGCGTTCGATTCGCGAACTATGGAACGATCGCGGCCCGGGCTGGCGCGAGGCCCGCGTCGAGCTTCACCGCCGTCTGGCGTTTCCGATTGCATGCTTTGCCTTTGCGCTAGTTGCCGTTCCGCTGGGGGCGCAGCCGCGCCGCGGGGGCCGGGCAGCGGGAACGTTGCTCGCAGTAATTCTCATTTCTTCGTATTACTTGCTCTCTGTAATGGGGGCGGGGCTTGCGCGGCAAGGCACGCTGACGCCGGCCGCGGGAATCTGGATCGCCAATGCCGTTCTTTTCGCGCTGGGATTGGCGCTCCTGCCGCGGATGGAGCAGTTCCGCGGCGAAAACCGCTTGCTTCGCCCGATGATTTATTTGAAATCCAGAAGACGTTTGTTGCGCCGATGGAGATCTCAGGCTCGCACGAGAGCTGCAGCGGCAAACGGCGCCAATGGCGACCCTGTATCACAGGAAATCCTGACGCGGTCCAGCGGAAGTTTTCCGCAATTGCTCGACATCTATCTCTTGCGGCGCTTTTCTTATTATTTTGTGCTGCTGATGGCTGCTTTTGTCTTCCTTTTTGAAACGTTCACTTTCTTCGAACTACTCGATGACATTGCGCGCCATCGTGTTCCCTTTCTGATCGTGGTTGATTATTTCCGCTACCTGGCTCCGTACCTGTTGTATCAGCTCGCGCCCCTGGGGGCGCTTGTCGCCGTTCTGGTGACTCTGGGAATCATGAGCAAGAACAATGAAATCGTGGCCATCAAAGCCAGCGGCATTAGCATGTACCGGCTGGCGGTGCCTTTGCTCCTTGCGGGACTAACCCTGGCCGTAACCATGATCGGGCTTGACGACACCTACCTGCCCTACGCCAACCAGCGGCAGGACGCGCTTCACAACCTGATCAAAGGCCGCCCGCCACAGACCTACACTCACCCGCAGCGCTGGATCTTCGGGGAGGGTTCAAAAATCTACAATTACGACCTCTTTGATCCGACGCAAAACCTTTTCGGCGGGCTCACCGTGCTGGAGCTTGAACCGGCGACGTTTCAGGTGCGCCGCAGGATTTTTGCGTCGCGGGCGCGATGGTCGGAGACGCAAAAGGTCTGGGTTCTGGAAGGCAGTTGGGTTAGAGACTTTGCCGATAGTACGATTGTCCGCTACGAACGACTGCCCCCCATAACCTCGCTGCCTGAGCTTACCGAGCCCCCGACCTATTTCAATCCTGACCGTTGGGGAAAGCAGGCCTTCCAAATGAGTTGGCGAGAGCTGAGGAGTTACATTGATGGACTGCAGCGCGCGGGTTTTGATGTTTCAACCCTGACTGTCCAATGGCACGAAAAGATCGCCTTCCCGTTGATGGCGCCAGTGAGCATACTCCTGGCGATCCCGTTCGCATTTCTGGTGGGGACGCGCGGCGCGGTGGGAGGAGTGGTGCTGGGAATGGGATTCGGAATCGCGTATTTGTCAGTGGCAAGACTTCTGGAAGCCATGGGAGGAGTTGGCCAGCTTCCGCCGTTTCTGGCAGGATGGTCACCCGACATAATTTTCTTTTTCCTGGGCTTGTACTTCTTCTTCAAGATGCCCACGTAGAAAAAAATCGCCGGCACGCGGTGATCGCGAAAATGTCTGCGCGCCGACGGCTCAAGTACTACTTTAGATTTATTTCAAAACAATTTTTCTCCTTACTTCCCTCTCTTTTTCTTGGCTTGTTTTTCCTCAACTACTACTTGAGCTGCGGCCAGGCGCGCGATAGGAACACGGAACGGAGAAGCGCTGACGTAGTCCATGCCAACCTCGTGGCAAAACTTCACGCTCTCTGCATCGCCGCCATGCTCGCCGCAGATGCCGATCTTGAGCTTGGGTCGTGTCTTGCGCCCCTGTTCGATGCCCCAGCGCATCAACATGCCGACGCCCTTGATATCGAGCGACTGGAACGGATCCGCCAGGAAAACACCGGCTTTCTTCTCATCCACATAGTCAGGCAAGAAGCGGCCGGCGTCGTCGCGGGAGAGACCCATTGTGGTCTGAGTGAGGTCATTGGTCCCGAACGAGAAGAACTCCGCCACTTCGGCGATCTCTCCGGCGAGCAGAGCGGCGCGGGGAAGTTCGATCATCGTGCCAACGAGATAGTCGAGCTTGATTCCGGACTTTTTGATTAGATCATCGGCGACGCGACGCGTCGCTTGTTCGAGAATGAAGAGTTCTTTGCGGTCCAAAACGAGGGGATGCATGATCTCAGGCAATACTTTAATTCTGCCTCTTTGGCATTCGATGGCGGCTTCGATGATCGCGCGCACTTGCATCTCGAGAATTTCGGGATAAGTGATGGCCAGGCGGCAGCCCCGATGGCCGAGCATGGGGTTGGCTTCGTGCAACTGCTCGACGCGGCGGGCGACGGTCTCCACATCGATCTTCAAATCACGCGCCAGTTCTTCTTGCTTGGCGCGCTCATGGGGCACGAACTCGTGGAGCGGCGGGTCAATCAAGCGGATCGTGACCGGCAAGCCGTCCATGGCTTTGAAGATGCCGACAAAATCCCGGCGCTGGAACGGAAGCAATTTATCGAGGGCCCTAACTCGAGCTTCCCTGTTGTCAGCGAGGATCATTTCCTGGATAGCCCGCTGGCGTTCGTGGCTCCTTTCTGGTTGCTCGAAGTCGGTGAAGAACATGTGCTCGGTCCGGCAGAGGCCAATGCCCTCCGCCCCGAACTCGATGGCTTTACGAGCGTCTTGAGGAGTATCGACGTTCGTGCGTACCCTTAGACGACGCGTTTCGTCGGCCCACTTCATTAGCGTTTCATAGGATTTGGGAAGCTGGGGCACGACCAAGGGCATTGCTTCCGTGTAAACCACGCCTTCGCTCCCGTCGAGCGTGATCCAATCCCCTTCCTTCACCACTTTACCGTTGGTGGACATCGCCAGCGCTTTGTAATCGATATTCAATTTTTCTGCGCCGACCACGCAGCACTTGCCCCAGCCCCGTGCGACGACGGCGGCGTGGCTGGTCTTGCCCCCCGTGGCGGTGAGGATGCCCTGCGCAACGGCCATTCCGCCGACGTCTTCTGGGCTGGTTTCGCGACGGACCAGGATTACCTTCTCTCCGCGCTCGGCCCACTCTTCCGCTTTCTGCGCGGAGAACACAACCTTGCCGACGGCGGCCCCGGGTACGGCGTTGATGCCGGTAGCCAGAATTTTCGATGCTAGTGACTTTCTGTCAACTTTGACATCGATAACCGGATAGAAGAGCCGCTCGATGTCCTCGGGCTTCACGCGGAGAAGCGCCTCTTCCTTGGAGATGAGTTTTTCGTTGGCCATGTCGACGGCAATGCGAAACGTGGCCGCAGGTGTGCGCTTCCCAGTGCGCGTTTGGAGCATGTAGAGCTTGCCGTCCTCCACGGTGAACTCCATGTCCTGCATGTCGCGATAGTGCTTCTCAAGTTTTACTCGAACTTTCTCCAGCTGTCCGTAGACCTTGGGCATGGTCTTTTGCATTTC
>WNFG01010813.1_pt1 | contig 13197 bp, 12 predicted proteins | sample 5400431 | NCBI WGS metagenome assembly WNFG01 (sample SAMN13153346, study PRJNA577476) | soil metagenome | isolation source: 120 cm saprolite under Douglas fir tree site 2 hole 3 replicate 2 | place: USA:California | collected 2015-04-18
CTCACGCGTCCTCAGCCTGTGCCCATGCCCGCGCGCCTTGTGTGGGGCACTTTGGTACCCCGCTGCGCGGTACGCTGCGGATGCGCTTTTCCCGCGTGCAAGCGCTTTCGCGAAAGCCTCATGGCGTGCATTTCGGAGAGCCGGCATCGTCGGAACTCAACATATAGTCAAGATAGGCTTCATCATACCACAATATCAGCGATCAGGTTCCACCGTGGCGCACGAATGCGAGCTACACGGAGCTGGCGAACCTGACGATGCGGATGAGCGCCGCGGGCGACCGGACGCCGGCACCATATTGGGTTTCTGGTTGTGAGGTTCGGATGCGCCGGGGCTGGGGGATCGTGAAGCGACGCACACATAGGGTAGAGGATCACGATGCCGGAGATGGCCGATGAAGCTGCCCGCCGATTGTCCTTACGCGGTGACTTCCCCGAAGCGGATTTTGGGAGACGTGATCGAGGCCGTGCCGTGCTGCCGCGCCCATTGCCTGTTCCGGTCGCTGGGTGACGGCGAGGTAGCGGCAGATGATCGTCGTACTTGGAGACCGCGATATGGGCCAAGAGCCCGGCGCCGGCGCAGCCGCGAGCAATCGCGTGATCAGGCGCCGCCGCCGCGACGACGGTATCGCAGGCGCGGCAGGAGAGCTTGGCCCGGACATGCCGGATCACCTTGAACCGGCCCGGCACATAATCGAGCGTCTCGGTGACATCCTCGCCGATCCGGCGCAAGGCGCCGCCACAGGAGGGGGCAGGCGCCGGGCGCGTGATGCCTCACCTCCTCGCGCGGCAGGTGCCCCGGCAACGTGCGCCGGGCCGGCTTTTGCGCTTCAGTGGCGGCCTCGACCGCCGCTGCCACGACCGGCGAGGCCGCGGCGAGCCGCTCGGCCTGGTCGGCTTCCAGCGCTTCGATCGCCAACTCGAGCTGCTCGGCTTCGCGCGCCAGCTTCTCCGACGAACGGCCGAACTCGGCGCGCCGGTATCGCGCCAGCTGGAAGCACAGCTTGGCGATCTCCGCCTGGGCGGCGACTGCACCGCGCGACCCCCTGCGCCACTGCCCTGCACCTCGGCGAGCGCCCGACCGTGGGCGGCGTCGGCCTCGACGAGCCTCATCAGTCGGTCCCGTTCCTTCCTCACGGCCATCGTGGCCGAGGCGTGCGCAGCCGCCGCGTCGGCGGCGCTTGAGGGTACGTCCGAAAAAACAGCCTGAATCGCCCGTACGAGCGTCTCGATCCGCTGCCCGGACTCCTGCACCCAAACCTTGAGCGCCTCGCGGACGCCCGCACTGGTGGCCTCCGCTGATTCCCCAGCGCCCACCGCGTCGGCGGCCTCGGCCTCCCTCACTTGGTCCGCGGTCCCGGCCAGGTCGCGCCGACGGCGTGCGAGCTCGCTCGGTCACGTCTTTCAATTCCGGATATATCGCAAATTATACTTTAATTTTCGTCGATATCGAATAATTGCAACGCATCACAATCCGGTTAGTCTGTAACCTGTATCGGGATACTCGGCGACCCATCAGCTGTGTTGGCAGGTTCCGGCCCGGATGCGTCGGCAAATCGGAGTGGCTCGAATGGCCAGATATATATTTCGTGGCAACTTGTGCGGTACGCTATGCGGAGACTGCAAGGAGTTTTTGTCCGGAGTTAAAGTGCGGCTGTATCGTCTGCGGCCCGAACAAGACACAACGCGCCTTGCAGTTGCCGATCCCAAAAGCACCCTCGACGTGCTCGACGCCGATCATATCAGCGCGAAACAAGCCTCGTTGCTGGGCGAGTTCGACACCGACGCCGCCGGCAATTTCACCGCCGAACTGGACGCCGGCTATGACGGCGGAGCGTTCGAGATCGACGTCTATTGCGGTACCGTCCCGCATATGCCGCCGCGTCCGCGCCCCGGCGAGCCGGTGCAGTTCTCTATCACGACGCTACAGCCGCAATGGCGCGAGCGCGGGGATGCTCTGCTGGCGGCGTGGAGCTATTGCTTGCCGCCACGCTTCTGGTGCTACATCCGCGCGCGGTTCGACGCCTGGGTCATCTGCGGCCGGGTGACGGTATGCAATTCCGGAACACCGGCGGAGGGCGTCAGGGTATTCGCGATCGACCGGGACTGGTTACAGGACGATCCGCTCGGCTCCGGATTAACCGACGCCAGCGGGCATTTCCGCATCGACTACTCCGGGGCTGATTTCCGTAAAGGTACGTTCATCAATGTGGAGCTGTTCGGCGGCCCCGATGTGTATTTCCGTGTGGAGACCGTCGGCGGCGATGTCTTGCTGGCCGAGGTCCCAAACGAGGGTCGCGCGCCGGGCCGCGAAAACATCGGCCCGTGCTTCTGCGTCGAATTGTGCATCGATCAGCCCCCGGTCGTCCGGCACGCCTGGTTTACCAGGGTCGGCGATTTCAATATCTACAGCGACATCGATGCCGGTACCGGCCTGACTGTCAGCGCCCAGCCCTTCGGCTTTCCTGGCGCGCATGGTGGCCCCGGTTTCGGCTTCTGGTCGAGCATGAAACTAGTTGGAGATTGCCCGATCACGCACCCATCCGGCGGGCAGCCAATGCGTTATCGGTTCACGACGCGGCCGACCGGAAGCGGCGGCACGCCGACGCCGATCACAGGGCCAGGGATGGTCGATGCCGTCAAGGTTGGGACGCGACCAGTTCCCTGGAACTTTGGCGCCGGCGTCAGCACCTACCCGCAGGACGTCTATGTCGCGGGCTCAGGTGGCTATGTCGGGCCTATGCCGGCGCCCCTACCTCCGCCGCCTCCTGGTCCCCCGCCCGGCAGCTGGGGGCCGATGCCGCCCCTGATCCTGCAACCCGATCCGCTCGGCTGGGTGACGATGCCGCCTGACGCGACAAACCAGGGCTTCTCCGGTCCCCTTATCCGCTTTAACTCGGCTTCGATCGTACCCGGCGGTACGCCACCAGGGCCGGGAGCGGGCAACCCGGTGCCCCCGGCGGATCAGAAAAACGGTGTGGACTATCAAATTATCTTTGAGGCCGAGCCGGTGTCTGGTCCCTCGCCAAGCGGCCCAACACTTAGCAATTCGCTGGACCACATCCACATCAACAATTGGCTCGAGGTAGCGCAGTTCAATCTCGAGCAATTCAGCACCCCCGGTACGGGTTCATGCACGCCGATTACGGACGCAGTCGACATTCAGTACACCATGGATCACGAATTGGTCCGCGGCTGGAGCCTGAGCCTTTCGACATCGGCGGTGATACCCGGTGGGACTCCGGTATTGCCGGGCCTCGGCATACCACCGGCACCCGGGCAGTTCGTGTCACCGCGCGGCGGCAACGGTCTGGTCCACCTGGACACCAGCACCTGGCCGAAATGCTCCTATGCGGTGGCCTTTAGCCGCCAGCTGAAACTGACCGACGGTGAGATCGACGACTCAGGGCGCGATCCGTTCGTCGCGATCTTCTGCAAGGACTGACGGCTCGGTCGGGTCGACCTGAGCCATTCGGCCAAGATTCGGCTACGAGCATCGTGCGTCATTAGGCAAACTTTCTGCCTCGCGTTTTCGGAAAGTGTGTAGGCTCGGATTCGGATGGAAACGCGTCCAAGAACGATCGGGAGTAAAGCCATGTCTGACCGAGTTCCAAAGATCGGCATCGAGGAGATATTCGAGGCGGCGGCAGCCGGCGTGCTGCGCGGGATGAAGGCCCGGGAGATAGCGACCGAACGTCTCGTGGCTAGCGGCTTCACCGTGCGGATCGACCTCACCGCCGGCGGGCCATGGCTCCAGCAACTGTCTCGGGTCGCACTGAACCCGCAGCCGCTTCCACCGGAGCCACCACCACGCGAGATCGGCGGACCCGCCGGCGAGTGATGTCCTCCGCCGGCGGCACGGCCGGGCGGCTCTCGCGGCGGCTCTGCCCAAGCGCTCAGCCGGATTGGCCGAGTGCCCGGATAATTGGCGTCGTCGGCGGGACGCCTGAGCAGGCACAGGTCGCGTTTCTCGATGAGCCGGCGCCGCTAAGCAAGGAACTACTCGCCCTCGCGGAGCCGCTGCAACCGACCGAGGTCTTCCGGTTCACTGCGCCGTGCGCTTCGGCGGCGTGCTCCCACTTTGGCGAGGGACGATGCCGGCTGGCGAGCAAGATCGTTCGCGTGCTGCCGGAAGCAAAGTCGGAGCTGCCGCCCTGCCCTATCCGACCGCAATGCCGCTGGTGGAGTCAGGAAGGACCGACGGCCTGCCTGCGCTGCCCGCAGGTCGTGACTCACGACAGGCTGCAGAACGAGGCCTGGCAGAAGGCGGCTGATCCCGAGGTCATGCCAGAGGCAGTGGGATGATGCACGTCACTAGCGCGGCAGCAGCGTTCGCACTCAACCGAGGCAGGATAGCGTGCCCAACGTTTTGACGAACGCCGCGATGCAGGTAAACCTTTACAGCATTGACGGCGCCGGGCACGGTCTCGCTCGGCCGGAAGCGATACGGATTTCAATCCAGGCCCGCCGCCCTAATACCTGTACCTTAAATTTGGTCCCGATTATCGCTTGCGGATAGTGGATTACTTCGCCAAGAGGTGAGAAATTTTATGGCTTTAACACTTGGTCACCACGTCTTCGCCGGGCTGCACGAAGATGCTGTCAACAAACTCCTAAGGGCGTACCAGGCCGCTCGACCAAAATACTTTCGTTCCGGCCGACGCGGGACTTGCCCTTCCGGCGCCGCTTGCCCTTGGGGCGAATCAGTTCGCCGTCTTGCTCACGATCGAAGTCTGCTTCATGTGCGGCCTGCTCATCGAAATTCCCGTGCCGCGCGAAACCGAACGCAACAAGGAAGGGCGGCAGCCCGCTCCTCGCCACGACGAAAGGCCGCACATCGAGTGCGCGAGGCTCTCGATCTGGGCAGTGGGCCACCCGATCTCGACTTCGAACAGCCACGGCGGACGCGACATCGGCCTACGGGTCGATCACATCGTGGTCAAGGACGTGGGCGCCCTAGAGCCGCTCTTCGAGTGCTATTTCGAGACAATGCTGAACTCGCTCCTTGACGCCTTGCGCTACCCGGTCGAGCGGTTCGCACTCGGCGCATTCGGAAGCCTAGGTCTCGTGGACGGACCGCGCATCGCCGACGACCAACTGAAGGTCTGGGCCGACATTTTCTAGGACAGCAGCAACGATGGACACAACATTGGCCGTCAGTGAGGGCGGCATCAACGTCGTTCTTAAGAAAGCGATCGCCCTTGCCCACACATCGAGCCACGACACGGCGACTTGGGGCCCCTTCTTTGCCTCGTACACCGCGTCGGTAGCGCTGGCCGGCGGAACGGCCACGCTCGAGAACGCGCCGGCCAACAAGTTGGATCTCGCTGGCGTGAATGTCTCCGGCGCGATTACGGGCAGCATCGGCTTCGACCTGGGCCTGATCCTGCCGCACATCTGCATCCCGCCGGTTCGAGTTTGCATCGACCTCGGTTGGTTCGGGGAGTTCTGCACGCCGCAGTTCTGTATCACTTGGCCGCACGCCGACATCACCCTGAGCCTGCCCTTCGCCTTCAATCTGGACGTCTCCTTCGGCTTCCGTGTCGACGATCTGGGCTCCCAGTGGGGGATTGTGCTGCTGATCGATCCCTTCTCTCCGCGATTCGACCTCACGCCGATGGGGCCAGTGATTATCGCCGCGATTCAAGCTGAGGTTACGTCGAAGTTGTCCGGCATTCCGGGCATCGGCCCTCTTCTCGCGGACCTCATCAACACGGTGATCGGCGCGTTTACCGGCGTCGTCAGCCTGGTCATCGGGGCGTTCGGAGCGCTCATTAATGCCGTTCTCTCCCTACTTGACCTGCTGAACGTGTCGATCCCATTCACCCTTCTGAAGTTTGACAAGCAGCAGACGTTCATTCCGGCGAACGTCCCGCTTGGCGGGGACGCGCCCGTGAACCTTACGCTCGCCGCGCTCACGGCCAACGTGCTTGACCACGAACTAATCGCCGAGGGGCAACTCGCTTAGGAACGCCATGGACTTGCTTAACTCACGACATTTGACCCCACAGGATGGGTACGCCCATCCTTTCCATCAGCCAGGCGAGTTCGTCTATTCGGCGCTGCTCTCCGATTCAGAGCGGGCGACCGAATCGGGGATCATCATCGTCGGCGGCGAGGGCGCTCCCGAGGGCAAGGGGAGGCAGTACGACATCGTGTTCCACTGGGACGCCGCCGCGAGGCGATTCGTACCGCGCGAAGCGGATATAAAGCTGACGATTCGGCCCAACGACTTCGTGGTGTTCCAGTTCGACGCCGCGGTGCCGGGTCAGCCGCCGTGCTTCATCCTCATTCAGGGGGAGGAATCCGTCGAGGGCGACAGCCGCCGCCTGAAGACCCACGACGCGTACACCCACTTCTTCTTGATCCCGGGTGAGTACGCGTATCGGTTAGGAGAGGCCACCTATCGGATCAGCGTCGCCGATCACCGGTCGATGTCGGAGCAGGAGCATCAGAGGCAGACGAAGCAACCTTTGGTGATCATGGTCAACGGGAACAACGTCGACGTTCCGCACGGCCGCATCGTCGCGGGTCAATCGGCCATCTGGGCGGTCGCGCGGGGCGAGAACGTGCACGTCGAGGGCATAACGGGTGAACCGAAACAACCGGGGGATGACGGCCAGTACACCACCGCACAATAGTGCCCCTGCTGGCGATGCCCCTGATGTCGTCTACCCGACCCTCGGGCAGATGCGGCTTCGCGGGCATCTGGACTACACCGTGATCGGCAATGATTGTCATTACCTGAACGACGGGAATCGGCGCTACCTCGCCGTCGGCCCGCTCGACGATGAAGGCCCGCTCGCCACCCAACCCGGCCGAACCCCGCGGTTTTCCTGGATGGCTGCTATAGGGCGTCATGGGTCGTCGCTGGCGATCAGAGCGAGCGGCTGTTGTGGGTCGACCTCGGCCGGCGTCTTGCCAATCGGCGGATGGCCCTTGTTGCCCCCTTAAGCGTCACGGAGCAACGGCGAGAGCGGGGTGGACAGCGGTCGCCCGCTCAAATCACGTAAGTCCCTTAAGGGGAAAGCGCTCGGGCGGTCAGGGCGGCCCTCCGAGAACGGCCTCATCCTGGTTTATGATCCTGTAATGAGTCGCGCCCCGCGCCGGGGCGCTCTTCTGGGTCTCCAGCAGCCAATGCAGAGCTTCGGCGGCAACGAACTCAATGCTGATGGTATCACACGTTCGACGATCAATCGTCTCGACCGGCTCGCTCCAGCTCAAGCCGCGCGTCAGTTCTATCGTGAACACCCCAACCTTTCCCCCCTTGCTATCGATTAAAACAATATTGGATTGCACGGAACGACACCATGCTCATCCCGTTACCGACGGCGGGGGAATGGTTTAAAATGTCGGAAGGCGATCTGGCCGCGAGGATCGCGGAGTATCGCGAGACCGCGGAAGCCCTACGGGGGATTGCAGAACAACTCCGGTTTGATCCGCGCCGTAGTAATCAGCTCCGCGCGCTGGCGGACGGCTTTGAGCGGTTTGCGATTCGCCTGGAAGGGGTAACAGATATGGCCTGCTCAGCGTCGTGAGAGTCGAAAGATATCGGCCACCGGCCACCTCGACTCAGTTCCCTTTGTTAGACCTAGGTCCGGTCTCCACCCCGATCCAGGCGATCTTTGGCGCCGTCGTGGAGGTCCGCTTCGGGCAGTTTCGGCTGAATACGCCGGCGCGTGGTAAGCACTCAGTGAAGGCTTCGGCTCAAGCGGCAGCGCGGTCCGAGCACTGGTCGAGCCTCGATTGAGCTAGCTCAGCCGAACACGCCGGCGATGATGGCCGCGATGAACCCGATTGTCGCCAGCCAGAGGCAAGGCCCGATGATGCGGTCGATTTTCATTCAACCTGAGGCCGCCGCGAACGAGGCGGCGACGCGGAGAAATGGCGACCGACTGCCCCCACAGCCGGTCGCCGTCTTCTCTCGCGAGACCCCCACGCTCACGCAACGCGCGAATTGGCCCGAGGTTCCAATCACATTCTGGCTTTTTGAACCGAATTCCGAATTGGTACGGAACCGTACGCCTTGCTCTTTGTTCGGGTAGCAAGGTCCGCACCGCGCGAGCCGAATGCCCCGGGCGCGACAAGAGGTCTCCCCCGACCGGCCCCAGAACGGCATCCCCCGCCTTAACGGGGCCGCGCCCGGGGCAGGCGAACCTGATAAGCGCGGGGATCGGAGGGAGGAGGTCAGCCCATGCCATCGGGGTGACGTGCCGCGTGTGTGCCGCCGAGCTTGCGGAGAAGATGATGGAGATGCGGCGGTGGCTCGATCACCGCCGGAGCGGTGCCGAGAGTTTTGAGTATTACAAGCTGGCATCCGACGTCATCGTGATCCAACTCGACTTCGCAAACGAGGGCGATGCTTACGCGTTCGCCGCCGAGTTTAGTGGCGAAACGGTCCTAAACGGTTAGGCAGCCCGAAAAGAGCGCCGTTGATCTGACGCGGCATTGAAAGCGACCCAGCAGCAGCCGCAGACGTGACCGCTGCGTTCGCGAAGCCGCGCAGCAAGTTGGGCTGCCGGGTGCCCCATGACGACCCCAAATGGATCAAAAATCGCCTCCGTCGGATCAGCATCCGTGCGCCGTGTCGCTCACTTTGCCTCGTTAGCACCGTCCAGTCGCAGGACTAGCGTCGCCAATGGCGGTAAATCCAGCGCGAGCGAGGCCGGCTGGTTGTGCCAAGGTCCTGCCTCGGCAGTAGCGTCGCAACCGCTGGCAAAATCAGAGCCCCCGTAGCACGCCGCGTCGGTGTTCAGGAGGGCGCACCATTTCCCGGCCTCCGGCACGCCAAGCCGGTAGCCGTTGCGCGGGACGGGGGTAAAATTGCTGACCGCCAGCACCGGGGGGCCGTTGCCGCCGGACATCCGCAGATAGGCAAAGACGCTTTGCTGCCAGTCGTCGGCGACAACCCAGCTAAAGCCGGCATCCTCGCCGTCGCGCGCGTGGAGCGCCGGCTCGGCCATGTAGAGCCGGTTCAGGTCGCGCACCAACCGCTGAACCCCGCGATGCGCGGGATCGTCGAGCAGGTCCCAGTCCAACTGTGCATCATGGTTCCATTCGCGTTCCTGGCCGAACTCGTCGCCCATGAACAGCAATTTCTTGCCGGGATGGGTCCACATGAAGCCGAGATAGGCGCGCAGGTTGGCGAAGCGCTGCCAGTGGTCGCCCGGCATGCGCCCGAGCAGCGAGTGTTTGCCGTAAACCACCTCGTCATGCGACAGCGGCAAGATGAAGCGCTCCGAAAATGCGTAAAGCAGACCGAACGTCATCCGGTCGTGGTGATAGGGGCGATGGATCGGCTCATGCGCGACATAGTCGAGCGTGTCGTGCATCCAGCCCATGTTCCACTTGTAGTGGAACCCAAGCCCACCCTGATCGGGTGGCTGCGTCACACCGGGCCAGGCGGTGGATTCTTCGGCGACCAGAATCGCTCCCGGGCAGCGGGTGTCGATGGATCGCCGCAACTCCTGAAGGAAGCTGACAGATTCGAGGTTTTCCCGACCGCCGTAGAGGTTGGGTGCCCACTCGCCTTCGGGGCGGCTGTAGTCCCGGTAGAGCATCGCGGCGACGGCATCCACCCTGAGCCCGTCGGCGTGGAACCGCTCAAGCCAATAAAGCGCGCTGGCGATCAGAAAGGCGCGCACCTCGGTGCGGCCCAGATTAAAGATGAAGGTGTTCCAGTCGCGCTGGAACCCCTCGCGCGGGTCGCCATGCTCGTAGAGCGGGGAGCCGTCAAATCGAGCCAGCCCGTGGGCATCGGTCGGGAAATGCGCCGGGACCCAATCCAGCAGCACGCCGATGCCCGCGTTGTGACAGCGGTCGATCAGCAACGCGAACTCTTCCGGCGTGCCGAACAAGGCATGCGGAGCGAATTGGCTGAGCGGTTGATAGCCCCACGATCCGCCGAATGGATGGCCCATGACCGGGAGAAATTCGACATGGGTGAAGCCCATCCGGGCGACGTAGTCGACGAGCCGCTCGGCAAGCTCGGACCAACCGAGCGAGTGTTCGTCCGCGTGGCGGAGCCAAGAACCCGCGTGCACCTCGTAGATCGAGATCGGCGCGTCGGGCGCCTGCCGCCGAGCTCGCTCCGTGCACCAGAAATCATCCGACCAGCGAAACGGCGCCGGGTCGGCGACCACCGAACCGGTGGCGGGAGGCGGCTCGACCCGCCACGCCACCGGATCGGCCTTCAGCGGCAGCGCCGCCCCGTCGGGGCCCAGGAGCTCGTATTTGTAGAGGGCGCCAGGGGCAAGTCGGGGGACGAAGATCTCCCAGACGCCCGCCTCATGACGCAGCCGCATCGGGTGGCGGCGCCCATCCCAGGTGTTGAAATCGCCGACGACGGAAACGCGGCGCGCGTTCGGTGCCCAAACAGCAAAGCGCACTCCTGGCACGCCATCCACCATCATAGCGTGCGCGCCGAGGCACTCGCCGAGATCGCGGTGTTTCCCCTCGACGAGGAGGTAGATGTCGAGTTCGCCCAATAGCGGGCCGAACGAATAGGGATCCTCGGTCTCCTGTATCGGCCCGCCCCAGTCGATACGCAGGAGATACGGACCGGACCCGGCGCACGGGCCGATGAACAGGCCGGTGTTGCGCATTGGGCTCAGCGTCGTCATCAAGCTCGGTTCATCGCGCGCGATCGCTGTGACCGCAAAAGCGCCAGGCACCATCACGCGCAAGATGTCACCCGAAGCGGTGCGGTGCCGGCCCAATACCGCGAACGGATCGAGGCTGCGCCCGTCGATGACCGCCTGCAGCGTGAGCGCGATGCGCGGGTCTTCATCCATTCTGCCCATCCTCCGCCAGCGCGATGATCCGGGCGGCAATCCGGGCCAGTCCGTCCACTGGAATCCCAAGCCAGTCCGGGCGGTTAGCCGTTTCGTAGCAGATTTCGTAGGCCGCCTTTTCCAACAGGAACAGATCGAGCAGCGCGCGCTCGTTCGCCTCCGTCGCCCATTGGTGCGGGCTTTCGGCGTGAGCAGCGCGATACGCAGAGAGGAACGCCCCTGATGCGTCGTCAGCGAAACGGTTCAGCACCGTTGCCTGTCCGGGCGAGGTTTGCGCGGTGCCTTCGGCGCGGCCGGACGCGACGGCGACGGCATAGTCGAACGAGCGCAACAACCCGGCGACGTCACGCAACGGACTGGTTTTGGCACGCCGCTCTTTTAGCGGCCGGGCCGGCTCTCCTTCGAAGTCGATGATGTAGGCGTCACCCGAAGACACCAGCACCTGTCCCAGATGGAAGTCGCCATGCACACGCGTCTTCAGGGTTCCCGAGGAGGCGGCCCTGCCCAGAGCGCCGATCGCCGCAATAAGCGCCGTGCGCTGACGGGCGAGTGCTGCTGCCGCCGCCGCGGTCTCCTCGTCGGGCCAATTGGTGACCACGGAGAGCGCGGAGAGTGCGGCATCGAGTTGCACCCGCACGCCGGCGGACCAATGCTCAACGTCAGCCGAATTCGCTTTCTCTGGCGCGAAAGCCGGATTGTCGCTCGGCGCGGCCAGCGCCGCGTGCAGTTCGGCGAGGCGATGGCCGATCGCGGCGGCGAAGTAGCCGTAACCGGCAAGGGCGTCGGCGATATCCTCTATTCGCATATCGGGATTGATCACTTCCGCCGAATTCAGCACCCGGGACAGGAAGTCGAGTGTCCAGCGCCAACCGTCCCCCTGATTGCGGATGAACCCCTGCACCAGGACCATCGTGTACGGCGTGCCGTCCGTGTCAAAGCGCGCCACCTCGCCCAAAAGCGGCGCGGTGTGGGCGAAGCCGCGCTCGGTCAGGTAGCGGGTCATCTCGGCCTCGGGATGGATACCCGCGGAGAGACGGCGCACGAGCTTGAGGACGGCCTGATCACCGACGATAAGCGAGCTGTTGGATTGTTCGGCCGACAGACGGCGGATGTCCGGCGCGGGCGGGAACTGGATCCCCGCGAGGCGCGCGGTCGGCATGAAACGGATCTCACCCGCCGCGAGCGGCAGCACGGCGGAATCGGTAAGCGCGTGCAGAACCATCAGCGGCAGCGCGTCGATGGCGAAAGCATCGGTCAGGAAGCCGACGCGCCGTCCGCGTCGCACGCGCGCCAGGGCGAGCTGCTGTGGCAAGGCATCGCCGATGTCGTCCTCCCAGGCTATCCCCAACGGCAGAAGATACGTCTCGGTGCTCCGCGCGAGAGCGACCTCCAGCTCGGTGAGGAGTAGTTCCTGCTGCTGGCTGGACGCGCGCTCGGCGACCGACATTCGTACCGAGGTGATTTTTTCGTCTTTTTTGAGGCGAACCAGCGCCGGCGCACGAGATAGGCGGGCAACCCTTCCTGCTCCAGCTTGCATCGCGCCGACGGTTCCAGCACGTCGGAAACACCATGGCGCAGCACCAACGTCGCGAGTTCGGCCATCGGCTCGGGTGTCGGCAGATGCCATTCCGGCAGGCTGGCGTCGGTTGAGAGAATGAACCAGTAAAAGGCAAACGGCGGCAGGGTCAGCAGATAAGGCAGCTGGCCGACCGGGGGAAAGGTGGAGCCGCCTGTCAGATCCACCGGGATGTGCCCAACAAAGGCAGACAGGTCGAGCTCGACCGCCTGGATCACGCGCGAGAGGTTGCAAACGCAAAGGATCGTCTCGTCTTCGTATTCGCGCAGGTAGGCGAGGACCTTGCGGTTGCCGGGATAGAGGAAACGCAGCGTGCCGCGGCCGAACGCCTTATGGCGATTGCGCACCGTCAGCATGCGCCGCGTCCAGTTCAACAGCGAATAGGAGTCGCCGGCCTGCGCCTCGACGTTGATGGCCTCGAACCCGTAAACCGGGTTCATGATCGGCGGAAGCATCATGCGTTCGGGGTTGGCACGTGAGAAGCCGCCATTGCGGTCGGGCGACCATTGCATCGGCGTACGCACCCCGTCGCGGTCGCCGAGATGGAAGTTGTCGCCCATCCCGAGTTCGTCGCCGTAATAGATGACCGGCGTCCCCGGCATCGACAGCAGCAGCATGTTCATCAGCTCGATGCGGTTGCGGTCGTTTTCTAACAACGGCGCGAGGCGACGACGGATCCCAAGATTGAGTCGCGCCCGCCGGTCGGCGGCATAGGCCTGCCACAGATAGTCGCGCTCGCTGTCAGTCACCATTTCGAGCGTCAGCTCGTCATGGTTGCGCAGGAAGATCGCCCACTGGCATTTTTCCGGGATTTCCGGCGTCTGACGCA